>Ga0196970_1000327_pt1 | contig 62396 bp, 49 predicted proteins | sample S1v_513CmetaG_FD_148672 | JGI IMG/M metagenome (GOLD analysis project Ga0196970, IMG submission 148672) | Soil microbial communities from Anza Borrego desert, Southern California, United States - S1+v_5-13C | ecosystem: Environmental > Terrestrial > Soil > Desert | place: USA: California...
TTGCGCCGGTTGAAGTACTGCGCCGCCAGGGGGGCGGCGTACGCCGGCCCGACCGGCTCGGCATTGCTGCCGGCCTCCAGCGCGTCGGGCAGGAAGGGCAGGGCGTGCGGCCCCACGGCGCGGCGCAGGAGGTCGGTGATCGCCTGCCGGATCTCGGTGCCGCGCACCTTGAGGATCGAGCTCTCCGCCCCCGGCACGCCGACGCCCTGCACGGCGGCCACGACGCGCAGGTTGGTCATCTCCAGCGCCATCAGGTCGATCTCCACCTCGGCCAGACGGCGGCGGAAGGTGGCGTCCTCGATCAGCGGCCGCCCGGCGCGCACCTGCCGGCGCGCCACGTCCTTCAGGTGGCGCAAGGCCGCCTTGGCCATGCCCACCCCGGCAATGCCCGTGCGCTCGTAGGTCAGCAGGTACTTCGCACAGGTCCAGCCCTTGTTCTCCTGGCCCACCAGATTGCCCACCGGCACGCGGACGTCGTCGAAGAACACCTCGTTGACCTCGTGCTCGCCGTCCAGCGTGATGATCGGGCGCACCGTCACCCCGGGGCTCTTCATGTCGACCAGCAGGAACGAGATGCCCTCCTGCTGTTTGGCCGCCGGGTCGGTGCGCACCAGGCAGAAGATCCAGTCGGCGTGCTGGCCCAGCGTCGTCCAGGTCTTCTGCCCGTTGACCACGTAGTGATCGCCGTCCTTGACCGCGCGCGTCTTCACCGACGCCAGATCCGACCCGGCGCCCGGCTCGGAATAGCCCTGGCACCACCAGTCGGTGCCGTCCAGGATGCGCGGCAGGTAGTGGCGCTTCTGCGCCTCGGTGCCGAACTTGATGATCACCGGCGCCACCATGCCGACGCCGAAGGGGATGATCTGCGGGGCGCCGGCCGCCGCGCACTCCTCGTCGAAGATGTGGCGCTGCACCGCCCCCCAGCCGGTGCCGCCGTACTCCGTGGGCCAGTGCACGGCCAGCCAGCCGCGCGCGTTCAGCGCCGCGTGCCAGCGCACGTGGTCGGCGCGCGCCAGCCGCTTGCCCTCGCGCACCTTGGCGGCGATGTCGGCCGGCAGGTGCTCCCTCAGAAAGGCCCGCACCTCGGCGCGGAAGGCCCGTTCCTCGGCGGTGTAGGTGATGTCCATCGCGTCCTCCCTCACGCCACGTCGAACAGGCCGGCGGCACCCATGCCGCCGCCCACGCACATGGTCACCACGACGCGCTTCGCCTTGCGCCGCTTGCCCTCGATCAGCGCGTGCCCGGTCAGGCGCGCGCCGGTCACCCCGTACGGGTGCCCGATGGCGATCGAGCCGCCGTTGACGTTCAGGCGCTCCATGGGGATGCCGAGTTTGTCGCGGCAGTACAGCACCTGACACGCGAAGGCCTCGTTCAACTCCCACAGGTCGATGTCGTCGACCGTCAGGCCGTGGCGCTCCAGCAGGCGCGGGATGGCGTAGACCGGGCCGATGCCCATCTCGTCCGGCTCGCAGCCCGCCACCGCCAGCCCGCGGAAGATCCCCAGCGGCTGCAAGCCGCGCTTCTCGGCCAGTTTGGCGTCCATCACCACGCAGGCGGACGCGCCGTCGGAGAACTGGCTGGCGTTGCCGGCGGTGATGAAGTGCTCCGGCCCGCGCACCGGCTCCAGCTTGGCCAGCCCCTCCAGCGTCGTGTCCGGGCGGTTGCACTCGTCCTTCGCCAGGGTGACGGCCTCCTCGCGGGTCTCGCCGGTGGCCTTGTCCTGCACCAGCTTGACGGTGCTCAGCGGCACGATCTCCTGGTCGAACAGGCCGGCGGCCTGGGCGGCGGCGGTGCGCTGCTGGCTGATGAGGGAGTATTCGTCCTGCGCCTCGCGCGAGATGCCGTAGCGTTTGGCGACGATGTCGGCGGTCTCGATCATCGTCAGGTAGACGTCCGGCTTGTGCTCCTTCAGCCAGGGATCCTGCCCCAGGTGCTTGTTGGCGTTGTTCTGGATCAGGCTGATGGACTCCAGCCCGCCGGCGACCATCACCGGCACCTTGTCGACGATCACGCGCTGGGCGGCCATGGCGATGGCCTGCAGGCCGGACGAGCAGAAGCGGTTGATGCTGGTGCCGGCCGTGGTCACCGGCAGCCCGGCGCGCAGGGCGCACAGGCGGGCCATGTTCTTGCCCTGCGGCCCCTCGTGGAAGGTGGCGCCGAGGATGACGTCCTCGACCTCGGCCGGGTCGATCCCGGCGCGGGCGACGGCGTGGCTGATGACGTGCCCGCCCAGGGTGACGCTGTGCGTGTTGTTGAAGGCGCCGCGGAAGGACTTGGCCAGCGGCGTGCGCGCGGTGGAGACGATGACGGCTTCGGTCATGGGGAATGCTCCTGGCGGGGCGGCGTTGGGTTTTCGGCGGCGCCTCAACCCAACCTACGGAGCTTCCGGTAGGTTGGGTTGAGCGCCCGCGAAAACCCAACGGCAAGCGCTCCCGGGGGTTGATGTCGCCTTACAGGTCGCGGAAGCTCTTGCCCTCGCGGGCGAGGCGCTCAAGCAAGGGCGAGGGTTCCCATTGCTTGCCGCCCAGCGTGGCGTGATAGCGCTGGATCGCCGCGTGCACCGTCGCCAGCCCGATCCGGTCGGCCCAGAACATCGGCCCGCCGCGGTACGACGGGAAGCCGTAGCCGTAGATCCAGATGACGTCGACGTCGAGCGACCGCGCGGCGATGCCCTCCTCCAGGATCTTCGCCCCCTCGTTCACCATCACGTAGAGGCAGCGCTCCAGGATCTCCTGGTCGGTGATCTGACGCGGCGTGATGCCCTTTTCCGCCCGGTAGGCGGCGATCAGCGCGTCCACCGCCGGGTCGGGGCGCGGCGTGCGGTCGCCGGGCTCGTAGCGGTAGACGCCGGCCCCGGTCTTCTGGCCGAAGCGGCCCTGCTCGGCCAGCGTGTCCACCCAGTTGGGCGCCTGCGCCTCGGGGTCGCCGGCCTTGCGGCGCTCCTCGCGGATGCGCCAGCCGACGTCGATGCCGGCGAGATCCCCCATGGCGAACTGCCCCATGGGGAAGCCGAAATCGGTGAGCACCTTGTCCACCTGGCTCGGCGAGGCGCCCTCCTCGACCAGCGCCACCGCCTCGCGGCCGCGCTGGTGCAGCATGCGGTTGCCGACGAAGCCGTAGCACACGCCGACCAGCACGCCGACCTTGCCGATGGTCTTGGAGACCTCCATGACGGTGGCCACCACGTCGTCGGCGGTCTTCGCACCCCGCACGTTCTCCAAGAGCTTCATGACGTTGGCCGGGCTGAAGAAGTGCATGCCCACCACGTCCTGCGGCCGGGAGGTGGCGGCGGCGATCTCATTGACGTCCAGCGTCGAGGTGTTGGTGGCCAGGATGGCGCCTGGCTTGCACACGCGGTCCAGCGTGCCGAAGATCTCCTTCTTGATGGCCATGCTCTCGAACACCGCCTCGATCACCAGGTCGGCGTCCTTGAGGTCGTCGTAGGAGAGCGTCGGGCGGATCAGGCCCATGCGCGCCGCGACCTGTTCGGCCGTCAGGCGGCCCTTCCTGGCGGTGGCCTCGTAGTTGCGGCGGATGACGCCCACCCCGCGCTCCAGCGCCGCCGGGTCGGCCTCCAGCAGGTGGACGGGGATGCCGGCGTTGGCGAAGCACATGGCGATGCCGCCGCCCATGGTGCCGGCGCCGATGACGGCGGCCTGTTTGACCGGGCGGGTCGGCGTGCCGGCCGGCAGGCCGGGCACTTTGGCGCTCTCGCGCTCGGCGAAGAAGGCGTGGATGAGGCCGGCGCGCTGCGGCGAGGCCATGCAGTCGAGGAACAGTTCGCGCTCCTTCACCATGCCCTCGGCGAACGGCAGGGTGCAGGCGGCCTCCACCGCATCCACGCAGCGGTGCGGCGAGTGCAGGTTGCGCGCGCTCTTCGCCAGCTTCGCCCGCACCTCGGCGAACAGCGCCGGATCCACCCCCGTGACCTTGTCGTTGCGGGCGCTGACCGGCACGGCGGCGAGCCCTTCGTCGCGCACGCGCTGGCAGAAGCGCAGCCCGGCCGCGAGCGCGGAGTCGCCGTCGTCGAGCGCATCCACGATGCCCAGCTCCAGGGCGGCGGACGCCGACAGCGGGTCGCCGGAGAGGATGATGTCGAGCGCCTTGGCCGGGCCGGTGAGGCGGGGCAGGCGCTGGGTGCCGCCGGCGCCGGGCAGCAGGCCGAGCTTGACCTCCGGCAGTCCGACCTTGGCGGTGCGCAGCGCCACGCGGAAGTGGCAGCCCAGCGCCACCTCCAGCCCGCCGCCGAGTGCGGTGCCGTGGATGGCCGCCACCACCGGCTTGGGCGACGCGTCGAAGCGGGCGATGACGTCGGGGAGGATGGGCGGCTGGGAGGGCGTGCCGAACTCGCGGATGTCGGCGCCGGCCATGAAGGTGCGCCCGGCCGCGACCAGCAGCAGCACGTCGGCGTCCGGATCGGCGATGCCGGCGTCGAGCGCCGCGACGAGGCCGGTGCGCACGCCGTGGCCGAGCGCGTTGACGGGCGGGTAGTCGACGGTGATGACGCCGGTGCGCCCCTGGCGGGCGTAGCTGACGAGGGTGCTCATGCGGACTGCGTGCCTTTCTCCCCAGAGGACCCGCCTTGTTCCCCGCGCGCCGCCCTCACGCAGAGGGAGGGCGCGCACCGGCCGGCGGGCGACCGAGGCGCACTGTAGCAGACCCGCATGCGGAATCAAGTTCCGCGAAATTCATTTCCGCTTCGCGGAATATTGGCGTGTGCAGGCCCTTCCCGCGTGCCTTTCTTCCGAGCAGACGGTTGGCAAATCGTCAGCCACCCCTCTAAAACCGGAATGCCAGCCTTCCCATATAAGCAGGCGGCCCGCCTTCCGGGTTGCAACGACGACGGACCACCATGTTCACCTCTCGCTCCACTCGTACCCGATCGCTGACCGCCATCGCGGCGGCGCTCGTCATCGCGCTTGCGGCCGGCACGGCGGACGCGCGCGCCGGCAAGAGTTCCTCCAGCGGCAGCCGCGGCACGCGCACCTACGACGCGCCCGCCACCACCAACACCGCGCCGAGCACCGCCGCGCCGATGCAGCGCTCGGCTACGCCGGATGCGCCGTCTGCCGGCATGCAGCGCCCCGGCATGGCCACGCCGGCCGCGCAGCCGGGCGGCTTCTTCTCGCGCGGCGGCTTCATGGGCGCGCTCGCCGGCGGCCTGCTGGGTGCCGGCCTGTTCGGCCTGCTGTCCGGCAGCGGCCTGTTCGGCGGCATGGCGGGCTTCGCCAGCGTCATCGGCCTGCTCCTCCAGCTCGCGCTGATCGGTGGCCTGATCTGGCTGGCCGTGCGCTTCTTCCGCAGCCGTTCGGCCCAGCAGCCGGCCTACGCCGCCGGTGCCATGGGCGCCGGCCCGATGGGCAACGGTCAGGCCGGTTACCAGCGCCAGGGCCATCCGGGCGTGATGGGCGGCGGCACGGGTTCGGGCCTCGGTGGTTTGGCCGGCGGACTTGGTGGAGGCTTGGGCGGCGGCATGGGTCAGCGCCCGGCGCCCCGCGCCCGTGGCGAGCGCAGCGACGAGATCGGCATTGGCCCGTCCGACTACCAGGAGTTCGAGGGGCTGCTCGTCGGCATCCAGGACGCCTACGGGCGCGAGGACTCCTTCGCGCTGCGCCAGATGGCGACGCCGGAGATGGCGAAGTACTTCACCGACGACCTCGCCGAGAACGCCAGCCGTGGCCTGCACAACCGGGTGTCCGACGCCCAGCTGCTGCAGGGTGACCTGGCCGAGGCGTGGCGCGAGCCGGGGGCGGAGTACGCCACGGTGGCGATGCGCTTCGGGCTGATCGACGTGACGGTGGAGCGCGCCACCGGCCGCGTCGTGGAGGGCGACCCCAACACCCGCACCGAGGCGACCGAGCTGTGGACCTTCCGCCGCGCGCCGGGCGGGCGCTGGCAGCTGTCGGCGATCCAGCAGACCAACTGATCGCACGATCAGGAAAAAACGAAGGGGCGCCGAAAGGCGCCCCTTTTGTTTGGTGACTTATCCTTACCTGCGGGCGCTCAGGACAGCGCCTTCACCGCGTCGTCGGCGTTGGCGTGGATCTCGAACAGGCTGGTGAAGCCGCTCATGTCGAAGACCTCGCGAATCGAGGCGGACATGGCCGCCAGCACGATGCGGCTGCCGGCCGGGCGCGCGCGCTTGGCGGCGACCAGCAAGGCGCGCAGGCCGGCCGAGCTGATGTAGGCCAGCTGCGCCATGTCGACGACCACCGAGGCCCCCCCGTTCGACACCGCCGCCACCAGCCGCGCCTCGAAGGCGCCGGCGGTGCCGCTGTCCACGCGGCCGGCGGGCTTGAGGATGAGGATGCCGTTGCGGGTTTCTTCGTTGATGTCCATGAATCCCTCTTCCCTCCTCGGCAACGCTGCCGGCCCAAGGTTTACCCGGCCGGCCGTGCGCTGACGACAGAAATCTTGCCCGCCACGGGGCGCCTGAAGTCCTATCCATAGGGCATCGCGCCGCCGCGCGCATCCCCGCCGGCCATTTTCCGCTGGCCGTGACCAAGGCCGGCGGGCCTGATATACCGTCCCCGAGGACCGTCAATGGACGGTTGTGCCGGGAAGGGGCGGACGGTGCCGGACGATGTGGTTGGCGAATCGATGGGACGGGACGGCGCGGTGCTCGCCGCGCGACCGCCTTCGCGCCCGCCCGCCAAGTCTTCCGAACCCAAGTCTTCCGAACGGCCGAAGCCCGTCGCCCCGGCCGTGGGCGATCTGGCGCCGGGGGCGCTGCTGCGCGCCTCGTGGAACCCGCTGCTGGCCGCCGCCGCCCCGCTGCTCGACCTCGCCGGGCGGCTGCGCGACTTGCCGGCGCACGGCGGGCCGGAGGCGCTGCGCGAGCGCGTGTTGGCCGAGGTGCGCCGGTTCGAGAGCAACGCCGCCGGTGCCGGCATCCCGCAGGAGGAGATCCGCGTCGGCCGCTTCGCGCTGTGCGCCACGCTGGACGACGTGGTGCTGGGCACGCCGTGGGGGCCGCGCTCCGCCTGGGGGCGCGAGGGGCTGGTGACGACGGTGGAGCGCGCCACCGGTGCGGCCGAGCGGTTCTTCGACCTCCTGGAGACCATGCTGTCCAACCCGCACCTGCACCGGCGCGAGCTGGAGCTGTTCTACGCCTGCCTGTCGCTGGGGTTCGAGGGCAAGTTCCGCGACCGGCCGCGCGGCGGCCACGACCTCGCCCACCTGCGCGACAACCTGTTCCGCCTTTTGCGGCGCGAGCGCGGCGGGCCCGACCGCGCCCTGTCGCCCACGTGGCGCGGCGTGGCGGAGCGGTTCCGGCCGCTGGGCGCGGTGGTGCCGCCGTGGGTGGTCGCCGCCGTGTGCGCCGCCGCGCTGTCCGCGCTGTTCCTGGTGCTGGCGCAGTCCTTGAGCGAGCGGGCCGACCCGGTGGCGGCGCGGCTGGCCGCCCTGCTGCCCGAACGGCCGATCGAGATCGCCCGCCTCGCCCCGCCGCCGTCGCCCAACGCCGGGCCGGCGCTGCTGGCGCGCGTCCGGAAGGCGCTGGAGCCGGAGCTTGCCACCGGCGATGTCGGCGTGCTGGCGGCCGACGACGGGGCGCTGGTGGTGCGCATGCAAGGCGCTTTGTTCCCCACCAACAGCGACGCGCTGCGCGCACGCTTCCGCGCCGTGACCGAGCGCATCGGCGAGACGCTGGCGCGCGAGCAGGGCTATGTCCTGGTGGTGGCGCACACCGACGCGCTGCCCGGCCGCAACGTCCGCTTCCCCACCGCGCAGGCGCTGAGCGAGGCGCAGGCGGAGGCGGTGCGCAAGATCCTGGAGCGCCACGTCGGCGCCAACCGCCTGTCGGCCGAGGGGCACGGCGACGCCGAGTTGCCACCGGTCTCGGGGCACTCGCCCGCCGCCCGCGCCGCCGCCCGGCGCGTCGACGTGCTGCTGTACCCGCGGTAGGCCGGCATGACCGCAGTCCGTTCCATCCTTACCCACCTGATCGGCAACCCGCGCGTGCGCTGGGCCGTCACGCTGGCCGGTGCCCTGGCGCTGTGCGCCGTCGCCTGGGTGGCCGCACCGCTGGTGGTGCTGGCCGGTCACCGGCCGCTGGAGGACGCGGGCTCCCGCGCGGCGCTCGGGGCGCTGATCCTGCTGGTGTGGGCCCTGGGCAATTGGCGGGCCGACCGGCGGGAGCGCCGGGCCAACGAACGGCTGGTGGCGGCGCTCGCCGTCTCCCCGGATCCCGAGGCGCGGCTGTCGCTGGAGGAGATCACCGGCCTGCAGGCCCGGCTGGCGGACGTGCTGGAGCGGCTGCGCACGCAACGCTTCGGCGCGCGGTTCGGCGGGCGCTACCTGTACCAGCTTCCCTGGTACCTGATGATCGGCGCGCCGGGTTCGGGCAAGACCACCGCGCTGACCGCCTCCGGCCTGGGGTTCCCGCTGGGCGAGGGGGCGCACGCGCTGTCCGTGCCGGCGCTGGGCGGGACGCGCAGCTGCGACTGGTGGTTCACGGACGAGGCGGTGGTCGTCGACACCGCCGGCCGCTACACCACGCAGGACAGCCGGCACGCGGTCGATTCGCGCGTCTGGGCGGGCCTGCTGGAGCTGCTGAAGGAGCACCGGCCGCGCCAGCCGGTGAACGGCGTGCTGGTCACCGTCAGCCTGCCCGACCTCGCGACCTGGAGCGACGGCGACCGCCGGTCCCACGCGCTGACCATCCGCCGGCGTTTGGCGGAGCTGCGCACCCAGCTGGGCCTGCGCGCCCCGGTCTACGTGGTGTGCACCAAGGCCGACCTGGTCAGCGGCTTCACCGGTTTCTTCGACGCGCTGACGGAGGAGGAGCGGCGGCAGGTCTGGGGCGTCACCTTCCCGATGGGCGAGGGGCCGGGCGGGCTCGGCCCCGCCGCGTGGTTCCGCGATACCTTCACGGCGCTGCTGCGCCGCCTGGACGAGCGGCTGCTGGAGCGCCTGCACCAGGAGCCGGACGTCGAGCGTCGCTCGCTGAACTTCACCTTCCCATTGCAGATGGCGTCGCTGGAAGGGCCGCCGGCCGATCTGATCGAGACCGCCTTCGCCGCCGGGCCGGAGGAGGAGGCGCCGCTGCTGCGCGGCGTCTATTTCACCAGCGCCACGCAGGGCGGGTTGGCGGTGGACCGGCTGGCAGCACCCTTCGCCGCCTTCGGCGCCGCCCCCGCCGCCCCCGCCGATGATCAGCCGGTGCAGCGCCACAGCTTTTTCCTGGAACGCCTGCTGCGCGACGTGGTGTTCGCCGAGGCCAACCTGGCCGGCGTCGACCGCGTGCTGGAGCGTTCGCGGCGGCGGCGCCAGGGGCTCGCCATCGGGGCCACGCTGGCCGCCACGGCGGCCGTCGCCGGGTTCTGGGCCAACAGCCACGGCGGCAACGCGGCGCTGGTCGACCGCGTCGCCGCCGCCGTCGCCCGCGCCGAGGCGGCCATCCGCGCGCTGGACACGCCGCCGCGCTCGCTGGCGCGCGTCGAGGACACCGACTTCGCCGCCGTCCTGCCGGCGCTGGATGCGCTGCGCGGCATCCCCACCGGCTATGCCGACCGCAGCGGCTGGCCGTCCTTCGTGCTGGCCGGTGGACTGTACCAGGGCGACAGGCTGGGGCCGCGTGCCGATGCGGTCTATCGCCGGGCGCTGCGCAGTGTGTTCCTGTCGCGCCTCGTGCTGCGTCTGGAGGAGCAGCTGCGCACCGGCTGGGCGCGGCCGGACCAGCTTCGCCTGTCGCTGCGCGCCTACCGCATGATCGGCGGGCGGGAGCCGCTGGACCCCGCCTTCGTCGCCGAGTGGATGGCGGCCGACTGGCAGCGCACGCTGACGGGCCCGGCGCACGAGGACAAACGCCGCGCGCTGGGCGAGCATCTGGCCGCGCTGTTCGACGTCGGCTTCGCCGCCGTACCGCTGGACGATGCGCTGATCGACCGTGTGCTGGAGGTGCTGGAACAGGCAGCACCACGCCCGCTGCCCTTCCCCTCGCCCCAGGGCCCGGCATGAGCCGCGCCCGCACCGCGCCCGCGCCGGTCGAGGAGGCGTTCGGACCCGGCTTCCATGGCAAGGTGCCGGCACGGGGCGATTTCGTGGCGCATGGCTTGCCCTCCCGCTTCATCACGCCGTGGGACGCGTGGTTGCAGGGCGCGCTGGCGGAAAGCCGCGCGCGCATCGGACCGGCGTGGGAGCGGCTGTTCGCCGCCAGCCCGGTGTGGCGCTTCACGCTCGCCCCGGGCCTGTGCGGCGGGCGGGCGGTGGCCGGCGTGCTGGTGCCCTCGGCGGACCGCGTCGGGCGGCTCTATCCCTTCGTGCTGGCGGCGGCGCTGCCGGCGGGGGTTGACCTCGCCGCCGTGCCGTTCGGCTGCGCCACCTGGTTCGGCCGGGCCGAGGCGGTGGCGATCGCCGCCTGCCAGGACGGTGCCGATCCCGAGGCCAGCGCCGCCGAAGCCGAAGCGCTTGGCCGGCCGGACCCCGGCTTCGCCGCGCACAACCCGCTGCACCGCCAGCGGCTGGAGGCGATGGTCGGGCCGCTGCTGGACATGCCCAGCCTGTGGTGGACGCGCGGGGCGCACTGGGTGACCTCGTCCATGGTGGCCTGTCGTGGCCTGCCCAGCGGGGAGCGCTTCGCCGCCTTCCTCGACAACGGGTGGGAGCGCTGGGGCTGGTGTGATACGGAAGCGATGTGAGGGCGCACGACGTTGGGTTTTCGGCTTTGGCCTCAACCCAACCTACAGGGGCGTCGTAGGTTGGGTTGAGCGCAGCGAAAACCCAACGCCGAAGAGGCTGGGGGACTGCATGACCGATTCTGACACCTTCTGCTTCGACCTCGGCCCGGCGCAGATCGGCCCCTACGCCGTGCGCGGCGTGCTGGGAGAGGGCGCCATGAGCGTCGTCTACGCGGCCGAGGCCGGCGACGGCGGCGACGTGGCGGTGAAGGTGCTGCGCGGCGAACTGCTGGCCGGGCCGGAGCGCGCCTCCATCCTCGCCCGCTTCCGGCGGGAGGCGGAGATCGGCGCCCGGCTCGACCACCCGCACATCGTCCGCATCCTGGAACATGGCGACTGGCGCGGCTCGCCCTGGCTGTCCATGGAGATGGTGGCCGGGCGCGACCTGAAGCGGATGATGGACGCGGGCGACCGGTTGACGCCCACGCAGGCGGCCACGCTGGTGCTGCGCGTGCTGGACGCACTGGCGGCGGCGCACGCGGCCGGCGTCGTCCATCGCGACGTCAAGCCGGCCAACGTGATGGTCGAGGACGGCTTGGCGCCGAAGCTGATGGACTTCGGCATCGCCCACGTCGCCCAAAGCGACCTGACCCTGCGGGACGAACTGCTGGGCAGCCCCGCCTACATGGCGCCGGAGGTGCTGCGCGGCGAAGGGGCGGACGCGCGCAGCGACCTGTTCTCGGCCGGCGTGATCCTCTATGCGCTGCTCGCCCGCCGCCGGCCGTTCTCCGGCACGGTGGCCGAGGTGATGCGGCAGATCCTGTTCGAGGAGCCGCCGCCGCCGTCCCGCGTCGATCCGCTGGTGCCGGCCGTGTTCGACGGCGTGGTGGCGATGGCGCTGGCCAAGGATCCGGCCCGCCGCTTTCCCACCGCCGACGCCTTCGCCCAGGCCCTGCGCAACGCGCTGGCTGCGGCCGGCGACGCGGCCGAAGCGACGGGCGTGCTGGTTTTCGAGGACGCGTCCTGGCCCACCGCCGCACCTGATGCTGGTGACGCTGCGGAGGCGTTGCGCGCGCTGCTCAAGGGCCTGCCGGCCGGCGCGCTGGGCGAGAAGGCGCTGGCCGAGGCCGCCCGCCTGCTCGATGCCGCTGTGCGCCGGGAGCCGGCGGTGCGCGCCGTGGCGCTGGACAGCGTGATCGTGGACGAGGGGCTGGCGCCGCTGGCCGCACTGATCCGCGCCGGCATGCCGGCCCCCGGTGCGGCACCCGGCGCCGTGCGCGGGGACTGGATGGCGCTGGTCCGGCTGTTCGCCCGGCTGGCCGAAGCCACCGTGGCACGCGGCCTCCAGGATGCCGCGGTGGCGGCGACGCAGGAGGTGGCCGGGGCGCTGAACGCGGCGCTGGCGGACTATGCGCGCCGCCTGGACGGCCTGCTGGCGGCCGACGACAACCCCGACCTGGCGGTAATTTCGGCCGACTTCCTGCGTCTCGACGTGCTGCTGCTGGCGCTGGAGGTGCTGCGCGCCGACCACGTGGCGGTGCAGGGGGCGCTGGCGGTCTTCGCCGCGCGCGTCATGCGCAAGGTCAACGCCACCATCGCCGGCTTCCTGGCGGAGGTGGGCGACGGGGCGGAGGGCGGGGCGGAGGACGGGGTGGCGCGCTTCGGCGTTGCCGTCCTGCTGTCGGAGGTGGAAAGCCTGCTGGACCTCGCCGCCCGCCTGCTGGACGCCGATCCGGGTCCCGGCCTGGGAGACGACCTGGGAGACGACCTGGGCGAGGCCGACGTCGCCGCCTTCCTGGCGCACGCCCGCGCCCTGGCCGGGCGCGTGGCGGCGGAGCTGCGCGCCGAGCCGGACGCCGTGGTCTTCGGCGGCCGGCTCAAGGCGCTGGCGGCGCTCTACACGGTGGCGACGCGGCTGCCGTCCGGGGCGGCCCTGCACCAGCCGCTGGCGGCGTTGACGCAGGAGCTGTACGCGCAGGTGTCGGCTCTGCTCGACGCCGTCCCGGCCGCCGAGCCCGAACGCATCGAGGCGGTCTACGACATGGCCGAGGCCCTGGGTTGGAGCGAGGTTCAGCGCGCCGCCGTCACGGCGCTGCGCCGCCGGCTGGTGGCGCGGGGGTAGGAAGCCTCCTCAATCCGCGTCTTCCAGCGCGCGTTCGCGCACCGTGTGGATCAGCGCGCGGAGCTGGCCGGGCGTGACCGGCTTGTGCAGCACGTCGACGCCGGAGCGTTGCGCCTCCACCAGGCGGTCGGGGCCGGTGTCGCCGGTCAGCAGGATGCTGGGCACCGCGTCGCCCCAGGCGTCGCGCACCGCGCGGATCGCCTCCACGCCCGTGCGCCCGCCGCCCAGGCGGTAGTCGGAGATGAGCACGTCCGGCGGCCGGCCGCGCGTGGCGAGCGCGCGCAGCGCCTCGTCGGCGCTCAGCGCCGTCTCCACGTCGAAACCCCAGCTTTCCAGCAGCGCCCGCATGCCGTCCAGGATGATGGACTCGTCGTCGATGATGATGGCGAAGCCCTGCTCTGGCGCCTCCGCCCCGGCGCGGCCGGCCGGCGGGGCGGCGTGCGGCGGCTGGACCGGCGGCACCCCGATGGTGAAGCACGACCCGCGCCCCGGCGCGGTGCGCACGTCCACCGGGTGATCGAGCAGGTTCGCCAGCCGCTTGACGATGGCGAGGCCGAGGCCGAGCCCCTGGGCGCGGTCGCGCTCGGTGTTGGCGATCTGCACGAACTCCTCGAAGATGTCGTCCAGCCGGTCGCGGGGGATGCCCGGCCCGGTGTCCGCCACTATGAGGCGCAGCTTGTCGCCGTGCCGCCGGCAGCCCAGCAGCACGCCGCCGGTCTGCGTGTAGCGCAGCGCGTTTTCCAGCAGGTTGCGCAGGATGCGCAGCAGCAGCGTTGGGTCGCTCTCCACCCACGCCGACGAGCCGACCACGCGCAGCCGCAATCCCTTTTCCGCCATGCGCGGGGCGTATTCGGCGGACAGCCGCTCGAACAGGGCAGCGAGGGCGAAGGGCCGCACCTCCGGCACCACGACGCCGGCCTCCAGCTTGGAGATGTCGAGCAGCCCGTCGAGCAGCGCCTTCAGCGCGTCCAGCGCCTGGCGCATGGTGTCCACCAAGGTTCCGGCCGGATGGCCGTCCAGCCGGTCATACAGCGCGTGGACGAACAGCAGCAGCGCCTGCACGGGCTGGCGCAGGTCGTGGCTGGCGGCGGCCAGGAAGCGGGTTTTGGCGGCGTTGGCGCGCTCCGCCGCGCGGCGGGAACGATCCTGCTCGATCAGGGCTTCGCGCAGCTTGGCTTCGGCCTGCTCGCGGTCGGTGACGTCGCGGCAGACGATCAGCACGGACTGCGCCGCCATGCCGCCGTCCGGGAATGGGGCGTCGAAGAGTGGCGTCAGGCGCAGGTCGTGCGTGCGCTCACCCAGGCGCATCAGGCCGGCGCGCGGGCGGCCATCGTCGAAGACGGCGCGCACCTTGTGCTCGACCGGCTCCATGGTTTCCGACGGCAGGTTCAGGTCGCGCCAGCACCGCCCCCGCCACCCGCCGGGCGGCAGGCGCAGCAGGTCCACGGCGGCCCGATTGGCGAAGGTCAGGCTGCAGTCGCGCCCCACCATCATCACGGCGTCCGGCGTGGCGGTAAGGATGGCGTCCAGCGTGCGCGCCTGCCGGGCGACCTCGGCGGCCAGTTCCTGCTCACGCTCCACGGCGCGGGCGATCAGCGCCTGCGGGCGCACCAGCCCGGTCTCGACCACCGCGCGGAAGACGAAGAAACAGGCGGCGATCTTCAACAGGTGGCCCACCGCGTTGGCGATGCCGTACACGTCGACGTACAGGGTGAAGGCCAGTTCCGAGACGATCCGCGCCAGCGTCGCCCAGACCAGGAAGACGAGAATCTGCCGGTCGAAGCGGCGGCGGTTCGCGTGCAGCAGCGCCAGCACCACGGCATAGCCGGCCACGATGGCGTACTCGCTGCCGATCTTGAACGGCGTCAGGCCGGTGCCCGGCACGAAGCAGTCGGGGAAGACGGGCCAGACCAGGACGCTCAGCGTGCCCAGCGCCGCCGCTCCGCCGAAGCCCAGGTGCAGCCGCCACGCCGCGTGCCGCTCCAGGGGCCGCGCCACGGCCAGCAGGAACCCCGCGCATTCGATGGCGCGGGCGATGATCCAGAACTGCGTGGCCATATTGGCGTCCGCGCCCGGGATCACCTCCATGCCCTTGTACGCCAGCGTGTGCAGCGTATCGATGGCGGCCACGTACAGGTACGCCGTGCCCAGCAGCAGCATGTGGTTGTCGTGCAGCAGCCGGCGCGAGTACCAGGCGACGGTGAAGGTGCCCAACGCCACCAGGACGCTTGCCGCTTCCACCGCCGTGTGGAAGACGAGAAAGGCGGTGAAGCTGAGATACAGCAGCGCGGCAGCGCCGAGAACCGGAAGCGCTGCGGCGCCGGCGCGCCGTACGGTGCGCGGGAGCGGAGAAGACTCGGGAACGCGCTGGAGATCCGTCATTGCACCGCCGGTCACCGCTCAGAATCGGCCCGAAACTCTGCTTACCGTTAAAATTGGGGCTATTCCAGGCGGAAAGCGGACTTCCACCAAAAGCCATAGGCCTAAGCGTTCAACGCCCAAGGTTGACGATCTCCACCCGCCGGTTCGCGGCGGCGGCGGGGTGGGCGGGGTCGGCCGGTTCGCGCTCGCCCATACCCGCCACGTCCAGCCGCGCCGCGTTGATGCCGTGCCGGCGGACCAGATACTCCTTCACCGCCCGCGCCCTCCGTTCGGACAAGGCCTGATTGGCACCGTCGTTGCCGACACCGTCGGTGTGGCCGACGATGCGGAAGCGCAGCTCTCCGGCGCCCGGCGCCGTCAGCACCGCCGCCACGCGGTCGAGCACGGCGCGCGACTCGGGCCGGATGCGCACCGAGGCGAAGTCGAAGTTGATCAGGAAGCCCGCCTTCAGCGCGCCCGGCGGCGTGGCGATGGACGGCACCGCTGCCGGCCCGGCGGCCGTGGCCGCCGCCGCAGGGGCCGGCATGGCGCGGGCGGGCGGCGGCGGGGGCGTCAAGGTGGGGACGGGTGCCGGCGCGTGCGCGGCGGCCGGCGGGCAATCGGGTCCCGCCGCGCCCAGCAGCGCGCGGGCGATGTCGCATTCGCTGGGGTTGCTGCCCAGCATCGTCGCGGCCGCGGGCAGGGCCGCGGCGACCGCCAGCACGCTCCACGCGATTCCAACGATTCTCGATTTCATGCCGCCTCTGTCCGCCGCGTCGCCTGCCGGTCAAGGCGGCATTGTCGGCGTCCTGGCGACCGCGGTCAAACCCGGCGCGCACCGCGCATCCGGGGCCACTTGCATTTCAATCCACGAGAAAGTGTAGGCGGCCATTCGGAATTGCACGTTGTTCCCGTCGAACAATCCCCCACATTTCGGGAAAACACTCCCGTCGGCAACTCGGCCGCAGCCCGAATGCGTGACTGCGGCCTCTTTATTGGGCGCCTTCCGGCGGGCGTGCGGATTCTTGCAGGCCCAGAAGCAACCCTCCTCCGACGATCAGCGCCAGCCCCGCCAAGCTGGCCGGCCCGATGCTCTCGCCGAACACCAGCGTGGCGGCGGCCAGCACGAAAAGCACCCGCGCGTAGTCGAAGGGCGCCAGCAGCGGAGCCGGCGCCATGCGGTAGGCCTGCGCCGACAGCAGCTGCGCCACCGTCGTCAGCGTGCCGAGCGCCAGCAGCAGCGGTACGTCGCCCGCCGCCGGCCATCGCCAGCCGTCCCCGGCCAGCCCCAGGCTGAGGGCGAAGCCGGCGGCGGTGGCGAAGAAGGTCGTGGTGCGCGGCCCATCCCGGCGGCCGAGACGCCGGAGCAGCACGAATGACAGCGCCGACAGCAGCATCGACCCCAGCGCCAGCGCCCCGCCGACGCCCAGCGCGTCCCCGGCCGGCCGGTTGATCAGCAGCACGCCCGCGAAGGCGACGGCGACCGCCGCCCACTGGCTCCGCCGCAGCCGCTCGCCCAGCAGCGGGCCGGCCATGAGGGCGACCGCCACCGGGGCGGCGAAGCTGATGGCCGTGGCGTCGGCCAGCGGCAGGCGGGGCAGGGCAGCGAACCACAGCGCGATGGCCGCCGCGAGAACGGCGGCGTACAGCGCCTGCCACCCCGGCTGCGCCGTGCGCCAGGGCCGCTCGCCCGCCGTGGCGCAGACCGCGCCCATCCACGCCAGCCCGACCGCCATGCGCGCGAACAGCACCTCCGCCGTGGGGTAGAGGCCCCCCAAGTGCTTGATCAGCGAATCGCTCAACGTGCCCAGCGCCGCCACGGCGATCACCAGCAGGATCGCGGCGGCCGGCCGGGCCGGCGGTGCCGTGCCGTTGCGCATGCGTTCCACCATATCCGTACCACCCTTGCGCCCGACGCCCCCCTCGGTTGTGGCTTGGGGCGGCGGCGCCTGATACCATCGCGCATCCTGTGCAAAAGTCGACTGGGGAGGAAATCCATGAAATCCGTGAAAGCCCTGCTGGCCGGCCTGGCCGTTGCCGCGCTGGCCCTGCCGGGCGCCGCCTTCGCGGCCGACTACAAGGCCGAATACAAGCTGTCCACGGTCGTCGGCAACGCCTACCCCTGGGGCAAGGGCGGCGACCGCTGGGCCGAGCTGGTGAAGGAGAAGACCGGCGGCCGCATCAACATCAAGATGTACCCCGGCGCCTCGCTGGTGAACGGCGACCAGACCAAGGAATTCACCGCCCTGCGCCAGGGCGTCATCGACCTCGCCATCGGCTCGACCATCAACTGGTCGCCGCAGGTGAAGGAGCTGAACCTCTTCTCCATGCCGTTCCTGATGCCGGACGAGAAGGCGATCGACGCGCTGACCCAGGGCACGGTCGGCGCCAAGCTGTTCGAGCTGCTGGCCACCAAGGACGTGGTGCCGCTGGCCTGGGGCGAGAACGGCTACCGCGAGATCTCCAACTCCAAGCGCCCGATCCGCACGCCGGACGACCTGAAGGGCCTGAAGATCCGCGTCGTCGGCTCGCCGCTGTTCCTGGAGACCTACACCGCGCTGGGCGCCAATCCCACGCAGATGAGCTGGGCCGACGCGCAGCCGGCGCTGTCCACCGGTGCGGTGGACGGACAGGAGAACCCGCTGGCCATCTTCTACGCCGCCAAGCTGCCGTCGCTGGGCCAGAAGAACCTGACGCTCTGGGGCTACGTCGCCGATCCGCTGATCTTCGTGGTCAACAAGGACGTCTGGGCGTCCTGGTCGAAGGAGGACCAGGAGGCGGTTCGCGCCGCCGCCGTGCAGGCCGCCAAGGAGGAGGTGGCGATCGCCCGCAAGGGCATCACCGCCGCCGACGATTCGCTGCTGAAGGAGATCCAGGCGCAGGGCGTCGAGATCGTCAAGCTGAGCGACGCCGAGAAGGCGCCGTTCAAGAAGGCGACGCAGGCCGTGTACGACAAGTGGGCCAAGGCCATCGGCCCCGACCTCGTCAAGGAAGCCGAGACGGCCATCGCCAACCGGAAGTAACGCGCGTCGTTTGCCCCCACCCCAAACCCCTCCCCCGCTTTCGCAGGGGAGGGGCTTAAGAACCCTCCCCTGCGAAGCTCTCGCCGGATCTTCGATCCGGCTGACGCGACAGGCGGATCCTTCGGATCCGCCGAGAGCGGGGGAGGGTGGCTGAGCGCAAGCGAAGCCGGGTGGGGGCCAAGGACTTCTTCAAGAATCAGGCCCCCCATGAGTTCCGATCTCCTCGAAGCCGGGCTGGCGACGGCCCCGCCCAAGACCCGCGTGCCGGTCGCGGTGGAGCGCGCGCTGTCCGCGCTGGCGATGGCGGCGCTGTGCGTCATCACCTTCGCCAACGTGCTGGCGCGCTATTTCACCGACTATTCCTTCGCCTTCACCGAGGAGTATTCGATCTTCCTCATGGTGGTGATGACGCTGTTCGGCTCCGCCGTCGCCGTGGCGGCTGACCGGCACATCCGCATCACCTTCCTCGTCGACAAGCTGCCGCGCGGGGCGCGCCGCGCCACCGAAACGGTCGCCTGGACCGCCACGCTGGTGATGTTCGGCTTCCTGATCTGGTACGGCGGCCGCCTCGCCTACGATCACTGGCGGTTCGAGGAGACGTCGCCGGGCCTGGGCAACCCGCAGTGGATCTACACCGTGTGGCTGCCGCTGCTGTCCGTGGTCGTGGCGTTGCGCGTGCTGGGCCGCATCGTGCGCGTCGTGCGGGGCACCGACGCCCCGCAGGGGGAGTGAGCGGATGGCCGTCACCCTGCTGTTCCTGGGCTTCCTGGCGCTGATGTTCCTCGGCGCGCCGCTGGCGGTGGCGCTGGGGCTGGCCGGCACGCTGGCCATCTTCGAGGCGAACCTGGGCATCCTGTCGGTGCCCACCAACGTCTACGCCGGCATCGCCAAGTACCCGCTGCTGGCCATCCCCGTGTTCATCCTGGCCGGCCTGATCTTCGAACGCGCGGGGGTGGCCAAGCAGATGGTCACCTTCGCCTCCTCCATCGTGGGTGCCAAGAACGGCGGACTGGCCGTGGTGGCGATCCTGGTGTGCATGGTGATGGGCGGCATCTCCGGTTCCGGCCCGGCGGACGCGGCGGCGGTGGCGACGGTGATGATCCCCTCCATGCGGGCCGCCGGCTACCCGCGCGAGTTCTCGGCCAGTGTCATCGCGGCGGCGGCGGCGACCGCCATCCTGATCCCGCCGTCGGTGGCCTTCATCATCTATTCGGTGCTGGTGCCGCAGGCCTCGGTGCCGGCGCTGTTCGCCGCCGGGCTGTTCCCCGGCCTGCTGGCCGGGCTGTCGCTGGTGGTGCCCACGGTGTGGCTGTCGCGCAAGCATGGCTTCGGCCTGCTCGACACCGGCCCGCGTCCGCCCTTCTGGGCCAGCCTGCGGCAGGCGATCTGGGGCCTGCTGGCGCCGGTGATCATCCTGGGCGGCCTGCGCGCCGGCGTCTTCACGCCGACCGAGGCGGCGGTGGTCGCCGTCTTCTACGGCTTCGCGGTCGGCGTGTTCGTCTACCGCACGCTGACCTGGCGCACGGTGTACGAGGTGATGGCGGAAGCGGCCGAGATGTCGGCGGTGGTGCTGCTGATCATCGCGCTGTCCAGCGTGTTCGCCTGGGCCGGCAGCACCATGGGCGCCTTCGACCGCGTGGCGCAGGCCGCCATCGAGGCGACGGGCAGCGAGATCACCGTCCTGCTGCTGCTGAACGTGGCGCTCCTGGGCCTGGGCATGCTGCTGGACGCGGTGTCGATCTTCCTGATCCTGCTGCCGCTGCTGACGCCGATCATGACGGCGTTCCACTGGGACCCGGTGTGGTTCGGCGTGATGGTCACCACCAACCTCGCCATCGGGCAGTTCACCCCGCCCATGGCGGTGAACCTGATGGTGACCACCCGCGTGGCTGGCATCAGCATGGAATCGACGGTGCGCTGGGTGACGTGGATGGTGCTGGCGATGGTCGGCGCGCTGGTCCTGATCACCGCGTTTCCGGAGATCTCCCTGTGGCTGCCGCGGCGGCTGGGGTACGTGTAGGTATTGAGAGCTGGCGCTGGGCTCTCAGCGGGCCTTGCGCGTCGCCAGGACGATCCCGGCGGCGATCAGCGCGATGCCGACGCCGTGGTACCAGTGCGGCTGCTCGCCCAGCAGCAGGATGGAGAGCAGCGCGCCGAACACCGGCACCAGGTGGATGGCCAGCCCCGCCGTGTTGGCCCCCACCAGCGCCACCGAGCGGTTGAACGCCAGATAGGCCAGGATCGACGGGAACACCGCCACGTACGCGATGGCGCCCAGCGCCGTCGGGTGCAGCACCAGCGGCCGTCCGCCCAGGCTCTCGGCCACGTAGAACGGCAGCAGCATCAGCGCGCCCAGCGCGAAGGTGGCGACGATGAAGCTGAGGCCGTGCACCTTCGGCCGGTTGCGCAGCAGGGCCGTGTACGCGGCATAGGCGATCACCGCGGCCAGCACCCACAGGTCGCCGCGGTTGAACTGCAGCGCGGTCAGCGTCTGCGGGTCGCCGCGGGCGATCAGCGTCACCGCCCCCGCCAGCGACACGGCGATGCCCAGCCCCTGGCACAGCGTCAGCGTCTCGCCGAACAGGACGAGGCTCATCAGCACGATGAGGACCGGCATGGCCGACTGCATCATCACCGCGTTCAGCGCCGTGGTGGTGGCCAGCCCGACGTAGAGGAAGGTGTTGAAGACGCCGATGCCCAGCGCCGTGATGACCAGCATCAGCGGCCAGCGGCGCGCCATCGTGCGCAGGTCGTGCGGCAGGTGGCGCCAGGCGAAGGGCAGCACGATGAGCGCCCCCAGAGCCCAGCGCCAGAAGGCGAGGGCCACCGGCGGCACCTCGCCCGCCACGGCGCGGCCCAGCACGGCGTTGCCGGCCCAGAACAGGCCGGGCAGCATCAGCAGCAGCCACGCCTGATCGGCGAGGCCGCGCCGGGCCGGTGCGGGGCGCTCCGCGTCCATGCCCGTCTCAGGTCCGCTTCGGCTTGGGAGCCGGGGCGGACGCCAGTTCCTTCTCCAGCTCGGCGATCCGCTTGACCAGCGAGGTGCGCAGGCTCTCGGCCGCGTGGCTCTTCAGCGCGGCGAGCTGCTCCTTCAGCTGGCGGAGCTGCTGCTGCTTCTGCTCGGGCGTGCGCTTGATGGTGACGCGGTCGGAGTGCTGGCCGGCGAAGGCGCGCATGATGCTGTCCCTGGTGGTCGGAATGGGGACCCTGATTAAAGGGTCGAAGGGCGCTCGCGCAAGTGCTGGCGCTCCCCGATCGAACGGGGCATCTTCCGCGCGCATCCGACAAGAACCGGGGGTACGTCGATGGAAGCGCTTGAAACCCATGAGAAGATCGAGGAGGCGGCGCACGGCCACCACGCCGGCGCCGGCAGCATCAACCGCCGCATCGGCCTGATGATCTCCGCCCTGGCCGCCCTGCTGGCGATTTCCGAGGCGGCGGGCAAGAGCGCGCAGACCGAGGGCATCACCCGCAACGTCGAGGCCAACGACCTCTGGGCCTTCTACCAGGCCAAGACGATCCGCATGACGACGCTGCGCACGGCGGCCGAATCCGCGCAGCTCGACCTGCTGGCGCCCGACCTGCCGGAGGCGCGCCGCGCCGCCGTCCAGAAGCAGATCGAGGGTTGGCAGGCGACCGCCAAGCGCTACGACAGCGAGCCGGAGACCAACGAGGGCCGCAAGGAACTGATCGCCCGCGCCAAGGAGGCCGAGCACCGGCGCGACCATGCCATGCACGCCTACCACCTGTACGAATACGGCTCCGCCGCCTTCCAGATCGCCATCGTGCTGGCCTCGGCCACGGTGATCACCGGCTTCCTGCCGATGGCCTGGGTGGCCGGCGGCCTGGGCGTGGTGGGCATGGCCTTCTCGCTGCTCGGCTGGCTGGCGCCGAACGCCGTGCATTTCTGAACGAGAAAGGGGCCGGCAGCCACCGCCGGCCCCGCCTCCGAGTGACAGGCGGGGTCCGGTGGCTTAGACTTCGGCGCTCCTGCCCTCTCCGGACGTCCACGCCTTCATGGCCACCATCCTGGAAGCACTGACCGTTGCCTTCGAACACCATCGCAACGGCCGGGCCGCCGAGGCCGAGGTGCTGTACGGCCGCATTCTGGAGGTCGATCCGAACAACCCGACGGCCCTGCACCTGCTCGGCCTGCTGTTCGCCGAGCATGGGCACCTGGAGCGCGGCGCGGAACTGATGGCGCAGTCGACGGCGGCCGACGGGGCGCAACCGGACGTGCACCACAATCTGGCGCTCGTGCTGGCCCGGCTGGGGCGGCGCGAGGCGGCGGCGGCGCGCTACGCCCGCGTGCTGGAACTCGATCCCGGCCACGCGGCAGCGGGCAACAACCTTGGCTTGCTGCTGCGCGAGATGGGCAGGGCGTCCGAAGCGCTGGACGTCTTCCGTTCGGTGATCGCCGCCCATCCCGGCCATGGGGAGGCATGGTTCAACCTCGCGGCGACGCTGGACGCGCTGGGCCGTGCCGACGAGGCGCTGGCGGCGCTGGACGGCGCACGTGCCGTCTGGCCCGAATTCGAACCGCTCGCCCGCCTGTACGACCGCCTGTCCGCCGGGCGGCGGCAGGGCGAGGCGCAGGCTGCCCTGGCGCTGGGAATGGAGCGCCTGAACGCCGGCGACGCGGCGGCCGCTCTCCAGGCGTTCGACGACGCGGTGGGCCGGGCGCCGGATCTGCCGATTGCCCAGGATTGCACGGGCATGGCGCTGGAAGCCCTGGGCCGTACCGAGGAGGCGGCGCGGGCGCACCGACGGTCGGCGGCCCTCGATCCCGGCCGGCCGATGCCCTATGCCTTCCTGGGTGATCTCGGCCGCAACGGCGGTTCGCTGGTGGGGGCGGTGTGGCGGTACCGGCGCGCCGTCCTGCTCGACCCCGGTCATGCGGCGGCGCGCACGGGGCTCGGCCGCACGCTGTTCGACGCCGGGTGGGTGGAGGAGGGCATCGACGAGCTGCGCCTGGCCGCCGCGCTTCCCGGCGACCAGGCGGAGGCGCACGACACGCTGCTGTTCGCCATGACCGCCTCGCCGGCTGTGGACAACGACACCCTGTTCGCCGAGGTGCTGGCCTATGGCGCGCGTTACGGCGTCACGGTGGTGGGGCCGCCGCACGCCAATCGCCCCGAACCGGACCGGACGTTGCGGATCGGCTATGTCTCCGGGGCCATCCGGGAGGGGCACAACGCCCTCTACTTCCTGGCGCCGCTGCTGCGGCATCACGACCCGGAGCGGGTGGAGGTGTTCGTCTACGGCGACGTGGACTACGCCGCTCCGTCGCAGGCGCGCCTGCGCCCCTGGGCCGCCGCGTGGCGGGACACCCGCGGCCTGGATGACGCGGCGGTCGCCGCCATGATCCGCGCCGACGGCATCGACGTTCTGGTCAGCCTGCTCGGCCGCGGTTCGCAGAACCCGCGCACGGGCATCTTCCGCCACAAGCCGGCCCCGGTGCAGACCGCCTTCCACCATGTGATGACCAGCGGCATCCCGGCCATCGACCACTGGCTGGTGGACCGCCGGACACACCCTCGCCACACCACCGAGCGGGCGACGGAACGGCTGGTACGCTTGCCGCGCTACTGCCAGTACGACGGGACGCCGTTGCCGGCCGTCACGCCGCCACCCTTGTTGCGCAACGGCTTCGCCACCTTCGGCTGCTTTACCAGCCCGTGGAAGATCAACGGGCCAACCCTTGCGTTGTGGGTGGATGTGCTGAAGGCGGCGCCACGATCGCGCCTCCTGGTGAAGGGGTATGGCCTGGAGGAGCCGGCCTTGCGCCGCCGCCTGCTCGACCGGTTCGCCGCAGCCGGCGGAGACCCTGGATGCGTCGAGGTGCGAGCGCCCAACCCGGCGCTCAGCGACCATTGGGCGGCCTACGGCGACGTGGACGTCACGCTGGACACCATCCCCTACGGCTACGGCAACACGGCGTTCGAGGCGCTGTGCATGGGGGTACCGGTGGTGACGCTGCCGGCCGACCGCTTTGCCGGGCGCATGGCGCTGTCCATCCTGCACGCGGCCGGGCTGGAGGAATGGGTGGCGCGCTCGCCCGCGGAGTATCGGGCTCTTGCGGCGGCGCTGGTCGGCGACCCCGAAGCGCTGGCGCGGCGGCGGGAGACGCTGCGCGCGCAGGTTCTGGCCTCCCGTCTGGTGGACGGCCGATCCTACGCCCGCGCCGTCGAGCGCGCCTACCGCTGGATGTGGAAGCGCTGGTGCGCCGGGTATCGGGGCGGCGTGGCCTGAGCAGGAATCGAGGAGGCACAAGGCATGGATTTCGACGGCATCACGGTTCCATCGGCGGGCGCCTGGGCCAACATCGCCAAGACCAACCAGCATGCGCGCTGGCATCTTTCCCCGCCGGAGGCCAACTGGGAAAGCAGCGCCACGGGCCGGCTGCGGCGGGCGATCTTCCTGCCGGCCATCCGGCCCGGCTTCGCCATCGGCCCGGCGGAGGGGATCTTCTGCATGGGTTCCTGCTTCGCCCGCCATATCGAATCCGAACTGAGCAGCCTCGGCTGTCGCGTCATGAGCCGCTTGGCGGCGGAGGTGGCGCCGGACGTGCTCAACAAATTCAACAGCTTCAGCATGCTGAACGAGATGCGCTGGGCGCTGGAGCCTGGCCAGGCGTTCCGCGAGGAGTTCCTGATCGGCGGCGAGGCCGGCTTCATCGATCCCTTTGTTTCCTACGGTGGGGTGGCGCGCCCGCTCGAGGCGGTGATGGCTCTGCGCACCGCCATCGCCGAATCGGTGCGCCAACTGGCGCACTGCCGGGTGGTGATCCTGACGCTGGGGCTGGTGGAGGCGTGGTTCGACCGCCGGCACGGGCTGTACCTGAACAGCGCTCCGCCATTCCCCGTCTGCCGTAGGGACCCGGACCGCTACGAGCTGCGCATCACCTCCTGCGCCGACAACCTCCAGGCGCTGGAAGCCATTCGCACGCTGCTGAAGCGGTACGGGCATCCGGACCTGCGCATGGTCGTCACGGTGTCGCCCGTGCCGTTTCAGGCGACCTTCTCGGACCAGGACGTGGTGGTCGCCAACACCTACTCGAAGTCGGTGCTGCGTGTGGCGGCGGAGGATTTCGCGCGCCGGCACGAGGATGTCGACTATCTTCCGACCTACGAGTGCGTGATGAACTCCGACGTGTCCGTCACCTGGGAGACGGATCGCATCCATGTGACCGACCGCGCGGTGCGGGCCAACGTCCTCAACTTCCTCGCCCATTACCTGTCGGACGAAGGGCAGCGCGCCGCCGCGCGCGAGCAGTTGGGCGCGCACATGGACCGGCTTGACGCAAGCGTGCGTTCGCCCGCCGTCGCCGACACGCTACCCGTTGCCGCGCCGCGCCGGCGAACGCCGCCCGACTTCACGACCGCCTCGGCCGGTTCCTCCGACTTCCCCGCCGGCCTGCCGGTTCTGTCGGCCAGCGCGTCGATGGCGCCGGAGTTCGGACCCGCGAACCTGAGCCGAGGCGACGTCAACGCGTGGCACGTCGCCATGCGGAGCAGCGCGCAGCTCCTCGACCTGCAGTACGAGTGCCCCCTGCCTGCGGCCGAGCTGTGGATCCAGGCGCAGGACCGGCATCCCGAGCGAGCGCCCACCAGTTTCATGCTGCTCGGCACGAACGATGACAGCAAGGCGCAGTGGCAGTTGCTGATCCAGCATCGCGGCATCAACTGGGAGACGGGCGGGCAGTGGCGCGACTGGCCGCTGCCGGCGAACACCGCCTTCCGCCATTACCGGCTCGTCCTGCTGACCACCGCCAATCCGGAGATAATGACCATTCAGCGCGTGTGGCTGGCCCCGGCCGAGGGAAATCCGGCTTAAGCCCCGCTCGGGCCATTTCGGTCAACTCTGACAGCGCCCCGGGGCCGGACATGGAAAGGCCCCGGAAGGCGTTACCTTCCAGGGCCTTAGAGTGGTGCCGCAACAGGGATTTGAACCCCGGACCTACTGATTACGAATCAGTTGCTCTACCCCTGAGCTACTGCGGCGTTGGGCGGCGAACATAGCGACGATGGACGGCTCTTGCAAGCGTTCCGTTGCATTTCCCATCCGAAAAAATTACGCCGCTTCCACGCCGTCCTTGGCACCGCATCAACTGTACCAGATCTCCAGCATCAGCCGGTCGCGATGGCGGGGCGGGATGATGCGGTGGTAGCACGCGGTGTCCTCGAAAAAGCCGGTCCCCGCCGGCCCTTCGACCGCCACGACGCGCCCATCCCCGTAATGGCGGCGGATTGCCTCGTCGGGGGCCGTGGCGGAGCGCAACAGAAGCGGCAGCGGCTTGCCCCGGTGCGAGCCGCAGACCAGGGCGTGCGCGCCGTTCTCGCGGTCCACGTCGGTCAGGTAGAAGTTCACCGAACAGAAGCGCAGGGCGTGCGCGTCGTAGTGCCAGTCGATGCTCTGCCCCTGGCGGCGGCGCACCGCGTCGTCCAGGCTGGAGGCGTAGCTCCAGTACAGGCGCGGCTTGATCCGGGTCGGCGGGTAGCCCAGCTGGCGCGTTGCCACCTCGATCAGCACCGGGTCCCGGCACAGGCGGCGGATCGCCTCGCACTCCTCGGGCGCGCAGACCTCGGACATGGAGACCTCGGTGCCGTCGCTCAGCCGGCCATCCTGCACCTCGGCCTTCAGGAACCGTTTCTCCCAGAAATGGCAGGGCGTGGTGCGGGCGTAATCCACCAACTCGCGAACCACGGCCGGCGGCAGGTCGAAGCCGCGGGCGAAGGACTCGCGCTTCAGGTCCAGAACCGCGCCGTCCACCAGCGCCGTCAGGAACATCGACTGCTGCAGGGTGACGGTCCACGACCGGCGCGGCCGGTGGAGCAGGCCCATCACGAAACCGTAGATGCGGCGGACGGCTTCGAACCGCGCCAGGGCATACTGAAGCTCACCGGCGCCGATGCGCCGGGCGACGCTTGCGATGTTCATGTGGAAAACCGTCACTTGTGGAGTGCGAGGTCTGGTTGCGAGGATAAGCGCGAATGCGGCTCAAGCGCGCGACGCGCAAAAGGGTGGCCGTGCGTGGGAGGGAGGTAGGCCCATGGGTGGATTGTGCGGCGCGCATAACAAGGAATTGGTGTTACCGCGCACCTTGCCCGATCGCGGGACACTTTGTTAATGTTTGCTGACTTATAAGAATATTCGCTTGCCGAACAAAAAAGTCGCTCAGGGAGGACACCAAAGATGACCGACCGGCAACCGGGGACCGGCTCATCCGCCCGCCGCTTCGGCGTTCGCGCCAAACTGCTCCTGGCCTTCGCCGGCATCGCCGGCATGACTGTCGGCGCCAGCTTCGTCGGTCTCTATTCCTACTCGGCGGTCGAGGCGCCGCTCACCCGTATCGTCAGCGTCAGCCTGCCCGAAATGGAACTGGCCAAGCGCCTGTCGGGCGAGAGTGGCGGCATCGCCGCCGCCGCCCCCACGCTGGACGCCGCCGACAGCCAGACCGCCCGCGGCCAGACCTACGCCCAGGTCATGAGCCGCGGCCGGCAGTTGATGGCGCTGGTGAACGAACTGGGCGAGCGCCGGCCAAACGACCCCAAGCTGGCCGAGGTGAAGGCCAAGGCGACGGCGCTGATCTCCACGCTCGACACGGCAAACGCTGCCGTCGACCGCCGCCTGACGGCGCGCGGCAAGCGCGAGATGGGCCTGAGCCAGTTGGCGCGGGCGCGCGAATCCTTCCTCGACACGCTCCAGCCCCTCATCGACAACGTCGGCGACCGCCTGCGCAGCAAGGGCGAGTCGCTGGGCGCCATGACGGACCGCGAGATCGACACGCTGGGCGACGCCGTCGGCGCGCTCATCAGCCTGTACGAGATCCGCGCCGACATCATGAACCTGTCCAAGGCGGCGGCGCGCGCCGCCGCGTCGCCCACCACGCTGCAGGTGACCAACCAGCAGCAGGTATACCTGGAGGCGGCGGCGCGGCTGATCAGCGCCACGCTGCACGCCGGTGACCGGCTGAGCAAGGAGACCTCCGACGCCCTGGAGACCTTCTTCACGCTGGGCGACGGCGTCGACGGCGTGTTCGAACTGCGCCGCGCCGCGCTGGAGGCGGGCGACGCCGAACGCGCGGCGCTGAACCGCCGCGTCAACACCAAGCTGGCCGAGGTGCAGCGCGGCGAGCAGGCGCTGCTGGAAGCGCTGGACCCCGTCACCCTGCGCGCGCGCGCCGAGATCAAGGTTGCCAGCCTCAACATCCGCACGCAGACGCGCGAGTCCATGCAGGACGTGCTGGGCAACGGGCTGAGCAGCTTCCGCACCTACCTGGAGCTGCAGACCTCCGCCAACCTGCTGACCGGCGCCCTGAACGAGGCCGCGCAGGCGGTCGACGCCAACCGGCTGGACATGATGCGCACCCGCTTCGACGGCGTGCTGTCGGCCCTGCGCGAGCGCCTGAAGGGCATCGGCGACAGCGGCGACGACGCCGAGTTGCGCAAGGCCGCCGACGCGCTGGCCGCCTTCGGCACCGGTGAGGGCAACCTGTTCGACCTGCGCCGGGCCGAGCTGGCGGCCGTCGCCGAGGGCGCCAAGGTGCTGGCCGAGACCCGCGCGCTGGCCGGGCAGTTCGCCCAGGCGGTGGAGGAGCAGGTGGCCGCCATGAAGGCCGACGCCGACGCCGCCGCGGCGCACGCCGCCCAGGCCATCGAGGCCGGCCGGCTGCTGCTGATCCTGTTCGCCGTGGGCAGCCTGGTGGGCGGCGTGGCGTTGGCCTGGTACACGGTGGGCCGCGCCATCGTCACCCGCATCGGCCGGCTGGCCGACGCCATGCGCTCCATCGCCGGCGGCAACCTGGAGGCGCCGATCCCGCAGGGCGGCGGCGACGAGATCACCGACATGGCGCAGGCGCTGGTCGTCTTCCGCGACACCGCGCGCGAGGCGGCCGAGGCCAACGCACGCGCCGAGATGGAGCGCACCCGCGCCACCCAGGAGCGCCGGCGCGCCATGATCGAGATGGCCGAGAGCTTCGAGACCAGCGTGCGCGGCATGCTCGACCGCGTCTCCCGCGCCGCCGACGAGATGCACGACGTGGCCGAGCGCATGACCCGCACCGCCGAGCAGACGACCGGCGAAGCGGCGACCGCCGCGGCCACCTCGCAGCAGGCGGCCGGCAGCGTCGAGGCGGTGGCGGCGGCGACCGAGGAGCTGTCCGCCTCGATCCAGGAGATCGGCACGCAGGTCAACGCCTCCAGCCGCATCGCCCGGCAGGCGGCGGCCGACGCCGAGCGCACCGACCACACGGTGGAGGGGCTGTCGCACACCGCCCAGAAGATCGGCGAGGTGGTGCAGCTCATCAACGACATCGCGTCCCAGACCAACCTGCTGGCGCTCAACGCCACCATCGAAGCGGCGCGCGCGGGCGAGGCGGGCAAGGGCTTCGCCGTCGTGGCGTCGGAAGTGAAGAACCTGGCGACGCAGACCGGCAAGGCGACGGAGGAGATCTCCGGCCAGATTGCCGCCATGCAGTCGGTGACGCAGGAGGCGGTGGAGGCGATCCGCTCCATCGCCGGCACCATCCGCGAGATCAACGACATCGCATCGTCGATCGCCACCGCGGTGGAGCAGCAGAGTGCGGCGACGCGCGAGATCGCCCGCAACGTGGGCGAGGCCGCCGACGGCACCCGTCACGTGCGCGAGAACATCGATTCGGTGGCCCGCGCGGCGGCCGAATCCGGCCACTCCGCCAACCGCGTGCTGGAGGCCTCCACCACCGTCGCCGACGAGGTCCGCTCGCTGGGCTCGCAGGTCAACAGCTTCGTCAGCCGCATGCGGGCGGGGTGATTACGCCCCCGCCGCCGTCTGCGGAACTTCGTGCACTTCGACCGGCTGGCTGCTGTGGCGGGACAGGATCTCGCGGGCGACGCGCTCGCGCTCCTCGTTGCGCAGGTTGACCCACAGCAGGATGCCGCCCTTGTCCAGGTGCTGGCGCAGCGGTTCGCTGCGCTTGTCGGTCAGCCAGCCGGCCAGGACCGAACCCAGCGCGCCGCCGCCCACGCCGGCCGCTGCAGCCGCGGCGGCGGCGGCCAGGGCGGTGCCGCCGGTCGCCAGCACCGCGCCCGTGGCGATCACCGCGCCGACATAGGCCGGGATGCCCATGGCCACGCCCTTGGCGTCGCCCTCGTCCTCCGGCGCCACGTAGGACTGGCGGGGCATCAAGGGATCGTGCTTGGCGTCGTCGATGTCACGCGGCACCACGCCGACGTGGTCGCGGATGGTCTGGTCGTTGGCCATCAGGCTCAACTCGTGGCGGTCGAAATGGGCCAGCGACAGCTCGTCGAGGGCGCGCTGCAGGGCTTCCTGGCTGTCGAAGACGCCCACCGCCTCGCGCACCATCCCCCGCGCCGCGCCGGTTCCGCCGGTGTGGCCCGCATCGCTCTGGCCCGCATCGCTCCGATAGGTCATGGCGCTCTCTCCGGATGTTCTCAGCGAACAACCCGGCGGCGAGGGTCAAGGTTCCGTCCGTGCGGCGGCCGGCGGGGTGGCGACGGCGCCGCGCGGCTCCGGCATCGATGAGAGGAACCACCACAGGCCGATGCCGATCAGCATGGCCTTGACCAGCAGGAAAAGCGCGATGTGGCGGGCGAGCGGGTTGTGCATGTGGCAAAGACTAGACGAATGCGGCTAGGATGGGCAGGGGGATCCGATCCGGATATGGAGTGCGTGTTGTGAAGCGACTGGTCCTGGCGTGTCTGCTGGCGTTGGCCTGCGTGGCTCCCGCCCGTGCGGAGATCAACCTGTTCGCCGGTCCCGACCTGTACAAGGCGGTCAGCGCCAACGACATGAAGACGGTCCGCCAGCTGCTGCTGCGCGGCGAGAACATCAACGGCCTCGACGCCACCGGCCGCACGCCGCTGATCACCGCCATCACGCAGGGCTATGTCGACATGGCGAAGCTGCTGCTGGACAACGGCGCCAACCCCGGCCGCACGGACAAGGGCGGCAACCCGCCGCTGTACTGGGCGGCCAACGCCGGCGACGCGCAGATGGCCGACCTGCTGCTCCAGAAGGGCGCCAAGCCCGACCAGGAGAACAAGGACGGGCTGACGCCGCTGATGGTCGCCGCCCGCCAGGGCCGCGCCGACGTGGTGGAGCGCCTGCTGAAGGCCGGTGCCAAGCCCGACCGTTCCGACTTCGCCGGCCGCGACGCGCTGAGCTGGGCGCAGGAAAGCCGCAACTCCCGCGTCACCACGCTGCTGCGCAACGCCAAGCGCTGACGGGGGCGGGGGCACCGCGGCCATGGCCAGCACCGTCTTCGGCGGCCCCGGACCGCTGTTCCTGCTGCTGCTGGCGCTGGTGGTGGACGCCGCCGCCGGCGATTGGATCGGCCGTGTCCTGCCCGACCCGGCGCGGCTGTCGGCGCGGGTCTGCGCGCTGCTCGACCGCCGCCTGAACCGGCCGGAGCGCGGCGAGGGCGCCCGGCTGATGCGCGGCGCCCTGGTCGTGCTGCTGCTGGTCGCCGTGGCCGCCGGGATCGGCCTGATCGCCGAGTGGTTCCGCGTCAACGCGCGCTCCGGCTGGGTGGTGGAGTTCGTGGTGCTGTTGGCCTGCCTGCGCGGGCGCAGCGCCTGGATGCGGGTGCGCGAGGTGCGCCGCGCGCTGGAGAGCCGCGGCCTCACCGCCGCCCAGGGCGAGGTGGAGGGCCTGACCCGCCGCCACGCCTACGGCCTGGACGAGCACGGCGTCGCCCGCGCCGCCATCGAGCACGCCGCCAAGGCGCTGGACCGCAAGCTGGTGGCGCCGGCCTTCTGGTACATCCTGCTGGGAGCACCCGGCGTGCTGGCCTGGGCGGCAGTGGACGGCGCCGACGCCGCGCTGGGCCACGCCGGCGTTCGGCACGAGCGCTTTGGCCAGACGGCGGCGCGGCTGGACGACGCGCTGAACGCCATCCCGGCGCGGCTGACCGCGCTGCTGCTGGCGCTGGCCGCCCCCTTCCTCGGCACCGCCAGCCTGGGCGGCGCCTTCCGGGCGATGGCGGCGGACGCGCGCAAGCACCCGTCCTTCAACATGGGCTGGCCGATCGCCGCCACGGCCGGCGCGCTCGGCCTGTCGCTGGGCGGCCCGCACCGCGACGGCGCCGTCACCATCCACGAACCGTGGATCGGCTCCGGCCGCGCCCGCGCCACGCCGCCCGACGTCGGCCGCGCGCTGGGTCTGACGGCCTTGGCTGCGTTGCTCCTGCTCCTGCTGGTCGGTGCCCTGACGGCGGGCGTGGCGGCGATCTGAGCTTATGGAGATTCCGGCGGTTTCGGGGCCGGTTTCGGGGCCGGGACGATGCGGTCGCGCAGCAGGTCGCGGATTTCCTCCAGCAGCACCTCGTCGGCCGGGCGCGGCTTCGGCTTGGCCGCCTCGACGAGGCGGAAGCGGATCAACTGGCGCACCAGCACGAACAGCGCCGCCGCGACGATCAGGAAGTTGAGCACGTTGTTGAGGAAGCGGCCGTAGTTGATGGTCGCCGCCCCCGCCGCTTCCGCCGCCGCGAGGCTGTCGTACCGTCCGCCCGACAGGCTGATGAAGTAATTGGAAAAGTCGATGCCGCCCATCAGCCAGCCGATGGGCGGGGTCAGGATGTCCTTGACCAGCGAGTTGACGATGCCGGTGAATGCGGCGCCGATGATGATGCCGACCGCCAGGTCCACCACGTTGCCGCGACTGATGAATTTCTTGAACTCGTCGAGCATGGCTGTGCTCTCGTTTGATGCTTCACAGCTGGCAAACAAAGCTACATACTCAACGGATCCATCCTACATGCCTAGTGCGAGATCTTTGCGCAGGCATGGCAATTGCGAGCGCCAATGCAATTGCACGAGATTCGCTGGTATGCGAATACTGGGTTGCTGACTATGTATGAGCGAGGAGCGGAAAATGACTAGAGTTGTTCCCACAAATAGCTGCTTATATTTCCCGACCATAGACATAGATGTCAACAAATACAACGCAGGAATATTTAAAAGAATGCTTCTGTGTTGGGAGCATATATGGACCATTGTTCCAAATGGATTCGAAAATCCTTATCGGAATTCCATAACAAAAAAATTGAACTCGCAAGGAATTATTAAGCCGTTATACGTAAATAGCTATCAAAACAGCGTTCGGCTGGCCGGCGAGGCCGTTTCAAAAGTCATCGGTCGAGATGAGATGTCGCAAATTATCTCAGAAAGCGATGACGGATACTCTCTGCTTTATGATGAAAAACTCCCTATGTCAATAAAATCAGCGCTGAATTGGGGAAAATTACCAAAAGATTTTGTGGAAATTTCCACTGGACAGAAAGCTTCCTCTGGCCCCGCCGACTCATACTTTCGCGTGCATGAATCTTTTGCTGAAGCGTATATGGCGGTTCTTGCAAAGTACATATCCGATGAAAACAACCTTGCTCTTGTAACAGACTCTAAAAGAAATCATTCGCTGTCGGAGCTTGCGCGTTTTGGTAGGCCGGCAGATGGCATAGACTTGTCAGGAGAAGACATCTTCCCTGAAGAGGCTGATATTCAGGAAGGCGTAGCAGTTCTTCATGATATCTTAATGAGCGACTTGTCGCTTGATCCCAGTACGCCAATATCGAAAATACTCAAATTCCGTGAAAAATATCCCGATGAAGTCGCACGCTACCGAACCGCAATTACCAGGGCAGCTACAGAAATTTCCGACATCTTGGTTGGGGAAGAACCTGATATTGGACGTGTGACGCAATGGGTCAAGCACAATGTCGAGCCAAGTGTACGCGAATTGGAGGCAGCACTAAACGGCAGTCAGATTGCAACTTGCATTGAGCAAACACTGAAAATTGCCACCTATAGTGTGGCGCCAACCGCCCTCGTCACTTGGGTGGGCGCCCCGGCCAGCATCACACTGCCAACCGGGCTTGCGCTAACAATCATTGGCGCCGTACAAAAAATTAGAAACGATCGCTCCAGGGCTCTTGCAAGAGAGCCTTACGCCTATTTATACCTTGCGCAAAGAGAATTTGGAAGAAAATCCCTTGTGAAAAATTATACCGCCTGATTGCCTGCCAGATTTTTCCTGCGGGGCCCTCCTCTGGGACCCCGCAGATTACAGCCTCAGACTTAGGGGACTCAGCCCACCTTGCCGTGGCAGTGCTTGTACTTCTTGCCGGAGCCGCAGGGGCAGGCGGCGTTGCGCGGGGTGTCGGGCCACGGGTCGCTGCCGACCGCCGCACCGGCCGCCGCCGACGCGCGGACCATGCCGTCGGGCAGCGGGGCGGTGTCGGCGTCGCCGGCCAGCGCCAGCGCCGGGTCGTCGCGGCCCTCGTGCATCTCCTGCATCTGGCGGAAGTACAGCTCCTCCTCGCTGGGCTGCACGCGGACCTCGACGTGCATCAGCACGGCGGTGACCGATTCGCGCAGGCGCGAGAGCATGTCATCGAACAGCTCGAACGCCTCGCGCTTGTACTCGTTCAGCGGGTCCTTCTGCGCGTAGGCGCGCAGGCTGATGCCCTGGCGCAGGTGGTCGAGCTGGAGCAGGTGGTCCTTCCACTCCTGGTCCAGGATCTGGAGGAGCAGGCTCTTCTCGGCGCTGCGCATCAGCTCGGCGCCGTAGTTGGCGACCTTCTCCGCGTACTTGCGGTCGGCGGCCTCGACGATGCGCTCCTCGATCTCCGGCTCGGCGATGCCCTCTTCCTTGGCCCAGTCGGCGACCGGCAGGTCGAGGCCGAGAATGCGGTTCACCTCCTCGTGCAGCGCCGCCATGTCCCACTGCTCGGAGTAGGAGTTGGCCGGGATGCACTTGTTGACCATCAGCGAGATGACCTGATGGCGCATCTCCTTGATCGACTCGGCGACGTCCTCCGCCTCCATGATCTCGTGGCGCTGCTCGTAGATCACCTTGCGCTGGTCGTTCATCACGTTGTCGAAGCGCAGCAGGTTCTTGCGGATCTCGAAGTGATGCGCCTCGACCTTCTGCTGCGCCTTCTCCAGCGCCTTGTTGATCCAGGGGTGGATGATCGCCTCGCCCTCCTGGAGGCCGAGCTTCTGGAGGATGCCGTCCATCCGCTCCGACCCGAAGATGCGCATCAGGTCGTCTTCCAGCGACAGGAAGAACTTGGAGGCACCCGGGTCGCCCTGGCGGCCCGACCGGCCGCGCAGCTGGTTGTCGATGCGTCGGCTCTCGTGCCGCTCGGTGCCGACGACGTAGAGGCCGCCGGCCTGCTTCACCAGATCGCGCGCCTTCTCGACCTCGTCCTTGATCCGCTGGATGCGCGCCTCGCGCTCCGGCCCCTCCGGAACGTCGGCCAGCTCCATCTTGATGCGCATGTCGACGTTGCCGCCCAGCTGGATGTCGGTGCCGCGGCCGGCCATGTTGGTGGCGACCGTGACGGCGCCGGGGCGGCCGGCCTGGGCCACGATGTAGGCTTCCTGCTCGTGATGGCGGGCGTTCAGGACGTTGTGCGGGATCTTCTTCTTCTTCAGAAGCTCCGACAGCAGCTCCGACTTCTCGATCGACGTGGTGCCGACCAGAACCGGCTGCTGCCGCGCTCGGCACTCCTCGATCAGGGTCGTGATGGCGTCGTACTTCTCCAGCGCCTTGCGATAGACCTCGTCGTCGTGGTCCTTGCGGGCGACGCCGACGTTGGTCGGGATCTCGACCACCTCCAGCCCGTAGATCTCGGCGAACTCCGGCGCCTCGGTCATCGCCGTGCCGGTCATGCCGGCCAGCTTCGGGTAGATGCGGAAGTAGTTCTGGAAGGTGATGGACGCCAGCGTCTGGTTCTCGCGCTGGATTTCCACCTTCTCCTTGGCCTCCAGCGCCTGGTGCAGGCCTTCCGAATAGCGGCGGCCCTCCATCATGCGGCCGGTGAACTCGTCGATGATGACGACCTTGTCGTCCTTGACGATGTAGTCCTTGTCGCGCTGGAAGAGCTGGTGGGCGCGCAGCGCCTGCTGGGCGTGGTGGACCAGCGCCACGTTCTGGATGTCATAGAGGCCGCCGGTCTTCAGCAGCCCGGCCTCGGCCAGCAGCCGCTCCATGTGCTCCTGCCCGGCCTCGGAGAAGCTGACGGTGCGGTGCTTCTCGTCCTTCTCGTAATCCTCGGGCGTCAGCTTCGGGATCAGCGCGTCGACCTGGATGTACATCTCCGACGAATCGGTCGACGGGCCGGAGATGATGAGCGGCGTGCGCGCCTCGTCGACGAGGATCGAGTCGACCTCGTCGACGATGGCGTAGTTGAAGGGCCGCTGCACCAGATCCTCGGCGCGGAACTTCATGTTGTCGCGCAGGTAGTCGAAGCCGAACTCGTTGTTCGTGCCGTAGGTGATGTCGCAGGCGTAGGCGGCGCGCCGCTCGTCGTCGTCCAGCCCGTGCACGATGCAGCCGGTGGTCAGGCCCAGGAAGCCGTAGACGCGGCCCATCCAGTCGCTGTCGCGCCGGGCGAGATAGTCGTTCACGGTGACGACGTGCACGCCCTTGCCCTGGAGGGCGTTCAGATAGCAGGCCAGCGTGGCGACCAGCGTCTTGCCTTCACCGGTCTTCATTTCCGAGATCTTGCCCTGGTGCAGCACCATGCCGCCCATCATCTGGACGTCGAAGTGGCGCTGGCCCAGCACGCGCTTGGCCGCCTCGCGCACGGTGGCGAAGGCATCGGGCAGAATGTCGTCGAGCGTTTCGCCCTTGTCCAGACGGTCGCGCAGCCAGTCGGTGCGGGCGCGCAACTGCGCGTCGGTCAGGTCGACGAGTTGCGGCTCCAGCGCGTTGATTCGCTGGACGTCCTTTTGCAGCGTCTTGACGACGCGGGTGTTGGCGGTGCCGAAAAACTTGCGGGCGAGAGCACCGAACATGAAGAACCTCGGAAGAAGACGGGAAAAAGTGGCCGGCCTCGGTCGGGTGTCAGATGGGACCGTTGCCTGGGCGTGTCAATCAGACCCGCCCCCAATGCACCGGCCCCAAGGGTTCACGCCGCGAAGCCGCGGAACCATAGTGCAAATGGTGCGGCCTTCCAATGACCGAAACGGAGGGATGCCGCGGCGGACCGCGCCCCCTGCCCGAAAATCGCCCGATTGTCGCCCGATTGTCGGTTGAAGAAGGTCGCATACGGCTCACGCCCGCTTGCCCGGTGGCGCGGAGCCATGCTTAATCCCAGACCGGATTCGGGTGCGCGGCGCGGCGGACGGCGTCGGCGCACCTCCCAACACCAGCCGTCCGCCGGAAGGAAATGAGTTCCATGGTGAACCGAGCGCTTCGCGCCACCCTGCTGTCGCTGGCCGTCAGCGGCTTCGCGCTGGCCGCCCCGCTGGCCGCCCAGGCCCAGCAGCCGGCCGCCCCGGCGCCCGCGCCGGCCGCCGCCCAGTCCCAGGACCCGGTGGTCGCCCGCGTCAACGGCGAGGCGCTGCACGCCTCCGACGTCATGCGCCTCGTCAGCCAACTGCCGCCGCAGGTGCAGCAGATGCCGCTGGAGATGATCTACCCGGCCATTCTGGACCAGCTCGTCAACCAGAAGCTGGTGTCGGCCGCCGGCTACAAGGCCGGCCTGCAGAACTCGGCCGAGGTGAAGGAGGAGCTGAAGCGCGCCGAGGAGCGAATCGTCCAGCGCGCCTTCATCCAGGGCGAGGTCGAAAAGCGCATCACCGAGGACGCGCTCGACAAGGCCTACAAGGAGTACGTCGCCAAGCACCCGGCGCAGGAGGAGGTCAAGGCCGCCCACATCCTCGTCGAGAGCGAGGCGGAGGCCAAGGACATCATCGCCCAGCTCAAGAAGGGCGCCGATTTCGCCAAGCTGGCCAAGGAGAAGTCGAAGGACAAGGCCGCGGCCGAGCAGGGCGGCGACCTCGGCTACTTCACCAAGGACACGATGGTCGAGCCGTTCGCCAACGCCGCCTTCGCCATGAGCAAGGGCGAGGTGAGCAAGGAGCCGGTGAAGACGCAGTTCGGCTACCACGTCATCAAGGTCGAGGACAAGCGCACCCAGACGCCGCCGACCAAGGAGGAGGTGAAGCCGCAACTGGAGCAGGACCTGTCGAAGACCATCGTCACCGGCCTGGTCGACGAGTTGCGCACCGGCGCGAAGGTGGAGACCTTCCAGCTCGACGGCTCGCCGATGCCGAAGGAAGAGGCCAAGCCGGCCGCCCCGGCGGCTCCGGCCGAGAAGAAGTAAGGATCGGACGGAGGCTTGCCCCCATCCTTCCCCCGCCCAGCGGGGGAGGGTTAGGGTGGGGGCAAGCCTCCCCATCTCGACGACGCCCCGAACGACCGAAAAGACTCCCCCGGATACCGCCATGGCCCTGACCGTCTCCCCGCTGGCCCCCGCCGCCTTCCCCAGCCTGCCGCCGATGGCCGGCGTGCGCTTCGCCACCGCCAACAGCGGCATCCGCTACAAGGGGCGCGACGACGTGCTGCTGGCCGTGTTCGACGCCGGCACCACGGTGGCCGGCGTGCTGACCCGTTCGAAGACCGCCTCGGCGCCGGTGGAATGGTGCCGCATGGCGCTGCCGCACGGGCAGGCGCGCGCCCTGGTGGTCAACGCCGGCAACGCCAACGCCTTCACCGGCAAGGCCGGCGACGCCACCGTGCAGGCCACCGTCCGCGCCGCCGCCGATCTGGCCGGCTGCGCGCCGGAGGAGGTCTATGTTGCGTCCACCGGCGTCATCGGCATCCCGCTGGCGCCCGACGCCATCGGCCGCGTGCTGCCGGGCATGGCCGGTTCCCTGTCGGAAGACGGCTGGGAGAAGGCCGCGCGCGCCATCATGACCACCGACACCTTCCCCAAGGGCGCCACGCGCGCCGCGCAGTTGGGCGGCAAGACCGTGACGATCAACGGCTTCTGCAAGGGTTCCGGCATGATCGCGCCGGACATGGCGACGATGCTCGGCTACATCGTCACCGACGCGGCGATCGCCGCCCCGGTCCTGCAGTCCATGCTGTCGGAGTTCACGGAGCGCACCTTCAACGCCATCACCGTGGACGGCGACACCTCCACCTCCGACACGCTGCAGCTCTTCGCCACGGGCAAGGCCGGCAACGCGCCGGTGACCCACCGCGAGGACCCGGCGCTCTCCGATTTCCGCACGGCGCTGGAGGCGGTGATGCTCGACCTCGCCCAGCAGATCGTGCGCGACGGCGAGGGGGCGACCAAATTCGTCACCGTCACCGTGACGGGTGCGGAGAACGCCGCCGCCGCCAAGCGCATCGGCCTGACCGTCGCCAACTCGCCGCTGGTGAAGACCGCCATCGCGGGCGAGGACGCCAACTGGGGCCGCATCGTCGCCGCCATCGGCCGCGCCGGCGAGAAGGCCGACCGCGACCGCATCAGGATCACCATCGGCGGCACGCTGATCTGCGCCGAGGGGATGGAGGTGCCGGGCTACGACGAGACGCCGGTCGCCGCCCACATGAAGGGCAAGGAGATCGACGTGCTGATCGACCTGGGCATCGGCCCCGGCGCGTCCACCGTGTGGACCTGCGACCTGACGCACGGCTACATCGACATCAACGGCAGCTACCGCAGCTAAGGCTCCATGCCCCTCCTGCCGGACCGCATCGACACGGAGCGCCTCGTACTGCGGGCGTTCCGGCCGGAGGACGTGCCGCACATCGTGCCGCTGATCGGCGACTGGGAGGTGGCGCGCTGGCTCGCCCGCGTGCCCTATCCTTACCTGGAGGCGGACGGGCGGGCCTGGGTGGCGCTGTCCGAGGCCATGCGTGCCGACGGCTCCGGCCTCAACCTGCTGGCGGTGCGGCGAACGGACGGGCGGCCGGTCGGCGGCGTCGGGCTGACCGTCGAAACCGGCGAGATCGGCTATTGGCTGGGCCGGCCCCACCAGGGCGTCGGATACGGCACGGAGATGGCCGGCGCCATCGTGTGCGCGGCCTTCGACACGGTCGGCCTGGACGCCGTGTGCGCCTTCACCGATCCCGCCAACGACCGCTCGCGCCGGGTGCTGGAAAGGCTGGGCTTCGCCTACGGCGGGCGTCGCGAGCACGACTTCGCCTTGCGCGGCGGGCTGCGCCCGGCGCATCACTACGACCTCACCGCCGCGCGCTGGCGCGACCTCCACCAGGGATGACCTCGATGGCCTGCTTCGACCCCGCCGCCCCGCCGCCGCCCAGCCCCGGCCGCATTCTGCTGGTGGCCGCCGTGGCGCTGGTGGACGTGGACGGCCGCGTGCTGCTGGCCCAGCGCCCGCCCGGCAAGTCGCTGGCCGGATTGTGGGAGTTCCCCGGCGGCAAGGTGCACGAGGGCGAGACACCGGAAGCGGCGCTGGTGCGCGAGCTGAAGGAGGAATTGGACATCGACACGCGGTCGAGCTGCCTCGCCCCCTTCACCTTCGCCTCGCACAGCTACGAGGAGTTCCACCTGCTGATGCCGCTGTACGTCTGCCGCGTCTGGCAGGGCGACGTGCGGCCGATGGAGGGGCAGAAGGTGGCCTGGGTCTACCCCAACCGCATGGGCGACTATCCCATGCCTCCGGCCGATGTGCCGCTGGTGGCGATGCTGCGCGACCTGCTGTGACCACACGCGCCAGGGCAATCTGAACATCTTGCGGTTGACATAAAGCCCCTCCCCTTGCGGGAGAGGGGCTTTCAAGCGATTGCCCTGCCACACGCGACGCGGATTTGAAAAATGCGCGCGCCGCGCGTATATTCGGAGGTGGCCGGTGGGTGCTGGTAACACCCACCGGCTGGCTCCCGTGCCTAGCGGCCGGTGCGGCTGATCGTGATCAGCCAGCCCCGCCACTGGAGCACCAGGAGAAAGGGCATCTTTCGCATGCCTTCTTTCCTCCTTCTGAAACGGCGGGTGGCCTATTCCACCCGCCGTTTTCATGTCCTACAGAAGTGTGCGCGAGCGTCAAGGCGGTGTATTCGCGCGGCGCGTGTGGCACCCCGGGTCCCATTGCCTAACATTGCCGCTTCACTCCGGCGCGGTCCTGTGCCACATCATAGGGCTGGTAGCTTGGCCGGCGATCCGGCCACCGGATTTAGCATCGGGTCGGCGTGGATACGCTCTTCGACAGGACAATGACCAGCGGCGACGCGGCGCTCGACGTGCTGCGCTCGGTGTTCGGGTACGAGTCGTTCCGCGGGCAGCAGGGCGACATCATCCGCCATGTGGTGGGCGGCGGCGACGCGCTGGTGCTGATGCCCACCGGCGGCGGCAAGTCGCTGTGCTACCAGATCCCCGCACTCGTGCGCGACGGCGTGGCGGTGGTCGTCTCCCCGCTGATCGCGCTGATGCGCGACCAGGTGACGGCGTTGCGGCAGCTGGGCGTGCGCGCCGCCTTCCTCAACTCCTCCCTCGACGTGAACGAGGCGCGCGAGGTCGAGCGCGCCATGGTGAGGGGCGAGCTGGACCTCGTCTACGTGGCGCCGGAGCGGCTGGTGACGCCACGCTTCCTCGACCTGCTGGACCGCACGAACCTCGCGCTGTTCGCGCTGGACGAGGCGCACTGCGTGTCGCAGTGGGGGCACGACTTCCGGCCGGAATACCTGCAGCTCTCCATCCTGCACGAGCGCCACCCGATGGTGCCGCGCGTGGCGCTGACCGCCACGGCGGACGCGCAGACCCGCGCGGAGATCGCCGAGAAGCTCGGCCTGGGCGATGCGCGGGTCTTCCTGTCCTCCTTCGACCGGCCGAACATCACCTACCGCATCGTGCAGAAGAAGTCGGAGCGCCAGCAGCTCCTGGAGTTCCTGCGCGAGAACCACCCCGAGGATGCCGGCATCATCTACTGCATGTCGCGGGCGAAGGTGGAGGATGTGGCGCAGTGGCTGAACGCCCAGGGGCGTGAGGCGCTGCCCTACCACGCCGGCCTGCCGTCCGAGGTGCGCGAGGCCAACCAGGATCTGTTCATCAAGTCCGAGGGCCTCGTCATGGTGGCGACGGTCGCCTTCGGCATGGGCATCGACAAGCCCAACGTCCGCTTCGTCGCCCACCTCGACCCGCCCAAGAGCCTGGAAGCCTACTACCAGGAGACCGGGCGCGCCGGGCGCGACGGACTGCCGGCCAACGCGTGGCTGTCCTACGGCATGGCCGACGTGGTGGGCCTGCGCCAGATGCTGGAGCAGTCGGAGGCCGGCGAGAGCCACCGCCGCGTCGAGCGCACCAAGCTGGAAGCGCTGCTTGGCTTCTGCGAGACGGCGACCTGCCGGCGTCAGGTGCTGCTCAATTACTTCGGCGAGACGCTGCACGAGCCCTGCGGCAACTGCGACACCTGCCTGGAGCCGGTCGTCACCTGGGACGGCACCATCGCCGCGCAGAAGGCGCTGTCGGCCGTCTACCGCACCGGCCAGCGCTATGGCGCCGGGCACCTGATCGACGTGCTGCTGGGCAACGCGACGGAGAAGGTGAAGCAGCAGGCGCACGACCACCTGAAGACCTTCGGCGTCGGCAAGGAGCTGTCCAAGCAGGAGTGGCAGTCGGTCTACCGCCAGCTCGTCGCCGCCGGCTGCCTGACGGTGGACGTGGAAGGCTACGGCGGCTTCCGCCTGACCGACGCCGGGGTGGCGATCATCAAGGGCCAGTCGACGATCCAGCTGCGCAAGGACCACGTGCAGGAGAAGCGCCGCGGCGTCAACGACGCGCTGCGCCGCTACGCCGCCTCGGGCCGCGGGGCGTCGTCGAGCGGGCAGGGGGTGTCGCGCAGCGGGGCTCGGGGCGCCCTGTCGGCGCAGGATGACGCGCTGTGGCACGCGCTCAAGGCCTGCCGGCTGGAGCTGGCGCGCGATCAGGGCGTGCCGCCCTACGTCATCTTCCACGATTCCACGCTGCTGGAGATGGTGGCGGAGAAGCCGCTCGACCGCCTCGCCTTCTCGCGCCTGCCCGGCGTGGGGGCACGCAAGCTGGACCTCTACGCGGACGCGTTCCTGGACGTGATCCACCAGCACGCGTAGGCGCGCTCCCCGAGCGCGATCCCCAAGCGCGATCCATTGACGCATGTCATGGGTTTTGGCGGCGCGGGCGCCTAAGTAAGGACGCGATCCGCCCCGGAGACTGCCGTTGGACACCCATTCCGCCCTTTCCGCGCTCGAAGCCGGCCTGAACGCCTGCGCCGTGGTCATCGACCGCGACGCCGGGCTGCTGTTCGCCCTGCTCACTGCCGGGCTGGTCGGCGGCGCCACGCACTGCGCGGGCATGTGCGGTCCCTTCGTCTTGGCGCAGGTCACGGCGCGGCTGGAGCAGGTGCCGGCGTCGCGGATGAGCGAATTTCACCGTCTCGCCGGGGCGGCCGTGCTGCCCTACCACCTCGGCCGCGCCACCACCTATGCAGTGATCGGCGCGGTGGCGGCGGGGGTGGCCGGGCATGTGGGGGCGCTGCCGGGGCTGAAGTGGCTGTCGGTGGCGCTGCTGGTGTTCGCCGCGCTGTTCTTCCTGGGCTACGCGGTCAAGGGCCTGTCGGCATGGCTGCCGCACTTCGACAGCCCGGTCCAGCGCTGGTGGGGGGACCGGGTGTCGCGCCTCGCCCGGCCGCTGTTCGGCAACCCGGTGGGATGGCGCGGTTACGGGCTTGGGCTGGCGCTGGGCTTCATCCCCTGCGGCCTGCTGTACGGCGCCGTCGCCGTGGCGGCGGCCAGCGGCAGCGCGCTGACCGGCTTCGTCGGCATGGCGGCCTTCGCGCTGGGCACCATGCCCAGCCTGCTCGCCGTCGGCCTCGCCGGCCACGTCGCCGGCCGCACGTGGCGCGAGGCGGTGGCCCGCGCGGCACCCGTCATCATGGCCGTCAACGCCGGGGTGCTCGGCTGGATGGCGTGGCGGCTGGTGGCGTGAGCGCCGGTTACAGCCGGTCCTCCGCCACCCGGCGCTCGAAGTCGGCGAGCGCGCGTTCCAGGCGCCACTGCACGCGGGCCTTCTCGCTGCCGTCCAGCAGGGCGGCGCAGGCGGCCGGCGGCGTGGCACCGGCCGGGTCGGCGTCGGCGCAAGGTGCTGCGCGGTGCCCGGCCTTGACGTCCACCCACAGGCTGGAGCCGGGCAGGAAGCTGTACTCCAGGCTGTTGCGCGCCAGTTCCACCACCTCGGCGTAGGACAGGCGGTAAGTGGCGACGGCGCGCTGCAGCTCGTTGGTCAGGTCGCTGCGGCTCACCCCCTCGTCGTCGGTGGAGATCACGGTGGGCACGCCGGCCTTGCGGTAGACCGGGAAGGGGTGCGCATCCGCCCGCACGCCCAGGATCTGGTCGTTGCTGGACAGGTTGACCTCCACCGCCACGCGCCGCTCCGCCATCAGGCGCAGCAGGCCCCAGGGGGCGTCCTCGTACATCACGTCGACACCATGGCCGATGCGCTTGGCGTGGCCCAGTTCCACCGCCTGCCGGATGTGGAAGCGCAGATCCTCCGGCGGGACGATGCCCAGCGTCAGCTCGCCCGCGTGCAGCGCCACGTTTACGCCGGGCATGCTGCGGTGCAGGGCGTCGATCATGCGCATGTGCAGCGTGTAATCGGTGCGGGCGATCCGGTAGTCCTCCGGCCCCACGAAGTTCAGCCCCACCACGCGCGGCTCCGCTTGCGCCAGCAGGAAGGCGAACAGCGTCTGCGCGAAGACGCGGTTCGGCGGCTGGTTGCGGCTGACCTGCTGGAGGTAGCGCACCGACACGCCGCAGCCGTCCGACGGATTGGCCGTGCCGCAACGCAACAGGCCCCGCATGCGCGCCTCGGCGCGGTCCAGGTCGGCCTTGGCGCCGGGGATCAGGTCGCCCAGCCCGGCCTCCATCAGCCGGCGCGTGGTGTCAGCCGCGTCGCCGTTCCAGCCGACCTTGTCGGCCAGATCGCGGATGGCGCCGCCGTTCCCGGCGGTGGCCATCAGCTCGACGTGCTCGATCCGTTGGCGGCCGGCGCGGTCCACGGCCTCCGCCAGCAGGTCGCCGGCGGCGGCTCCGGGGGCGTTGAAGCGGGCGAAGGTGGCGAAGAACTGGTCGTGCCCGCTCCACCCGCTGGCCGGCACGAAGTCGCGCAGCGACAGCGCGTCCACCACCTTGGCGTAGAGCCCCTGGTCCTTCAGCAGGTCGGTCGCCGGCACCGTGCCCGTGGCGCAGGCCGGCTTGGCGGCGGGCGCCTTCGCGGCCGGCGGCTTGGTGAAGGCCATGGCCGTGGTGTCCAGGCACAGCGACTGCTCCGCCGCCAAGCGGATGTAGGTCTCGGCGTAGACGGCGCCCGACAGGTGGTTGTGCAGGTCGGCCCCCTTGGGCATGCGGGCCAGGAAGGCGCGCAGCTCCGGCGGGCTGGAGCGCACCTGCTCGAACCGCTGCGCCGCGGTACCCCCGCCCTCCCCGGTCTGCGGCAGGCCGGCGCAGGCGGTTGCCATCAGGGCGGCCAGCAGGGCCGTGTACAGGCCGGTGCGGGTGCGGTTCATCGTCGGTCGTCTCCGTGGGGTTTCGCGCGCGCTGCACTTTAGGGTGCAGCGGTGCAACCGGGCAATGCGAAGCCGACGTTCGTCGCTGTCGTGCCGCGCACTTTCCGCTATGGTGCGGATCACGAACCGATTTGCCTACGCCTTGGGGAGGCCCTCGTCATGACCGACACGCCCACGCTGACCGACGCCATCCGCCTGTTCCGCGGCGGCGATCTGGCCGGGACGGAGGCGGCGTGCCGCCGCATGCTGGAGGCCAACCCGAAGGACGCGCAGGCGCTGCACCTCCTTGGCCTCGTCGCCGCGCACACCGGCCATCCGGAGGCGGCGCTGGTGCTGTTCGACCAGTCGGTCGAGGCCGACGACACCGATCCGTCGACGCACAACAGCCGCGGCAGCCTGCTCTTCCAGCTCGGCCGCACGGCGGAGGCGGAGCCGGCCTTCCGCCGCGCGCTGGCGCTGAACGAGGCCCTGCCGGAGGTGCACGGCAACCTCGGCAACGTGCTGAAGACGCTGGGCCGCCCGGCGGAGGCGGAGCCCTGCTACCGCCGCGCGCTGGAGCTGCGCCCCGACGCGCCGGAAATGCTGAACTTCCTCGGCACCACGCTGCGCGACCTCGGCCGCCTGGACGAATCGGAGGCAAGCTTCCGCGCCGCACTCGCCAAGGCGCCGGAGTACCTGGACGCCCGCTACAACCTGTCCGAGGTGCTGGCGACCCAGGGCAAGCTGGAGGAGGCGGCCGACGGCTTCCGTCTGGTGATCGAGGCGGCGCCCAAGTTCATCCCCGCCCACGTCGGCCTCGCCCACGCCCTGCAAAGCCTCGACCGCGCCGGGGAGGCGGTGGAGGCGATCGAGGCGGCGCGCGCCATCGACCCGAACCACCCGCTGATCAACTTCACCCGCCGGCTGATCTATTCGAACGCGGTGCCCGGCTGGCACCTGCCGATGATCAACGATTTCGAGCGCAACGACGCCTACAAGGCGGCGCTGGAGCGCGCGGTGACGCCGGACAGCCTTGTGCTGGAGATCGGCACGGGGTCCGGCATCGTGTCGATGATGGCGGCGCGCGCGGGTGCCCGGAAGGTGGTGACCTGCGAGGTCAACCCGATCCTGGCGCGCGTGGCGGCGGAGACGGTGGCGAACAACGGCTACGCCGACCGCATCACCGTGGTGCCGAAGCTGTCCACCCAGCTCACCGTCGGCGCGGGCGGCGACCTGCCGGAGAAGGCGGACGTCTTCGTCTCCGAACTCATCAACATCGGCATGCTGGCGCCGCGCATGCTCTCGGTCCTCCAGCACGCGCGCACCCATCTGGTGAAGCCGGGCGGCAAGATCATCCCGGCGGCCTCCACCGTCTACGCCATGCTGGTGGAGACGCCGGAACTGGCGCGCATCAACCCGGTGAAGGCCATCGACGGCTTCGACATGTCGGCGATGGACGTCTTCCGCTCCCCCGGCTACGCGCAGATCGACATGGCGGCGGATGCCCACACGCCGCTGTCGGCGGCCTTCACCGCCCTCGACTTCGACTTCACACGCACCATGCCCGAGGAGGGCGAGCGCGACATCGAGGTGGAGGTGACGGCCACCGGCACCTGCCATGGCGTGGCCTTCTGGTTCGATCTGTTCATGGGCGACGACGTCGTCTACCGCTCGGAAAGCCGGGCGCGCACCAACCACTGGAAGCAGGCGATGATGTTCCTGGAGGCGCCGATCCGCGTCGATCCGGGGCAGCGCCTGACCATCCGCGCGCGCTACGACAACAACCAGATCTCCTTCGGCGTGGTGGGCTGACGCTCCCGACGTTGGGTTTTCGGCTGCGCCTCAACCCAACCTACGGGCGCGTCCCACGTAGGTTGGGTTGAGCGAAAGCGAAAACCCAACGGCGACACGTTCTCCGGAACCCACCGCACTCCCGGCCGGTTGCCGTGGGCATGACGGAATGGGTCACGGACGTCGTCGCCCAGCTTGGCTACCTGGGCATCTTCCTGCTGCTGGTGCTGGCGCGCGTGCTGCCGCCGGTACCGGCGGAGACGGTCATCCCGCTGGCCGGCATGGGTGCCGCGGCCGGGGAGTTCAACCTGGTGCTGATCGCGGTGGCCGGCGGCCTCGGCTCCGCCGTGGGGGAACTGCTGTGGTATCTGGTCAGCCGCCGGCTGGGGCATGACCGCTTCGTGGGCTTTCTGCGCCGGCACGGCCGCTGGCTCGGCATGGACGAGGAGCAGGTCGACCGCGCCACCCTGTGGTTCGTGCGGCGCGGCGGCATCGCCGTGCTGCTGTGCCAGCCGCTGCCGGGGCTGCGCACGCTGATCTCCATCCCGGCCGGCGCCATCGGGCTGCCGATGCCGCGCTTCCTGCTGTACGCCACGCTGGGGTCGGCCGGGTGGGTGCTGGTGCTGGCGACCACCGGCTACCTGATGCGCTCGGGCTTTCCGGAGCTGGCGGACTGGATGGTTCCGGGCTCCCTGGCGCTGTTCGGCGTGCTGCTCGCCGCCTACGTCCTGCGCGTGGCGCGGCACCTGCGCCGCGCCCGGGCGGAGCGGCGTCGGCAAGCCGGTACTCACAGCGGAACCTTCGCGGGGTAGGCACGTTCTGTCGGCATCCCTCGACCATCCGAAGGAAGGCCCTAGCCATGACCCGCATTCGTGCGCGTCGCATCGGGGGCGGTACCGCTGCCGCCCTGCTGTCGCTCGGCCTCGTCGCGTGCGCCAGCGACGTGCCCCCGCCCACCGCCCAGCTCGGCGCCGCCAGCCAGGCCATCCTGAACGCCGAGCGCGCCGGGGCGCCGCAGTTCGCGCCCGGAGAGCTGCAGATGGCGCGCAACAAGCTGGCCGCCGCCGACGCCGCCATGCGCCGCGACGACCGCACCGAGGCGCGCCGTCTCGCCGAGCAGGCGCAGATGGACGCCGACCTCGCGGCGGTGCACGCGCAGAACGCCGCCGCCCAGCAGGCCGCCGCCGCCGTGCGCCGCGACCAGCAGGTGTTGAGCGGCAGCTCGACCGGCGCCGGGCCGGCCGGGGTCGGCAGCACCGTGGCGCCGGTCCCGCTCCAGCCCTCCGGCGGCAGCTATTCCGGCACGACCTATTCCGGCACCGCTTACGATGGGCGTACCGGCGTGCCGCTGACCCCCGGCTACCAGCCGCCGCCCCCGCCGCCGCCGACCGTCAGCACGACGATCGTCAACCCGGCCGGCACCGCCACCTCGACCACCGCTGGCAGCACCACCATGGCGCCCTACGGCGCCCTGGAGCAGGGCACGCCGCTGCCCACGTTCCCCGGCCCGACCAGCTGGGACACCCGCGTCCTCGAACCGCCGCCGGCCGCCGTTGCGCCGGTGCCGCCGGTGAGCAGCGGCAGCAGCAGCTCCACCACCATCATCCAGCAGCGGGGCCAGCAGCGGGGGACGACATGGTGACCGCCCGCCTTCTGGCCCTCGGGGCCGTGGCGGCGCTCGCCGCCTGCGCCTCCAACCCCGAACCCGCGGCGCTGACCGAAGCGCGCTCCGCCTACACCGCCGCCGCCGCCGACCCGGCGGTGGCGGCCGGCGCGCCCATGGAGCTGGCACGCGCCCGCGAGGCGCTGACCCTGGCCGAGGCCGCGCACGCCGACGGCGAAACGGCCGAGACCAGCCAGCGCGCCTACGTCGCCAGCCGGCAGGTGCAGATCGCCCGCGAGACGGCGATGGCCAGCCAGGCGCGCAGCACGGTGGCCACCGCCGACCTGACGCGCGGCACCGCCGTGCTCCAGGCCCGCAACGCCGAGCTGGAGCGCCAGCTGGCCGAGCTGCAGGCGGAGCGGACGGAGCGCGGCATCGTCATGACGCTGGGCGACGTGCTGTTCGCCGTGAACCGGGCCGAGCTGACGCCGGGCGCCGAGGCGCGCCTGGACCGGCTGGCCGAGTTCCTGCGCCGCAATCCCGACCGCACCGTGCGCATCGAGGGCTACGCCGACGCCACCGGCGCCGCCGGCCACAACCTCGACCTGTCGGAGCGCCGCGCGGCGGCGGTGCGCGATGCACTGACGGCGCGCGGCGTCAGCCCCGGCCGCGTCGTGGCGCAGGGCTTCGGCGAGGCCCGCCCGGTGGCCAGCAACGCCACCGAATCCGGCCGCCAGGCCAACCGCCGCGTCGAGGTGGTCATTTCCGACCTGCCGGGCAACGTGGCCGAGACGCGGCCCAGGTAAGGAAACGCGCTTTGCCCCCTCCCGGCTTCGCTGGCGCTCAGCCACCCTCCTCCGCTGTGCGGTGGAGGGGATAGCGGCGGCAGTCCCCTCCACCTCGAAGAGGGGGAGGGTTAGGGAGGGGGCAAAACGTCTTCAAGCCGCCGCTTGCGTCCCGTGGTAGTTCGCCCACATGGCCTGGAAGCGTGGCTGACGGGCCAGCAGCTCGCCCAGGGTGCCGGCGTCCACCACGCGGCCGTCGGCCATCAGCACCACGTGCGTGAAGCGCGTCAGCAGGTGCAGCCGGTGCACGGCCGAGACGATGCAGGCGTCGCGGAACTCGTCCAGCAGGCCCTCGTAGATGGTCAGTTCGGTGGTCGGGTCGATGCTGCTGGTCGGCTCGTCCAGCATGATCAGGCTGCACGTGCGTGACGCCAGGATGCCGCGCGCCAGCGCCAGGCGCTGCTTCTGCCCGCCCGACAGGTTGAAGCCGCGCTCGCTGATCGGCGTGTCCAGCCCCTGCGGCAGCCGTTCCAGGACGGGGCCAAGCTGCGCCAGACGGCAGGCGCGCGCCACCTCGGCCGGCGGGTAGTCGATGCCCATGGTGACGTTCTGGCGCACCGTGCTCTCGAAGATCTCCGGATCCTGTGGCACCAGCGTGGCGACGGCGCCCAGGTCGCGCAGGTCGGGCCGCGTTGCGCCGTCCACCGTGAAGGCGGCGCGCTCGGCCTCGTACAGGCCGGCCAGCACGCGCAGCAGCGTGCTCTTGCCCGAGCCGCTCTCGCCCACCAGCGCCACGCGCGCACCGCGCCCCAGCGTCAGGCCGACGCCGGACAGCGCCGGGCGCCCGGCGTAGTGGAAGTCCAGGCCGTCGACGCGGATCTCCCGCCAGTCGGCCGGGATCGGATCAGCGCCGCCGCCGGCGCGCGGCATGGCGTCAAGGATCGGGTCGGCGCCGGCGAGGTCGGCTTGATGGCGCATCAGGTCCTGCCAGTGCGTCGCCATGGTGCCGACGACGGCACCCAGCTGCTGGGCGTACTGGTGCACCATCACCGCCGTGCCCAGCGGCACGATCCCGCCGTCGCGCCACGCCAGCCACGCGTACAGCACCACCAGCCCGGTGCGCAGCCCGTTGTTGGCGAGGTCGATGGCACACCACTTCGCCTCGTGCACCACGATGTGCCGGCGCACGGGCAGGAACACCTCGGCCAGCCGGTCGCCGATCACCCTGCGGGTGGCGGCCTGCAGGCGCAGCGTCAGCACCGTGCCGATGTTGCCCAGGCAGTCCACCAGCTCGGCCATGTAGCGGCCCTCGCGGCGGTTCTCCTCGTGCAGCAGGCGGACCATGGCACGGTCGAAGCGAACCAGCACCAGCAGGATCAGCGCGTAGCCCACCAGCGCCGCCATGCCGGTGGCGGTGGAGATGACCAGCAGCGCCGCGATCGGGCCGATCAGGTTGACGATGTTCTGCAGGTAGACGAACTGGTGCTGCGAGAAGCCGAACAGCGCCTGCGTGGCCTTTCCCATGCGCTGGATGGTGTCGCCGGAGTGGTGGCGCTCGTGCCAGCCCAGCGGCAGCTCGGTCAGCTTGGCGTACAGCCGGTCGGCGAAGCGGCCGCGGATGCGCAGCGCGGTGAAGCGCTCCATCACCCGGGCCGGCCCGTGCAGCGCCCAGCCCAGCACCGTGGCGCCCAGCGTCAGTCCCATGCACCACAGCGCCGTCTCCAGGTCCTGCATGCCGGTGTCCTGCAGGGCGTTGACCGCCTCCCCGAAGAAATACGGGATGGACAGCCGGACGGCCTGGGCCACGAACAGCATGGCCAGGAACGTGGCGACCAGGGCGCGGGCACCCTCCGTATGAAGCCAGAATGTGGCGTAGAGCCGCCGAATGCCGCCGGTGCCGGTCGTCATCATGCCCACCGCTGGGTCGTTGGAAAGGAGCGGGCGAGAGTGGGCGTCCGCCGGTTAACCGGCCTTTACCGCAAAGGCCGGGCGGCGGTGACCAATGTGGGGCGAAGCGGCGGCCGGACCCGCAACCATTCGCCCCTTGCCCTGTTGTGCGAAGGTGGAGCGCTGCAATTACGGCGCCGGGAAGCGCCGTTCGCGCCGTTTCCCACGCGGCAGGCTCCGGCCGTGACGGGGGTCACGGGCCAATCACCGTCAACATTGGAGTGAGAGAATGCGTAACCTGTTGATCGGGGCCGTCTCGGCCGCCGCGCTCTTCGCCGGTTCGGCTCTCGCGGCCGACTACCAGTCCGGTGGCGCCATCCAGTCGCCCAGCGCCGGCGGCGGCGCCGTCATCGTGGCGCCGGGGACCAGCGGCTCGACGAACTGGTCGGGCACCACCTCCGTGCCGTCGGGCACCGCCGGCATGTCGGACGACAGCACTCTGAGCACTACGGAGCAGCGCCGCACGCGCGCCATCCGGCCGAACGCGGGCGCCAACCCGAATTCGGCGCTGGAGGCCCAGCGCAGCACCGGCACGCATTGCCCGCCGGGCACCCCGAATTGCCGTCCGGGCACCCTGGGCGGCCAGTAACGCGATTTCTCCCCCTCCCTCGCTTCCGGCGGGGGAGGGGCCGGTTACGCCGCCGCCGTCGTGGGGAAGCGCAGGACGAAGGTCGTGCCGCGGCCGACTTCGCTTTCCACGCGGATGCTGCCGCCCAGGCGGTTGCTCACGATGTTGTAGACGATGTGCAGGCCAAGGCCGCTGCCGCCCGCGCCGCGCTTGGTGGTGAAGAACGGGTCGAAGATGCGGGATCGGTCCTTCTCCGGGATGCCGCAGCCGTCGTCGGCGAAGCGCAACTCCACCTCGCCCGGCGTCGGGCGGGTGGCGGTCAGCGTCAGGTGGCCGGCCTGCCCCTCGGCGAAGGCGTGCGTCAGCGCGTTCATCACCAGATTGGTCAGCACCTGGAACAGCGCGCCCGGATAGCCGTCGATGGCGATGTCGTCGGGGCAGTCGATCGTCACCACGTGCGGTGTCTTCTTCAGGCGCGGGTGCAGGCTGGTCAGCACGTCTTCCAGGTAGGCGCGCAGGCCGAAGGCGCGGCGCTCCTCGCTGGTCTGGTCGACGGCGGTCTGCTTGAAGCTCTGGATCAGCTCGGCGGCGCGGTGCAGGTTGGTCTCGATCAAGCCGCACACCTCGGCCGCCGTGCCCAGGTATTCCACCAGTTCGCCGCGCTTCAGCCCGCCCTCGTCGAACTGGCGGCGCAGCCGGCGCGTGGTGTCGGCCAGGTGCGTGACGCCGGTCAGCGCCACGCCGACGGGCGTGTTCACCTCGTGCGCCACGCCGGCCACCAGCTGGCCCAGAGAGGCCATCTTTTCCGACTGCACCAGCGTTTCCTGCGCGTGGCGCAGGTCGGCCAGCGCCTGCTCGGCGCGCTGCTTGGCGGCCTCGGTCTCCTGCTCCTGGCGCTTGCGCTGGGTGATGTCGTTGATGGCGAGCAGGATCGCCGGCTCGTCGCCGTCGCGGATCTCCACCGCCGACAAGAGCGCCCAGAACGTCCGGTTCTGCGCCGTGCACAGGCGGATCTCCATGTCGCGCACCGCGCCACCGTCTTCCAGCGCCCGGATCAGCCGGTGGGAGTCGGCCGCGTCGTGGAAGAAGCGCTCGTCGCGGGTCAGCGTCAGCTGCGCGCCGGCGGTGCCGAACAGCGTCTCCGCGTGGCGGTTGAAGAACAGCACGGAGCCGTCGGACACCCGCGCGATGATGATCGGGAAGGGCGAGGCGGAGAGGATGGAGCGCAGCCGCTCCTCGCTGGCCTTCAGCGCGTCGGCGTATTCGTGCGTTTCGATCAGCGCCTCGCCGAATCGCTCCACCGACGTGCTGATGGCGTCCAGCTCGGCGAACAGGGCGGGCGGCAGGCGCACCGGGCGGCGGTCGCGCTGCACCTGGAACAGCGCCGCGCTGGCCCGCAGGATCGGCTTCACCACATGGCCGCGCAGCAGCAGGAACAGGGCGAGCTGCACCGCCGCCGCCCCTCCCAGCCCGACGACGACGACCAGGATGCCGTGCTCGCTGTCGCGCACCAGCGTCTCGGCCAGCAGATGCGTGCCGGAGACGGCGTCGGCGGTCAGGCTCTCCGTCATCTCCTTCAGGAGGGCGTGCGCGCGCTCCGTCTCGCGCGCCATCTCGACCTCGTTGCCGAGCATCTCGCGGCGCACCGTGAACAGCACCGCCAGCCCGTCCAGATCCTCGAAGAAGCGCGTCAGCCCCGCCCCTTCGGACGAGGCCAGCGCGATGCGAACCGTGGCGGCCAGCGTGCGGAAGCGCTGTTCAAGCTCTTGCAGCTGTGCGGGGTCGGTGGCGACGGCGGCGTCGCCCAGCACGTCCAGCACGTTGAAGAACGGCTCCTGCGCGGCCAGCGCGGTGCCGGAACCGAGGATGCGCAGGAACACCTCGTTGCCCTGCCCGCGAACGCGGTTGACGCTGGCGCCCAGCGCGTCGATCACGTCGGCGCGGTGCGCCGTGCGCCGCACGGCGTGCACGGCGAGGTCGAGGCGGGTCAGCAACCCCGGATCGACGTCGGTGGCGAAGCGGCTGGCCAGCGCCTCCGCCTCTTCCAGGGCGCGGCCGCGCACCTCGGCCGAGCGGGTGTTCAGCACCGCCTCGGCCAGCTGGCCCATGCGGGCGGCGAAGACGGCGTATTCCTGCTGCTTGCCGATGCGCGGCACGATGGCGGTGCGCGCCTCGTTGGCGACGGTGAGGATGCGGCTGAAGGCGCCGCCGATGCCCCAGCTCAGGCCGACGACCAGCAGCGCCATGGCCAGCGCCGCCAGCACCGCCACCGTCTGCAGGCGCGGCTTGCCGCGGCGCCACCCCGACGTGGTGGTGCGGGAGGCGGCGCGGTCCGTGCCGAGGCCGTCGCTGCGCAGGTTGACGGTCAACCGCCTCCTCCCGTTGAGACCGGGCGCGCAGGCACAACCCGCCGCCGTGCACAGGATAGACGGTCCCTCATACTTTGGGAATGGAATGGCGTACGAACGGTGGTGAAAAGTTGGAGGGCGGAGGCGGCCTGCATGACCCCGCGTGAGGAAGGGGCTCGACGGCGGCAGGGAGAGCGGATTACAGTAGCGGGTCAAAACCACATGGCGGGCCGGCGGACGTGCCGGGCAGGAGCACGCATGAGCGCCGACGAGGAACGACTCCTGGCCATGCTGGCGGCCCATGACCGCCTGATCCTGCGCATCTCGCAGTCCAGCGACCGCGTGGCCTCGGCCCGGCAGATGATCCGCAGCAGCGACGCCGTCCTGCTGGCCTGCCGGCGCGGCCTGCGCCAGGGCAGCCAGCCGGCCTGAGCGGGGCGCCTCACGCCGCCATCTGCTCGGCAACCGGGCAGCCGCGGGCGGCTTCGGCCAGGGTGCGGAACAGGTTCTGCTGGCGATCGTCGGCCACCAGGTATTCGGGGTGCCACTGCACGCCGATCAGGAAGGGATGCCCGGCCGCCTCGGTGCCCTGGACGATGCCGGCGCGGTCGCGCGCCACCACGCTCAACCCCTCGCCCAGCCGGTCGACGGACTGGTGGTGCAATGCGTTCACCCGGCACTCGCCCATCGACAGGATGCGGTAGAGGACGGAGTCCGGCTCGATCCACACGCGCTTGCGCGGCAGCACGGTGCGCATCCGCTGCGCCTGCTCGTACACCTCGTGGATGTCCATGTGAAGCGAGCCGCCACGGTGCACGTTGATGATCTGCGAGCCGCGGCAGATGCCCAGCACCGGCATGTGCCGCCGCTCGGCGTGGTCCAGCGCCTGCATCTCCAGGCGGTCGCGCTCGGGATCGATGCGGATGTGCGGGCGCGCGGTCTCGCCGTACAGCGACGCGTCGATGTCGTCGCCGCCGCCGACCACCAGGGCGTCCAGCTGGTCGATGGGGTAAGGATCGTCGGCGGTGATGCGCACCGTCCGCGCCCCGGCGCGCCACAGCGCCATGCGGTTGAACCACCAGGCGATGCGGCTGCCGTGGCGCGACGCGGTGACGCCGATGAGCGGTCGCGCGGCCATATCCTTACCCCGCCAGCCGTCCGGCGATATGTTGGCCGGCGAGGTGCCGTCCGGCCTCGGCCGCCCAGCCGTCCAGGTCCTTGCGCTGCGCGAAGTCGCGGTAGGCCGCCCCCAGGGAGTCGAGCCGGCCGCGGTCGGCCGCCAGCTCCTCCACCGTCACCCAGCGGTTCCAGTCCTGCGCCAGCGACCAGCCGGGATCGCCGATGCGGGCGTTGGGCAGCCGGTAGTGGAAGGTCGGCCGCGGCCGGACGTGTGGGTCCTTCACCGCGGCGAACAGCGTGTCGGGGGCGAGGTGGGCGAACAGCGGGAACAGGTCCAGCTCGCGGTTGCGCGTGGGGTTCGCCGCAAGGTAGTCGGCGATCAGCGCCGCCCGGTCCGGCCGGTAGGCGGGGTCGACGACCTTGGTGGCGTAGTCGATGGGAAAGGCGGCGATGAACCCGGTCAGCCGGCGCGTCGCGTCCACCTGGATCTCGCTGCGCAGCCAGGGCGACAGGATCAGAAACGCCTTCAGGTGGTCGACGAGGTAGTCGGCATCGTCGGCCGCCACCTCCGGATTGAAGTGCAGGCCGAAGGCGAACAGGGGGCTGGCCTCCGTACCGGCCGCGCCGCGCTCGCGCAGGCCGCGGATCAGCGCTTCCAGCTCGGGCAGCCGCTCGAACGGCACCGGCGGGGCGGCGATCTCGAAGGGCATGACGAGGCTGCCGATGCGGCCCCACAGCGGGCGCAGCTTCTCCAGCATGCTATCCAGCGCGCCGGGCTCGGTTTCGGCGTCCGCCTCGGCCTTCTTCTCCGGATGGGCGGAGCGCATGTCCAGTTCCACCGTGAAGTCGCCCAGGCGCGTGCCGGTGACGCGGCAGCGGTGCGGGTCCTCCACCTCGATGGCGCCGCCGTACAATTCGCGCACGAGGCGCGCGGCGCTGGGCGCGTCGAGGTCGGCGAATTCCAGTTCCACCCCGACCCGGCGCGGTGAGCCGTCGGGCGTGGTGAGGCGCGGGGGCATGTGAAGGGTGCTGTCCATGGCGCCGGTTCAACACCGCCCGCTCTTCCGGGTTCCATGCGCGTCTCTCGCCCGTTGCCCGCCGCCGGGGGGCCTGCTAATCAGCGGGGGTCCAACAGCGCAGGCCCGCCATGACCGACATCCAGCGCACCCCCTTCGAGCGTCCCGAGGTTGACCCCGCGACCGCCGCCGCCGAGCTGCGGACCGTCCGCGACTTCATCCGCCACGCCGTCAGCCGCTTCACGGCCGGCGGCCTGTCCTTCGGGCACGGCACCGGCAACGCCCATGACGAGGCGGTGTTCATGGTGCTGGAGACGCTGAACCTGCCCATCGACCAGCTCGAACCCTACATCGACGCCCGGCTGACCATGCCGGAGCGCCGGGCGCTGGCCGAGGTGATCGCCGCCCGGGTGTCGACGCGCAAGCCGGCCTCCTACCTGCTGAACAAGGCCTACATCCAGGGCTTCCCGTTCTACGTGGACGAGCGCGTGATCGTGCCCCGCTCCTACATCGGAGAGCTGCTGTTCTCCGACATCGTCGGCGGCGACGACTTCACGGTGGTCGAGGATCCGACGGACGTGGAGCGCGTGCTCGACCTGTGCACCGGCTCCGGCTGTCTCGCCATCCTGGCCGCGCACGTCTTCCCCGAGGCGCAGGTGGACGCGGTGGACCTGTCGCCCGACGCGCTGGAGGTGGCCCGCATCAACGTGGCCGAGCACGGCGTGGAAGACCGCGTCACGCTCCACAAGGGCGACCTGTTCGCGCCGCTGAAGGGCAGGAAGTACGACGTGATCCTGACCAACCCGCCCTACGTCGACGCCGAGGCGATGGCCGCCCTGCCGCCGGAGTTCCGCGCCGAGCCGGAGATGGCGCTCGCCGCCGGCGAGGACGGGCTGGACATCGTGCGCCGCATCCTGAAGGACGCGCCCAAGTACCTGACGCCCACCGGTGGCGTGATGTGCGAGATCGGCACCGGCCGCGCCGTGCTGGAGACCGAGTACCCGGACATCGACTTCCTCTGGCTGGAGACGGCCGAGAGCTTCGGCGAGGTCTTCTGGGTGACCCGCGAGCAGTTGCTGTGAACCGGCCGTGAGGGCGGCGCGCCGCCCTCACGTGTCCCAGCGCGGCGACCAGCCGGGGGCGCAGGTGCGGGTGCCGCCCTGCAGGGCGTCCATCGCCTTCAGGTCGTCCGCGTCCAGCGTCAGGTCGGCCGCCTCCAGGTTGGCGCGCAGGTGCGACTCGCTCGACGCCTTGGGGATCGCTGCCACGTTGTCCTGGGCCAGCAGCCACGCGATGGCCACCTGCGCCGCCGTGCGGCCGTGCTTGGCGGCGATGCGGGCCACCGTGGGCTCGCGCGGGATGGCGCCGTGCGCCAGCGGGCTGTAGGCGGTCAGCACCATGCCGTGCCGGCGCAGCTCCGCCAGCAGCGGGCGCTGGGATAGCAGCGGGTGGTATTCGACCTGATCGCAGAACAGCTCCGCCCCCACCTCCTCCACCGCCTGCCGGACCAGGGCCACGGGAAAGTTGCTGACGCCGATCTGCCGCACCGTGCCGGCCGCCTTCAGCTCCGCCATGGCGCCCAGGGTCTCGGCCAGCGGGATGCGCGGGTTGGGCCAGTGGATCAGCAGCAGGTCGATCCAGCCGGTGCCCAGCGCCCGCAGGCTGTCGGCCGTGGAGCGCAGCACGTCGGCGCGGCCCAGGCGGTCCATCCACACCTTGGTGGTGACGAACACGTCGTCGCGCGGCACGCCGGAGGCGGCGAGCGCCCGGCCCACCTCCGCCTCGTTGCCGTACATCTGCGCGGTGTCCAGGTGGCGGTAGCCGAGGTCGAGGGCCGTGCGCACCGTCCGCTCGCACGCACTTCCGGTCAGTTGCCATGTGCCCAGTCCCAGGGCCGGCATCGCCGACCCGCCACGCGTAAAAGTCTTCATGGCGCTTACCTCTTTCGACGGGGAATCCTGCAATGCTACGAAAATCCGGATAAGATCCCGTTCAAATCCTATCCTTGACGATACCGCGAACGGGCGAGGCGTGCATTGGACTAGTTCGAAGGAGTTCGGAAAGTTCTTCGCCCATTAACTGTGATTTAACCATGCGTGCGGCATGTTGACGCGCGCTGCGACGCCTGCGGGCATTCCGCCCTTGGGATCCGCCGCGGCAACGGTGTCCGACATGACCCTGGTGGCCCGTCTCTTCCTCCTGGTGATCATCGCCGTCCTCCCGGCGATCGGCATCCAGGTGCACAACGTGGCACAGCTGCACGCCGAGCGGATGCGCGGCGCCAACATCCAGGCCCAGTCGCTTCTCCAACTCGTCGAGCGGGAGCAGGCGCGCCTCGTGGCCGGGGTGCGGCAGGTCGCCGTCACGGTATCGGAAGGCTCGTTCCTGCGCACCGGCGAGAACGCGCGCTGCCAGGTCTACCTCGACCGCCTCGCCCGCCGCTCACCCGACCATCAGTACATCACCGTCACCAACCGCGCCGGCATCGTGCTGTGCAGCGGCACGGCGGAAGCGGTCGGCCGTTCGATCGCCGGCCGGCCGTTCTTCCACCGTGCGCTGGAGGACGGGCGCTTCACCGTGGGCGAGTGGATGCGCTGGCCGCCCGAAGGGGTGGGCGGGGGCGAAGGCGACCCCATGCTGCCCTTCGCCGTGCCGTGGATGGACGCCGAGGGAAAGCCGGGCGGCGTGGTTGTGACCATGCTCAGCCTGCCGTGGTTCGCCGCCAATCTGGCGGCCAGCCCGTTGCCGGAGAACGCCAGCCTGACCATCGCCGACCGCGACGGCGTGATCCTGGCCAACCTGTCCGGCGGCGGCCTGGGGCAGGGTGCCCGGCTGCCGCCGCACTTCCTCGAACTTCTCAGCCGGACCCAGGGCGGGCTGGCCGAGGTAACGGGGCTCGACGGTGTTGAGCGGGTGCTGGCCTTCTCGCCGGTGGGCGACGGGGTGCACGACCTGTTCATCGCCGTCGGCATCGACCGCGAGGCGGCGACCCGACACCTCGCCGACGCCATCCGGCAGGGCATCGTCATGACGCTGCTGGGGCTGCTGCTGGCCGGTCTGGCGGCGTGGATCGGCGGCACGCTGTTCATCCGCCAGCCGGTCGCAGCACTGATGGCGGCGGCCGACCGCTGGCGCGCCGGCGACTGGGGCGCGCGGGCGCGCCTGGGCGACGGCTGGTCGGAGATCGGCCAGCTCGGCCAGGCGTTCGACGGCATGGCCAAGGCGCTGGAGGAGCGCGAGCGGGCGCTGAGCGCCAACGAGCGGCACCTGCGCACCGTGCTCGATTCGCTGCCCGTGGCCGTGGCGGTGCTGAACCCCGACGGCACGCTGCTGCAGGCCAACCACGCCGCCCTGACCGCCGCCGGGCTGACGGTGGCCGACGTGGCGGGCCGCCGTTTCGAGGACACCGGCTGGTGGTCCTACGACCCGGCGGTGCGGGCGCGCCTGCGCACGGCCATCGACCGGGCGGCGGATGGTGTCGCCTCGCGCCTCGACATCATGGCGCGCGTCGCCGAAGGGCGCCTCGCCGTCGTCGACGTCACGCTGGCGCCCATGCTCGGCCCCGACGGCGCCGTCACCCACCTGCTCGCCGCCGGCATCGACGTGACCGAGCGCCGCCGCACGGAGGAGGCGTTGCGCGTCGCCGAGGAGCGTTTCCGCACGGCGCTCAAGAACTCCGGCGTGGTGGTGTTCAACCAGGACCGCGACCAGCGCTTCACCTGGATGAACAACTCCGGGCTCTTCCCGCGCGCCGAGGACGTGCTGGGCCGCACCGACCGGGAGGTGTTCGAGCGTCCGCGTGACGCCGAGACGCTGACGGCGCTCAAGCGCCGCGTTCTGGAGAGCGGCGAGGGTGCCCGCGAGGAGATTCGCCTGCGCGCCAACGGCCGCGACTACTTCTTCGATATCACGGTGGAGCCGCTGCGCGACACCGCCGGCTCGGTCGCCGGCATCACCTGCGCCGCCGTCGACGTGACCGAGCGCCGCCGCGGCGAGGACGCCGTGCGCCGCGCGCGCGAGGAGGCGGAGCGCGCCAACGCCGCCAAGTCGAAGTTCCTGGCGGTGGCCAGCCACGACCTGCGCCAGCCGGTGCAGTCGCTGTTCCTGTTCACCGCGGCGCTGGCCGACCGGCTGGACGGGCATCCGGCCACGCCGCTGCTCGACAACCTGCGTCAGTCGCTGGACGCGCTGAAGGACCTGCTGGACGGGCTGCTCGACATGTCGCGGCTGGAGTCCGGCAAGATCGTCGCCAAGCCGGTGCGCCTGAAGCTGGACGACCTGCTGGGCCGGCTGGCCGCCGAATACGGCCCGCGGGCCCGGCAGAAGGGGCTGAAACTGACCGCCGTACGCACCGGGGTGTGGGTGGAGAGCGACCCGGCACTCCTGGAGCGCATCCTGCGCAACCTCCTGGAAAACGCGCTGCGCTACACCCGCCGGGGCCGCATCCTGCTGGGCGCGCGCCGGACGGAAGGACGCATGCGGGTGGAAGTGTGGGACACCGGCGTCGGCATCCCGGCCGACCAGCTCGACACCATCTTCGAGGAGTTCACCCAGCTCAACGACAGCCATGGCAGCCGCGGCCTCGGCCTCGGGCTTGCCATCGTCAAGCGGCTGGCGCGGCTGCTGGGGCACCCGGTCACGGTGCGCTCGACGCCCGGCGAGGGCTCGGCCTTCATGGTCGAGATGCCGCGCGTGGCCGCGCCCGAGTTGCCCATCCAGGTGCGCCACCCGGCCAACGACGCCGGTTCCAAGGGCCTCGTCATGGTGATCGACGACGAGGCGATCATCCTGCTCGGCCTGAAGGCGATGCTGGAGGGTTGGGGGTACGAGGTGCTGGCGGCCCGCTCGGGCGACCAGGCGCTGTCGCTCCTGGAAAAGGACGGCCGGCGCCCGCGCCTCGTGCTGGCCGACTACCAGCTGCAGAACGGCAAGACCGGGCCGGAGGCGATCGCCGCCATCCAGGGTCGGCTGGGGGAAGGGCTGCCGGGCATCATCCTGACCGGCGACACGACGCCCGAACGCCTCGCCGAAGCCGCGCGCAACGGCTTCCGCGTCCTGCACAAGCCGGTGTTCCCGAACGAACTGCGTCAGGCGATGGCGGCGGCGGGGGGCTGAGGCTGCGGCCGCGGCGTCGGGCCTTACTTCCGCCGCAGCCAGCGCTTCCAGATGGAGGCGTCGGCGGCTTCGGCGTCCTTCTGGGCCAGCCATTGGTCGGCCAGCTCGCGGACCTGCCAGTTGCCGAGGAAGCGGTCGCAGTCCACCGCCGCGTACAGCCGCACCCGGTCCTTGCCCAAGCGCTCGAAGTACTCGATCGTCCGTTGGCGGTCGTCGTCGCTGAGGACGTGCACCGGGCGGTGGAGAGCCGTCACGCGTCGTTGCTCCGGCACCAGATATAGTTGTCTCGAATCCCATATAGTGCGGCTCGCCGGTTCGTTGCAATATCACTTTTGCGCTGGACGGTTGGTAGGCCCAGCCAAACCGCCCTCTTCGAACCGCCAAGCTCCCTTCCAAGCCGGCCGTAAAACGATCAAGATAGGCGCCGTACAGGGACCGGGCTGCGTCGCCACGCCGCACCCCGGCGCACAGCCTCGTAAGCGCAACCTCGAGAAACAAGAGGGCTCACGTCATGAAGCGCATGCAGTGGATGGTTGGGACTCTGGTGGCCTCGCTGATCGGGTTTTCCGCGGCGGCCGGCGCGCAGGACCTGCCGAAGATCACCATCGCCATGAGCGGCTGGACCGGCTTCGCGCCGATCACGCTGGCGAAGGAGACCGGCATCTTCAAGAAGAACGGCGTCGAGGTCGAGATCAAGAAGA
>Ga0196970_1000328_pt1 | contig 62257 bp, 84 predicted proteins | sample S1v_513CmetaG_FD_148672 | JGI IMG/M metagenome (GOLD analysis project Ga0196970, IMG submission 148672) | Soil microbial communities from Anza Borrego desert, Southern California, United States - S1+v_5-13C | ecosystem: Environmental > Terrestrial > Soil > Desert | place: USA: California...
CCCGGACCGACCAGCATCAGGCCGTTGGGGGAGGCGAAATACACCCCTTCAGGTGCGGACATGATCGAGCCCCGCGAGGTGCACGGCTCGAAGGCATTGATCTTGGACGTGGTGATAGCGGTAGGCGTAGAGCCAGAAGCCGTCACCGGGGTTCCCAGTGTAGGCACCACGAGCGTCTGGTTCGTCACCCCGAGCCCGACGACAGGATACTCCACCGTCTGCACGTAGCTGACCGGCCACGCATGGGGGCGGTAAGGCTCCGAGAACCACAGCTCGTTGTCACGCCATGCAGCGAGGATGCCGTTCGGCATGAGAACCCACCCCTGCAAGTCCTCAGGGGGAGGGGTCCACTCGAAAGTCGATAGCTGCTCGTTGCCCGTTACGACCGCATCATCGGCGCTGTCGTTGTAGACAAGAGTGGCGAGGTCGATCTCAGCCACGAAGAAGTAAGTCGCCACACCGGCCGTGGACGTAACCGTGCGGTAGATGCGCGTCTTGGTGATGTTACGTCCCGAGGTAACCCCGGGTGCAGGGGCAGGGATGGTGAGCGCCCACACATCATCCTGCTTCCCCTCCTCCAAGGCCGGAGGGCTGGGGGCGCTCTCCTCTCCATACTCGGTGACCCACGTATAGACGTAGGCACGTGAGACGGTGATGGACGAGGCACCCCCGGACGGGACAACAGCGGGGGGATCAGGCGGGCTGGGAACCCCAAGGAGCAAGGGCGGGTCGCCGTTCTCAATCCGCGCCCGCGTGTTGTAGCGGGGGGAGAGGGCGCTCGACACCCAGTAATAGCGATCGTGCGTATCCCCGAACACCGGGGCTCGAACCACGTCGGTGTAGGGATCGAGAAACTCCAGCCACAGCGAGTCGAAGAGGTAGCCGGCGTTGGAGTATTGGTTGGGGATGCGGAACACGCGACCAACGCCGGGAACGGTGTTGTCGCGAACCTTCTTGGGCTGAGGAAGCCCAATTACCTTGCCGGAGTAAAGCCAGCAATTTTGGGCGACGGACGCGGCGGTGTCCGGCAGTAGAGTTTCGTCCACTGCCGGGATCATCCCCCCGAAGGTGGTGATCTTCGCCGCGACCATCTATTACTCGCCGGCCTTGGTGGCCCGGCGGCGCTTGGTCGTGTCGGATGCAGGAGCGTATCGCCCGGCGAGCTCACGGCCGCGATCCATCTCGGCACGAGTCCGAGGAGAAATGCGATCGTCCTCAACCGCCTGCCGGCGAGTGCGGGTGTTGGCCGCATCACGACGTGCAGTGCGAACCGCAGAGTTCGGCGGGTTTTCGAGATTGCGCTCGATCTCCTCGTCCGGGTTCAGCGGGTTGTCCTGATAGGCGACCTGAACGCCTTCCATCTGGTCGTGACGGATGCCATCCGTCCGACCGTCGGTGCGCTCTTCGACCGGGAGGTCCTGCTCGCCGACGCGGGGGTTCTCCTTCGGGTCGAGGCTCTCGCCCGGCTCGACGCCCGGCGGTAGCTCGGTGCGGAGGACCACATCCGGCTTCTCGGCTTCGTTCACAGTCTCAGTCTCGCTCTTTCGGGGCATAGTAGCTCTCCATGTCAGCGGGTTTGCATCAGGCGTCGAAACTCGTCGTTCTCTCTCCGCAACTTATCCATTTCTTCTTTTTGGCGCATTTCGTCAAGGCGCTCTTGCCGCTCAGCGTTCTCCACCATGGTGTCGCTGATCGTTTTCATATGGGCACAGCCCTTCACCGAAGCCTCTGCTATGACCTTCACGTAAGACGTTAGCTCGGTCATAACATCCGAGTCGATGATGGCTGCGCCCCGTATCTTGACATGCTCCTCTACCGAATGGGTCCGTGCGGTCGCCACTGGAGCGTCCGAAGTAGGGGCCTTCCTCAGCCAGCCCAACACGGCGATGACGGACCCGGCCAAGATGGTAATGGCGGTCTGAACCCACGGGGGGAGCTGTTCAAATCCCGGCATCCCTCTCCACCTTCCTCGCCGCAACCACGTCATCTTCACGACGGGCTGCGCCGGCTGCTCGCCACACATTGCTGATCTCGGTCAGAGCCGCAAGCGGAATGAAGGCGAACAGGAGCGTCGGGAACCCGGCCTCAAAATAGGCCATGCCGAACTGCACCCACACCGCGCCGCACAAGATGGACAGGATAGCCCGCATATGCGGGCTGCCCCGAGGAAGAGAGCCGTTGATGCCGAGCACCAGAAGCCGGATAAGGCCCAGCCACAGGCATATGGCTGCCCACGTATCCTCAGGTGCGATCTCCCGCAGACGGGCATACGGAGCAAGCTCGAAGGTCGCCACAGGGTGAGCCAGCACCAGACCCGCCATGACCATAGCCACCGCCAGCCACCATTCGAGCTGGCGGGAAGGCAAGTGCTTCTTGAAGATGCGAAGCCTGTCATAGACAAGCGTTCGCACGGGCGAGGTCACCGAAGGAGACCCGTTATCCATGTGGTATCTCCACTCAGGTGGTAACTCGGGTCCGTGCACGGATGCGCCCCACGAGTCCGACGATTGCAAAGATGGAAGCCACAGCTTGGGCGACAAGAGAGTAGCCCTCCTGCAGGTCGGCTTCGGTGAGGGAAACCCCCAGCATGTTCCCTCCGAGCACGACGACAGCGCCTGCCGCGCCAAGCACTCCGGCGGACTTCCACCACGGCTTGGCCGCCGGAATGGAGTTCACAGCTTCCGTCGTATCGCTCGCACGCTTGGCGATTTCAGGGTCCGTAAGCGCCTCGGAAATGGCGCGGCCCACGATGTCAGGCACCGACACCCCGTTACCCCGCGAGGTAATGGCAGCGGCGGTAGCTTTGGTGGCCACTCGAACGATGAGGTTGAAGACGCCCGGCTCCACGCTGACGATCGGTTTGGCAGAAGGCTGCGCGATCGGAGGAGTGGGGGCGATGATCTCCTTGATGGACTCCGGCATCTCCGGTGGCTCGACCCCCACGGTGGACACAGGGATGGTCCCGGGAGTGTAGGGCGTGTCCTTGATCTTCGCCCATTTGGCGTAAGCCAACGCCATCCTGCCGTGATAGTTGTGCTTGGCGTATCCCGGTCCGTTATAGACACGGGCCACAACCTCCCACCGATGGGCTTTCAAATCGTCGTCGATGCCCGTGGAGATGAGGTATTCAACGATGGCTTCGAGGTGCTTCTCCTCGTCGTCCATGAACGCAAGCACCATGCCCTGCACGGTGTCGTAGCCGACCAGCTTGTGGTTCTCGCCGAGTATCTGCCCCAGCCCCCATGACGCCGACTTGAGTGCCGCCGTCTCATCGAGCTCCATCGCCTTCTGCAGGGTGGGGTAGCTGTCCTTGGGGTAGGGGCGGGTGCCCCATTTCTTGTAGGCGAGCCCCACCTGCATGGCCTGCTGGCGCTTATCGGCGGATAGGTTGCGGTAGAACACATGCGGCTCGAAGAGCATCTTCGGGCGACCTTGCCGGTCGAACCCACTGCCAGCAGCCTCCACGTCCATGAAGGCATGAAGTTCGTCCTCGCCCACGCCGATGCGCTGGCCGATGCGGGGGATGTCGAGGTCCTCTATCCGCTTTGCTGCGCCCTTGAAGCCATTCCAGTTGGTCATGGTCATCTCCAGAAGGCGGTGGCACGGGACATAACGCTGTCCTCCTTTACCACACCGCCGGTCGTTCGCCACTGCCCATATACCGGAAGGGCGGGGATGTTGTTGATGAACGCCACCGTGGCGTAGCGGGACCCGGTTATCTGAGGCGTTCCAGCGGGCCTCTCCCAGTAGTCTCCGTAAACGTAGACGCCCGACTCAGCAATGTGCCCGATGGTCACGCAGCACTGCCCGGGGACCACCCCCGTGGTGACTGGCCCGATGTCGTTGTCCTCGCCGGTCAGGGTCCGGGTAGGGGTTATAGACCGAATACCCGACAAATGGAACACGAAAGCGGCCAGCCCGTCGGCATCGCTCGACAGGGCAACGTTACACACCCCGGTTCCGCCCTGCGTCCTAACCGTGGAAATCTGACACACCGGAGAGTTCGACGAGAAGGGGTCGTGAAACACAGACGTGCTCATCGTATCCCCGAGGAACGTGAATGGCACCGGGGAGGCAGAGTCGGCGGACGTGTAGCCCGTAACTGCCACCACAGCGTAGCCCGCCGGGAAGTCCGTGATAGGGATGTCGAAGCCGGTAGACCAGTCCACGCCTCCCCCCGAGCTCACCTCCTGTATGAAGGTCAGCCGAGGAAGGAGGGGAGCAGCAGCGAAGCCGTAGCCCGGAAGGATCATGTCCGTAGGTCCGGGATATGCGTGACGACAATGAGGTTCGTCGTCACGCAGAACAGCTGCAGGATGTCATGTGCGCCGGCGGCGGTCGCCAGAGAAGGCTTCACCCCGTAGGGGTGTTGGAACCGCGTCCCCCACGAGGAGATGAGCTTGTTGCCACCCGTCCCTTGGATAACCCGAAGGATGCGCCACGTTCCCGGCTGAGCGTTGGTCGGGTTGGCCAGCGTCCGGTTACCCGCCAAGGTAACCTGAAAATTGACACCTGCATCCCAATCGAGGGTGATCGTGGCTGCATCGGTCACCACGACAAAACCACCAGCGCTCTCCAGAAGGTCGGTGGTGATGACTTTATCAGCGGCCGCAGACCAAACTTCAGCGTTTGTCGCCTTGGCATAGGTGGCGACGGCGGTGAGGCCCAGTGCGGTTCGGGCGAGTGGAGCAGTAATGGCCCCGGTGCCCCCCTTAGTAATGGGGACAACGCCGGTCATCGCATCAGCGGTGATCTGAAGGGTGCACCTCAAAGCCCCCGCATTCCACCCAAGGCCGTCCCCCAGAGGGATTTCCTGCATCTCGCCGGAGTTGTTGGCAGAACGGCCGAGGAGGCGCTCGGCCCCAACCGTGATGGTGGCAGCGTGCTCCTCATTCCAGTTGGACGGCTGGATAAGCGTGGCGTCCGGGCCATCCGCCTTCTCCGAAACAAACGGATGTGTGATGGAGATGTCGATCGCCATACCCTCGTCCTCTGGTTGTTACCCGGTGGGGTAACCTATTTTCCTCGGGGGGTTCCGATCCCGAAGATAGCCCCAATCCGAACACCCGTATAGAGCAGCCCCCGCATAGGCACCGAAATGCCGGACGCCTGATTGGCGATGCTGAACTCTCTATCGGCATCCTTCCTCGTCTTGAAGAGCCGGTGGGGTGTGCCCTTCCTGATAAGCTCGCACAGGAAGTCATGGAGGCACGCGGCCCGCCGGTAGCGACCCCAGCGGTGCATCACGATGTTGATCGGCCACGGGATGCTGGCCCCGTCCGAGATGAAGCCGGTGGGCACTACAACGAACTGCCCGGAGCCCTCTTCTCCGACTTCCCATACAAGGTCTTCGAGGAGCTCCCACGTGTCGCTGTCCACGTTGAACTCCCGGATCGCCAGTGGGCCAGTAAACCGGCTCATTCGGTGGTCCCCACGGTGGGAGTTCGGATGATGACCCCATGCTCGTCGATGGTCTCGGCGGGGGACAGCTTGTATTTGTCGCGGCAGAAATCCATCCAGCTCGAAGAGGTGGCCTGCGACTGGAACACCTTCTGCTCCAGCATGGCGATCTGGCGCTGAGCGAGTTGCGCCTCCTGCATCTGCCGGACGACGAACTGGTGGAACGGAAGGTCAGAGTCGTTCAGCTTTTCGTTCACGTGATCAACCCCAGAGATACGAGAGCGGCATGAATGCCGGCGGCGCTGACAGCTACCCCCGATGGACGAGCGACAGGGGCCTTACCATAGAAGCCGAGCTTCTGGGTAGCCGCCGTCGCGATGGTCAGTCCGCCCGCCGTGTCCGTGCCGATCTTCTGGCTGTCTAGCTGCAGGGCGGCCCCCGTAAAGGTGTTGGCAGCGCGGATGTGGATGCCGTGCAGGCCCGTCACGTTGGTGATGTCAAAGACCTTCCACACGTCCTCGAAGCCGACGTGGATAGCGGTGCCGTCGCTACGCACACCGCCGCCGCCCCAGATGAGGCCATACTTGTATTTGGCGTCACCGTAGGACTGGAACTGGATCGCTCGCCCGTTGGCGTTACCCTTCTTGTCGGTGCCGCCGCTGCCCGACCCAGTGATGAGGATACCGATGTTCATGTTGTCGGGGCCGTTGGCCTCGATCTGGCGCGACCCGGTTTCAGTCGCGTTGGCGCTCATCGTGATGATGTCGGGGAAACCGAAGCCGGCCACCAAGAAGGTCATGTCGAAGGTGGCACCCGTGCCCGTGCCGCCAGTCACAGGGACTGGGCCAGTCGGAAGGGTGGTATAGTTGCCGGGCTCGACGATGCCAGCAGTGGTGACGCCGCCGGAACCGTTGACAGACAGCACCTCGATCTGAGCCGGGACAGTATAGGCCCCGCCCGATGCAACGGTGAGGATGTCCCCCTTAACGTAGCCGGAGCCAGCCACCGCCGTGTCGGCCGACTGGGCGTGGCGGTCCGTATATACCTTACCGTTTTTCGTCAGGGAGATGATGGTCGCCCCTACCGGGATGCCATTGCCCTCAATCGTATCCCCGATACAGAACCGGGAGCCGGCCATGTTGATGCCGGTCACCGTGATGTTGGGGGTGCCGGCAGTAAGCGTGCCTTGGCACTGAGCAGCGAACTGGCCGGACAGAATTTCCAGCGCGTGCCCATCGCCACCGTTTCCGCACTGGCGCGCGTTCGCACCCATCGCCCTCACACGGAAGCCCTGAGCCACTGCGTCGATATTCGTCAACGGGGCCGTGTTCGGGTTGGTGAACCACGTGGAGATACCCCAGTCATAATGCCGGGAAGGTGCGCCCCACTTGTCGAGGTGTTCACCGATCGCCAGACGGGCGGTCTTCGGAGTAGAACGGCCATAGATAGGCCGCTCTTCCGGGTTCCACCCCGTCTCACTGATCCACACCTTCTGGGTGTTGACAGGCTCAGTAGCCGCCGCCGTCCGCACCACGTTCTCGACCTGCACGGAGGCCATGCGGGTGTTGACGAAAGCGGTGGTCGCCAGCTTGGTGCTGTTGTCAGCATCCGCCGGCGTGGGGGCCGTAGGCGTGCCGGTGAAGGCAGGGCTGTCCAGCTTGGCCAGCTCAGCCCACGTGGACCAGTTACCTCCGAAGTAATTCCTGATCCAAGCGCGCGGATTGGCGGTGGTGGTGTTCAGGAAGAACTGGGCACGAGCGGCACCCGCCGAACGGGTGCTCTGGAAACCCGCGCCATACCCGAAATTGGGAGTGTTGGTCCACGGGGTGTTCGCTTTGAAGAACTGCGCGGTGTCCCCCGGCACCGAGTTCATATCGGTGTATACCGCGCCACTCGTCTCGGCAGACGTTCCCAGTCCATAAGTGCCCGTTCCCGACGCCCCGGCCGGCCCGGTCAAGGCGTCAAGCATATCGGCATAGGTAGCCCCGGCGTTACCAGAGGCGGAACGGTAGGCATCGAGCAAGCCCGAAGCCATATGCGCGGCCCCGCCGAACGGGGGTTCCAGTCGGTAGGTATCCGTATCCGACAGGACGAGCGCGATGGCGTCAGCTGCGGGCAGCGTCTGGCTGGAGCCGCTGACAATCTCTACAACCGTGAGGTTCTGAAGTGCCATCGGTTACATCCGATACGGGTTCATGATCTGGACGTTGAAGGTTGCCCCGCCAGTCGGCGCAGCGGTGTTGACACCGATGCGGACCTGAGTGGAGCTGACCGTATCCACATAGACACCAAGCCCAGCGGAAGCGGAGTTTGCCGGAAGGGGGATGATGTCCTTTGCGCCCAGAGGAGCGTCCACCCCATGGTTCGTGAGGGCCGAAAGGGTCTGGCCGGCGGCGATGGTGACCGTGATAGTGGCGGCCGTCCGGTAGCCGACGTTGCCCTCACAGGCGAAATCGACCGAGACGTTACCGAACTGCGGCTTCTCCGTCCACTCGTTAGCCGCGACCGCCCGGTCCAGCGTGATCGGGTTGTCCTTCCACGTGGAGCGCCGGCTATCGGCATAGTAGTAGCTCTTCGCCTTGACACCGGAGACGAGGCGCATCCGGTTATCCTTGGTGAAGTGCTCAATGCCGTAGGCCCCACCAGTGTCGAGGACGTTGATGAGGGGGGTCGGCAGAACGAGGTCGCCGGTCGGGTAATCGGGATCGAGGGCAAGAACCGAAGCACCGTCTATGCGGGCGTGATTGCCGACGATCTCCAGACCGTTCACCAGCCCGGCACCCGCAGGGATGTGCAGGATAAGGCCCTTGGTCAGGTCCAACAGGTTGCGGTTCGGGTCGTTTGCGTCCCCGCTCTGCTTCGCTTCCTGCAGGATGTGCAGCTTGTTGAACAGCAGGCTGATGTCGGCCATCTGGCCGTTGTTCGTCTTCTCGACAAACGGCCCCCAGTTGATGAGCGCCCGGTTGAGGGCGATCATCGTCTGAGGCTGAGCAGCCGAGTTGGTGGCGTCGAGCTGGATAGCTGCCGCCTGATGCCCGCCGAAGAAGTAGTTGGCGAGGATCAGGTTCTTGCGCTGGCGCAGGCGGACGAGCGTGCTGTTCGGCAGGCCGGCCGGGAAGTCGCCCTTGCCCGGTCCGCGAAGTAGCGAGCCGATGAGCATGTTCTCCGCACCGAGCTCCAGCGCTTCCAGCTGGTTCTGCCACAGGGTGAGCTGGGACAGCACGCTGCGCTGGATGCCGCCGTCGTTCTCGCCAGCGCGCGGGTGCCAAGCGGGGAACGTGCCAGTGAGCGCCTGCCGGCCGAGCGAGAAGCGGCACTGGGTGACCGCGCCGTCGATCATGATACGCGGCAGCCACGCGATGTCGTTGTAGCGGAAATCGTTGTTTAGAACGTTGGGGTGCTGCAGATCGGTGTAGAGGCCGATCATGTTGTTGTGGACGAAATTGTCCGCGATCGTCACCGCATACAGGTTCTTGTAGAGCTCGATGCCGATGAGGCACTGGCTGATGCGGCACTCCAGAATGAGGAACTGATAGAGCCGGTAAGCGAGGTTCACCGGGTCCTTTTCGAGCTGCTGAGAGCCTAGCCCGATGATGTAATTGTGCGGGGTCGAGCCGCTGCCATTACCCGGCGTGGTCTCGACGCCGGTTCCCGGCCCTTGGATGTAAAGGCCACGGATACCGCCGCCTCGAAACTCACTCTCCCCGTTGTCGTGCAGGTTGAGGATCGCCTTGCCGACCGTCCACGCATTATCATACGTGCCCGGCACCGACAGGACGCAAGCCCCCGGTCCAGCAGTCTGGTGGTAGATGCGCGGGTAGGTGTTGACCCCCTGCATCCTGAACTTGTCGCCCGGGGCTCCCTTGGAGCTGGCAGGCCATATGATAAGCCCCTGCCCCTTCACGTCACGCACGTAGTCGATAGCCGCTTGGACAGCGGCGGTATCGTTCGACGTTCCGATCTCACCGAAGGCTTGGACTGGGACGCCGATCTCGTGCTTGGTCTGGCGTTCCCAGATGTCCCCGCCCTTCTCGAAGTAGCGGGAATGGCCCGGAACAGCGCCCACCTTGGCGAACAGGTGCTCCACGCCGTTAGCCGTGTCCCAGCCCCTCGTGCTGATATACTTGACGAAGGCGGGAAGCGCCGGAGCAGCCAGAATGTCAGGTATGCTGGCATAGCTTATCGCGCTCGCTTCAGCGCCCGCGCCAACGGATAGGGCAGCGGCTTCAGCCGCATCCTTGTGCCCCTCTGCTTCAGCAGCGTGGAGCTGTGCGGCGTCTCTTGCAGCGGCAGCGGCATCCCTCGCCGACATCGAGGTGCTGGCGTAGGTCGAAGCCATGGCCTCGTGGCCAGCGGCGGCCGCCTGAGCGGATACGGCCTGAGCCGCCATCTCTAGGGCGACCTGAGCCGACACCTCGGCGTTCTGGAAGTTACCTTGCAGGGTAACGACCTTCTCCTGCACGAAGGCGGTGGTCGCCAGCCGGTCGCTATCATCGTCCGGGGCAGGAGTAGGGGCGGTGGGAGCCCCCGTCATCGCCGGGCTGGCAGCCTTGAGGACCGGCACGCCATTGATCAGGAGGCTGTAATCGCCCGCGTTCGTGCCGTCATTCTGACGGACGAAGGTGCGCAGCGCCTTGGCGTTACCGTCCCAGAAGGCGCGGAACCACGTGCCGCCGTCGCCCCAGCCGCCGTTGAACGCCTTGAGGGTGAAGTAGCCACCCTCGATAGTCGGGCCGGAATTGTCGAGCTTGTTGCCCAGTGCCGTGGCCACAGCCGTGGAAATCGGCTTGTTGGCGTCGGACGTGTTGTCCACGTTCGACAGGCCCACCATGGCCTTGGTAGGCGTCTCCCATGCAGATGCGCCGCCGGCGGTCCGGCGGATGACCTGCCCTTCCGTTCCGCCTGTCGGAACACCCTCGCCCTTGTTACCTGCCGGGGTAAACCCGATCAGGACCGACTCCCCGTTGGAGAAGGGGCTCGTGGCGCTCGACCCACGGTGAGCGATGCTGACGTTGTAGTAGCCGGTCTCGGCGGACGAAGCCGTCACGTCGAACGACAGATACTTGGTTCGATCAGCAACAGAGACTATCCGCAGGCGGCCCTTGACCGGGTTGTCCACAGAGTTGAACGCGGCAACAAGAGCCCCGATAGCAGCGCCGCTGGCGTCGGTGGACGACATCTGCAGGTTGGTAGACGTGTTCTGCTGAGTGGCGGACACGCGCGCCCGACCCGCAAGGGGGGTCCCCGTCAGGTTCGTGGACCACGTATAGGGGAAGTCCTGAACACTCGGGGGACCGGCGATGCCCTGAATGCCCTGAATGCCCTGAACACCCTGAATGCCTTGGTCGCCCTTGTCGCCCTTGTCGCCCTTCAGAGAGCCGACGTTGAGCCACTCCTCGGTATCCGGCTGCCAGACGTAGAGGTTCTTGGCGGTGCCCACGAAATAGGCTTCGCCGCCAGCCCCTTCAGCAGGGAGCTGCGCAGAGCTGGTGACCGAGCCGACGATGACAAGAGGATCACCCTTCGGCCCGCGTAGGGCCATGGCGTTGTCGCTGGTCGCCTCAAGCCCGCTCGCCGTGATGTATCCGACCTCGGACGGCTCATCGCCAAAGCCACCGCTCCAGCCGGTAACCCGCATGACGACATCGGTGCCACGGGTTTCGAGGGCGAAGTCAGGGGTCCACCCCCGGTAGCCAAGGATCGTAGCCCGAGCTTCGGCGGCATCGGCGGCGGCTTGGGAAGCGGCCTCCGCGTCGGTGTCAACTTGTGCGGCGGTGTTGAGGACAGACTGGAGTGACGCTGCGGCCGAAGCGGCGGCGTTCACCGCAGCGGCGATGTCGCTCAGGGCCTGAGCTTCAGCGAAGACCTCGAAGTCCTCGTTCTCCGGGACGTTGATCTGAAGGTCATCCATCGCGCGTCACCGGGTTACGGACACGGAACTTACCCTCGAAGAGCATCTTCGGAGGGTTCGGGACGTTTGTGACTAGCACGTCGAAGCTGAGGGTGCCCAAGGGCAGCTCCATCGTTTGCTCCGGCGTAATGCTCATCTGCAGCCTCCCCGGGGAGTCTGGGATGGGGATAAACCCTCCGTTAGCCGTGTTCAACTCCAATAGGAGCTCGGGGTCGTTCCGGCTGTCACGAAGGTGGCAGCGAAGCTCCCAAGTGGACACGTCGATGGGCTCCCCGCTCTCCTTGTTGCGGAGGGTGAACCCTTGGATGAAGTGTGTTCCACGGTAACAGGGCATCCGTTACCTCGGACCAGTTGGGAAGGTGCGCGGGAACATCCAGCTCTGCCCACCATAAAGGTGGTGCCGGGACGCGCTAACCCTCGCTGCGGATATGGCGGACCTGAAGCGCCGACCGTGGTGCAGCGCCATGGTGGTGTTGGAGTAGGGCTTCGCCGGCTGGGACATCATGTGCGCCAGCAGCCCGTCCAGCATCGCATTGTAACTGTGCGTGAACAGCCAGTCCGGGTAGTCGGGAAGCCCGGTCTCCTCCCTCACCGGATCGGTTACCGTGAGCGCCATGGTGGCGAAATACTGGCCATCCGTGTTCGGCATGGTGGCAAACCGAAGGAGCCCGGGAGTAGGCATGGATGCCCGCACCGGACGGTCATTATGGGTCACCCCAAGGAGCCGGACGATCTCGCCCGTCGCATCCTCCGTCTCGACCTCATACTCGTTCACGTTCGCCCTGACGAACACAGGAACCCGCTCCTGCCATGCGTTGGTGTCGCGCAGGAACTGGTCCATGACCGTGAAGAGCTCGTAGACCATGCTGTCGTCAAGGACGCCGGGCAGGCGGGTCCTCGCCGTGTTGATGAGCCGCTGGACAGGGCGGGGAAGGGTCACGACCGCACCTCCAGCATCTGGGTTACGAACTTGTTGAGGAAGGCGCTAGACCGGGCGTCCTGCGTGTTCTCTTCATCTCGGAGCTGGGCGTGCCCGACGATGTAGTAGATCAGCGACATCCGGTATTGCTGGTCGATGGCCACATCGGTGCTGTTGACCGCGCTGTAGCTCGGCACCGCGTTGGCGGTGTTGATGAACATGTCAGGACGGAGCCGGCGGGCCTCAAGGAGGGCAGCGTTGAGCCCGACCAGAAGGCTATCGTCGTCGTAGCGATACGGCTCGATGGTGTCCTGCAGGAGCACCCGGGCCGTGCCGATGATCTCAGCAACGGTCTGTAGTGCCACGGCTCCCTCCAGTCCTTGTCACCTTGGGTCGAGAAGGTCCAGCCGTTACCCCGTGAGGTAAGGCTGGACCGTATCTCGTTACGCCTTGGTGACGATGGCCTGAGCGAGGGCCGTGCCGTCGATCACCTTGTAGCCGTAGACCTGCAGGCCGCGCAGGACCGTGCCGAAGGTCATCTCCGAGCGGAGAGTCTCGAACTTGGAAACCTGCGAGGCGAAGGTCAGGCCGTGGGCGTGGCCGGCGTAGATGACGTATTCACCCGCCGCGAGGCCCGCATCGACACCGCCCGGGAGCAGGTTCGACACGTAGAGGGTGAAGCGGTCAACCATGCCGATGCGGCCGTTGCGCAGCATAGAGGTGCCGTCGCCGGACAGGTAAGCCTGCCGCAGCTCGGACATCTTGATCATGCTCGAAGCCCAGCTCGGCAGGATCACCCAGCGGCCTTCCTCGGGTATGTTCTGTTCGTCCAGCGTGGAGCCGAGACGGAGCAGCACGTCGAGGATTTCGACCTCGCCGGCACCGGGGTCGCGGGCCGTGACAGCCAGCGGCGTGGTGGTTGCGCCGAGGTTGATGTCGCCGCTGATCTTGCCGGCGGTGACGCCACGGTTGGCAGCGTTCGGCGAGTTCAGCAGGCCGATGAGCACATCGGTATCAATCTGGATTTTCATCTGTTGGGCGGCGTCGTCGCCCCACATGTTGAGGTTGTCCAGATCGGACTGGATCGCCATCACGTCGTCAAGGATCGTATTGAAATACTTGCCCTTGTCGATGTCGAGGTCGATCACGTTGCCCGACGGGCGCTCCAGCTCAAGAATACCGTCGGCGCGGTAGTTCTTGATCGTGATGGTCGGGCGGGTCCTGATCTTGACCTTATCACCCATCTGGGAGATCGCGCCCTCATAGTCCGTGTTGCTGATAGCAGCAAGGACAGTCGAGGCGTAGAACTTCTCGACGAGCTTACCAGACCAGATTTCCGGGATGAACCCGGTGGCCTTAAGGTCGTTCGGCGTGCCGCCGGTCGGGTAGATCGGGGGGGTCGTTCCAGACCCTGCAAGGGGGAAAGGCATCTTGTGGCCTCAATGATGAAGAGGGTTCACCGGATGCGCCCATCACGCTGAGCCTCGAAGATCATCTTCTCGGCCTGTTGAGCTTCTGCCTCCCTGCCCCGGTATCTGCCGGCGGACTTATCGGTGTAGAAGCTCGCGATTTGAGCGCGTGTGATGATGGGCTTCTCAGCGGGGACCGAACTCGCCGCCGACTTGGCTCTGCCGGGCGCTGCGAACTGTTCCAGCGGAACCTTCTTCTGGGAGGCAGGCGGGGCCTGCTCCTGTCCCTTCGGGTTCGGCTGACCCTTCGCAGGGTCCACGGCAGCCTCTTCAGCGAGGAAGCCTTTGAAGAAAGCCACGACCCGAGGGGCGTCGTTCCGCTCGAACGCGGCTTTCAGCAATTCATGTCGTATAGTGCCTGAATACGTGTCTGGCAAGCGCAGCCACGCAAGAAAATCAGGATCGGCGTTCATGGCCTCCCAGTTGGGGACCTGATCCGCCAGAGTGCGAAGGAGCTCGTCACGCTTGCTGCTGACGACGGTGCCCTGAACCTGCCCCAGTCGGGCTTCGAGCTGGCTGATCCTCTGCTGGAACGCGGCCTCGCGCGCAGCGATGATCTCTTCAGCCTTCTTGCCCACGACGCCGAGGAACTCCGAGCCGTAGCTCTCCTCCTCTTCCGGTGTGATGAGGCGCTTGGGCTGTAGCTCCGGGGGTGTCTGCTCCTTGGGCGGTGCAGACATGGTGGCGAGCATGGACTCCAGCTGGGTCACCCGCGAAGAGAGCTGTCGGTTGTGCTCCTCGACGCGATCGTAGCGACCCTTCATGGAACGGTATCGGTGCTCCCAGTTCTCCTCCTCGCCGGGGGAACCTTGTCCGTTGGAAGGAGTCTCAGCCGGGGACGGTGCATCCTTCGAGGTCGTCTGGGGGGCTTCGGGGGTCTTCTCCGGCGTTCCCTCGCCATTGTCCTCCTCACCGCCGGCGTCGTCCGGCTGGATGTTGTTGGCCAGACGGAAAGCTTCCGCCGACCGAGCCGCAACAGCGGCCACGGCCGGGGGGAGCTTCATGTTCGGGTCATCTACAAAAGTGTTGGGCTTCATTTCTTAGCGTCCTCCAAACGGACGACGGTGCCCTTGGCGTTCTGCAGGAGGCGCAGGATGTCCCGGGCTTCCTGAGCCCGGCCCTGAGCCGTCTGGAGATTGGGAAGGGGAGCGCCGACCAATTCATCCTTGCGCTGGTCCACGTGCGCTTCAAGAGCCGACATCAGCTTCCGCCATCCTGTGGGAGAAGACTGCTGGAGCTCATTAGCGGCGCGGACGAGCGCTTCGTTGCCCTTGGAGACGGCCATGTGGGTGGTATCTCAGACCGGCTTGGCAGCCTTGACGGACTGCTGGCCGAACATGCGGGTGGAACCGCCCGACACCTTGATCGAGCTGTTACCCGCGCCGCGCGTATTGGCGGTGACGCCCGGCTTCTGGGCGACGACGCCCGACTTGCCGAACATCGAATTGCTACCACCCTTGGCGAACTCGGCGTTCCGGGTGGAAATCTGCTTGTCCTTCATCCTTACCTCCAAGGTAACCGGGGTTAATGGACCCCGCCAGCGACCTGCACGCGCGGCCCCATGTCGTTCGTGGACGTGGGACCGGGCTGTGCTCCCTGCGCCTGAGCTCCGGCCTCAGCCTGCTGCTGAGCCTGCATGGCGGCCTGTATCTGGGCCTGCTGATCCGGGTCGGGGACAATCTCCTCGCCGGGCAGTCCGATCGTGTTGGCGACCGAACGTAGCACAGCCGTGCGGCCTTTGACACCGATGATCTGCGCGTCCACGGGGTTGGCCGTGATCGACAGGAACTCAAGCTGGCGGGCACGCTGCGTCTCGCGCTGGACAGCTACGTTGACGCCCATGACGCGGATCGCTTCGTCACCCCTGAGTATACCCGTCGTGTCGGTCAGCATCAGCATGTCGAACAGCGACGACAGGAGAGGGTCCATCACGTCGCGGTCGATGTTGGCGGCGACCGTCTGAAGGATTTTCGAGGCGTTACCCATCAGCATGGCCAGACCGGCGGCCGTCCGCCCGGCACCGCCGGTCGCCCCGGAACCCGTCTGGTATTTCGGGATCGCGGAGAGGTCATCGGCGATGTTGTTGAACTCGCGATAGACGGCGAGGAGCTCGCCGGCGTTGGAGCCGGGCTGGAAGAAGCTGATGGGCGGCTGGGTGTTGTTGCCCATGTCGTCGGAGGTCGTTAGCCAGCGCTTCCACGGATACATCTCCTCCGGGTCCTCGCCAGCGGCCAGACGATCGGCGTTGATGACCACCTGCGGGCCGGAAGAGATCGAGAGGTTGTTGACCAGCGCCCGGAGGGTGGCGTTGCACACCTCCTGAATGTCCGAGAGGATGTCCGGCAGGCCGTTGCCCACCGGCGTTCCCGGCACCTTCTCGAAGCTCGTCACGAAATAGGGGTGGCGCTTGCGCGGGGAGGGCGAGCGCTGGACCTTGATGACATGGCGGCCGATGAGCCAGACCTGAACCATGTAGTCACGCAGCGGGTCCTCGACGGCGAACCCATACTCCTCCAGCATCCGCCCCTGCACGTTGCCGTGGTATTCGAGGCAGGTGATCAGCCCGGAGGTGTTGAAGACAGGGTTTTCCCGGTTCTCGTATTGGGCTCGTTCACTGTCCGTGGTGTCGTAATTGTCGTTGAGCCCCCCGCGCCCATGTTCATCGAGCACGGCCCGGATGGCGTCATGGTCATATCCGGGGAGGTCCAGAAGATCGTTGAGGTCAGCGCGGGTCAGCCGGGTGCGCTCTATGACGGCGGCATCCTCGATGTCGGCGACCCCGGGGGTCCAGTAGAGGTCGAACGGGGAAATACGGTTCCAGCACAGCCGGGGCTTCTCCACCGTCGCCGGCTGCCCGCTCGACCAGTCCACGCTCGGCACCATGCGGACGACAGGCCCCTTGATGCAGGCGAACGGGAATAGGGGCAGATCAACCAGAAACTCGGCGAGCGCCTTGTAGAAGCCGCCCTCCTCAAGCATCTCGTCGATGCGGTCCTGAGCGATCTGGGCGCGCTTGGCGGCCTGTTTCTTCTCCGCTTGACGCGCAGCGTCTATGAGCTGGGCCACGCGGTCACGGATGGCCCCGGGATCGGGCTGCGGCCCGCCCAGAGCGGCGAGCTCCTGAAGCTCCGACATGACGAGCTGCTGGATAACCCCGGTCACGTCAGGCGGAACATCAGGGTCAGCGGGCGGGTGAATGCCCCACGAGCGGTCAGGAGCCAGATACACGTCGCGCAGGAGCGAGCTGGCTCCTCGGCACTTCATGGCGATGATGCGAGCGTATACCTCGCTGCCGCCGAACTTCTTGATCGCGGCCAGCGTTTCCGCATCATACTCGCCGGCAAAGGCGCGCATGGCGGCCAAAAGCCGGTTCGACCAACCAGCCTTGGCGTCGTTCCTATGTCTCTGGAAGTGCTCGTATTCTCTGCGGATGAACCCGGCAAGCTGGGTCGTGTCCACCTCGGGCTCGCGGAGAGCGAGCGCACGACTCTCATCGCGTGCCTTGATCTGCTCCTCCAGACGAGCTGGAGGAATGACGTTGAGCACACCCATTCCGGCGTGGGTATCGACCATGAGCCGTAACTAGACTACAACGAAGAGAAGAACAAGCCCACCCGTTATGATGTGAAGGCGACATGGACAAAGCCAACGTAGCCCTCCTGCCACGGACTGACGCTCTATACGTGAAGCTGGCCCGCGAGATCGCGATCGACCACCACGAGCTCGGGGACATCCTGACACGCTATGGTGTGACGGAGCTGGAATGGGAGCGGATCAGGACGGACCCCCGGTTCCAGTCCCTCCTGAAGACCGAGATCGAGGCGTGGCAGAGCGCGGTCAACACGCATGAGCGCACCAAGCTCAAGGCCGCAGCCATGATCGAGGAGTGGATGCCCGAGGCGATGGGGCGGCTGCACGACAAGGGCGAGAACCTCTCCGCCAAGGTCGAGCTCGGCAAGCTCATCGCCCGCATCGCGGGCATGGGGCTGAACAACGCCGAGATAAACGGCGGCGTTGGCGAGAAATTCTCGGTGACCATCAACCTCGGCTCCGACAACCAGCTCAAGTTCGAGAAGGAAGTTACCCCGAAGGTAATCGAGGCCACCCCGAATGACTGAGACCCCGACGCCCCCGGACGCCGAGAAGACCCAGCCGAGCTGGTATGTTCACAGCTACGATCTGGAGAACCACCTCGTCCGCATGATGGACGGGCATATCGCCACCATCGACTCCATGCTCGACATAGACGGCGACGAGACGGATGACCCCGAGTTCGCCATTGTCGCCGTCGCTCACCACCCCGTCGGGTTCTGGTTCACCCTCGATCTGCAGAACACGATCAACTTCCCGGTGCATTGATGACCACGATCAACTACGCCGCACCCCCGACGTGCGCGCGTTTCATGAAGAGCACGTCCTTCGGCAGGCTGATCGCCGGGCCGGTCGGATCGGGCAAGACGACGGCGTGCCTCTTCGAGCTCTTCAGGCGGGCGTGTGAACAGCAGGCGGCTCCCGACGGCATCCGCTACACCCGTTTCGCCATCGTCCGCCAGACGCTGAAGCAGATCAAGGACACCGTGCTGAAGGACATCCTCGCATGGCTTCCGGGCGTCGCCGAGTTCAAGGTCTCCGACCACACGATCTACATCTCGATCGGAGATGTTCGCTCGGAATGGCTCCTCATCCCCCTCGACAACCCGGATGACCAAGCGCGCCTGCTGTCCATGCAGCTTACCGGCGCATGGCTCTCCGAGGCGATCGAGATGGATGTCGGCGTCATATCTCCGCTCGCCGGACGTGTCGGCCGTTTCCCCTCCGCAGCTCAGGGCGGTGCGTCGTGGTTCGGCATCATCGCCGACACCAACATGCCCCCCGAGGGCTCCGACTGGCACAAGTTCATGGAGCTGGAGACCCCGCCCGACTGGTCGATCTTCATCCAGCCCGGCGGCATGAGCCCGGACGCCGAGAACCTCGAATGGCTCACCCAGACCCCGGAGACGCTGCGCTACCCGCCCGATCATCCGGTCCGGCTGGCGCAAGGGCGCACCTATTACGAGCGCTTCATCCGATCGAACACGGCCGAGTGGTGCAAGCGCTACGTCCACGCCCAGTATGGCGATGACCCCTCGGGCACGGCGGTGTTCCGCGACAGCTTCCGCTTCAGGGGCGACGACGGACGCCCTTTCCACGTCGCCGACACTCTGGAGCCGGTCTACGGCCACCCCCTCATCGTCGGACAGGATTTCGGCCGCGACCCGTGGAGCATCATCTGCCAGCTCGACCACAATGGCAGGCTGCTCGTTCTCGAAGAGGTCGAGGCGGAGGACATCGGGCTGGAGCTGCATTTGGAGCGCTCGCTACGCCCCCGGCTGATGAACCAGCGCTATTTCGGCCGCCCGGTCGCGCTGATCGGCGATCCGGCGGGCAAGGCCAAGGACAGCATCTACGAGGAGACCAGTTTCGACGCCATCAAGCGCATGGGCTTCATGACTTTCCCCGCCCCCACCAACGATCTGGACCCGCGCATACGGGCCGTGGAGGCGTTTCTCATGGGGCAGCGTAACGGTGGACCGGCTATCGTCTTCGACCGGCAGAGGTGCCCCACGCTCGTCAGGGCTATGTCAGGCGGCTACCGCTACGCCAAGACCCGCAGCGGGCAGCGCAAGCCCACGCCCGAGAAGAACAAGTTTTCCCACCCCGTGGACGCGCTGCAATACGCGGCGCTGGCGGCTCATGGTGGTATGGTCACCACGCTCCTCGCCCGCAAGCTCCAGAGCAAGCCGAGAGTGGTGCGGGAGCGTATGCCCTCCCGCGCTTGGACCTGAGCTCAGCCGACATACTCTCCCGACAGGAGCTTGTGCTTGAACAGTTCGCACAGATAGACGGCGAACTGCATGTCTCCCGTGGAGCAGGCCGCATAGGACTTCCCGTTGGCGTCCACGCCCAGCACAAGGACCTCTCTGAGGCCCTTGGCACCATCGAGAACCTTGTCCACGGGAACAGGGCCATCGGTCATGTTCTCAGCCGTCCTCTCAACCATCTTCGCACCCGTCATTTTCGGCATCGTCAGTCCTCCTCGTCGAGTTCGCGCATCAGGTGGGCCTGTCCACACGCGGCCGCACCCAGAAGCGCGTAGGTAATCACGCCGGCGGTGCCCACTCTGGCCGACCCGTTGGGAAAGCTCGTGGCGAGAACGAGGCCATCGAGGTCCCCCGCCTTCGCACGGGCAAGCGCTTCCTCCAGCAGCTCCACGATAAACGGATCGGGGTGACCGGGAGAGGCGAGCTTGTGCCCGGCCAGATCGAACACCTCGGCGGGGGTAACGGGCCTGTTAGGCTTCATCGTCATACTCCAGCATTGGTGCGATGGCAGCAATTTCGGGGTGGCGCTTCATGATGAGGAACACGGGAGCGGGTATGCTGCCGCGCTCCGAGTTGCACTTCACGCAGGAGGCAACGACGTTCAGCAGTGTGTATAGGCCCCCTTGGCACCCCGGTATCAGCCTGTCGAGGGTCAGCGCATGGGGCGGGGGAGGAACACCGCGTTTTCGCCCTGCCCAGTCCGGGTGAAGCACTCGGTCGCACCAGAAACACCTCCGGCCCGACCTGATGAGCGCATCGTAGCGCAGCGCACTTCGGGACCCCATCAGCTCTTCCCGGCAGTCTTCCGCTTGGTTCTGGCAGGCTTGGTTCTGGCGGGGGGAGGTTCAGCGGGCTTGGGGCTCGGCTGCAGGACGAAGTTGTATACCCCCTCGTCGTCGATGAAGTCCTTGACCCCGCAACCATATTCCTTCTGCAGCTCGGCGATGCGCTGCTGGGCATCCTCCATCCGCTCGTAATCGCGGATTTCCATCTGCTGCTCGACGCCACGATCGAGAATGACACGGTGGATCATCAACCCCTCCTTAGGGCGGCATACACGACCAGCCCGAGAAACAGCATCAGCCAGCACACAGCGAAGAAGAAGGTCATGACGCCGGCACGGAAGCGGTAGGCGCTCGTCCACGCCCACAGGGCCAGCGGCAGAGTGGAAACGAGGATCAGCCATAGAACCACTTGGGGGTTCATTTCCGGCCTTTCGAGGATGTGCCCTTCACGAATTTCAACCTCAGGGCGATGATGATGAGCGTGACGACGATGGCGGTGAGGGTGACCCATCCGGCAAGTGTCAGCTCCTCCATCTGGCGGGTCCTTCGTAGGATGGGCACGATGGCAGAGAGGAGGGGGTGTGTCAAGTTACAATGGTGTAATTCTGGAGTAACAAAGTGGTTTGGTGGTCTAGGTATTCTCAGGGTCCCTGAGAAGGCGGGGGCGGCCCCCCCTCCCCCCTGTCCAGTTACCCCCGGGGGTAACCCCCTCCCCATTGCTAGGTCAGAGGATGGCGAGCGCAATACGGCGCAAGCGGCTCAAACCCCGATACTCGGGTTGGCAGCATGGGGCTGCCGGTTCTTTGCACCATGAATAGCTGGCCCTGCGTGACGGGCGCGCCCTCCAGCCGGGCGGACTTATGAAAAAGGCTGGGGTTAGGGGACCCCCACGGGTGCGATACGTGGGAACCGGGGCCTAATCGCTAAGGTGAAGTCACTGTGACGGGTGACGCTGCCTAGCGAGCTGCGCGAGCAGTGTGAAGCCGAAACCCTAATCGCGACCCGCCTCATGCGGGAAAGGCTAGGCCCTTCGACAAGTCATCGTTGGTATCATCAAACCACTGAACCATTACACGGTGCGATTGTGTGATGGTTCTGACGAATTGCGCCCTCGACTGGGGAAACCCGGCCGGGGGCGCGTCCTTTGCATGGTTACTCTTCGGAGTAACTTTCCAAAGGACGGTGGAGAGCTATCATGGCACAAAATCCGGTTCGCGCCAAACTGGCGCTATCGCAAATCCGCGAAGCCGGCCGGCTGGAATATACCAAGTCGGCTTATCTCGCCAAGCCCGACTTGGCCGCCATGCGTGATGCGGTCAACGCCTATCAGGGCAAGGTGACCAAGCTTCCGCCCCAGCCGACCGGGCCGAAGCCCCGCTATTGCAAGGCCGGCTATCGCCCGATGCAAGGCGCACTGGCAAAGCAGGAAGCCGACTGGCGGGCCAATGGTTGCAGGCTAGGGCAAGTCGTGGTTGTGGGCCGATGACCATCAGGCGAACGGCGGCGCGGCGGCGCTTCCTATTCCGCAGCACAAGGTATGGCGGCGAGCTCCGGCTTGGCCATTGGACCATCAGTTGGAGGAGTTACCCGGCTAGGTAACGCAATGGTTCGCTGGTAGGGTCGGACCCTACCAGCGGCTTTACAAATGTCGATGGTATTATCTATCATCGGTATCTGTAAGGCCATGGGTAGGCAGGGCTGGAAACGGCAGTCGTGGGTAGGCTATCTATATCTATAATTCATAATGTTCTATTAATCATTTAGATAAGCCCCCCCATAATCTACCCAAAATCTATAAACCTATTATCTACCCTTCATTTCTGTAAAAGTGGATGGTAGATTTAGGTGGGGTGTATCAAATTGGTAGGGATAATAGGATAATAGGCATGGTAGATGGGCCTAACCCATTGAACCATAACGACATTCCAGAAAAAACCCCCTACCATCTTGACAGCACATTGCCCGGTCATTTACATATACGGTGGATAGTAGGACATGGGTTTGTAAAAATGGCCTTCAAATGCCCTTCATGCGGCGGCAAGACTGCCGTTCGTAGCACGCAAGAGACAACGAGCCCGCAAGGGCGTTACATGGTCAAGCGTTACAGAACATGCCTCTCGTGCGATGGTAGGCTAGATACAGCCGAGATCGTGATAGGTGCAATCCGCCACGGGCAACGCTCAAAAATCGCCCCTTCCGTTGATAGTTACAAATCCGGGGGGCTATCAATACCGCCAGTGCCGGGCGTGGTTCATTGCCCTGCCTGCACAAACGCCCATAACCACGTCACCTCGACAGAACGTAGGCCCGACGCCTACGAACGCCGGCACAAGTGCCGTGTGTGCTCGACCGGGTTCTACAGTTACACCAGTTACACCGGCGATGGCGTTCAGGTCCAGAGACGCAAGCGCCCGCGCCCCACATAATAAGCCGGCGAAACAACGCTGCGCACTCATCGCCCCGTTACTTCAGGGGTAACACCAGCCGTAGGAGAATGTGACATGAACCAGATCAGCGCCAATGCCGGCTCCAACATCAAGTCGGCTCTCGACGAGCTCATGAAGGACGTGCGGCAGTTCGGCCGTGAGCAGGCCCTCGGCGAGGACGCCAAGGCTAAGTTCGCCCTGCGGGTTACCCGCGCCTCTGCCGACGGCATCATCGACTTGGAGAAGAAGCACGGCAAGGACCCGAAGACCGCCAAGGATGACATCGACGTTCTCTACAAGGAGTATGTCGATCAGTATTCGTCCAAGTCGCTCCACGAGCACAAGGGCATCGTGCAGAAGACCTCGGAGATGCGGGTCTTCGTCAAGTTCGGCGCGATGACGACGTGCGATCCGGTCACCGTGCTCAACCGTGCGGTCATCCTGCGCAACGAGCTCGCCAAGGGTGACACCAAGGTGAAGTCGGCGTTCCCGTCCTACCTCAACGTCGCCCGTGCACAGTTGGACAGCGACCAGCCGCTGACCGATGACCAGATCAGGGAGTGCGTCGTGCCCGGCGAGCCGGCTGAGAAGACGCTGGAGAAGGAGCTCGGGCGCATCGCCAAGGCGCTGGAGGCCATCATCACCGGTGAGAACAAGGCCGGGCTGAAGTGCCAGAGCGAGAACGTGATCGCCGCGCACGACGCCATCACCCGCGAGATCGCCACGATGGTCAAGCAGCGCGAGCTCATGGACCTCCTGCAGAAGGCCGCTGACCTCGGGCTCAACGTCTCCTCCAACGTGCCGGAGCAGATCGCCGCCTGAGACTGCACGGCCGAAGGGGAGGGGGCTTACCTCAAGCGGTAACCCTCTCCCTTTCCACCACCCAACCACCGCACCACCGGAGGACAACATGAGCAGCCACCATCGCTACCATCTCCCCTGCCCCTGCGGGTCCGGGAAGCTGTCGTGGTGGGAGAACGATGCCCGTGGCATCCCGCTCTTCCGCGCCTGTGACGATTGCGTGGGCGAGAAACTGTTGCGCTACCGCCCCGATGTCCTGTCCGATCCGAACTACTGGTCGGACGAGCCGATCAACCCCGAGTAACAGGGAGGGTCTTTCAGCGGATGCGCACTCATCATGTGCATCTCCTCGACGACCTTACCACTGGAGGTAACGATGGACGAGCACAAGGTCTGGGTGGAGGAGAATGTGTCCGCCCTTGATTTCCTCGCATGGCTGGAGATGCAGCCCGGCGGCAAGGAATATAGCTACACCGCAACCCAGTCCTGTGCCTTCGCCCTCTACCTGAAGAGCAAGGGGCTCGATCGCGTCTTCGTCGGCAGCGCGCTGTGGTCCATGTTCGGGGTCGATACGGACTTTCAGATACCGCCCCACGTGAACGACGCTGTGTGGAGGCACCCCCGCACTTTCGCCGCCGCAGCTCGCCGGCTGCGTTCTTACCTCGGAGAGTAACTCATGAACGAGCAGCAGATTTTCGATACCGTCGCCGCTCATCTCTTCAGGCAGGGGCGGCGGGCCATGGACGGAAGCGGCTGCCGCTACCGCAGCGGCGACGGGCTCAAGTGCGCCGTCGGCTGCTTCATCCCGGATGAAGCCTATGACCCCGACATCGAGGGTGTCTCGTGCTATGACCTCAGGGTCAGAAGCCTTCTCCCCTTCAAGCCCGATGACTATACGCTCGCGCTCCTGCACATGCTTCAGGGCACCCATGATAACAGGGAGAACTGGGTGGACACGCAGGCGATGCGGGAAGCGCTGGCCCGTGTGGCTGAGCGCTTCAAACTGAGCTTCGTCCCCGAGAACTACCAGTTCAGCGACCGGCGCTGGCCTCTGTGCCGCTGAGGGTCGCTTACCCCGAGGAGTAACCGAATGTCACCACAGGAGATTTTCGATACCGTTGCTGCGCACCTGTTCACGCAGGGGCGGCAGGCCGTCAGCAGGGACGGCACCTGCCAATACCGCACCGAGGACGGTCTCAAGTGCGCCGTCGGCTGCCTCATCCGGGATGAGGATTACAATCCTGAGATCGAGGACCTCCCGGCCTTCAATACCCGCGTCCTCGACCGGCTCCCCTTCAAGGTGGACGTGGAGGTGGAGGTGGAGGTGGACGGCCCCGAGTTTTCAGTGTGCAGCCTGCTGCAATCGCTTCAGCGCGTGCATGATCACGAGCCGGATTGGGCGAGCACGCACGCGATGCGGACAGCGCTGGCCTATGTGGCTGAGCGCTATCACCTCAAGTTTATCCCCGAGAACTACCAGTTCAGCGACCGCTGAGGGTCGCTTACTTCGGGGGTAACACCACCCAACCACCTCACCATAAGGAGAGAGCATGAGCGCAGAGGGTAAGAAGAAGCGCGGCGAGAGCGGCAAGAAGAACGCCGAGAGCTCGCCGTTCCGCATGAACGGTCGCCCCGCCGATTGGGAGGCTCGCAGCCGTGGCTGCTTCCAGACGCGCGGCGCTGCCTCGTCGGGTAGCGTCACGATGCGCGGCCTGCTCGGTGGCATGATCGCCGAGCGCATGGGCTACGCCATGCCGGGTATGCCCGGCATCGAGTATACGTTGGAGCACGCTGCGTCCCGGGTGACGCACCCCGCCCTGACGTTCTGAGCCACAAGACGTGAGGGGGACCTGAGTATGTCCTTAAACTGCTCGCCTTACCCTGAGGGTAAGCGCGCACTCATTTCGGAGCGGTCTCGTGGATGATGGTGTAGACTGGCACACGGTGCTGTCGATCGCACGCTGGCGGCTGGCTTGGTGCGAGCAGGCTCGGAGAGAGCTGCTTGCTAAAGTTCATAGCAGCGATGAGGTCCCGAAGTTGCACCTGAGGTATGCCAAGCTGACAAATAGCATAAACACGCTGGAATATGCAATCTGGCTGGCAGAGCACAGGTTATACGAAGCAATGTCGCATCTTACTGTTGGCAAACGCTTGCTGGGGCCGCTGGATTGGATGTGATTACCTCGGGGGTAATACAGGAGAGGTCTCGTGCGTGGGGTTTACAACTGGCGCGTGATAGCGGAAATCGCACGATGGCAGCTGGCTTGGTGCGAGCAGGCGCATGAGGCGCTACTCGCCGTCGGATACCACAGCAATTACCACCACATCAGGCTGAGCAGGCTTGCCGATGATATACGGGCTTACCGCTTCATAATATCCATGGCGGACCGTAATATCACTGATAGGAAAAGCAGACTCAAGGGGATAGGCATTATCCCTATTCATCATTTGACGATGAAGAGTCCGCTGGAGTGGATGTGATTACCTTGGGGGTAACTGGAGGAGAAAATGGCTAAGATGAACGTCGCCGGCCTCGAATACGTGGCCACCTGCATCGAAACCGCAGCTCTCGCGCACAAAGACATCGGTTTCAATATGGGCTATGTCATTACGACGGCTGGCGGCTTCGCCGATGACAAGTCCGGCCATGGGTGTGGCACCGTCGCCTGTATCGCTGGGTGGACACTCGCCCTGCTGGACGAGAAGGGTAAACCACGGAAAAAGCCGCTCAGCCCGAGTAGCTTGTATAGATTGTTCGAGGGGGCATACGACCCTGTGAGGGATGCTAGGATGCGCCTTGGGTTGACGATCGACCAAGCGGATCAGTTGATGACCCCCGCCCCATTTGGTCAGCCGATCTGTAATACACGCTGGATGCGCGGCATCCCGCTGCTGGAAGCGGTCGAGGCCATCCGTGGGCTGATCGACACCGGCGAAGTCAAGTGGAAGGAGTGAACGATATGGACATGCAAGTGTGGGGCTGGCCCCAATGGACGATGGTAGCGCTCCTTTTTCTGGGCGCGTTCGTTTCAATAGCACTGCATGGGGAGCAGAGAAAACCCCATGACGCCCCGACAGCCCTGTTGTCGATCCTGATACACGCCATCCTCCTCTACGCCGGGGGGTTCTTCGGTTAACTCCACGAGGTAACCCATGTCGCTTCTCAGAGGGCAGGAGTGTATCAAGGGTTTGGTCAAAACCCCCTTCGGAATATATTGCTGGTATGTTGGCATCGCCCCTACACTAAGACTCCTAACAGAAGAAGAACAGGTGTCTTTGGTTAGGTGGAAGGTCAGTATGCTGAGCGCTATTCTGGAGGACACTGACAGTCCTCATATAAAAAACAGGCTGGAGGAATGGGAGATGTGGCTGGAGCGGCTTACGAAAAGGCCCTACTAACCCCACGAGGTAACCCATGGCGATTGGTAAGGCACGCCGGCTGTTTAGATGGCATCTGAACAAGACGCGCGGTGGGGTTATGGGTCCCATGCCCATCGACGATCTAGAACGTGCCACCATGTTCGGCATCAGTCTGCTGAAGTGGATAAAGGACGAGGCCACGGACCCTGTGGATATTCTTTGGGTCCATCACGCTACTTCTGCGTGGACGAATTACCTTAAGGGGGTAAGGGAGAAACAACATGAACGAGCTCGTGCTTTGGAGCACCGTGCTGGTGGTGGTGCTGTTCGCCGTGCTGATCGCGCAGAGCGTTCTCCTCTGCACGAGGAAACATCTGAGGCGTAAGCCTTGGGTTTACCCGAGGAAGTAACATGGTCACCCCGACGATGACGTTCCTCGGTGAGGCTATGGACAGAGATTGCCTCATCGAGGAACGCAAGAGGCGGCTATTGAATGTCCTGCGGATAATAGAGTGGCGCATCGAATGGCAGCTTGCGGGGCGAAGTGAGATGCAGAGAGCACTACAAAATGAGGCCAAGAACTCTACTGAACTTCGCATTAGATGTTTGCGGGTTATACACCGCATCGATGTAGAAATCGCTCGACTTGAGGCTTCCAAACGCGCCACCCTCAAGGTTATAGAGTCCAACGTGAGGCACTGGTAAGGAAGGGGGCAAACATGTTCTGGCTCATCATCGTTCTCATCGTCATCGCCGCCCTCCTGCATTTCATCTGGGTGGCGCTGGAGAAAATCGCCATCGAGCTCATGCGGATCAACGGACAGATAGAGGCGCGCACTCATGCCACACCCGAAACCAGCTACCCCCGTTACTCCAGAAGGTAACGGCATCCGCGAGCTCATCTGGGGCGTGCCGGGTGATGTTACCCTGCACGGGGACCGTGGGGACGTAGCTGGGGTAAACTACGGGGTTCACGTAGTGGATATGGGGCCATTAGACCTCACTGGGATGGGGTGGGGCCATGGGGACGGATATGGTCACCACCGTAGAAGCGGAGCAGGGCATGGGCGAGACATCGGCCGGGGGGATGATGGGTTCGGATCAGAGCAAAAAAGCATACGCGAGCTCATCTGGGGCGTGCCCGGGTGATGTCATCCGCGAGCTCATCTGGAGCGCGCTTGGTGATGTATCCATCTCCAAGGGCGAAGTGTCCGAGAGCTACGGCATCCACAGCATCCTCGGAATTAATTCTATCTCACTCGGGGGTTGGGGCGACGGCACGGGGGGATATGGTGAGCCACGTGGTAAGGGGGCTGGAAACGGGAAAGAGAGGCGGTAGCATCCGCGAGCTCATCTGGTTCGTCATCGGGCACCATGCAGGAGAGAAAGAGGACGAAAAAGTTCGTCCATCCGATTATGGCATGGAGTTCTGGAACAGAGGATACGGCGACGGAACTTATGGCCATACCCATGCAGACGGAGGGGGTAACGGAGTAGAGTGGAAACCCTTAACCTCAGGAGGTAAGTGAACAAATGAGCAGCATGTTCGGAAAGCCGGTCCTCGTGACCACCGCACACAAGGGTGTGTTCTTCGGCTACTTCTCAAAGCGGGAAGGCACCACGGTGCATCTGACCCGATCGCGCAACTGCATCTACTGGCCCGCCGAGAACCGTGGTTTCCTCGGGCTGGCGAAGTGGGGTCCGCTGGAGGGGGCACGCATCGGCCCGGAGGCTGACATAGAGCTACTCGACGTGACCTCCATCGCACAGTGCACGGACGAAGCTGTGCAGCGGTGGGAAGCTGCGCCTTGGAGCGAGTGATTACCCCGGGGGTAACACTCCGGGAGCTCATCTGGGGCGTGCCCGGCGATGTGAATTACTTCGACCTGACTGTCGGTGAGTATGGCACCTCCTATTTTTCAGGTGACGGTGATGGAAGCCCACACCTCCGTGATGGCACCTTCTACGACCCACCATGGGGGGAAGGGCTTATAGTGGGGCATGGGGATGGGGCAGGAGGAGATGAAGACGGAACAATGGGATACTGGGGGTTTGATGACGGGTCGGGAGGGACTCTGGGGAATTTCTGAGCTCCTCTGGGGCATGCCCGGCGAGGTCGATAGCGGCCCCAACCACGCACCCATTGAACTGGTTTACAACCGTCCGTTCTCCTATGGACACGGGGCGCACAGCGGTAGGGGATGGGGTGGGGAGAAATATGGAAAGGGTTACTCCCACGGAACCGGCGAAGGGCGCATAGTGGGTAACGACGATGGGTCATATGGAAATCCGTGAGTTGATCTGGGGGATACCCAGCGAATGCACCCCCGCAGATCGAGCTCCTATCCTGAAGAGTTACCTTCGGGGTTACTGCTCATTCTCTACTTATGGGCATGGGTGGGGGGCATATCCGGCCACCACCGGATCAGGAAGTGGGCGATGCAACCAAACAGATATATCCGGGAGTCATAGTGGGGCGGGATTGGGGTGCCCCTCGGGGTATCAGTCAGGAGGGGGAGAGGGCATTGGGGCCAGCGACACGGAGCATAGTGATGGCTCCGGCTTAATGTAACGCTTGTGTAACGTTACCATATGTGTTACCACGTCTTGATTACCAGACGAGGTAACCATGCTCCCAGAGCCACCCACCGGAATTAAGCACGACGAAGGCAAGCTCCCCCTGCACCTGCTGCCCTTCGATGCGCTGGAGTGCATCGCCGAAATCCTCGACTTCGGCATGAAGAAATACGCCCCCCGTAATTGGGAGAAGGGCATGGACTGGTCGCGGGTCTATCGTGCCACCCTGAGCCACATGTTCAAGTGGTGGATGCGAGCCGGACCGGACGAGGAGACGGGGAAATCGCACCTATGGCACGCTGGCTGCTGCATCCTCTTCCTCATCACCTACGAATACAGGGGCATCGGACGCGACGATCGCCCCTGAGCTTACCCCAACAAGTAACAGGAGCGAAGCATGGCGTTCAATCTGTGCCCGGACACCGGGCCACCGAGGCTGATCCGTTTCACCAGCCTGCCGGGCACAACGATCTCCACCCTCGACAAGGAGAACAACCTCCTGCGGGTGGACCGTGAGAAGTTCGATCAACTCAGCAAGGAGGACAGGGAGACCATCATCCGAACGGATGCGGCCGAGATCACTCTGGAGAGCCGGCTGCCGGCGTGGTGAGTAACCCGCCGAAGTAACCACCCACCCAACAGGAGAAAGACACTATGAAGCTCACCGACATCAAGAAGCGCATCCCCCTGTGGTATCAGGCCGCCATGTCCGACCGTCCCGACCGGCTGCGCTGCATCTATCTCACCTCCGCACCGGGGCGTGGCAAGACCACCGTTCTGGTGGAGGCCGTGCAGGACCTGAGCAAGGCGACGGGTCGCAACCTCGGGCTGGTCGTTCTGTCCGGTCCGCTGCTCAACCCGGCGGACAGCATCGGGTATCTGGTGCCGAAGCACGAGGGCGGGCGGGCCGAGAGCGTCTACACCGACCCCTTCTGGTTCCGCACCAACGTCGGCCGCAGGCTCGACGAGTATGAAGGTGGCATCATCGTCGTGGACGAGGCCGACAAGATGGACCCCGACGTGAAGAAGGCGATCGGCGAGGCGGCTCTGTCTGGTCGGCTCGGCCCGCATACCCTGCCGGAGGGCTGGGTCGTGTGGATGGCGGGTAACCGTGCATCGGATCGGTCGGGCTCGACCAAGGAGCTGGACCATCTGATCAACAGGCGGATGCAGATCGAGGTCTGGGACGACATTCGGAGCTGGGTGGATTGGGCGGTTACCCACGGGGTAATGCCGGTCACCGTTGCCTTCGCCGAGCAGAACCCGGGCATCGTATTCACCGAGAAGGCACCGGAGAAGCAGGGTCCGTGGTGCACGCCGAGGTCGCTGGTCATGGCCGATGGCTACCTTCAGACGCTGGGCGGCGAGGGGCGAAACATACCGAGTGATGCGCTCACCATGGAGGAGGTGGCAGGTATCATCGGCGGAGCGGCGACGGCACAGCTCTTCACCTTCGTGAAGCTCGAACAGGAGATGCCGAAGTTCGAGAAGATCGTCGCCGATCCGAAGGGGGTGAAGGTGCCGGAGAAGCCGGATGCGCAGATGCTCATCTGCTACAATCTGGCCCATAGGGTGGATGACAAGACCGCCGATCCGGTCATCACCTACATCCAGCGGATGCCCAAGGAGTTCGCGGTGACCTTCGCCAAGGCAGCGTGCAACCGGAATTACCGGCTGCTCATGTCGCCGGCGTTCGCCAAGTGGACCAAGGAGAACGCATCGCTCATGGCGATGCTGAACGGGTAACCCCGCGAAGTAACCCCACCCCCTCGTATGACGGGGTGGGTCCTGCTTAGAAAAGCGCTGAAACTTCCATAATACCCATGAGGTAACCATGACACCGATTAAGGCCACTACCGTCAGTGATCTGTTGGCTTCGGCAAGGCGTGACAAGGAAATCTACGACGCTCTGTCTGAGGAAGAGCGCGCCGAGGTCGATGCCTTCAACGCAGCGATCCGTGGCAAGAACATCAAAGAGATCATTGCGATGGGCGACCATCCGATGAAGCGGTTCCGAGCGCGTTATACGAAGTAACCCACCCACGGAGAACACCCATGCTGAAAGCCGAGAGCTCCAAGCTCTTCGTGGATGACATGCTCGCCATCAGGGGTGCGGTCGAGCATTTCCTCAACACCGGCATCTGCTGGATCGAAGCGGGATATGTTGACAGAAAACCCCGTTCGATAAGCGAGCTGGCCAACGCTGGCTCCCTTCGCAAGTTCATCAGGATGATAGCCAAGGAGAAGGGCCGCCCGTTCATCTTCGTGGAGAACAGGGTTTGCCACCCCACCACCCCGTTAACTCTGACGGTGCCCAAGAGGCAGAACTTAAAGGCTGTAGTCTCCGGGCTGCTGTTGGGCGCGCACCGCGTGCCGTATGTCAACAGAAGAACCCCGGATGTGCCACTCCTGCTCGTAGAGCAGAGGACCAACTGGGTCTTCATGTTCAAGGGCGATGAGGGGCAGGAACTACTCCAGCACTGGATGAGGAATGTGCAGGAGGACCCCGTTATGCGGATCGCCCTCAAGTTACCCCCACGGTAATGCGCCCACAGGGGGTTACCCCTGTAGGGGCAACGTATGAAGAATGGGCGGACTGGGTTGATTGGGTCTATTCCGAACCACCATGGCCCACCCCATACTTCCGCAACGTAATATCAGACCGAGAAAGGAAAAAGCTCATGTCTCTTCGCACTTTCAACATCGAACTCCGCTTCGACATGGATGACCCCGAGAAGGAGGCCATCCTCCGCGAGCTCGCCCGGCAGGCGGCACAGCAGCTCTATGCCAACGCTCAGCTCATCTCCGGCCAGCGTGCCCCGGAGATCGCGCTCTACTCCTCCGACTTCTTCGACGGGCCGAAGCAGCTCGGCCTGATCGACGGGGAGCCGGTTACCTCGGAGGAGTAACCTCCATGACGAAAGAGGAAGCCCTCCAACTCATTGAGGACGCCCCTGATCTGGGGCTTCCCAATGGGGCGTGGAGAGCGGGGAGCTACTGGTGTGGGGAGCACTACAAACTGCGGTGCTTCTATGACCCCATCAGAGGGGTTGTTTACGCCAGCACACACCCAATAGACAGGGTGCTCAGCGTAAAGGTTGACAACCTGCTCGTAGCTGTAGCAGTATTGATCGACCTGTTTGACAAACATCAGGAGGGCTGGCGTGACAAAGGAGGAAGTTGATCAGCTGTTGAATGACCAGCCCCTCTTCGGACTACCGGGTGAGCACTGGTATGGGAATTATTACTTCTGCGGGGTAACAGGGTTCACCGTCCTATTCAACCCTTCGCAGGCAAGGATACATTATGCGGCTGATGTGCATAGGAGCACGGTGCATGCAACCCATGTCCCCGACATCCTCACCGCCGTCGCTGTCATGACGGACCTCATCGACAAGCACCAAGGAAAGGAACCAGCATGAACAAGCCCACCCCGGTCGAGATGACCCCCCAGCAGCAGAAGGCATGGGACGAGACGCGCACAGCCCTGATCTGGCACTGCCCGGCGTTCACCCATATCCTCTACTCCATGATGGACACGGTGAACCAGAAGACCGTCGCCCTGTTCACGAAAGATATTCCGGTCGCCGCCACGGACGGCAGCGCACTCATGCTGAACCCGGACACGTTCTTCAAGTATGACCTCGGCGAGCGAGTGTTCATCGTCGCGCACGAGATCATGCACTGCATCCTCAACCACATGGGGATCATGCAGCGGGCGCGGCAGACGGGTAAGGTGAGTTACCCCGATGGTAAGTCGCTGCCCTACGAGCACATGTTGATGAACGTCGCCATGGACCTCGTGATCAACGACCTCCTGATCGAGTGCCGGACCGATAGCGGGCAGCCGATATTCAAGTTCAACAAGGAGTGGCTGCACGACAAGAACATCGCCACAAAGGACGACAGCGTGCTCGACGCCTACCGCAAAATCTACAAGAAGGCGGAGAAGAACGGAAAGGGCAAGGGCGGCGCGCAGGACAGCGGTGTCAGCGGGCAGGGCTTCGATGAGCACTTGGCACCGGGCACGTCTCAGGGCACGGACCCGTCTCAGGCCATGCAGGATCGGAACGAGGTGGCGTGGGGAACCGCAGTTGCGGCCGCAGCAAACGCTGCCCGGGTGCAGGGCAAGCTGCCGTCGGCTCTGGACCGTATGTTGTCCGAGGTGCTCGACCCGAAGGTGGACTGGAGGGAGAAGATCGAGGCGCTGTTCGCCCGCAAGATCGGAACCGGCACCTATAACTGGAAGTCGCCGGACCGCAGGCTCATCGTGCGGGACATCGTTGCCCCGGGGCGTTCCGGCTTTGGCGCGGATACCATCGTGGTGGCGATCGACACGTCCGGTTCGATCGGAAACGATGAACTGAAGATGTTCTTCGGCGAGATGGCCGGCATCCTCGAAGACTTGCGGCCGCGCCGACTGCTCGTGGTCTGGTGCGACGCCAAGGTGCACCGTGTGGACGAGATCGACGAGCCGAGCGACCTTTACGGCCTTCGGAAGAAGGGAGCGCCCGGTGGCGGCGGGACGAGCTTCATTCCGGTGTTCGACTGGATGGCCGGGGAGGAAATCCAGCCGGAAGCTCTGGTGTATCTCACCGATGGGTATGGTAGCTTCCCGGCTGGTCAGCCGAGCTACCCGGTGATATGGGGCAACATCTCCAAGCCGGGTTCGGTCAACTATCCGTTCGGGGATGTGGTGGACATCCCCGCATCAACCGCCTGAGAGAGGGGATATTCCCCCGCAACCGCGACGGCAACGGGCGAGCGTGAGGAATGGGGAGCCAGCCATAGCTGGCGCTAACACCCACCAAGGCGCGACAAGGGCAGGTTCCGGGCCTCTCTCATGGCGAGGCGGCTTAGCTACCCGGTGAAACCTGCCAAGCCGTCCCCTTACCCACAGGAGTAACCTCAATGTTCAAGACGGATGTGGGCCTGTTGGGGGTATTGGAGCCAGATGATGTAGAGGCCGATTTCTGGCTTCAGTTTAGTGGCTTCCTCGCGTTCAATTTCCCCGAGGACATGGCCGCGTGCAACGCCTTCCTCAAACGCGCCGAATGGAGGCTACCGTGGCTCATAAAGGCACGCAGGGCCTGCTTGATCCGCCTCCCCATAAAACCCCGCCTGCTGTTCCGGGCCATCAACCTGCACGCCGAGATCAGGCTACTCAAGTGCCGGTCACGAGCCGTGCAGCGATACATCGGCTACCTCCACATGAGCTTAGGAGAAGACAATGGCAGCCTTCAGTGACAGGACCTTCAGCGCCTTGCTATCCAAGACCCGCCTCATCTTCGAGAAACTCTCTGCCCTCAACACCATCGAACTATCACATGCCGACGTGATCAACACGCTGGCACCGCCTGAGAGCAGGAGGATTTTGCTGGAAGCGTGGAAGCACACTTCGGACCGCCTTGGAAATCAGGCGTTTTCTGTAAGCTGGCACAACGTCTACAAGGACGACGTTCTCTCTGCGGACGAACACGTCCCGCTCCACTTCTTCATGGTCAGTGCAGGCAGGCAGGCCGCGCTGGCTCCGCTGGCCCCTGTCGTTCAGCCTGACGCCGACCCTGCGATCGTGGACAAAATTACCTCATGGGTAACCTACGAGGTCCGTGCCATGTTCGACGCCACCGTCGTGAACGAGATGATCTGCCTTCTCAACAGGAAGTGCAGCTCGCCGCAGCAGGTGAGGTTCTTCTTCCCCTCCGTCCTAACCCTCCTGAGGATGGCGGATGAGACCAAGCTGGTGGAGAAACTCACAAAGGTGCGCGCACCGAAGGAGCTGCCGTCGTTTCTCCCGTCGGAGAGGGACATGATGCGTTACGCATCGGGGGTGATGGCATCTTACGAGCTGCTCGACAAACCCAAGGCGTCCGCTTCCCAGACGGTCAGTCTGGGGTTGCCGAACGGGTCGGTCAGTGTGACCGCCTTTGGGCGGACCCTGACTCTCAGAACAACGTAGGCCAAACGATAAACGGCCGGTGGGGTCAAACCCACCGGCCGCCTGAAACTCCCACCCACAGGAGCCGCCCCTAAGAGCGCCCCCTACATATGGCACCTCGACGGGGTAGTCAACACAATAAGACGGCGAACGATGAAAACCCTGATCCTCGACTATGAGACATATTACGACGACGAATACTCCCTGCGGAAAATGACGCCGGTGGAGTATATCCTCGACCCTCGTTTCGAGGTCACGGGCTGCGCCTTCAAGGAAGGGGTGACTGGGGAACCGTATTGGGTAGACGGGCCGGACCTCCCTGCCTTCTTCAGGGAGCAGGACCCCGATGTTACCTTGGCGGTAAGTCACAACGCTCTCTTCGATGCGTGCATATCCGCATGGCGTTATGGCTTCGTGCCCCGCCTCACCACCTGCACACTGTCCGTCTCGCGTGCTGTCCTCGGGCACAAGCTGAAGGCCCTGTCGCTCAACTCCGTGGCGATGCACCTCGGGCTCGGAGCCAAGACCGATGCGCTGATTAAAGCGAAGGGGATGCGGCTCGCCGACATCAAGGCATCCGGGCTCTACGATCGCTACGTTGAATACGCCAAGATCGACGCCGACCTCTGCGCCGGCATCTTTGACCGGCTGGTCAAGCAGGGGGGCTTTCCGGTCTCCGAGCTGGTCATCATGAACAGCGTGATCCGCTGTGCCACCAAGCCCCGTTTCCTCCTCGACAGTAACGTCCTCGCACAGCACGCCTTCAGGGTAGCGCAGGAGAAGGAGCAGTTGCTGGCGCGCATCGGAGTGGACAAGAAAGACCTGATGTCCAACGACAAGTTCGCCGGCCTGCTGCGGGCGATGGGCGTCGAACCCCCGATGAAGACCTCGCCGGTGACAGGAAAACAGTCCTATGCCTTCGCCAAGACGGACACCGCGTTCCTCGATCTGCAGGAGCACCCCAACCCGCAGGTGCAAGCTCTCGTCGCCGCTCGCTTCGGGCACAAGAGCACATTGGAGGAAACGCGCACCGCGCGGCTGATCAACATCGCCAACCTGCAATGGCCTGCCGAAGCGCCGTTACCCACTGAGGTAAGGCAGGGATGGATGCCGATCCCGCTGAAATACTCCGGCGCTCATACGCACCGCCTGTCGGGGGATTGGGACCTCAATGCCCAGAACTGGCCGAGAGGAGGCGAGCTGAGGCGCGCACTCATAGCACCACCGGGCTACAAGGTCGTGAGCGGGGACAAGTCGCAGGTGGAAGCGAGGCTCGTCGCCGTGCAGGCCAACGAGGAGCAGCTGGTTCGCCAGTTTGCCGATGGGGAGGATGTCTACTCATCCTTCGCCACCACCGTGTTCGGTTACCCCGTCAACAAGAGCCTGACCAAGGAGCGCTTCGTTGGAAAGCAGGCCATCCTTGGGCTGGGCTACGGGCTGGGGTGGATGAAGTTCATGGACCGGCTTGCCACCGACTCCGAGAACCAGCTTGGTTTCCGCATCAGCCTTGAGCCGAGCGAGAGCCAACGCATCGTCAACACCTATCGCAACCGCTACACCATGATACCACGCACATGGCGGATGCTGAACGACATGGGCATCCCGGCGCTCGCCAGCGGGGCGGACTTCACCTTTGGCGCGTGCCGCTTCGAGCTGGAGGCGATCGTCCTGCCGAACGGCATGAGGCTGTTCTACCACGAGCTGCGCCAGCAGCCGGGCGACAAGGGCCTCGAATGGGTGTTTACCTACGGAGGTAAGCTCAAGCGCCTCTACGGCGGCAAGCTGCTGGAGAACATCACGCAGGCCATTGCTCGCATCGACACGATGGAGGCGGCCATGCGCATCGAGAAGCGTCTGGACCGGGCTGGCATCGAGCTCGCCCATCAGGTCCATGACGAGTTGATCTTCGTCGTGCCAGACCGCTTCGCCGAAGTCGTGCAGGGCATCGTGCTGGAAGAAATGCGCAAGGCACCGGCTTGGCTGCCGCAAGCCCCCCTAGCCGCAGAGGTCGGAATGGGCCTCAGCTACGGAGAGGCGAAGTAACGTTCGCTTGACATTGGTGTAGCAATGTGGTAACTGGGTTTGTCATGGCAGCACCAGAAACAACCCCCATGAACACCGATGCGAGCATGGAGCTCAAGGCGGCGTTCCACCTCCCACCGGCCCTCAACAGCGTCCTCACGCTCCTGATGGCTGTGCCCATCCTCACGCCTGAGCTTATCGAGGAGCATGTCGAACTCAACTACAACTACCGGGTCGCCATGCACCGGCTACGCGCTGCCCTCGCTCCCTATGGCATCGAGATCAGGTCCCGCCGGATGACGGGATACTGGTTGGAGGAAGAGGACAGGGAGAAGATCAAGCAGCGCGTGCGCGCCGCCCTGCGGGCTGTAGCCTGACGCCTTACCCACGGAAGTAACCAGAGGAGCCTACCCCATGAACAGATACGTTGTCGTGATCCAGCAGGCTGGCAAGAACGAGAAAGCCTTCATCGCGCAGCAGGGCATCTGCGGTGAAATCTACATCCGTGCCCAATGCGGCACGCGCAGCGGAGCCCAGCAGATGGTTGACATCCTCAACCAGAACGGCCCGACGATCGACAAGCGGCTCAAGGATGAAGCCAAGTCGCTAGTCTCCGCCGAGAAGGAGGAGAAGCTGGCGAAGTTCAGGAGGGTCACACGATGACGCTCGGGTTCTGGATGGCGGTGTTTATCTGCACAATGCAGGCACTTCAGCTGGCGCTCGCGGTATACGTCTCTGACTGGAGCCATGCGGCGTCCGCTCTGGTCGCCTGCATGGGGTGGGCAGCGGTCGCCCTGCATCAAAAGGACATCTTCAGGTAATGGCACCAACTACGATCCGTCACAGCCCCGCCCAGCCGAAGCCCTTCGCTTGGAGTTACTCCAAGCTGAAGAACTACGAGTCATGCCCGAAACGCCACTGGCACATCGACGTGGCCAAGGACGTGAAAGAGGAAGAGGGCGAGGCCCTGACATGGGGCAACGCTGTCCACAAGGCTCTGGCGGATCGTATCGCTAGGGGGGCCGCACTGCCGCGCGGCATGGAGGACTATGAGCACTGGTGTGAAAAGGTGCTTACCTCCCCGGGTAACATCTTGGTCGAGCAGAAGCTGGCCATCACCAAGGACTTCGCCCCCTGTGAGTTCTTCGCCAAGGATGCGTGGTTCCGGGGCGTCGGCGACGTGATCAAGCTGCATGGGCCGGTGGCCCTCATCGTGGACTGGAAGACGGGTAAAATCCTCGAAGACAGCGTGCAGCTCGCCCTGTCGGCCGCGTGCGTGTTTGCACACTACCCAAAGGTCCAGCGTGTCCGGTCCGAGTTCATTTGGCTGAAGGAAGACGCCACGACCCGGGAAGATTTCCGTCGGGAGGATATGGTCAACCTGTGGCGGATTTTGTGGCCGAGGATCGAGTCACTGAGGCAAGCGCATGAGCAGATCAACTATCCACCCAAGCCCGGACCCCTCTGCAGAAGGTGGTGCCCCGTCAAGCAGTGCCCCCATAACGGAGGGTAAGCAGCTCTCACTCAAGACCTTGGCCGAAATGGCGGCGGGGAGACGATCGGTGGAGGAGGCTATCATCTATAAGCGGCTGAGTGTTGTTCAGGACGAGTTTATGTTCAAATTCCCTTCCCTGCGGGTCACACTTCATCTGGCGAGGGACTCTGAGAACAATTTGAACGTGGTCCGGGCGGCAATTTGCAAGAAGAAGTGGAAACGCTTCGGGCCAGCGGAGACTAAACTACTCGTTGCAGACAGCCACCCCACACTGGTGCATAGTGAAAGCATAGAGGTGTTTCCTTCGGACGAACTCGTCGCCAAGCTGATGTTACTCGGAGGGTAAGCCATGCTAGGAATGCCCGCACCGAGAACACCGAGGTTCATCATGCCGCTACCCAGCGGAGACAGAGTGGAGATAGGGTCCCCAGCGGCAACTTATTACATAGCGATACGAAAACTATGCCGATACGACATACGAGTTATGGCTGTGTCGGAAAAACGCAAGGTTCATTACAAGCTGTTTTGGGGGATAAACTTTTGGGTTAAACGAAGCCATGTCGTTGTGACTCTGGTATTTTCTACGGGAGATAAACTTGAGCTCGTAGAGGTGGAGAGGGACTCTCCCTCCGATGAGTTACTCGCCCAAGTAATGCTGGTTGGATGAAGGAGGACCACTATGGGCATATTCAACTGGAAGATCAACAAGACTGTGGTTCCCGCCAATACCACCGACCAGTCTGATCCCATACAGGATGAGCTTGAATGGGCTGCAAGGGGATTGGAAAGGGCAAAGAACCACACTGGTTACTATGACCATAACGTGGCTCCTGTGTGGAACTCGCGCACCATGATGCAGTTTCCGGCGTCACAAATCCAGCACATGAAAGAGGAACTTCACCGCTTAAAATACGGTGCACTGCCGGCCAAGTTTCACCAAGCCTTCGATAAACTCGAAGATGCTGTGTCATCAGGCACCCATATCAGGATCGAGGAAATCATCCTCGTCACCGAGAAGCGTGAATGCGTTGCCGTGACACTTACCCGGGAGGGTAAGCGCTTCCAGTTCTACGAGGACCCGGAAGTGTTCCCCTCCGAGGAGCTCATCGCGCAATCCATGCTGGTGGGCTAATGGCAGCCGCGTGCAGAGTATGCGGAAAGGGCAGCACGATCGTCACCGATAGCCGGCAGGTGCAGCACAACGGAAAGCCGGCGATATGGCGTCGCCGGGAGTGCCTGCAGTGCAAGCGCCGCTACAGCACCTACGAAGTGCTGGATAACGAAGTCGCCAAGGCACTACCTCCGAAGATGGATCGTGTTCTCTGGCTCCTGAAGGAGCTGAGCAAGGAATTGGAGAAGTTCCATGGATCAGACTAAGGGAGGGTTCTCGGCTGTAGCCGATCAACTGCTGGCTTCAGCACAGGAGACGTGGCTACATGTCAACGTTGCTAATACGATCCCCGGTGCCAACCTCACCGTCGCACCGTCCCATCCGACAGACCGTTTCAAGAAGCGCAAGGCAGACCGTGCAACCATACGCGCCGTCGCTGAAAGCCTTCTCATGGCACGGACGAAATTACCCTACGGGGTAATGTTCGATGCTTGGGTGAAGTTCAACCGTGCCGGCAGGGCGACCGCCATCCGCACCCGGATATTCAGGACGGATGGAGAGGTCATCACGTTCGAGGAACCGATCGAGGCGTTCCCTTCGGATGAGCTGATCGCCCGCATCATGCTGGTGGCGAAATGACCCCCGAGGGAAAGATCAAGCGCGCGGTGAGCCGCGCCATCGCCAAGTTCCCCAACGTCTACAAGTTCATGCCGGTCCCGGCCGGATTTGGACCATCGAGCCTCGACTACCTCCTCTGTGTCAACGGGCACTTCCTCGCCATCGAAACCAAGGCACCCGGCAAGAAGCTGACCCCACGCCAGCAGCTCTGTGCCAAGCAGATCACCGATGCAGGCGGCTTGGTGCTGGTCATTGACAGCGAGGACATGAGCGAGCTGCTGCTGATTTTGGACAGGCTGACATCATGACATTACCCGTTCAGGTAAGCCCGAAACACAAGGTGGTAGGCGTCCCCGACGCCCCGGCGCTGCGCAACCTCTTCCCCACCGCTCCGCAGATCGTATCCGGGGGCAGGCCGCATCTGGTCATCCCGCACCGGCCTGTCGAGACCTTCATGCTGAGGAAGCTGGGGTATGACGTTCCCGCCCCCATCCTCACGCAATACGACTGGCCGCATCCTGCGGGCGAGCCGCCTTTCGACGCCCAGAAGCGCACAGCGGCGCTGCTGACCATGAACGACCGCGCCTATGTTCTCTCGGGCATGGGCACCGGCAAGACGCGCTCGGCGCTGTGGAGCTGGGATTACCTCAACAAGGCAGGGCTGGCGGGTAAGCTGCTCGTGTTCGCCCCGCTGTCCACTCTGACCTTCACGTGGCAGCGTGAGGTGTTCAACCTCCTGCCTCACCGGAAATCCGTGGTCCTTCATGGCACCAAGAAGAAGAGGCTGGAGCGCCTCGCCGAAGATGTGGACATCTACATCATCAACCACGACGGGCTCGGGGTGTTACTCCCCGAGGTAATGGCCCGCACCGACATCACGGCGCTGGTCATCGACGAGCTCGCTGTCTATCGCAACGGCACCGCCGAGCGGACCAAGAAGCTGCGGAAGCTCACTGCCGCCCCCCATGTCAAATGGGTATGGGGCATGACCGGCTCACCGATGCCGAACGCTCCTACTGACGTATGGGCACAGGCCGCGATCGTCACGCCTTCTCGGGTGCCGAAGTATTTCACCGCGTTCCGCAACGAGCTCATGCTCAAGGTGAGCCAGTTCAAATACGTCCCCCGCAGTGACGCGGTGGAGCGTGCGTTCGAGGCGCTGCAGCCCTCTGTGCGGTTCACGCTCGACGACGTGTATGAGCTGCCGGAGACCATCTACCGATCGCTCGACGTAGAGCTGGGGAAGCAGCAGGCCAAGGTCTACAAGGACATGGCCGACAAGTGCTTCGCCGCCGTGCAGAACCACCAGATCACGGCAGCCAACGCCGGGGCCGTGATGAGCAAGCTGCTTCAGGTGTCCACGGGGTGGGTCTATACAGCAGACCACCGCACCGTTCCGCTGGATAACCAGAAACGGGTGGAGGCGCTGATGGACGCCATCAACTCCACGGACCGCAAGGTCATCGTGTTCGTGCCCTACAAGCACGCTCTGGCGGGTATCTCCGAAGCACTTACCTCGGAAGGTTACGAACATGCGGCGGTGTCCGGCGACACCCCTGCGGGGGAGCGCTCGCAGATTTTCAACGCCTTCCAGAACACCAGCAAATACAAGGTGCTCGCGGCCCACCCGCAGTGTCTGGCCCATGGGATCACCCTGACAGCGGCGGACACGATCATATGGTTCGCCCCTATCACGTCGCTTGAGACGTATGAGCAGGCCAACGCACGCATCTCGCGCGTAGGCCAGAAGCACAAGCAGCTCGTGCTGCATCTGCAGAGCACGCCCGTGGAGGCTCGGATATACTCCATGCTCAAGGGCAAGCAGCGGGTGCAGGACAAGCTCCTCGACCTGTTCGCAACAGCAACCTCGGAAGGTAACCATGAAAACTCATAACACCCTGCAGCCGATGCCCACCTCCACTGAGATCGCGAAGGTGCTGAAGCCGTTTGCGAAGGCGGCAAGTGAAGCCGACCGATGGGGAGTTCGGAACGAAATCTCGGTTCACGATCGGGCGTGGTCTGAGCCGCCTTTGGTCGCTGACCTCCGCGCTGCCCGCGACCTCCTCTCCCGCCTCTCCGCCGGGAGGAGCCGACCGAGGAGATGCTGTCCCGTGCCGCCAAAGCAGATCACAATAAGCTCCTCGCTCTGGCGATCTACAACGCCATGCTCTCCGCCGCCCCGCAGCCTGACGCCATCGAGGTGGAGCCGCTTTACGCCGCTCCGCCCGCCCCATCCGCCGAAGCAGAGAGCAAGATGCTGGAGGCGCTGAAGGCAGTGCGCGATTGGGACGCGCCCCGCGACATCCTTCCGCATGGCGTGGCGCAGAAAATCGTCGCCGCCCTCGCCGAAGCGTCTCTCGCCCCCGCTCCCGCCGAAGCAGCGAGCAAGATGCTGGAGGCGCTGCGGAAGATCGAGCTAGCATCCCGCGCGGCGGATGCGGACGACCCACTCACCTACGTCAACCGCAAAGCAGCGAAAGCCATCGCCCTCGCCGAAGCGTCTCTTGGCCCCACCCCGAGCGGCTACGACCCGGCGACGGTGGAGGAGATCGAGAGGCTCAGGCGAGGCAACGAGCGCGAGCGCACCGCCGTCGCCGATGCGATCGGCAAGATCAGGAGCGCGATCGGCGCCCGAGCATGGCTGAGGGAAAGCCGAGGTTCCTACGCTTGGGACGACGCACGCTATCAGGCCGAGTTTGGTGCCGCACTGGACGAGATCGACGCGGCGCTCGATCCGCTGCGGAAGATCGCGGCCGACTGGTCCGACTGCCCGACCGACCCGCTGGAGATCGCCGCCATCCGCGCCCTCTCCAAGACCGATGGAGGGCAGGGATGAAGCGCGCACCCTTTCGACTACGGTGGTTTTGCTACTGGCTCTTCACCGGGACGCCTCATCCAGAGAACGTCCAATTTTACAAGGACCTGTGGAACAAAGAGCGGAGACCCCTCCCATGACCAAGCCCCCGAACGAGGCGGAGATCGCGGAGCTGGAAGCAGAGCTTCGGAACGAGGACCGCTACGAGCTTTGGGGTAACTCAACAGTCGAGGCTCTCCTTGCCACCATCCGCGCGCAGCAGGAGCGGAACAAGGCGCTGGAGGGGTTCGTGGCGCTCTTCCGGTGCATCGACTTCGAGCGGTTCACCAAGCACGACAAACTGCTGCTAGGTGAACTCCACGCGCGCGCCGCCCTCTACAAGACCGATGGAGAGCAGGAGTGAGTCGCTTTCAAGACTTCACCATACCACCCTCGCTGCACCCACTGGTGCGGCGAATTTTCGAGGAGATGAAAACACAGGAGATCAGCAAAAGCGAAATGGCCCGCAGGATCGGTATCCGGCGCGAGTCGATATGGTTGTGGGAGCGTCATAACCCGCAGCTCCTGAACCTCGAAGCCGCCGGCACGGTCCTTGGACTGAAACTCAAATGGGTAAGGGACACACGATGAAGAAAATCACCGCCATATTTGCCGATGACGCGCCCGTGGACATCGGCGCTCTGGCCCTCAACTCCGTGGAGTTCATACTGGAGACACTCCCCAACGAGCCGGAACTGCCAAAGCGATCCTACAAGCGGGACGCCGAGAGACCTCGCCCCGTGGTCATTATGGAGCACTTCTCGCCTGAAGCCACGTTCACCCAGACGCAGGCGGCAAACTGGCTGCAGGCGGCGGGATATGCACAGCAGGGAGTGAGCTCTGCCCTTCAGCAGTTGAAGGTGTCTGGGAACGTCCGGTCGCTGGGCGCTGCCCGGTGGCAGTTCGTCAAGCCGTTACCCACGAGGTAACCTGAACCACCTTCTAAACACAGGAGAGAACATTATGGCTGGCCCGAATTTCGAGACCCGAGTTGCCCAATATGTGCAGCTACGGGACAAGATAGCCGACATCGAGAAGCGGCATAAGGAGGAGCTACGACCCTTCAAGGAGATGCAGGAGCTGCTGAACGCGGCACTCCTGCAGCACATGGTCTCCAGCAAGGCCGAGTCGGTCAGGACCTCCGCAGGAACGGTCTATCGTTCCTCCAAAGGGTCTGCTAGTATCGCCGACCACAAAGCCTTCTGGGCCTTCGTGGAGAACAACGGGGCTTGGGACCTTCTCGACAAGAAGGCGAACGTCACGGCGGTTCGGGACTACATCGAGGAGAACAAGAACCCCCCGCCGGGCATCACCTACACCGAGCGCCAGACCGTTGGTGTCCGGCGAAGCTGACCCACCCACCCCACTATAAGCCGTAACCGGAGAAGAGCAGTGAACGCATTGATCCCTCAGAATTTTGGCCCTGTGGCCTCGGTTTTCCAATCCCAGCCCATACAGGACGACCTGTCGGCGGGCATCGCCACGTCCTTCGGCATCGTCGGGTATCGTGGCAAGGTGTGGAACATCCGCCATCGGGGTATCGAAACCCCTCTCATGCGCGAGGATGGCGACGGGCCGCGTGGCTCGATCGAGGTGGTGATCATCAAGGCACCCCCCGTGGTGTCGAAGATTTTCTACGCATCTGGATGGGTCGAGGGCAGCTCCGCCCCTCCCGACTGCTACTCGCTGAACGGCATCCGCCCGGAGCCGAACTCGAAGGCGCTCCAGTCGCCGGCGTGCGGCACCTGCCAGCACAATCAGTGGGGCTCGCGCATTACCCCGGCGGGTAAGGCCGGCAAAGCTTGCGCGGACTCCAAGCGCTTGGCTGTCGTGCCTCTGCAGGACATCGCCAACGAGGTGCTCGGTGGGCCGATGCTCCTCCGTGTTCCGGCGGCATCGCTGCAGGACCTCGCCGTATATGGTCAGAAGATGATGGCCATGGGGTTCCCCTACTACGCGATCGGCACGCGCATTTCCTTCGACCCTGCGGAGAGCTATCCGAAGTTCATCTTCAACGCGATCCGCCCCCTCTCGGAGGAGGAAGCACGCGCAGTGGTGGCCCACCAGCAGGGGCATCAGGTGGACCGCATCCTCGGGCAGGCGGTCGAATACGCGGATGAAGTGGCTCAGCCGCAGGCCGCACAGCAGGTGTTCGAGCAGCCGGTGCAGGCGACCCAGATGGCGTCGGCGTTCCGGCAGCCCGAGCAGGTGGCACCCCAGCAGGCGGCAGCCCAGCAGGCAGCTCCGGTCCAGCAGGCAGCTCCGATCCAGCAGGCAGCTCCGGTCCAGCGGACCGGCTTTGGCACCCCGGCTCCGGCCAAGCAGGAGCCCGCCCAGCCCCAACAGCAGGCGGCACCCCAGCAGGCGGCACCCCAGACCCGCAACATCGGTGAGGTCACGAAGGCGGACGTGCCTGCGTTCATGGGTGGCACGAGCGGTCAGGTCATCGACCATGACCCGGTTACCGGCGAGGTAACCGACACCGTGCAGGCTCAGGACGGCGGCGAGGAGCAGCAGCCTCAAGGCGACTTCGAGGCTGATCTGGACGCGCAGCTCAGCGCGCTCCTCGGCAGCTAAGACCACCGGGCCGGGTAACCCCCGGCCCGTATTCCCCCCACACGGTCAAGCGGCTGATCATGATAGACATGCACGAACAGGTGCAGAAGTATCTGTCCCGGGTTCTCCCCGAGGTGGGAGAGGACAGCTACATCAACGTGCACTGGAGCTTCAAAGGGCGCGAAGACAAGAAGTTCTGGACCGGCCGGGCAACCAAGTCGATCCCTGACGCTATCAGCGCCGTAGCCTTCGCCCTCAAGGGAGCGGACACGCTAGACATCTACGCCTGCATGAGTTTGCAGAGGGAGGCCGAGAAGGTGCAGTCCGCTCGCGGCTTCCCCTACCTGAAGGCGGTCCGCAACCAGAACAACGTCGTATCTCTGAAGAGCCTCTTCCTCGACATCGACTACTTCAAGGGGGGCATGGCGGGATACGAGAGCCCGGCTGAAGCGACCAAGGCGCTCGCCGAGTTCCTCCAGCACACCTCCATGCCGAAGCCCAGCCTGATGGTTCAATCCGGCGGCGGGCTGCACGTCTACTGGACGCTCGACCGCGCACTCAGCAGGGACGAATGGGAACCGCTGGCGTTCGCGTTGGCTGAGGCAACCAAGAAGCACGGGCTCAAGTGCGACACCCAGTGCACGATCGACAGCGCCCGCATCCTGCGCATCCCCGGCACCTTCAACCGCAAGCAGAAGCCGGGCCGCCCGGTCAAACTTGTCGCCCCGGAGGCCCGCGTCGAATACAAGGTGGAGGAGCTCGACGCGCTCCTTGCGCCCTACAAGACCATCGTGCCCCGGCGCAACGAGAACGGCTCCATGCCGATCTCCGACCTTGCGGCGGGCATCATCAACGAGCACCCGCCCATCGACGCCAAGGGCGTGATACCGGAGTGTGGTTTCATCGCTACGGCGGTTACCACCGGAGGTAAGGACTACACCAACCCGCTGTGGAACCTGACGACGCTCGCAGCGACGTTCATGCAGAACAGCCGCCTCATGGCGCACCTGATGGCCCGCAAGCACCCGGGATACACCCGGGAGAGCACGGACGAGCTGTTCGACCGCAAGGAACGGGAGAAGTCAGAGAAAGGGCTAGGCTGGCCGTCCTGCGCCACGATCAGCGCCTCGGGCTGCACGGCTTGCCAGACATGCCCGCACCTGTCCAAGGGCAAGTCCCCGTTCCACCATAGCCGTGCGGTCCCCCCGAAGGCTCAGGCGCAACAGCTGGCTCTTCTCCCGGCCCAGCCGGGCATCACCAACAACAGCGACCTCCCTAAGGGCTATACCCGCACGCCGAACGGCATAGTGTGCAAGCGGGTGACCTTGGAAGACGGGACCTCATCCGATGTCCCGATCTCGGCGTTTCCAATGACGAGGCCGTGGCTCCAGAGGGACCCGTGGGCGCTCAGCTGGATGACGGTGACTGATCGCCCTCAGGTCATCACGATCCCCACGGAGTGCATCGGCACCAACGAAATGCGCAAGAAGCTGCAAGAGCAGGGCTTCATGCTGCATGACACCGAGGGTAAGGGAATAGGAGATTTTCTGGTGAGTTGGGTTAAGCAGCTGCGGGAGACCAAGGACGCCGTTGTGTCCACCGAGCCGTTCGGCTGGCAGGTGGAACGGGGCAAGTTGCAGGGGTTCGTGTTCGGAGGATCGCTATGGACGCCCAACGGCACGCGCATAGCACCTTCGCCGGACCCCGTAACGGCGAACCAGTATACCCCGCAAGGTAACATCTCCCCATGGTGGGACGCGGCGCACCTGATCACCAATCAGAAGCGCCCGGCCCTAGACGCTATCCTCGCTTCCGCGTTCGCGGCACCGCTGGTGCGGTTCACCGGCGAGAGCGGCCTGCTGATGAGCACCTATTCCAAGGAGAGCGGCATCGGCAAGAGCACGGCGACCAAGGTGGCGCAGGCGGTGTGGGGCGACCCGATCCGTGGCCGGCAGTCGCTCACCGATACGTCCAACTCCGTCATCAACAAGATCGGAGAGATGCGAAGCCTGCCCCTCTACTGGGACGAGCTCAAGACGGAAGAGGACACCCGGCGCTTCGTCACCATGGTGTTCCAGCTGTCGCAGGGTAAGGAAAAATCCCGCCTGCAGGCCAACGCGAAGCAGCGGCAGACAGGCACGTGGCAGACCCTCATGGTCAGCGCGTCGAACGAGAGCCTGCTCGACTACGTGACCCAGCGGACCCGTATGACCACCGCCGGCCTCATGCGCGTCTTCGAGTTCACGATCGAGCCGGGGACGCAGGGGCAGCTGTCCGTGTCGGACGCCAACCGGGTTATCTCCCGGCTCAACGACAACTACGGGCACGCTGGACTGGCCTACGCCACCTTCCTCGGAAACGAGTTCGCCCGCATCGACAAGGAGGTGGGGGCCTTCTTCAAGGAGCTCGAAGTCGAGGTGCAGGCCAAGGTCGAAGAGCGGTTCTGGATTTCGCTCATCACCGTCATCTGCATGGGGGCGCGATACGCCAACGAGCTGAAGATGACCCAGATCGACGAGGCGGCGCTCAAGGCGTTCATGATTACCTCACTGGGTAAGATGCGTGCCGAGCGCAACGACCAGCCGGTGGACATGGCGGACCAGTTCAACGTGGCCAACATCCTCTCCCAGTTCCTCAACTCGTCGCGGGCGAGGCACACGCTGGTCACCAACCGCATCATCATCGGACCGGGAAAACCCCAGCCGGGTGCCATCAAGATGCTCAACGACACCACCAAGATCGACGGGCTCTATGTTCATATCGGCCGCGACGACAAGCTGCTACGGGTGAGCTCCACCTACCTCAGCGAGTGGCTGCAGGAGAAGGGTCTGTCCCGCCACATGTTCATGGAGGCGCTGAAGGATAAGTTCGCCATGAAGCAGCTGCGTGGCCGTCTGGGCGGCGGTACGCCGCTGTCCAACATGACGGAATACCTGCTGGAGATCGACCTAGCCGGCAGCCCTCACAACTTCCTCGATGACCTTGGAGGCACACCATGAACGACACCGCCCGGGAGGTGCTCTACAATGAGCTCCGCAGGCGACGAGAGGAGCTGCACAAGGAAGAGCAGCGAGTGAGGGATGCCAAGGCGCATCTGGAGGAGGCGGAGAACACCCATCTCCACATCAAGAACATCACCTTGGACCTCCTAGCCGCCATTGGCGAGAAGTGGGTCGCCGATCGGGACAAGGAGGTGCCACCTCCGGGTAATCCCTTCGTGGGCGGGGTTATTACACGACAGCCCAACTACATGCCGGAGGATCAGCTCAAGGACATGGTGCAGTGGAAGGAACGAGGCGTCAATCTGTCGGGGCTTCTACAGGAGCTTAATCGGGGAGCTGGATGAGGGTTACCTTCAGGGGTAAGGGTCGGGGGTGTCTTCCATTGCAGGAGGCACCCGGTCCTCATGCAGGCTAGGGCTGTCCCACCAGATCATGGCGTAGACCATCAGAGGGGCGCTAATCAGAAGCGCCCCCGCCAGCCACCACGCCCACCACGGGTCATACTTCGGACCGCCACGCACGGTTCTTGCTCGCGTCCCTGACACGCAGGTTCTTGCGGGAGTTGCCGCCGCCATGGCGCAGCGGCTTGATGTGGTCCACGTCCTTGCCGTCGCCCTTCTTGACCCTGCCCTCCTCCATCATCTCACGACGGGCAGCGTTGTTCTTCACGCGCTTGGCGACGTTCTCGGGCCGCGCGTTGTAACCCTTCACCTGCCGACGGATTTGCGTCGGCGTTCGATGAGACTTGGGGTCCCTCTTCTCCCCGCCCTCGGCCATTACAGCCTCCCGACGAGGACGAAGATCAGGATGATGATCAGGATAACCCAGAGGAAATGGTAAGGCATTTTGGTCACCTCGTGTTGTAGACGCCTTCGGTGCTCTCATATAGAGCCCGATCCCGGCGAGTGACGCGGAAGCCGTCCTTGACCACCCCGCCCTTCTCCTCACTCTGACGGCGACGGATGTAACGGTCAAGCTCCGAGCGGGTGAGCCGCTCATCCGGCTTACGCCCCCGGTTCCACTTCTCGATCTGCCCCCACAGTTTGGTGCGCTCGTTCGGTGCAGCGCCAGCCCACAGGTGCAGATAGTCGTTGCGCTGGGAAGCCTCCCGCTTCTGCGCGCCGTAGAAATAGGAGCGGCGCTCGTTGCTCTCGGCCTCCCGCCCCGGCGTGAAGCCGAACGACCGGATCAGGGCCTCCTGCAGGGTGTAGGGGTCCATGGTCTGGTAGCCAGCAGCCGACTTCCTGCCCTCCGTCATGCGGCGGTAGGCGGCGATGCTGTTGGACGCGAACTTCAGCGGCGACAGCTTCTCCACGCCTTGAGCGATGTTGCCCGCCCACAGGTCATTGGTGCCCGACACCCAGTCCATCATCATGGAGGTGGGGGCACCGCCGACCAGCTCTCCGAAGTAGGCCATGATGTCGTGCGAGTCGTTGGAACGCGGCTCGCCGAACGTCAGCACGTCGGCAAGACCGACGCGGCTGGACAGGTCAAAGGCCATGCCGCCCGGAAGCAGCCGGGTTACCCCACGGGTAAGCGCTTCGCCGGCAGTAGGGCCGATCAGCTCGGAAGCGATCTGGCGCTGCCAGTGCTCGACATCAGACCACGTGAGCTCGGTTACGCCAACCGCGTTCATCCCCATCACGAGGAACTTGAATGGTTCAGTGGGTAGGCCAAGGGTGCCTGCAACGGTGACGTGCATAGCCGTCATGAAGCCCAGCGTCTTCAGCGCCTCGGCACGGTCGCCCGGATTGGCGTTGCGTATCGCCCGCCCGATCTGGTGCCCCATGAAGCCATAGACGAGCTGGCCATACTTCTTGAACTGCAGCGTGAGCCGGCCAAGCGGATGGTTGAAAATCGGCGGCGCATCGGTGTGGGAGTATAGCCCCTGCGTGAGGTTGGTAGCCTCCTGCGCGAAGATGGCGGCCGCCTCCCTGTCACCCCCGTTGCGCGCCATTTCCAGCCGGAACGCGGTAAGCGCCGACACGGTGCGATTGATGGCCTCAACGGCACGCGGCATTTGCCGGCCGATACCCTGAAGGTAATTGATGCCTCGGTCGAGGCCCCCAACGACACCGCCCCGCATCTCTATGAGGCGGCCGATCTCAAGCCCGGCGTCGATACCCAGCGACCCGCGATCGTGGAGGTAGTCTAGCATCCACCGCTCGTCCGCGTTCTTTACGCGATCCCTGATCTCCTCGAAGAACGTGCCACCCTCTTCGGACGGGCGGCGAACCTTGTTCACCGTCGCACGCAGGCCAGAGCCGGCCGTCGCAAGGCCCCCGATGTCGTCGTAGACCTTGAACATCATGGAAGCAGCGCGCCCCGCACCGAAGCGAGCGGCGAGCCCCGGATAGGTCAGCATCGCCGGCTGCAGCGCGTTGACCACCGAATAGGCGGGCGAGAAGAGGAAGTCGAGGAAGGCAAGGGAGGTTACCCGGTGGGTAACTTCGCCCACCATGCCAAGGTCCTCGATCGCCGCCGTCTGGTAGGTCCGCGACTCCACCTCGTTGGCGATGGCGCTGCGCCCCATGGAGTTGCGCTTGCCGAAGTCGCCGTCCGCCGGATGGTCGGCCGCCTCGCGCATCTGCTTCAGCGCTTCGTCGAGCTCCGGCTGCGTCTCCAGCTTGGCAAGATAGCCAGCGGTGCTCTTGGCATACTCGTCCATGTTCCGCGTCAGGTCGCGGCTGGCACCTTCGACGTAGTTGCGCGGCAGGCGCTTGCTCTGGATACGGGTCGCCCCCATGAGGCGGATGCTCGTCTCCCGAAGAGCCTGCACCAGCTCATTCTTCTGTCCGGCGGTCAGGTCCTTGTAGCCGGAACGGCGCTCAAGCCCCTGCTGCAGTCGCAGCATCTGGCGAGACACCATGTCGGCCTGACGATCGCCCGGATCATACCGACGCTCGGCCGCTCCCATGACCTCGGAGAACACGGTCCCGACTTGGCGCTCCAGCTCCCGCGCGGCCGCAAGTGCCTCGCGTGCGGAGTCGAAGAACTCCACGTGGCGATCCTGCACGGTCACACGGAAACGCTGTTCGGCGTCCATGTCCTGCTTGCTGATGCGGATCGTGTTGCCCTTCTCGTCGATGACCCACGGCTCGCCCGTGGTCTTGTCCACCCACCGGCTGCGGATAGCCGGGCGGGTCTCCTGCTGACGAGCGAAATCGAGCGCGGCCTTGCGGTCATCGAACTCGAACACGTTGTCCTCGATCTGGCGCAGGAAGCCCTTGGTGCCGGCGGCCGGGGGTCGGATGATGTAGCGGGCGCGCACGACATGGCTGCCCCGACGCATCAGGGGCACATAAGGCCCCTTGATCTTGGCCAGCTCCCCGGCTTCCTCGATCAGGTCGTATACTTCCCCCAGAAGCTCCTTGTCCGCATCCGTCGCCGTCCCTTCGTGCAGGCGCACAGCCAGAGGATCGGCCACGGCCGGGTCAGTGATACCAGCCGCCTTCAGGATGCGGTTACGGATCAGCCCCAGAGACATCTGGTTTTGCTGCTGGGTGAAGAAGTCGATGCTCTCCCTCCGAAGGTCCTTCAGGTCCTGCGGGAGGGCCGCCCACCGGCGGGCGAGGTCGGCGTGCTGTGCCTTCGGCCACGCCCCATGCAGCGTGTCCTTACCCAGATGGGTGTTCTGGTCGAGCGGGCGGTCAGCGAAAACGCCTGCCATGGTTTCGTCGTGCAGGAGGGAGGCGAACTCCTGCCACTGCGTGACCGGCCTGCCCTGAGCATCGTTACGGACCACCGTGTTGCGATACTGACGCTCGGCCAGATATAGCCTGTGGATGACCGGCTCGGATTGGCGCAGGAGCACCTCAGCGCGCTGCCGCGTCATCTCGATCAGGTCAGCCACCCGGCGCACCGGATTGTTACCCCCGAAGTAATCCTTCGCCAGCTGGGCGATCTGGTCCAGCGTGCGCAGGCGGAGGAGCCTCGGCGCTGCGGCCTGCTCCTGCATGTCAGGCTGCTGGAGAACACCCGGCAGGCGGCGGTTCAGCGTCTCGGGGATGAACGGGAGCACATCGGCACCGGGCGCTGCGGAGGTCTTGATGTATCCCTCACGCTGGCGGCGGATGGCTTCCACCAGACGGTTGCGCCGCTGGTCCGCCAGCATACGGTCCATATAGGTGGACTCGTCAGCCGGCAGCTTGTCGAGCATGGCGCGCTCGGTGAGCGAAATGGCCGCTTCGAGGGCGGTCGCACCCTTGGGCGGTAGGCCGAAGGCGCGGCGCAGGACATCCACGAAGGCGTCCCAAGTCGTGTATTTCCGCCACTCGCGAATGCCGAGCTGGCGAGCGAGCGTATCGGAAATCTGCACGTCCTTGAGGAAATTCTGGAAGGCCGCATTGGACATGGCCTCCGCGACGAGCTCATGCTCGTTCCTCAGCCCATACCACTGGTTACCCGTGAGGTCGTTAATCCCTCCCGTATAGGACACGACATACTCACGCAGCGCCTCGATAGACGCGCTAAGCGCCGGGGTGTTGTTGATCATCCGCGCGGTAGCTGCGTGGATTACCTCGTGGGTAAGCACGTGCATGGCACGGGCTTTCTTCTGGAACACCTCACCCGCAACAAAGATTGCATCCATCTTGGGGTGGTAAGCACCATCGGCCCGCGTATTGGCGATCCTCTCCATATCTGCGTAGGTTACAACGTAGACAGGAACATCGGGGACTGCGGCCATGAGCTTAGACCGCAGAAGAGAAAAGAACGGATTATTGTAAACACCCTCGGCTGCTTCAAGAGTAGCGAACCTCTCAAAGGACTCCCGAGTGGTAAACTTTTCATAATACCACAGGGGGTAGCCGTCTTCCAGTCTTATACTACCGGCGGGGTCCATGGCCATCCAGAAAGGAGCACCACGGGTAACCGCTTCTACAGGGTCCCACACCTCGGCCGGCAGAACCTCGTCGCTGGGAGCATCCGACTTGATGTCCTCCACAACCGCCTGATCGGTGTCTGCCCCTGCCTCCTTCTTCGTCGCCCCACGCTTGGCCAGCCAATCCTTGAGCTCCGGCAGGGTGACAACCCTGATGTCCTGCACGCGCTCGGCTGCACGCCCATCGCTGAACGCCCCCTCGTAGGCGTCCATCACCTGCAGCATGTTCTTGAAGCCGACGAACACCTTGTGCTCATCGAACGCCTGCGTCTCTAGGCTGCGCTGATCCAGAATGACGGCGAAATCGCTCGTCAGGTCCCCGCCGATAAACACGTCAACCGGGTCGCCATCGACGCCTTCGGTGCCGAGAATGTGCCCGTAATGGGCGGGCATCCGAACTGCCCACTCGCTCCCATCGGGGGCACGCCCACTGCGCATTCCGCCTTTCGGCGTCTCAATGGCCATGCGGAGGCCAAGGGCATTCACGTGCCCTTTCTTGTAGTTGCCGGCGGCCTTCTGAGCCTCGGTCGGCTTGCGGTCCGTCTCCTTCGCCGCTGCCTTGACCTTCTGGTCAGGGGTTTTCTGGGCAGTGGGGTCACTGACCTTGGTAAACACCACGCCGCGCCGCGCCGCGCCCAGCAGCTGAGCATACGACCAAGTGGTCTCGGAACCGCCCGCGTCCCTGATGTGAACGTCGGAACTGGTTATGGAGCTGATCTTGTAGGGCTCACCGGCCTTGGAATAGCTGATGTCCCCGGAAGAGGTTACCCAATCCCCGGCCTTGGCACCCACGATTTTCTGAAGGCGCTCTACACGAGCATCCTTGGCAGCTTTTGCTTTGCTGACCCGTGCCTTAACCTCCTGCACCTTGGGGGTGACCTTAGGGGCAGGCTTACTTTCAGGGGTAACCGGCGTCTGGGGCGCAGGTTGGGGCGCAGGCTTAGGAGCGGGTTTGGCCCCCGCCACCTGAAGACCCATGGACGCAGCGATGCGGGCCTTCTCTTCATCAGAGAGAACCTTCACATCGGATGCCTTCTTGGCACGCACGACGCCATCGACAGTCTCGGTGCCATCATCAATGGTAACGCCTCGACGCCGACCAGACACCCGCGTCTCCACGTCTTCCTTGCCCACGATAGTGGGGTCCGGTCGCACAGTGGTTTCGTCTTCCAGCTTAGCCAGTGAACGGGTTCGCTGGCGATCTGCTTCGCCCTCAGGGTCTTCTACAGAAAGCTCTTCAGCCCTAGCCTCGTTACGGGCAGCTTCTTCTTCCGTCGCCGCGCCCATACCGGGGGCAGCCATTGTCTCGACATCACCCTTGTAGCTGGACTTAACGGACGCGCCTTCAGCCCTACGCTCCGCGCGAGCGTCCTCCTCCCCGCCAGTGCGGATGTCCCACTCGCGCTTGACGAAGCGATCGAACGCTTCCTTGCCGGGCTTTTTCTTCTTGAGGAGATCGCGCGCCTCAACAAGGAGCTGCACCGCCCCGTTGTAATTCATCTCGGCATCAGTGTTCTCCTGAAGCCGGCCGGGGATAGTGATCCCCTGCTCCTTTGCGGCATCCACCAGACGGCGAGCACGCTGAAGGATATTGCCACGGGCAGCCTGAGCCTCGCCGCCGCGCGCAGCATAGTTCTGTTCCGACGGATCGGGCAGATGCAGCTCGATGACAGAAGCCGCCACCTCGTTGGTGCGCTTGCGCTCCTCCCGCTGCTTCTCACTACGGTTCTTGCCTTGGCGTTCAGGCTCGATGTTCTCCCGAAGAGCGACGTTGCCCTCCTCGTCCGTGGTGAGCATACCACGAGCACGACGGCGAGCCTCGGCGGTGGCTTCCGCCTGAAGCCGGCGGGCCTCCACGTCCTCGGGGCGCATACTCTCCAAGATGCGCCGGCCTTGCGGCCCAACGCGCGGAGGAGGGGCGGCAGGGATCGGCCCAAGCCCAGTCTGCACCATCCCGTCCGGCCGGATGTTCCCCATAGGAGTGGGTGTCGGCTGGGCCGCCGGCTGGGGGGTAGGAGCGGGCGTTACCTGCTGGGTAACCGGCTGGGTAACCGGCTGGGTAACCGGCTGGGGTGCCACGGCCGCCGGAGTGGGAGCGGGAGCCGGAGCCGGAGTAGGGGCAGCAGGCGGCGGCTCTGCAGCGGAGGCCGTTGCCACGGGCACGGGGGCAGGTGCCGGGGGCTGGGTAACAGCCGGAGCTTCGGTGGTTGCGGGGGCTCCAACATGCTCCGGCTGCGTCGCGCTGATCGCCGCCTGCTGTTCAGGGGAAACGCCAGTGCCAACGGTCGGTGGTGCGACCGCGCGGCGGCGCTTCGAGTAGACCTTGGGGGACCCCACAGGAGCGTTCTGCGGGTTACCCACGACGACATTGGTAGTCGGCGGGGGAGGCGGGGCAGCGGCCGTGAGCCCGCCCGGCGTAGCCGCCTGAGGAGAGGGTTGGGTCGTAGCCGGGGCATTCTGCACCGGCATGGACGGGGTGCGCGGCTTGCGCCCACCAATAGCGTCGGCAGCGCCACCGAGGGCCGCGCCGATAGCGGCACCTTCGAGACCACCGGCGACCACGCGGCCCCAGTCAACCTCGGGCTGGAAGCCACCAGAAACAGCACCAGCCTCGCCGGCATAGGTCTCTGCGCCAGACTGGATACCCTCCGTCGCGCCACCGAGAGCCGCCCCCTTGGCGGATCGGGCCATCAGCCCGCCCGTCATGGACTGGCCTACACCCTTCACGCCGACGGCGCGGGCAACCTGACCCGGCACACCGAACACAGAAGTGGCAGCGCCAAGGGCAAACAGGACGAGCGGCATGGAGCCGGTAAGAGCACCGTTGAGCTGCTCTCGGGCCTGACTCTCATCCATGCCGGAGGCACGCAGCCCGTTGTAATAGGTGCTCTCTTCGCGGAGCTGGGCGTCGGTCTTCTCGCTCACGACGCGGAAGGCGTTATCGGCGACACCGCCGGCGCTGAGCACACCGCCCGTGGCACCCATAGCCATGAGGCTGGCGAGGCCGCCACCGCTGAACACGGCGGGCACAACAGCCGCAGCGATGCTGGGAAGGGTAGCTGCCGTCTTCAGACCAATCGAGCTGAACGGCGCGGACCAGAACTCCGGCGAGCCGAACTCTGCGTTCAGCCGCTCCTGAGCAACGGGGCTGAGCTCCGAAATCTCTTCCTCGGTCCAGTCGCCCAACTTGTTGCGGAGATACTCGGCTGCGCCGCCGATCGCACTCGTAATGGGGCTATCGACCTGATCTGCTGCCCACTCGACACCACCAAGCGCGGCGGTGCCCACCCCGAGCGAGCCGACCTGTAGCGCGGTAGAAGCGTAATCCCCGAAAGTGGGAGAAGCAGGCCCTCGCCTCCGCAGCCACGGGTCCGGCATATCAAAACCTCATCGAGCCGTGCATTACCTCATATGGTAACGGTCACGGTATGTCCAGAGCGCGCTGCCTGCGCCGCATCATCTCTTCCAGCCCCTGATCTCGCTGGCGCATCATGCCACCGATCTCGTTCTGGCGCTGAACCGGATCAACCGTGGGCAGGGCTCGACCGATAGCCCCGACCCCCCTTCCGATGGCGTCCAGTATGGGGGTTTCCTGACGGCCCAGATTGCGGGCCATGTTGTCGCCCACCGTCTGAGGGATGGCGGTAATAGCAGCGCCCAGCCGGTTGAGGGTGTCGGTGTCCCTAGCGCCACGCTGTTCCTGCTTCGCCGCCTCACCCTTCAGGATGGTGATGAGGGCACCGCGCTGGTTCATGATGGTCTGGAACACGTCGGCCGGTATGTTGAGCGGCGGCATGGTGTCGAACTCAACAGTGACCATCTTGCCGTCCTCGGACCGCGTAGCCTTCGCGCCGCCCGGCAGAACCTTGGGGTCCATCTCCTCCGGGCTGGCATGGAGGAGCTGCGCCACGCCGCGCACGGCGTAGGCGGGCTGTGCCCGCACTTCGGGGTGGCGGACCAACTCGTTGGCCAGCAGCCTGATGTCGGGAGCCAGCCTCTGGACAGCAGCAGCGCCCTCCTCGCTACCCATCTCAGGGTCAGATAGCTCGGAGATATACTCATCAATCTCCGTCCGCACGGCGAGGTTGATGGTGTCGTCCTCGGTCGGGCTGGCGAAATCCGAACCACCTCCACCCCCGCCGGAGCTGCCCCCAGCACGATTGAGGCGCACAGCGTTGGCCTCTTCAACAGTCATCTGGGAGTAGTCGGGCGTGACACTCGGATCGGCCAGAGCCGCAGCGGCGGCGGCCGACATGGCGTTGGCCTTCTCCGCTTTCTGACCAGCAGCGGCCATGATCGCATTGTCGAAGTCCGCCGGCCCGAAGCCCATGATCATGGCATAGAGCTCATTCGGCGGCACAAGCTGCTTGGTCGTGGTCTCACCCGTCTCGATGTTCTTCACCACGAGCTCGAAGTCGTCGCCCTTCTTGTTGACATCGACCTCGTTGCCGTCCGGCACGAAGGCGTATGCTTTCACCGCAGCCTCGACCGCGCCGTCCATGTTGCCATCTTCGGCAGCAGCCTGTGCAACGGCGGTCCACCGCGAGAAGGACTGGCGGTAAGACATGAGAATGTCAGCGGCGACTTTCTTAGCCTCCTCCGACCCCGGCCCGTAGATGTCGCTGTAAACGTCGTAGGTTGCCCCCAGCGTGAGCAGGTTCACCGCCGCAGGGGACAGGTTCTCCTTGCCGCCCATGGCGTCGAGAACGATGTCCTGCGCCGACTTCACAAGTTTGGGGTCGGGGGCGTTGTTACCCGTGAGGTAATCGCGGGTGGCCGCCTCCTGATTGGGGTCAGGGACAGCGGTATCCTGCGTCAGCCCCATGGTGTTGGCCGCAAACGTAAGGCCATCCCGGGTAGCATCGTAAGCCATTGCGGCCGCACGTGCGATCTTGGCAGACTTGCCCGTCTTGGGTTCAGTGGAGGGGCCAGTTCCGCTCGCCATGATGTCGATCGCCTGCTGGCCGGCACTGCCCCGGGAGCCTTCGCTTCCTGCTTCTCCCCCATATCCCAGCAGCTGCTGAGCACGAGGCAGGTGCTCCTGCTCGATCCGGGCCACATGGCTGCGGATGTCACCGTTGCCGTCCGAGGCGTTCCAGCGCGGCTGCCCGTTCTTCAGAGAGCCGGCGTTCACGATGCTGTAGAGCTCGGCGAGGCCATGCCCGGGGCGCACGCCACGGTCCAGAAGGTAAGCCTTGACCGGACCACGCACCTGCTCGGCGAGCGTCATGCCATCCCTATACCCATAGGTGGCGCGCTCGTTGGGTCCGAACTGGATAGCCCCCTTGTGCTGGTTGTTCTTGCCGCCTTGGATGTTGGGGTTGGAAAGACCGCCGGTCTCGTAGGACATGAGCGCGGTCAGATGCAGCGGGCTGACACCCAGCTCCAAAGAGGTATCGAGAATGGCCGACACCGCCTCCTGATCGAGCTGTGGTGCACTGGTCTGCTGGCCGCCGGTCGGTAGGGCGGACTGCGGAGACGCATCGGGGGCGTCGGGAGCGTCGATGCCATACTTCCGGCGAAGCGTCTCTTGGATTGCTCCCTTGATCCCCCGGACCTTCTCGTTCTCCATCTCCTGCGCTTCAGCCTGAGCCCCGGTGTAACGGGTCTGGGCACCCTGCAGAGCCGAGCCAGCGCGGGTCCCCTCGATCTCGGCGCGCTGACGCTCGGGGTTACCCATCCAGTCGGCCTGCACGCCGGTGTAATCGGCATACGCCTCCTTGGACCGGATTTCGGCCTCCGTGCCGCGACGGCGAAGAGCCCGCATCTCCGGGTCCTTGTATTCCTCCAGCTCCAGCTCAGCGGCTTCGGTCTGGACCGCCTTCAGCCGACGGTCGGCACGGCGGTCCTTTACCCCCTCGAACAGGTCCACGCCCGAGGAGAAGGCCGACACGAAGTCCTTGAGTTCATTGCCGAAGGGCATGGTTACCTCACGGGTAAGGCTGGAGCGGCGGGGCGAGCGGGAACTGGTAAGGCAGTCGCCTCCTGTCGCTCCTTCTCAGCCTTCTCGATCAGATGGTGGAAGTGCTTCTCCCCATACCACTTCACGGCATCGGGCGGAATGACGAACTCGCCGGCGGTGAGCCGCGCACTCACATCATCCGGCTTCACACCGCCCGAAGGAGACGCACCCTCCGGCACCGGACCACCATCCTCGAACGCCAGCGTGGCCATGCTCCCAAGGAAGCCGAGCGCCGTGCCCCAACCGGACGACTGGGACTGGTTTGCCTGCCATGCCTGAAGCTGGTTCTGATAGCCCTGATTGAGGATATTGCCCCACTGGCCCACGGCTTGGTTACCCAGCCCTTGCCACTGGGGCGCGGTGCCCATCAGGTTACCACCCATGCCAGCGGTGGCATTCGCGTTTCCGATGGCCGAATTACCCGCGCCAACGCTACCGGCATACGACCCGGCGATCTGCCCCGGGTAGCCACGGCCAACGTTGATCGCTTCGGACCTTAGCGCACGAGCGGTAGCATCCACATTCTCGGACGCTTGGTTGCCGGCAGCTGCAGCCGCCGCCGCCTGACTGGCCCGCATACCCACATCGAGTGCTGCGAAGCGAGTAGCAGAAGGGTTGACACCGTAACTCTCAAGCTGCCGCTGAGCGGCCTGCCGTGCCCCCTCGAAGTTCTGGGCGACCGTAGCCTGAGCCCGGCCGATCTCCTTGTCCTTCCGCTCCTGCGTGGAGTAGTCGGCGGCCTCGGCGGCGAGCTGGTCTTCGAGTGGCTGGTAAATCTCCTCGTATCGAGCCCGGTCCTTCATCGCTGCGGCGTGCTGGTCCTGCATCGCCTTCAGCGTGAACTCGGAGGTCTCCTTCAGGACATCCTTGTTCTCGGCATAGACCGACTTCGCCCAGTCGAGCTGCTCGCGGGCGATCTTGTAGGACATCTCGGCGGACTTCTCGCTGACGCGAGCAAGCTCACTGTAGTCCGGCGGCTTAGGAGCCTTGCTTTTACCACCCATACCGGCCTCTCAGTGCTGCGTGAAGATTTCCTTGTCGTGGCTTATGAGTGTTCTGAAAGATGGAGAGGGCTGCAGCTTTATCCAGCGGCAGTCCTCACGGTGCATCTTCAGGACAACCAAGTCCCCGTCAGGAAACACATCGGCGATCCGAGCCACTTCCTTAAACCCCAGTTTACGATCGAACTCAAGAGCGCGCCTGTTGGTGGACGGCACGGGGCCGAACACAACCTCGCAATCGAGCTGGACAAGGGGGTAGTGGAAGCACACCCAGAGAAGGTCCTTGTTGATCCAGTTGGGCATGAAACTCGCCACGTGCATGGCGATGCTCTTGCCCGTGTAGTCCTTGTAGACGACACCCCCCGCCAGCTGCCCGCGCACGGAACGGCTGATAACCGTGTCCACCTCGGCATTGAAGCTGGTGCCCGAGGTTTCGGCGATCTTGCGGCCGTGGATGAGGTTGTCGAAATGTATCACCGTCGGTCCGACCCCCTGTTAGGCACGTCGTTGGGCTCGATGAGCCCTTTCTCCACGAGGTCCCCCCAAGTTACCATGGAGGTAACCGGATCAGCGCCGCCGCGCTGCCGGGTCATGATCTCCACCGCCTCCTTCAGAGCCATTACCGTGTCGTGCATGGACTCGACGGTAGGGCGGGGCTCCGGGATGGCGGGGAACTTGCGGGCATTGCGGAAGCGGAGGCGTCGGACGTTAAGCACTGGCAAGCTCCTTCGAGGTAGTGGCGAAGTGCACGGAGGTGATCTTCACTCGCGCCTCAATCTCAAACTGCCAGTATTCCGCCTTGAAGCCCGAGGGGCCTCTGAACAGCTCACCGGAACGCCGAAGCTCTCGCGTCATGACCAGACGATCATCGGCATAGAACCGGATGACTCCATACTGGTCCTCAGCAAGGGTTTGATCTTCAGCCACGTTTCGGACGGGGTTCTGGGCCGGGGTGGCTGGCGGAACGGTGAAGTCAACCTTGATCGCCCCGAAGTTCTTACCCATCGGGGTATTGAACGACTTGGACCGCCAGAGCGCCACCTCTACGGGGCTCTCGTCGTCTCGCTGGTCGATCCACTGAACCTCGTCGTTTCGCAGTAGGAACACCTCGCCCGACCACGCATCATTCTGGATGCCGAACATCGGGTCCTCGCTATGGAGGAGCGTGAAGGCGACGGTCTGGTTCATCGGGTCGATGAGCACGCCGTTATGCGCGCCGGTGTAATCCTCATTGGCAAAGGCGCTGGGCTCAAAGGTCCCTTCTTGGAACACACCCGGCACGACGCTGCCGAAGCCGTAGTAGGCGG
>Ga0196970_1000329_pt1 | contig 61960 bp, 83 predicted proteins | sample S1v_513CmetaG_FD_148672 | JGI IMG/M metagenome (GOLD analysis project Ga0196970, IMG submission 148672) | Soil microbial communities from Anza Borrego desert, Southern California, United States - S1+v_5-13C | ecosystem: Environmental > Terrestrial > Soil > Desert | place: USA: California...
GTTTCTCCTTAGAAGAGGCCGCCGAGAATTGAGCCGAGGATGCCAAAGAGCCCGTCGTCGCTCTCGGTGGTGACCGTGCCTTCGCGCGGCGAGCCCTGCGCCGCCTGCAAAAGCCGGATCGCGGAGTTGTAATCCTTCGCCGCGACGGCTTCCTGGAACCGCTGCTGCGTCTGGCGCTTCAGTTCTTCCTGGCTCTGGGCGATCGTGCCGGCATTCATCAGCGCGTCGTTGACGGTCATGAAGTTCTGCAGGCTGTTGTTGCCGAGGCCCTGGATGGCCTGCGCCGTCGTGGCCTTGCGCTCCGTGGCGTTCTGCCGTGCCGCCTGATTGGAAAGCTCGACCTGCTGGTTCATCTGAGAACCCGCGAGGCGGTTCTGTCCGGTCTGGATATCCCCTTGAAGCTGACGGGCGAGAGCATCATTGGCCGATGCCTGATTCCTGCTTGCCGCATCGAGGTTCATCTGCGCGCCGGCTTGCTTGAACTGGCCGCTCTGCACGTCGCCCTGGAACTGCCTCTGAAGGGCGTTCTCGCGCATGGCCTGATTGGCCTTGTCGGCATCGAGGCCCATGGTTGCCCCGGCCTGCCTGAACTGACCTGTCTGGATATCGCCCTGCAATTGGCGCTGGAGCGCGTTTTCCTGCATCGACTGGTTGGACTGCCCGGCGGTCAGCTTTCGCCCCTGCGCGGCCTCTGTGAGCTGCGCATCCTGCGATTTCATGGAGTCCATCCGGCCCATGTCGGCCTGGCGCTGGGTCAGTGCGTTGAGGAACGCATCCGCCATCGTCCGTCCGGTGGTGTCGGAAATCGCCTCGTTGGTCTTGGCGAAGTTCTCGCCTTCCATGATGCCGTGCCGCGCATCGCCGAAGGCGCCGGACATCGCCGCCGAAGCACCGATCGAGCGGCGCTGGCGCTCGCTCTCTTCCTGGATTTCGCGAACCTGCGGATCGAGAACCTGCTGCAGATACGGGCTGATATAGGAGGCGATGGCCCCGAGGGGGCCGCTTTCATCCATGATGCCGGTGGTCGAAAGCGCCGGCGCCGCCCGCCCATAGGCGTTCTCGTCGAGCATTCCGGCCTGACCGAGGCCCTTGGTCACGTCATAGCTGAACCGCGGATCGCTCACCGCGCCCGCCTCGCCCAGCCCCTGCGTTACCGTGTGGCTGAAGTTCGGCATGGAAATGTCGGCGGCCTTGCCGAGGCCCTTGGTGATGTCGTAGCTGAAGTTCTGGGAATTGGCGAGTTCGGGCGCCGCGCCCTCGTATTCGTCCCAAAGCCCTTCCGCCTTGTTCAGCCCGAACATGTCGTCGAGGTTCTGGTCGGCGAGCCAATCGACATTGCCGATCGCCCCTTCCTGCATGTCGTTCATGCCGGTGTAGAGGCTTTCCCCCTTCTTGGACCCGTAGACATAGTTCTTGTCGCTGCCGAGCCATTTTTCGATGTCGCCGAGCGCGTTCTTGGTCGGCTTCTTGATATAGCCGGGAAGGGTGGATTCTTGGGTCTGGGCCATTGCGTTCAGCCTTTCTTGGCCCCGCCTCTCGCGAGGTCGAGGAGAAGGGTTGCCACGACATTCGCGAGGTCGGTCAGCGTGGCTGTCGCCACGTCGAGTTCGCGGGTTTCCGTGTAGTTTGTGATGGTGAAGTCGCTGGCGATCACGCCCGGGTCTTTCTCGAAACTCGCCATTTCGATCTCGCGGAGCGCGGACACGACAAAGCGCCCCTCCGCCGACTGGTGCATCGAGGGAGGGGGAGAGCCGACAAAGACACGTCTCATGAGCTGGAATTTCGCTTCTTGCCGGCGGCGCTGACTTCGAGCCCGAACTTGCCGAGCCGGAAATCCCCGCCGAGGGTGTTGGAGGTGATCTTGAGCCCGACCTGCCGGCCCGCCACGCGCGGCTCCACCAGCTTGTCGGTTTCCGAGATCGTGATGGTTTCGCTCATCACCACCTCGTCGCGGGGGTGATCCTTGCCGTAGATGTAGAGGGACAGATCGCCGCTCTGCCGCTCGAAATCGGGCACGAAGCCGAAGATGTCGACCGGCTGGTTGCCGCCCTCCAGATCGAACGGGGCGAGTTCGATATGGGCCGACATCGCCGAACTGTCGTCATTGCTGACTTCCGCCACGTCATGCACCCACACGCGGCCCTGCCCCAGCATGACGGGCCGGGTTTCGCCGAATGCGAACTTGGTTCCGGCGGTGCGGTCCATCGTGCCGTTGACCCACGAGAAGTCATTGAGGTTGACCGCGACATAGGTGTCCGGCTCGCTTCCCCCGGTCGGGAAGAAGAACCACACCTCGTTGTATTTGCTGTTGAAGATCGCGAAGGATTTCACGGCCTGCACGATGTCGATGTTGTCGAACACCCAATCGAGAATGTCGGAGGAATTGGGGATGGTCTGGACGGTGCCGTTGAACAGGTGGAAGTTCCGGTTGGACATCCAGAACACCGCGCTGTCGGTCTTGCAGAAGGCGTGGGGGCCGATCAGCCCGCATTCGTCGCCCGCCGCACGGCTGTCATAGACCGCCGACGATCCGGTGAACTGGAACATGAACAGCTTGGCATCGCTCCACACCAGGGAGGCGCCGAGGGAGAAGGACGTTCCCGCGATCAGCTTCGTGCCGCCCTGAAGCTTGCGCTCGTTGGCGGTGTTGGTGCTGGATGGTGTCCAGTCCGTGAAATCCTCGATGTCCGGCCATCTCACGGTCATCTTGTCGTAAGCGCCGGCCAGTGTGGTGCAGCCCAGCGCGAAGATATAGCGCTCCTGGGTGACGAACAGCGAGCGGACCTGCTCGGGCGCTCCCGAGACGCGCTCCGGCCGCACCGCGCCGGCGGATGCGTCATAGTGAAAGATCGTTCCGTCGCTGGGGCACAGCATCAGGTCTTCGCCGTAGAAATCCAGGCTCCAGATCATCGGCTCGGTGACGGCGCCCAGACCGAGCGAAACATCCATCCCGTAATAGCCGTAGCCGTAGAGCCCGACACCCCATCCGGTGAGATATTCAGGGTCCACCAGCCCGACATTGACGTAGTAGGAGACGGTGACGCTCCCGCCGCCGGTTGCCGTCGACGAGGCGTTCGAGCCGGCGGTGATGGTGTATTCGTCATCGCCCACTATCGAGGCGACGAGATATTCCCCGTCGATGGTCAGCCCGCCGACCGCGGTTGCACCGTCGAACAGCACCTTGGTTCCCACCGACGTAATGCCGTGCGCGGTGTCGTTGACCGTGACGATCGGAGAGCCGCTGGTGGTCTCGAAGGGATCGGTCAGCGTGTCTTCCACGACGCGGAACGGCGTGATCGAAGTCAGGGAGCCGTTTCTGATCAGATGCAGATCGGTGGCGGTGCCGAAGCAGATGATCTGCGTTCCGTCGAAGGAGGTCCATGCCTTTACGCCGCGCGCATAGCCTTCGTATTCGTCCTCGATCAGCCGCTGGAACCCGCCGATCTTCTCGGGATAGCCGCCATTGAACCGCACCTTGTCGGCGTCGATCCAGCGCCCGGAGGCCGCATAGGGGCTATCCGCCTTGACCACGCCAGGCGGTACGGTCATCGGAAAGAACGGCATGGTTATTCCGGCCAGGCCAGGGAGGGCAGTTCGCCCTCGATCTCGGAGAAGGCGGAGGGAATGTCGCGGGTGCCGGCTTCCACCTCCGCCAGCATGGCATAGAGCGCGCCCCACATTGCATCGCGCGCCGCGACGGCATAGGTGCCTTCCGCCGCGAATTGCGCATTGGTGGAGGCCGCATAGGTCGAAGCGGAAAGAATGCCGTCATAGCCGCGCGTTTTGGCGAAATCGTCCAGCCTGGCTTGCGCGGCGGCGACGATCGATGCCTTCAGCGCTTCGTGACGCTGGGCCGTCCAGTTGGCGACATAGGCGTCCTGTTCGGCCTGTGAGGCGAAGGAAGGCTCGAGCTTGTATTTCGTGCGCCAGACGCCATCGACCTTCTCGGCTCCGTCCTCGACCGGATGCTGCCATGGCTCGCCGGAGGGCGGCGCGGCTTCGGAAACCACGTCGATCCCGCTGAAGCCGGCGAGCGACTGCGCGGTGACGCTTCGGGGGAAGCTCGTATGGGGATTCCGCGCCTGGAAATCCGCCACCGAGATCACCTCGCCGGTCGATTTGATCCTGACTTTCATGGTGCTTTCCTCATTCCGCCGCGAGCATTTCGATGACGACGGTGAACCATTGCTGGCCGCCCCCCATTGCTGCCGTGGCGCTCGACCAGCTCGTAACGAAATCGTTGTCGAAGAAGGATGCAAAGCCCTCGTGCCGCTCAGTGTAGCCGGTCGGCGTGTTCAGCCCTGTAATGTAGTCCCCCTCCCCCGCGGCCATGGCGAGCAGCCACGACGAGCCATCCGTTTCGTCAAGCGTTCCCCCAGCATAGGTCAGGGTCGGGCCGTTTCCGGTGTCTGTCTGTGCGGTTCCGATGCTTCCGACATTGCGATAGACCACGGTGAATACATTGGAGGCGTTGGTCCATGTCCTAGGCGGCTCACTAGAGGATGTTGCGAACTTGTAGCCGAGCCGAACGGCCCAGCCGGACCCTGAATAGGTAGTGATGCTTGTGTAGTCGCTTGCCAGGGACGGTACAGTGCTATTGTTCACGTTCCAGGCCGAGACGACGATCAGATCATCTGTCAGATGGCTAGGCACCGATGTGCCTGCGCCCTCAGTTTCGAGCTTTGACACAAAAGAGATCAGCAGTTTACCGGAATCAACCCCGTCACATGCGAACATCGACCGCCCTCACAGATAGTTCCGTCCGATGGTGCGCCCGAACCAGTAGGTGCCATCGGAGGTGAATGCGAAGAGATCGGCCTTGCTCGCGGTCGCTGTAAGAGTCGGCGCGGTTCCGGCGGGCCATTTCACGGCGGAGGGCCAGGTCACGGTGCGCGAGCCCGTCCCGTCCTGCTTCTGGACGAGAAGGAATGATTTCCCAGCCGATGCCGTGGGGAAGGTATAGGTGCAGTTCCCCGTCAATGTGAGGATTTGTACCGTCCCGTTGGCGAGGTCGATCGTGTAGGCCGTCGAGGTATTGGCGGAGACGGTTTCCTCGGTATAGCCGTTGTTGAAGGTGGCGCCGTTCACCGTCGGCGTGTTGAGCGTGGGCGACGTCAGGGTCTTCCCCGAAAGCGTCTGGGTGTCGGTCGTTCCCACAACCGTTCCAGAAGGCGCGGTCTTGCCCGCCCATGTCGTGAGATCGGCATCATAGGCCTGAACGCTGACGCCGATATCGTCCTCATCCAGATAGCCGGAAAGATCGAGCGTGCTGGATTCGATCAGCTTGATCGCCGTCTCGCCGTCCGAATAGAAGAAGGCATTCTTGCCCTGGGTGATCGTCTCCCCGCTTCCCCCCGAAGGCTTCACGGTCACGGTATAGGCGCCCGACGTGCCGTTCTTGACCGCCCAGAACCCTTTTTGATCGGCCTTCAGGATGATGGAGCGGTTGCCGGTCAGTGCGCCGGACAGGTTGAGAAACAGAGAGCGGTGCTGCGCATCGGTCAGCGTGACATCGGCCGAGGTGACCGCGATATCGGAGCTTTCGGTGATCGCGTCCTCGAGAAATTCCAGATTGGAGGTGTTGGCCGCGCCCCAATTGTCGAAGCCGAGAACGCCGCTGTCTCCCAGCGCCAGGAGCGCCAGCAGGAGATTGGAGGATGTGGTCGCCATCAGTTTTCCTCCCAATTCATATCCAGTTCGACCCCGCGCAGCGCGAAGTCGCTTTCGGACTTGATTTCCTCGATCTGCTGGAGCGCGCGGAGTTCGGACTGGTTCATCAGGTCGTATTCCTTGCGGGCCTCGGCGGCGAAGGTCAGGCACACCCGGCGCACCAGCGACGGATAGCGCTCGGTCAGCCAGTTTGTGGGATTGTCGGCGGAGAGAAGATCGGGCTTCTTGAAGAACACGAATTTCGCGGTATAGGCCTGATCCGCCTTGGTGTTGAACTGCATCAGCCCGTTGAAGTCGCACCAGTAGGACGGCGGGTCTTCGGGCAGGCTTGCGTCCTCATCCCATGCGAGATGGGTCCGGAACCATTCGGGGTCTTTGAGCCGCACCCTCGCGACATAGCCTGGAATGGAAAGCTGGATCGGATCGAGATAGCCGGTCGGAAACGAGGCGGTGGAGGCTTCGGCGGCAATCGCGACATCGGCGGTCGCCGACATCTGCCGCACCCGGAGCTTTGAATAAATCCACGCCTGCGCCTCTTCCAGGATGCCCTCGGCATCGATCCGCGAATAGTTGATCGCGTATTTGATCGAGCCTTCGGTCGCGGCGTCGGCGACAAGCGTGGAGAAATTCATCACGTCACCACTTCACATCGTCATGGGAAACGACGCCGGCGTCCACCAGCGCGGTTTTCGTGGATTTGGCTGTGCCGACATCGGCGTCGGGATAAAGCGCCTTGACGGCCGCCTTCACGCTGAAGAAGCCGTATTTCTTTTCGCCCCTGGCCCAGCCAGCCAGATCGATCTCGTCTTCGCCTTTGTCGCCTTCGTCGGTAACGGGTGCCTTCTTGACTTCAGAAGCGGAAAGGGCGGCTTTCACCGCCCCATTCGCCCCCGCGTCACTTCTCAGATACCGGCCATCGACCCCGAAATAGTGTCCGTCCTGCCAGAAATGGGCATCGCTGGGTGGGCACAGGGTTCCGAAGTGCCGGTTCTTGTCGAGTTGCGGGAGAGCCATGGTCACTTTCCTTTCGGAGTGGACGCACCCGAAATCGAGTGACCGAGGTTGTTCTGGCCGCCGCCGATCTTCGAATTGCTGAGATTGGCGGTTGCCGAATAGCCCTTGGGCTGGATCGAGGAGGTATCGACGCCCGAAGCCTTCATGAGCTTCGTGCCGCGGGCGCCGGAAATGGTGGTCTTGGTTTCCATGGGGATCAATCCATCATGTAGGAGTCGAACAGGCAGTCGTCGTCGGTCTTCAGGTTCGGACTTGCGTTCCGGGCCTTGGACCAGCGATAGGGCTGCTCGTTGCGCTCGAAGTTTTCACGGCGAAGGATGGTGTATCCATCCCTCAGTGGATCGGTCCCGCCGCTCGGCTTGATCGGTTCTTCCGAATTGCGCGGGTTGCGGGAACGGTATCTGCGATTGTCGGTGGACATTGGCAGGTTCCTTCATGTTGGGCCGCCCGCCCGAAAGCGAGCGGCAGGGGCTCACAGAGCCCAATCGACGATCACGGTGACCGTGCCGATGCCTGCCGGCGTGCCGCCGGTCGGGGCGGTGCATGTCACCTCGACCTGGGTATCGGCCGGGATCGATGCGGAGATGATCGCGTCGGTGTCGGTGACGCCATCATCGGATGCCACGCTGTCCGTCGCCGCCGTGGTGCCGAGGTTCATCAGCGCGTAGGCGTCGGTATCGGCCGCCGTGCCGACCATGATGTTGGCTTCGGTGGTCGTGTTGGTGAAGGTTTCGGAGGCCGAGAGGTGGATGCAGACCAGACGGCCTGCCTTTCCCTTCGGTCCCTGGAACGAATGCGAGGTGGAGCCGGCGCCGAAATCCACGGTCGGGAAGACGTAGAACCGGCGGTCGGGGTTCGAATAAGACATCGCGGATGCCCTTTCTTCTTCGAGTTGAGGAGATGGACCGGGGCGAACCCCGGCCCAGCCGGATCAGGCGGCGCTGTCCCACAGGACGCAGCGCGCATTGGCCGCGTCGGAGTGGGTGAGGCCGAAGCCGCCGAGGTAGAACCAGGCGAGGCCCATGGAGCGGCCGTAGTCTTCCGGGATTTTGGCGCGCACTTCTTCCGGCACCGCCGGCGCTTCGATCACCGTGTCGGAGCCGAAGAACAGGCACCAGGACGACTTGGCGTTGTTCCAGTTGTCGTTCGTGGCCCGGTAGATGTAGTTGCTCGAAGCCGACGAGGCGGAGAAGGCCGCATCGTTGGCGTGACCCTTCGGCACTTCCGTCTGCTCGACGAAGCGAGCGTTGCGGTAGCGGCCGATTTCGCCCCGGAAGATCAGGGAGATGCCGGTTTCCGTGTACTGATGGATGTCCTCCATCTCGTCGCGGACATTGGTGAGGGTCGAGGCATGGCTGATGGCGGCGTAGTCGTCGCCGTCATAGGCCGGGATGTTACGATCCTTCATCGTGTCGGTGATGGCCTTTACGTGACCGAGGCCGAGCGCGACGTTGTTGGTCGTGGAGGCCGCGCCGTTCTCGGTCAGGACGATGGCGGTCGTCGAAGTGCCGGAGTCGGGCGAGACGCGCAGCGGGGTCTGGAAGAACTGGTAGGCGGCCGCACGATCGAGGGTTCCGCGTGCGTCGTCGCGAAGCACCTGGTCCACCGCGTCCTTGACCGACAGTTCCGACTGAAGGTCGAGAAGGTTGGTGTAGGGCACGGAATTGCCGAATTCCTGGATCGTCAGTTCGGACTGGCCGATCGTGGCTTCGCTTTCCGGCATGCGCTGGAGTTCGCTGATGGGGCCGCCACGTGTTGCGATCGTGGAGATGCGGTCCCACCGATAGGTGTTGCCCTTGTGAAGGCCGAGGGCATCACCCTTGGGGTCGGCAAAGGCGCGGAACTTGCAGGTGTTCTGCAGGGCCATGCGCAGATGCTTGTCGAGATTGTCGGCGTAGAGATACCCACCCTTCGCAGGGGTGGACCATACCATACCGGTCATGGGGAGTTCCTTTCGGGTCGAGCCTATCGCCCGCGCCGGGAGTATTTCGCCTGCCTGAGCCATTCACGATTGAGATCGTCCTTGCTCTTGGCGGGCGCCGTATCCAGGCCGGGCGCGATGTTGGCCCGTTGAGGTTGGGGAGCCATGGCCTGTTTGCGCGCGATGCGCTCTGCCACGGCCGATTGCGTGTGATCCTGCCTTGCCGGCGGGGCCGGGGTGCGGGGATCGGGCATTCCGAAGGTCTGGCGCACGCGGGCGGCAGCGGTCCTCATGGCAGAGGCGCCGTCGGGAAGCTCGTAGCCTATGGAGCGGAGATAGCGCGTTGCCGCGCCCACTGCTGCCTTCGGCGGAAGATTGAACTTCCTGCTGATCTGGTCGATCATCTCGTCGGGAACGTTGAGGGCATGAAGGTTTTCCCTCATCACCCCTTCCAGTTCGTCGGCCAGCACCCGTTGCCGCGTGGCTGAATCCGCGAAGTCGGAATTTTCGGAGATGAACTCGTTGATCACCGTCTCGGTGTCGGCCTTGACGCGGGCATCTTCCTGTTCCTGCCGTATGGTAGCGGCAACAATGGACTTGATGTCTCCGACATCGGCCCTCGCCTTGGCGAGTACCTGTGCACCGAATTTATTGAGGGCTTCCGCCCCTTCTTCGAGAGAACCGGTCTGAATGCGCTCGATTATCTCGTCCAGCTCGTCGTCCGTTGCCGGTTTGGTATCCTCTGCAACCTGTCGGGCTGATGCGGGCTGCGGCTGGGCAGTCTGGCTATGGTCGGCCATCATGCGTTCAACGGCAGCCAATCTCTCCTGTGCGGCCTGTAGGGCCTGCTGTTCGCGCTGCTTGATGAGCTTGGCCTGGCTGAGAATGTCATCCGAGGCCAGCGCAACCTGCGCGAAACCGATTACCTGTTCTTCGTCATATTCGCGCTCTTCGCCGTTCACCTTGACCTTGACGCGGCGCGGCGCCGGCATGGCCTCGAGGCTTTCGTCGGCGCCTTCGGCCCTGGCCGCGGCTTCGGCGGCTTCGCGGTCGGCGCGGGTCTGGAGGTTGTGGCCTCCCATCATCCGCTCGGTTTCGTCGGCGCGGTCGATCTCGGCGCCCCTGCCGTCCTTGCGGAGGCTTTCGAATATCTCCTGGCGCTTGCGGTCGGTCTTGTTGCCGAACTGCGGCGGCTCGGGCTTGTCGTCCCGTTCCACCCGTTCCGGTTCGCGCTCGCGGGTTTCGATGACCGCTTCGGTGTTGTCGGCGGGGGTTTCGAGTTCACGCAGGTCGTCGGCCGGCATCTCGCCGGTATTCTCATTCATCGATGTCATCGTTTTCGCCTCTGACTATTGCACGGAGAATTTCGAGAGTGTCGGCATCGTGTTCCTGCGCCGTCTCGCGGCCTTCGAGGACAATCTGCCGTGTCCACGTCACGAGGTCGTCGTAGCGCTGGACCTGCCATTGCAGATTGCGGACTTCGGTATCCTGGGTTTCGACATAGACGAGGCGTTCAAGCGCCTCCTTGGCCTCGTCGAAGCCCTTTCGGAGCAGGGCGCTCAGCACGCCGCCCTTCTCCATCATGTCCTGCGCGTCGAACATGTCGGCGAGCGCCTGGATGCGAGGTTCGTCCATAGCCGTGTCGGCCGGATCCTCTCTGGGAAAGTCCGTCATATCGCCTCAAATCTGGTCGTGGAGCGCGTTTAGGCGCGCCGGGGTGCCATGGAGCGCAGAAGGTCCATGATCTGCTTCTGGTCCGCCATCTGGGCGTTCTGGCGCTGCGCGATCTGCTCCTGCTGCGCGCGCATCATTTCCAGGCTCTCGCGGAACTGCTGCTCGCGTTCCTTCAGGGCGAGTTCCCGGGCTTCGAGCTGGTTCGCCATCTTGGCGATGGCGACCTTGGCCTCGTTGTCCATCTTCTTCTCGGACATACGGCCTTTCTGCTTCATCATCTCCATCTGGACTTCGGGCGGCGGGCCGTCGTCCTGCTCGGGCGCGCGGATGAAGAAGCGGTCGCCGTCCTTCCATCCGCTCAGGCCCCAGAGCTCCTGCGCCAGTGCGGAGGCGTTGAGGGTGATCCCCTGCTCCTGAAGGCCCGGCATCAGTTCGGTGCTCATCTTGAGCGCGCCCATGAAGCGCTGCATCTTCTGGCTCGTGTCGAGCGCGCCGATGCCGACATTGACCCTGACCGTCACCTGCGCATGATCGAGGTCGGACAGGACATCCGAGATCGATACCGGCGGTTCGAACGGGTTCTGCTCCTGCTGCGCCTCCGCTTCCTCCTTGACGGGATCGAGGCTCGGGCCTTCCTCTCCGGCGACGATGTTCTCGATCAGGCCCGCCCGCTCGCCGGCCACGCTGATCACCAGTTCGTCGGACTCGTAGCGCTTGACCAGCTTGATCATCTGGGCCAGCACCGGCTCGACCCATGTTTCGACAAACACCCTGAGATCGTATTCCGTCAGCGCGTTGGCGGAACTGTTGAGCAACTGCATCCCGCCGACCGTCTCGTTCAACTGGCGGTTCGACTGCACCGAGGAGCCGGAAAACACCCCGGCCAGTTCATCGAAGTCGTTGGACAGCACGTTGATGTAGTTCATGCCGTTGGACGAGGGATCGGGGGCGCGGTCGAACGTCACGTCGTCAAGGTCCTGCACCATGACGGCGGCGTCGGGGCCACGGTTCTGCACCGCCTTGAGGTCCACGCCCCTGCCCCGCCTGATCTTGGTGATCGGCGAGATCGCCATCTTCAGGGCGTCGAGGGTCAGGTTGGTGATGTCGTTGATTTCCATCTGCGCCATCTGCCAGCTTTCGACAGGGGCCATGGGATGGGTCTTGTGGGGCTCCATTTCGCCGCGCCCCAGCACATAGGGCCGCTCGCCCTTCTGCTCGGGATAGCTTTCGATGGTCGGGCGGGGATCGCTGAGAATGATGGCCTCGCCCAGCATCCACCAGTGCCAGTCCTCGCCATCGGTGCGGTAGAAGCATTCCCGCAGCCAGACGATATTGTTGTCCTTGCCCTGATAGGCCTTTTCATAGCGGTCGATGCCGTCGCCGCGCGCCCGGCGGACGCTGGACGCCTCCCCGTCGCGGTCGCTTCTGGCGGTCTTCAGCGCCTTGAGGTCGATATCGGAGCGCCATGCCTTGCCGCCCATCGGGTTGCGCTCGGCCTGGTTCTTGATGATATGCTCGACATCATCGATCCGCATCGGATAGTCGATGATCAGAAACCCGCCTTCCTGGATCGGATCGCGCCAGTCGCCGGTATTGTCGATCTTGGCGTGTTCCGGGGGGATGAGGGCGATCATCGGCCGGTCGCGCATCACCTCGGTTTCGTAGGTGATTTCCTCTTCCTCGAAATCCTCCATCAGCGGCTCGCCGGTGAGAAGATCGACGATCGGCATGCCCGCCTCATCGAGGCTAAGGCGCTGCGATGTCACCTTGGAATAGACCGGAACCTCGCGCTCCTCGTACTCCCAATACTGCTTGGACACGCAGATGCCGTGAACCTGGGAGTCGTAGCGCGCGCCGCAGGTCGTGGTGAACCAGTTCGGGCCGGCCCAGCGGTTGGAGCGGTCGAGGCGATAGTTCAGCACTTCATGCAGGAAGCGGGCGGTGCTGGCCTGCACCTTGTCGCTGCTGCGCTCGGCGGTGACGGACACCACGTCCTCGGTCGAGAACATCGAGGCGGCGAATGTCGCGATGTTCTTGCGGACGGCGGCGCGGGTTTTCGTCTTGAAGATCTTCGAGCGGTTCTTGTAGCGGAAGGTGTCGTATTTGGAGCCTTGGAAATGCCGGTTCTGGACGGCGCGGAGATTGCGCGCCCATGCGGTTTTCAGCTTGGTTTCATGGTGATTGGTGGCGGTGCGGTAGCACTCCTTGAAGCGCGTGATCCACTCGTCATCGCCCTCGACGGTCGGGGTTCCCGCGGTGCCGGAAATCCCGTCCTCGAGCGGAGCCATGTTATCGTAGGGGTTCAAGATGGCCTCTCCCGTTCAGGGGTGCGCGTTCCATGGCATCAAACCAGTGGTGGGTGGAGAAGCCGCGGCGCGGCAACTGGTAGCGTTCGAGGATTTCGCCGGCGCCCTTGAGGATGGTCCGACGCCCGCCGGGATCGGACTTCACGTCATGGAGCTTGCAGACATACCAGCGGTTGGACGGCATCAGGCCGCGAAGCTGGATCATGATCACGCCGCCCCTAGTGTCGCAGATCACGAACCAGGGATGGCCGGGATACTCGACATCGAGCTTTGCGCCGACCCACTTCGCCGTTTCCATGTTGACGAGCTTGAACGGGTCTATGCCGGTGTCGTCGACTTCGTGGCGGATGCTTAGATCGAACATGCGTCTCCGATCGCCAGCTGGTGCTGGACGCTCCTGATGTTCATGGGTTATGTCCTTTTGGGGTGGCAAACGAAAAAGGCCCCCGAATATGGGAGCCTTGATGAATGTCGCCTTGGTCTGTTACTGGTCCGCGATGGACCCGATTTCAAACATGATGTTGCGCGTTGCCTATTGGCTACGGCACCCGCCCGCCAGATGGCAGGTCTTGATGATGGCGGTCGTCATAGTCGTGGCGGCGCTTCTCGTTGCCCTCGAATGGGCTGGATGGTGGCCCGCGTTCCTCACTGTGAACAAAGGCAAAGGCATCATTCACTGAAGCAGGCGGTTCACGTTCTGTCGGAAATCGGCTTCTCGCTCCTCATATGCACGAACCGTGGCGACTGGGTCGTAGTCCTCCACGAACTTGCGCAGGACCGCCACCTTGTCGGCACCTTCGAGTGCGCTTCCATCAATGTACGGAAGACCCGCGAAGGACAGCATCTCGCGCATGCGGTCATCGATAGAGACAAACAGGGCCGGAACACCTGCTTGCATAGCCGCGACCCCGCCGTGAAAGCGTCGGCCGAAGAACAGATCATGCCCCTCCGACCATTGCCGCCAATCGTCGTTGTCGAGGAAGGCATGAACCGATGTCGGCTTGTATTCAGGGGCCAGCCGTGTTGCCGGCTCATCGCCGCGCTTATGGCCGAAGCCAAGCTTTATCTCGCCCGTTGAACTCTCATAGACGCGAGCGCCGGGGCGGCCTTGATCGAAGGTGAGGCCGTAGTGAAGAAATTCATCCTGAAGGACGTATGCAACGCTGCGGCTGACGCTGGACATCAGCTTTATGTCCTCGTTCGAACTTTTCATGCTTCCGAGGTAGCCGCCGACCATTACGCTCCTGAAGTGGAAGTGTCCGATATCCTTCAACCGCCTCAATGCTTCAACCATGTTCACCGGACGAAGATAGATCGACGGGCAGCCTGTCGCCGTGGCGTTCTCTACACCTTGAGCCTTCAAGTAATCTCGCGTCTCAATGCCTCGCGTGAAAGCGTGGTGCCCCTTGTCGGCCAGAAGCCGGACAAGACGCATCGTTCCCTCCGGTATGTCGGCCATCTTGGACTGCACCTGTAGCCCGACCCCGAGGACAAGCGTTGGCAGGTCGATTTTCTCCAGCAGGTCTGCCTCGGCGTGGGCCGAGTATCCTGGGCGCAAGAGGTTGGCGGTAGCGAGAACCACTAGATCGAACCGCTCCCGCAGCATCTCCAGACGCTCCGGCGAGTCCATCACTCCGTAGAGATACGAGAACGGCAGATACGTGCAATCATGCTCGCTGAATGCAGACACCGCTCCCTCGCCGATCAAAAGGTTCCCGGTGTTTCCGCAAAGTTGCGAATCATCGAGCAAATCCTCGAACGTCCTGATTTCCTTTCGGCGGCCATAAGCAATGCTGAAATCAGTCGTTTTTGCCGCATAAAAGAGCCTGGGCCCCGGAATTCCCGTAACAAGTACCTTGCGCTTCTTCACCATATCATCCTACCTGATGCCAATTCGGCGCACGCTATAGCCAGCAGCGCATTCAGGCAACGGCCAAGGAAGTGAAATGGCTGATCGGCAACCACGTATCGTAGCGTCCGGTGACGCCCTCCTTTCGGCCGGTGGGGTAACTGTGGGCGTTACATTTGTCATTTACGTGCTTGGCGTGGACCGTTTTTTCGGCCGCGTGTTTGGCGCAATGGATGAATTGGGCACCTTTCACCAAGCGGACGATGTGTACCTGATCGTGCCGCCAGACAAGCGGTTTTTGGTGCAACTTGGCCCACCCTATCTAGATGAAATGGGAACCGCAGATTTCATCCTGCCGGAAATCCCCGAATTGATCCTTCACTAGAGGTTGATATTTGAAACCTGCGCAATGAAGTGGATGCCGTCGAGGCACACGTCCGTGCTGTTGCAGGTCACATTGCCGTTGTTGTTGTTCACGGTGACCATGATGGCGGTCCCGTCCGATTTAGGCGTCAGGTACGTCATCAGCCGCTCTGGTCGGTGGGTGGTCGGAAGCGTGAAGATGATCTGGTTCGCGGTCCCGCTGTTGGCATAGCCACGCAAGGTTACAAGCCCGTCTGCCGCTTTGCGATAACCGAGGGTGCGAGTGCCAACGGCAGTATAGCCGTTGCTAAGCGTGGGCGTTTTGAACGGGGGCGCCGACACGGAGACATTCGTCCCGTAGACGGTATGGCCGATGTCAATGTCTTCGCAGCCGTTGGTGACAAAGTTGACAGCCATTTCATTGACAACGTTGCCAATGAACTCGCCGCCAATCGTCTTGGGGAAGGCCCAATCCAGGCAGTCGTTGAGTTGGTTGTAGTTGAACATCAGGCCACGGAACGTGCAGGAGCCAGACGTGACGATGATATATTCCGAGATGTATTCGAGGTAGTTCCCCTCGATGATCCAGGTCTTCCATGTACCAGCCACGACGTTCCAGACACTGCCGCAAACCTCGATATCGTTGTCTCTGAACACGCAGTTCAGACTCTGTGCTTCGATCCTGAACACACCGCAGCCAGTTTCGCCAGAGGTTGCCGTGTTGGTGATCTGGTTGCAGTTGGCGACAAGGTTGAAGCAGGCGGTCTCGCTATGGAAGAAATTGTCGCTGAGATAGCGGGCTTTGTTATTCAACAGCCGCACCGCATAGGACTCGTTGCCGACTATGCCCTTCTTGAGCGTATGGAACTGACAACGCTCCACCACCGCACCGTTTGCATGGTCCAGATAAAGCGCGACACCAGCACCCGTCGATCCGGTAAACTGGATGTTGCTGACGGTGAGCGTCCCGTCCGTTGCTGGATCGCCATCATCACCGAGATAAAACGCCGCGCCCTCGTAATCCGTCGTCGTGACCTTATGGCAGACAATGACTGATCCGTGGCTCACGCCCTGAAGCCGCACGGTGCGGTAGGACTTCGGAATGACCACCTGAGTGAGAACGTCATATTTCCCTTCGGGGACGAGGACCAACCCGCCGTATGTCTTGGTCATTATGTAGTCAGCGACCCGCTGGATAGGAGGGCCGTTATCGAACCCGTTGACCGCCCTCGCCCCCGCCATTTCGATATCAACGAATGGTTCAGCGATCTCCCACCATCCCCCGGTCGTTGAATCTGTGGTGCCGTTCGGCATGTAGCGATCGGTGGAACGGAACTTCAGGTCATGTGAGGGTTCAGCCGTGACGCGCTTGTACCTCGCCCCACCAACGCCATAGGCCGCCTCCGCGCTGTAGGACTGCGTATGGCAGACCTTGGCATAAGCGGGGATGGTTGCATCTTCGCCAGTCGCAATATCAGCCACCTGGAAGGACCGCACGTCCAGCTCTGCCTGCGTTGCCGTCCCAATGAGGGTGTTGAAGCCCACGGCATCGCGCAAATTCCCCGGCATTTGCCCTGCGAGGGCTTCCGCATCCGTGAGGTTGCGGTTCAGCGCTGTGATGAATTCGCGGCCGGTGGTCATACTGCGAACTCCGCTTCGTATTCCTCGACGGTGATTTCCTGGGTCACCATCACGCCCTCGTCGGAGACGACGAGGCCCTGGTCGATGATCGGAAATTCCATCGGGAAATAGTTGTCGTAGAGCCTCCGGGCCATGAACCGCCGGCCGTTGGAGAACTCGTAAACGGTGGTGTTGATCGGGGCGGACTTCTCGTAGAAATCCGGCTCGGCATCGAGGACGAGGCTCTTGTAGGACCGCTCGACAAAGCGGACGCGCTGTGCAGCCATCAGGGTTCCTCACACATCTTCGGGTACGCGCTCCCAGCCCCCGACATGCCATGTGGCGTCGGGGTCGAAGCTCGGGTCTTCCTTCACCATGCTCGCGGGCATCGGCTCCATGTCGTAGATCCGGCTCACGGCGTCGATCAGGTCGTCGTGCTGGGCGAACGGGAAGAAGGTCATTTCCTTGATCAGTTCGTCCGTCAGGTCGTAGGCCTTGCCGTTTTCGTCCTTGCGCTTGATCGGGCTTGCCAGCAGGTGTTCCTGGCCCCGCTCCTTGAGCCGGCGGGCGATGGCGGATTGCGTCACCACCTCGCTGCGCTTGCCGTCCCTACCCATCCCGACCGGGGTGTAGACCATGCTCTGCTGGTCGGTATCGACCTTCCAGTGGCAGTCTCCGGTCCCGGCGACATAGACCACCGCCGGGAGGTGGAAGGAGCCATACTGAACATCGGGCTGCAGCCGCTCGACGCGGTGTTCCTTCGAATTGCCGCCCTCTCGGGGCCAGGCCAGTTCCTCGATCGCGAAATGGTATTTCTCGGCCAGCATCCGCTCGGCGAAATACTCGTCGTCCGACTGCTGCCCGAAGCGCTCGTAGCCGACCTTGAGCAGATCGACGCCGGGCATGGCGGACCATTTCTTGTGCAGGAACTTCATATGGTCCCAGCGCTCGGAGAGCTTCATGCGGTGGCAGAAGCCGTCCAGCAGGTACTTGTTGCCCCGGTTGTCTATCCCGATGACGGGCATGGCGGTGCGGTCGGATCGGGCGTTCCTGCCTCGAGAGGGATCGACCATGATGTAGACGTTGAGGATCGAGGGCCGGATTTCCCAGGCCTTGAACCATGTCGGGTCGAACATGCGCTGGTTGCCGGCCAGCGGGTTCTGGAGCATCTGCGCAGCCAGCGTCGATAGCTGGGTCTTCTTCTTCTTGTCCCACTCTTCCTGGGACAGCAGCACCGGCTTTCCGTCCGGATGGCCATCGTCGGTGGCGGGGTATCTGCGCTCGGTGACGATGCCGCGGGCGATGATGTCGCCGTATGTGTCGCCGAAGTGATAGCGGGTGCCGACCATCCACTTGCGGCGCTTGCCGGCGCCGAGGTTGTCGGACAGTTCCCACGCTTCCGTGGTCTTCTTGATCTGCTCGGGATTGGTGACGCTTTCGCGGGTCACCACGTCATCGTAGAGCAGCAGGGCGAAGTGGCGCGATGTCGGCTGGCCGTCGACGAGGCCGTGCGCCTCCATCGTGGCCTCCTTCGGGTTCGATCGCCGGCGGACGGTGAATTCCGACGAGGACCAGACCGGCGCTTCCGAAGTCGGCTTGAGCCAGCACACATCGGGATAGATGCGGCGGAGCGTCGGGTTGCTTTCGAACTCCCGCTTTACCTGCGCGACGAACTTCGCCGAGATGCCCTTGGTATGCCCGAAGACCCCGATGGTGATTTCGGGATCGTTCAAAATCTCCTGTATCGAGCCGCAGAAGGTGATCAGCGTCGATTTGTAGTGCTCGCGCGCCCACAGGTCGAGATAGCCGTCGGGCTCAAGCTCCACCTCCCGGCAGCGGTCATAGAGCCAGGGATGAAACCCGTCGTGCCGTCCGAGGATGCAGGTGAACAGGAAGAACCTGTCCACGCATCCGAGATAGGCCATATCCGCGTCGGAGAGCGTTTCCGCCGTGAGCGCATAGAACTCCATGGCCGCGTCGTAATCGAGCGTGTGAAGCTCGTCGGCCTCGACATAGGCGACCAGATCGGGATTGGCCGAATCCCGGTAGCGTGCGCCAGTGTAGCGGGTGAGCATTCACGCCCATTCCCTCGGATTGCCGCCGATCTCGAACACCTTGCCGGGCCCGACTTCCTCGCGAGCCGCGAAGGACTTCTCCGCGATGTCGCCCGGCATGAACCCCTCCGGCCATATCTCGAACATCGTCACACGGTCGGGATCGCCCTCGTCCACGACAATGGTGATCATCCGCCTATGGTGCGCGAACATGTCGGCGTGGATGACCTTCAAGCCCTTGGCCTCGATGGCGGCAACGATGGATGCGAACTCGTCTTGTGTCGGGGCGCCCATCACCACCACCCCGCGACATGCCCGGCGATCATCAGCGCGGCCAGAGCGATCGGCGCCCATATGGCGAGACGGTCAACGCGGGTCATCTCACACATCCTCCGGCCAGCGAAGGCGCTTCGCGAGCGCGTCATCGCGCATTAACTTCGCCAGCCGATAGATCTTGGCCATCTTTTCCTCGCGACATACGAACGTTGCGCTGACAACCTGGCCAACTTCCGGGACGAAGGCAGAAACCGTTGCCGAGGATGGGTTGAGGGGGAGCCCGCTGAATGCAGGCGCAATGGCCGCTGAACTCAACAGCCTCAGAAATGTTCGACGGTTCATCTCACGCCTCCCCCGGCTTCTTGCCGGTGAGGAACGCTACCAGCCGCTCGCGCTTGCCGGCGTCGTCAAGAAGCACCAGCGCCAGATCGACGTACAGTGGGGCGGGGTCGCCGCCATAAGCGTTAGCCTTGAGGCAATCATCGTGGGTGAAGGCACATTCCTCGAACAAGGCCGCGAGGCCGATCACCGTTGGGTCGCGATCCTTCACGGCCGCATGGTATCTTTCGGGCACCTTCCATTCGTACAGAGCTTCCATTTTCGCCTCTTTCTGCCTTTCGGGTTCGCCTAAAACTGCCATTTTCAACCGGCGGTCGGTATAAACCCCGTCTCAGGGGCCATTTTACCGCCTCGCTTCGCCTGAAATGCAATCTCCGGTATTTGTCTAAGCCCGCCTCTTGAACTTCTTCAGCGCGTCCGCGAACTGCATGACCTGGCTGGTATCCCGTTCCGGGGCTTCCTCGCCCTCGCGGGGCTTGGTGTCGGGGATCTTGGTCCCCTTCACATGCTCCTGGGTCAGGGTCGGGGAGTCCTCGTATCCGAAGCATCGGATGAAGAACTTCCTCAGATCGGCGGCGGCCTTGAAGTCGCCGGCCTTCTTGGCGTCCTCGATGTCCCCGAGGAGATCGCGGAACATGGTCTTGGCATCGAATACGCTGTCGTCGAGGGCCTTGGAGGCCGTGACTTCCAGCAGTTCCTTGACGCGGGCCTGAACGTTTTCATTTGCTTTCAGGCGTGTTGCGTTGCCTCGGTTGGGCTTGTAGCCGGCTTCCTGATACGCCTTGTCTGAGGTCATCCCCTTGGCGAGGCATTGCGCGAACGCCTCGTGCTTGGGGTCGGGGAGGACGGGCATTCCGGTTTCGCCTTTGGTTGAGATTTCCTGCGCGCAGCAATTCCACGCAATATGTCAGGGGCGCACCCCTTGGCCGGACGTGGCGGTTCTCAGCCGCGATTGACTGCATTAGTGACGCATGGCCCGCAGGGGAGCCATCGAGAGTCCCGGCCGGGAAGAACGTTAAGCCGGTATGATTGCCGAGATACGGCCCGCGACGGTGAGGCTCTGCTTCATGGCGTTGACGCGGTTTTCAGCGTCTTCCCATGAATAGGCCGGGATGTCGGCGGCCCATGTCTTGCCGTCCATCTCGTAGTGAAGGGCGAATGTGTAGAGCGGGACACCCTGATCGTCGTATGAGATGCAGTCCTCGTCCGGTCCCTCGCGCTTGGCGCGCTCTCGTCCAAGGTCGATCACGGTCATCAGCACATCTTCCATACGGTGATTTTCGCCACCTGCCGCATTCCGCCTCCGGGCTCCACCATGAAGCGATGAACCGTTGTGGCTTCAAGGCAGCGCTCTATCGTCTTTTCCGCGTCCCTGGGCTTCTCTGGCCGAATGACGGGCATTTCCGCTTCGGGGTTGACCGCCGCATAGGCATAGGAGGCGACCGACAGCGCCAGCAGGGCGACGAAGATCATCCACCAGAGCCATTCGCGCATCAGTGCACCGTCACCAGTTGGATTTGATAGTCCGCGGCGAAGAAGAACAGATTGGAGCGATCGAAGGAGCAGGCAACCGCGTTGCCCTCGTCATCGAACAGCACCCACGCCTGATCGCCATCGATTTTCGTCTCGCGGATATAGGCCTCGGTGACATCCTGCCCGTCCGCTTTCTGGATGGTCTGCATGGGCGTCACCCTCGAATGAGAAGTACTCAGCAGGTCGATATGGGCTGAAGGCGCCAGTAGTCTCCGGTTCCGGGGCTCATCCTATCCGGGAGACGAGGCTGATTATGCCACCACTCGCTTTCCAATGGGGCCCAGAACGCGGGAGAAGGCCAGGTCGAAGGTGTTGGCACCGGAGCCTTGCGCGTTACCTTGCCGATCTTGCAATGCCGGACCAAGACGTTCAGCCTATTCTCGTAGCGGCGTGCACGCTCTTGCTCGTCAACGACGATGGTGTAGCTCATGGATGCCTCGGCTTTGGAATGAGAAAACCCGCCCTGCAGATTTACAGGACGGGCTGGTTTGCCTTATCAGGCTGGCGATGTGGTGCGGCGATCCTGCCGCGAACTCTATGCCGCCTCTGCCTTACGGCGCTTCGCTTCGCGCTGGCGGCGCAGCTCGTTCTGACGCTCGGCCCAGGCATACTCTTTCAGCCCGGCATCGAAGTCGCAGATCAGGGGCCGGGAACCCGGCTCCGCATATGACTGAATTCCGTTGATGATGACACGTTTATCCCCGATTTCGGCCTCGGTTGGCAACAGGCTTTCGAAGGTGAAATCGTGCGTAGAACCGTCCTCCACGCATGATGTTGCGGAAATGATCGCATTTACTGCGCGATCCTTGCGCCGACGCCCCGTTTCCTGGTGAATTCCTTCATCGCGGCACCACTTCGAAAACGACCGCTTTCCGGCCTTCGAGATGGCCCATGACAGCAGGCACCGCCGCTGGCTTTCATCCGGGACCAAACGGATAAGCTCGTTGGCTTGTTCCCACAAGGTCACATCGGCGGGATTGACGCGGGATGAAATGCGGTCGCGGTATTCTTGCTCCTCCTCATCGATCCGGTCTACGCCCCATCCATTCACGTCGGCCCAATCGTAGACATAGGGCAGGCTCATGGACTTGACCGGCGAGGGTCGGACCTGGATGGGCAGCCGGCGATCGATCTCGGCGGCGGCGATGAAGAGTTCCTGCACCTCGGTTGCGTTCATGCCCTGCTCCTTGCCCTGTCGTCCAATAGGTCCGGCTGCTCGACGCCAAACAGCCTCTTGATGCGTTCGTAAATCTGGCCCGCGATGGCGAAGCGCTTGGGAATGATCCCGTCAACGTCCCGCGCCCAATCCTGCAACCACCCTACATGGAGCCCGTCCACGAACGAGAACCATTTTTCCACGTCCTTGCCCATCAGGTCAGGGAAATTCCTCTCTGCGGCCAGTATGACGTCGCTGAAGGCCCATAGCGTGGCGGCGTCCAGTACCGTCTTGCGGATCATCGTCTCGGCCCACGTCATGATGACGAACCGCGCATGGTCGTATCCGCGCTTGTTGACGATCTTCTGAAGGCTGGCAACGGCTTTGGTCTGGCCCGGCTTGGCATGGGCGCTCGAATGGATCGGCTCTATGCCGAACTCATCGAGGATCGCCCTTGCTTCCGGGTGGTCGATCATGGCCGGGTCCATCCGTTTCGCTTGATGAATTTGGAGACGGCAGACGGGCACGACCCTATCTCCGCGCCGATGGCCGCGATGGTTTCGCCGCGGTCGAACATCTCCCTGACGATGCCTGCGCTATCCTTGATGCGCGGAATAATCTTGGCGTGGGGCCAATGCCTGTGCGCGATCAAACTCACAGTCGAGGGCGAGATTTCGAGCTTTGCCGATATCTCCTTGAACATCATGCCCTGATTCAGCATCGTCACGATCTGGGCCTTGTGAAGCTCTTCCAAGCAAGGCCGGCGGGGCCGCTGTCCGATTTTCGAAAGCGAGTTCATGATCGACGTTCGGTCCTTCCCGAACAGCTTGCCGATCTGCCCGGCGTTCAGGTTATACTTTTTGCTCACCTCTCCGATGATACGATCGCGGGCCGCGACGATGGGCTTTCTCCGGTTGTCAGCCATGATGTCATCAAAGCTGACGCCAAGAGCTTCGCATCGGTCGGCTATGAATTCGACCGGCCGCATGTTCTTGCGCTTCCGCTTGGGCTTGGCCTTCACAGGCTCCACAGGCGGCTCAGGACGCGCTTCGACCTTCTCCACCACTCTCAGGACCGGAGCGGGACGTTTCGCTATGGGTGAGCCCAGCAGGCGGTTTCTGCGGGCAATTGCTGCGGCTCGGGCTTGGGCCTCTATCGGGCCGATGGGATGGGGCATCATGGCAACACCGCCTCGTACTGGATAGGCTTCGAAGCATTTTCCACACCGTGGTAGGTGCCGAAGAAGCAGGGGTCGCTCAGGCCATATGGATTGATCTCAATAAGCGCTGGCTCTTTCCCGATCGGCATCCACAAGTCAAAGACGACGGTGTCGATGTGCAGGACAGGCTTGAGCGTTTCGGAAAAATAGTGATCTATCTTTTCCCGTACCGCTCTGCCCCCGTCCGGCGCGGCCTTGATCGGCTTCCGATAGTCATAAGCGGTGACGGCAATCAACTCGCCATCCTTGACGAAACACCGATACTCGTCTTCCGATCTCAGCCCGTATTGCCACTCGCGCAGGCAGATGAAAGCTGGTTGCTCTGGCACCCATTTGAATTCGTATAGGTCATCAAGCACGCGCTCTGACGCGGACAAGAAAAGGATTGCCTCTTTACCTGACACAGTGGCCGGTGCCTCAAACGGCCATGGATAATCCTTCGGTGATCTGCTGTTGAGCCGAACGAAATGCCTCCTCCAGCCCATGCGATTATCTATCTCAGCCGCGACTTCCCGCATGATCTCGCCCGGCGGGTTTCCGTCATGCATACCGAAGAACTCTTCAACAAGCCCACTAGGCACGCGGACGAACTCCGTTGCGAATGACAGCGCTGCAAGGGGTTTTGGCCACTGGTCAATGAGGCATGGTTGGACACGCGCGAGCCACCTCAGCGAGGTTTCACGATGCTGCTCGTCGGTAGGCATTACCAAATCTGGGATAGTGAGTTTCATTCCGCCGCCTCCCGCATCGCTTCCTTCAGCCGCTGCTCTGCCACCCGTCTCCGGCCCGCTGCGCTTCTGGCCTGAAACACCATCGGCGTTTCCTTGATCTGGTCGGGGTCGTGGCGCAGCGCGTAAACCCTGCATTCCTCCGCATAGAGAGCCCGCCAGGCGTGCGCCTCGGCCTCCCATCGGTCCCGAAATGACCTCGGCTTGCCGTTGGCGCCCTTCAGCGTCATCGTCTGGCTGGTCCATGATGGGCGGAACACCGCGATGTATCCGTCATGTTTGGTCCAATGCGCCTCAGCCGTGGGGATGTTCATGCTGCCTGATCCTTCATGATGTCCTCGACCATTTCGATGCGGGTGCCGATCCACCGCATTACGTTGACAGCCATGCTATTCCCAAGCGCTTTGTACCGAGGACCATCAGCCGCCGGTTTGCCGCGATAAGGGACATTCGTGTAATCGTCGGGGAACCCCTGTAGGCGCTCACATTCCCGAGGAGTGAGGCGGCGCACCGCCCATGTTTGCGCTACATAAGACCGGGATGAGCCGCCGGACGCCGCACGAATGTTGGCCGTCTCGTGAGGGCCCTCAAACTGCGCGCCCCCTTCACGGCCCCGCATATCGTAGGCTACCGCTGCGGGCTGGCCACCTCCAGAGGGGCTTGGGACTGTAAGCGTCGGGCTTATATCAACTCCAAACTTTGGTGTGACGCTTGTGGCTAAGCCATAGGCAACGGCTTGGACTTCCGACCGAGCTTCGAGCGTGTACGAAATGCCTTCCTGCACACCAACGCCATCGGGTCCGCTATTCGGGTTCTCGCGCAACGCACCAGCCTGGATTGCGATCGGCAATAGCGCACCTTGTTCATGAGGCATCCGTGCTGCGCTTGCTGCCATGCCAGAAGTCAGTGGATATGCCACAAGGTTGTCGTCATCTTCCTGCCGCCGACCTGCATAACCGCCCTCCCCTGCGCTCTCAGCGCCGCGGGTGAGTGTCTTGGCTACGACCGGAACAAGCGGCGTTCCCCGCCCCGTACCATCCTCTGAGGCGTCGAATCCTTCGCCCTTAAGGGTGTGAGCGACGAAGTTCTCCGTCTCCCAATCAAGGCGCTGGGCATAGCCTCGTGTGACACACGAGGCTACCGGATCGATGTGAGCGGCAATGTCATTGCCGCTGGCACTCTCGTCTGTGCCTAGCTTGGCTCCGTATCCTTGAGTGACACTGCCAGTAATGCCGAAGCCAGTGCGGGCGGCAGAACTTTCCCCCGCTTCTCGGCGCGGCGGAGAATCCCCGCGCAAGCCTTCGCGCTCAAGTAATACCGCTGCGGCACGTCGCCAGTCTCCAAGATATCCGACAACGAACACACGCCGCCGTCGTTGAGGGACAGCCCGTCCAAACCCGTCCACTCGGATATATTGAGCGTCAAGCACTCGCCATGCGAGGCCGTACGCGCCTTGGTAGCCTGGGACAACTCCCGCATTCCGCCATCCGTCGTGAGGGACTTCAATCCGTCGCCCGGAGAGCAATCCCAGAAGGCTTGCAAATCCTCGTCCTCCATCGTCCGAAAGGACGCCGGGGACGTTTTCCCAGACCACCCACGAGGGGCGATATCGTTGAGCAATGGCACCAAAGGTGAGCATGAGGTTGCCACGAGGGTCATCCAGTCCCTTGCGGAGCCCCGCGACGGAGAAGGATTGGCATGGGGTTCCGCCGACAAGAAGGTCAATTGCATAGTCAGGCCACTCCTCGAATTTTGTCATGTCGCCAAGGTTCGGGACACCGTTGGTCGTCAGCGCATCTCCGGGCATGTTGCTTCCGTAGTGATGAGCCAGCACCGCGGACGGAAACTTTTCGATCTCGCTGAAGAAAGCGGGCGTCCAGCCGAGGGGATGCCATGCCTGGGTCGCGGCCTCGATGCCGCTGCAAACGGAGCCGTACCTCATGCAAAAAGCCCTCGTCCGTTCATCGCCTGTGCAAACGGCGGTCCGTAGCTGGTCGTGGTGCCGTTACCCTGCATTGGCGCGAATCCTCCACATTGGCTCGATGCCGTTCATGCTCTCGTATCCCTCGATGTCTGGGAGATAGCGTAGGGTCACGTCGCCCTTCTTGCCGGACCATGAAAAGCGGGCCTTCTTGACCCACACGACGGTTTCGTCGTCGTCGGGGTTGGGCACGTCGATCACCACGCCGTGGTCGGGCTTGTTGTACCAGGCGGCGGAACCCTCGATGTCGTAGAGCGTCGGCACACGGCTCTTGCCCTCCCTGCCGACTTCCTTCGTCGGGTGAGCCAGCACGATCGCCAGCACCTTGTACTGGAGCGCGAAACGGCGGATCTGCCGAAGTGCGCGGTTCACATATTGCGTCTCGCTCTCATTCTTCGGCCGGGAATGCTCAACCTCGTTCCATGGATCGATGACCAGCACCTTGATTCCGTCCCGGATCACAGCATCGGCAGCGCGATCAAGAAGCCATTCCAGCGTCATGTCTTCGTCACTATCGCCCGTAGGATCAGCGTCGATGAAAACAAACTTGCGCTGTATGAACACGTCGGCTTCCGCGATCATCTCCCGGTTCCACGACGAAGCCGGCCGCTGTAGGAACGCCAGTCTCAGCTTGAAGCGAAGCGCAGGAACCGTGGGGATTTCGAACGACGCGACCGCAATGGTCCAACCATGACGGCGAGCAAGATTGGTGCAGAGGTTCATGGTCCACGTCGATTTTCCGTGACCTGGAATGCCGGTGATCACCAGCAACTCGCCAAGCCACAGGCGCAAATGCGGGTCAAGGTCAGTCCAACCGGTCGAGAAGGTGCGGGGCTCCTCTGTCTCGGGGTAGTCGTCCAGGCGGTAAACGCCTTTCACCGGATACGGTCGGGCCTCATTGAGAACACGAACAACGGCATCGGGACCGAAATTCATCCTGACATCGTTGAGGTCTTTGCACCCCTCGGGATAGACTACGAACGAACACCTCGCCGGCCCGAACCGCCGCACCAGTTCTGCCGAAAGGCGACGTCCTGGACCATCGTTGTCAGCAGCGATGATGAACCGCTTGATCTTCTTGATGCGGTGCCGATTATTCCAGACGAACTCAAACTTGCCCTTCGCGTCTTCTTCCGGATCGGCTTCGTCAACTTCTTCCGGCTCCTTGCCTTCCGGCACGGGCGGGGCGCCATCGGGAACCGAGACTGTGAGGTAGAACCCGCAATCGATCGCCGTCAGCGCGTCAAGCTCTCCTTCAGTCACTACGAGCGGCTTATGCCCCTCGGCAAGCGCCGGATCGTCCATGCAGTCGGCATTCCAGAATGTCTTGCGCCCGCCGGCGCGTTGCCAGAATTTCTTGCCGGGTGCCCGATACTTCTCCCCGACCACCGCGCCGCCATCGATGAATGGGAAAACGATGATGTTACCGTCTTCCGCCGGGACAACCGATGTCTCGCCGCTTTCATCGCGCACCGACTTAGCCGTAAACACTCCTGAAAGTCTTGCTACGTCCAGACTGATTTGCCGGTTTGCGAACGCCTTCTGCCCGATAGGTCCCAGCGCGTTTGTTGTCGTACCATTCACCGCCGTGTTCTCCGCAATGGTGGCAATTCCACCGAACGCCTTCCGTGCCGATCTCAACCGACAGGCACGGTTCCTTCTTGTTTCGCCGGCCCGGTGAGCACTTCGGGCAGGTGGTTTTCTGATTGCCGGACACTTCGCGACGGACGCGGATGCCGTGAGCCGACAAGATTTCGCTTGCGGTTCTCATATCCGTCCATCGATGTGCTGATAGGTGCTGCGGCTGCGATCACGGCCGAACTTGCTGCGCCTGTCGTCTGCCGCCTTGCGAATCCAGTTCCGCCAGGTGCTCGTCCAGTCGATCTTGGTTCCCGCCTGACCGCCCTTGCCTCGCCAGTGATCGCGGAAACGGTCGGCTTCGCGGTTTGCCTCGGCAGCAGTCAAACCCTCGGAGATCGCAAAATCGATATCCGGTTGCCAATCTGGAGAAAGCCTGGTCGCTCTTTTTGAAGAACCGCTAGGTTCTTCTTTTTCTTTCTTATCTTCTCTCTTCTTATCTGCTTCAACAGACCGTGAAGCAATTGCTTGGCTCACATCTATGTTTTCCAATGACTTAGACCGTGAGATTGCGCTTTCGATCCCGCCCCGACTTCCCGCCGACTTGCGTTCGACGCTCACTCGGTCACGGGTCGAAATCTCTTCGATCGCCCGCCGGTTCGAAATGAAACCGAGTTCGCGGGTGAGTTTTCCAGCTGCGACGAGCTCGCTGAGGAGCCGTTCTGCCTTGCGGTCGTTGCAGCGCAGGAGACCCGCGACGATAAATTTATTGTCCGCTACCGGCCTCCCGGTGACGTACATGGCATGGCAGATGCGAAGATATGCCGCCTCCTGCTCAAGCGTCAGGTCGTCGGTTCCCTCGTTCCAATCCACCGGATGCATCTTGTACCAGTCGGTCATGGCGCGTTCTCCTGCTCGTCGCGGGCCTGGGCATAGGCCAGATAAAGGCGGGACGCTGTAAGCCTGTCCTCGGGCTCGCCAGAGCGCTTTGCGAGGTCAACCGCGTCCAGGTATTCGTCCCACTTGATTTGAAGTTCAGGGCAGCCCGTATGGGCCTCAGAGCCGCGCTCGATCTCCGCGCGGGCCAGTTCGTCCGACAAGCGAGCGAACGGCGGCACGACGGCGGCAAAGCGGGGCTGATGCTTGAGGGCGAAGCGGCTCATGCTGCGTCTCCAAACAACTCGCCCTGCCGAGCATCCTTGCGATCGAGCATCCGCAGCACGGTTTCACCCTGCCATTTTCGATCCCACACGAACCAGGCGTTGAGCATCGGCGGCGCGCCCTGCCCCGTGAAATCGATCTTCCACCGCATGAGGTAGACTCGCGCTGGCGGATGCTGGGCATAGAACGGGCCGAGTCCGCCGGCGCCGGGCCATCCCCAATTCATCAGGAGGGCCATGTAATCCACGTCCAGCGTGTCGAGCGCGTGCTTCAGCCAACGGGCCTTGCCGTTGCCCCAGCCGCATTCCCCGAAAGGAGGATTTGTCACAATCGCTTTCGGGCCGCTGGTGAAATCATAGAAGCTGGCGATCATCGCGCCGCAGCCCCGATCCACCATATCCGACTGTTGGACCTTGAGGCCGAGCGATTCCATCTCGCGCACCATGGCGCCGTCGCCGCAGGCCGGCTCCCAAACGCAAGGGAATTCCCTCAGCCGGTCGATTTCGGCATGGAGGAAAGCCCGCGTCGGTTCGGGCGGCGTCGGGTAGAAATCATCCTTCTCGCGCTCGAGGTCGTCGGTCTTGATGATTGAACCGTCCAACTGCCGGACGGCGACCGGCTTTGACTTCTTGCCGGTGGCGCGGAACAGCCCGCGTGCTGATACCGCCGTCATTTCACCACCTCGACATCTATGCCGAGCAGCGCCTTCATCATCTTGCGCTTGAGGCGGAATTCCCTGGTAACGTATCCCTTCACGTCGATGACGCGAAACCTGTCCTCGACATGATCCCAGAAGGCGAAGTCTGCCTTGTACGTGGCGATCAATTCGCCCTTGGGGCCAAGCATCTTGAAAGGGCGCTGCATCTCTACAGCGGACACCTCTCCGGCTTTCTCGCGGATTTTGAGCGCGGCGTAATAGTCTCCCTCTGCCTTGCTATCAAACGTGATGCCGTCGATCACGGTTTTGCGGTTGCCGTACTTGGCCCGCTTGGGCTTCGCTGCCTGCGCCTGAAATTCCGCTGCTGTCATCCGTTCTGTCATGCCGCTCGTCTCTGTCTGGAAAATGCTGCCCGACCTGGGAGGAGGAGTGGTCGGGCAGCAGGTTGTGGGCGCGCCTGGGAGGAGGACGAGCGCGCCCCTTCGCGCTGGCGGGAGCGGGAACAACCGCCAGTGAAGCTCATCAGCCGAGGCGGGCCCCGGCGAAGAAACAGAACCGGCTATGGCCGTCGCGGGCGAGGCAGATGTGATAGGCCCCGTCCTCGCTGTCGCGCGCCGACTGGTACGGAACCACGCCGGAATAGCCCTGGGTTTTCAGTTGGGGATGGGTGCCGACCGGCAATTCGACATGGTAGCCGTCGGCGGCTTCCGTGACATAGCGCGCATCGATCGGCGCGCAGTCGCCGTTCTTGTGGGTCGCCGCGGAATGGCAGCACTGAGGCGGATATTCCATGCCGCTCTGGGCGGTATGGGCCTTTGCCATGGTGACGGCGACCAGCGATGATACCGCGATGACGGCAACCGCCATGGACGAGATGATAAGTCTGCTCATCGGATTTTCCCTGATAAACGTTGTCCGGTCATTCGCTCCGGTGGGTTCCCGCCAAGGCTCCCTCCGGCTATTCCCTCACGTCATCCTTTTCGGGGTTGACGCTGTAGGCCTGCGCCAGGTCACATGACCCGGCGCTTCGCAGCGCGGACTTTCGCAGCCAGCGCTTCAACCTCATGATCAAGATCTCTAAGAGCAGCATCCCCGTACCTCGCTATGTCTGCCGCGATTTCATGTTTCAGCTTCACGATCTCGCGTTCGCAAAGCCGCAGATATGCCGCCCTGATCCGGCCGCACAGCGATATGCGGGGGTCCGCCATTTCGCCGTTGATCAGCCGCCGAAGCGAGCGGGCCGTCATCCCCACATCGCGACCGACACGCTCGAGCGCGTTCATCTGGTCGCCGTTGCCCCGGCTTTCGCGCTCCACCATCTTCCGCGCGTAGGCTGCGGCCGTCTCGGGGGTGAATGCGTCTGTACTCAACATTGCTTTCGCCTCTCGATTGAAGTTGTCGTTTGCCAAAAACTGGTCTGAAGTTTTCCTGTCCACGTTCCCGATCTCCGATAATTTCTCCCTATCGGAACCGGGGCATTTGAAAGGAGCCTCCGCCCCTCTCTCTTCCATTGTCAGGCGACCCGTACCGCCAAGCACTGTCGCCGTTGATCCCTTTTCAAACCCCTCGGAAGAGGGCGAGGCCCATGCCCTGCGTGCCTCAAACCCTCTTCCAGGCCCTCCCCGGCGCCGTTACGCCGCACTGTCTGCGCCGGGGAGGCATTCAAATTCAGGAGGAAAGACCTTGCGGTTCGATCCAGTATTCGTCGAAGGCGGAACTACTCTCCTGCATCAGCCAATAGCCGGAGCACTCGACCAGACGGCGGGCGCGGATCACGGCATTGAGGAATTCGACCAGTGCGGTTTGCGGGAGGATGACGCCGGGAAAATTCAAGCTCTCGGAGAATTCGATCCCCACCGCCTTCATCAGGCCAGTCGCGGACATCCGCTTTGGGCGGATGCTATTGAGGACACGTACTAGCCGTGCCTCTGTCGAATCGCCTTCCATGGCCAAGATCGCGCTCATTTGCCAACCCTCGTGAATTCGAGGTCGGAAAGCTCAAGGATCAGCGCGCCTTCGCAAGCTGCCTCGATCTCATCCTCGGTCGACTCCCGATCTCGGGCTTCATCCCGCATCCGCAGAACGACGCCGACGACGATCAGGACAGCCAGAGTGAGCCCGGTTAATGCGAGATAAATCATTGCCTCAATCCCCCATGATCGGCTGCAGTCCAGCCGGGATGCGAATGAACTCGTCGATCCGCCGGAGCATTTCGCGGCGGTTCATCCGCACCGGGCGCCCCTTCTCGCCGTTCTTGCGCAGCGTGTACCAGCCGCGATCCATGCCAAGGGTAAAGCCGTGAGAGGTGCAGAAGTCCTGCAAGGACGAGAAGTCCGTCTGGAAACCCCGCTCGAACCGGCGCGGGGCTTTTGCCATGTGCTCCGCCATGCCGGCGATCTGCGCGCGGAGCGGATCGGTCTTGCCGAAAAGCTCGTCCAGAGTTCCCGTGTGTTGAGGGGCGGGGTTCATCGTTATGTTGGCGTCTGGGTTGTGCATCTATGCTTTCCCCCGGATCATATTGCGGATGGCAAACGCCATATGCTCGTTGCCCTTGATGTATTGAGGATTGGTCCAGTCGGCAGAGGCCCATTTGACCCGCTGCTCTTCCGCGATCCCAGCGCACCGATCGCGCTCTGCGAGAATGGCTTCGGCAATGATCATCGGAACGGACTTATACCCGCCCTCGTCATACAGGCGCTCCGCGTGCATCATCAGTTCGTCGGGTATAGGGCTCATCTACCCCTCCCCCTTCAATGCGGCTTCGGCCATGTCAGCCATGCGGTTGACAGTGGCGTTGGCTTTGGGAGTGCGCTGGGAGGCGATCTTGCGGAGGGTGAAGCCCCGGCTCATCGCCTTCGTGGACCACTCCATTCCTGTCTCTTGGCAGATGATCGCGTAGTACTCCCATTCGTCGCGCGCTCTGAACACTTCCGGCGCGAGCCACTTGGCGATCTTGATACGGAGGGTCATTGGGCTGCCTCCGAAGAATTCGCGGCTTCGAAGATATCGGGCCGCAACTGCTGGCGAGGAATGCCGGTGAAAGCCTCGACCCGGAGTAGATGCTCGACCGGCACCTTGCGCCATTGGCTGATGTTCGACCGCGTGACGTTCAAGTGCTTCGCAAGCCGAACCTGCGAACCCCTGTTGGCCTTGATCCAGTTTGTCAGGATGTCGTTTCCACCAACGCTGAGCGTTGCCGCCCACGCCGCGACTTCACCTTCATCCCTGAACCATTCCGAGCCATTGACGCGATACGGGGAGAACTGGATGTGAATTTCCCGCTCCCGGCGATCCTCAGCATCGAAGAACCCGACCAGCTCGACCGGGTGGGGGTTGAACGTCTTGGCGATCCTCAGTCTGGATTCCGGGTTCCGGGACCAGCCGATCTTGAGGAAGCCTTCACTTCTGAGGACGTAGATGAAACCCATCATCCCGCTGCCTCCGTTTTGGAAGCAAGCATGGTTTCCATGTCCACGCCGGTATGCTCCCGGATCGCGACCGCCACCTTCAGGGACGGCGTTGCATATCCGAGGCGGATGCGGGCGATCATGGAACGGTCACAGCCGACCAACTCCGCGAGCTGGGCGTCCTTCATTCCGGTTTCGGTCATGTGCTGCTGAAGTGTTTTCATGCCGCCATGGTGCATCACATGAACGTTCATGTCAAGCACAATTCGACGCAACATGTTCATGTCATGGAATGGCCCTTAGAACGGGAATGTGGGACTTCTTCGCAATGCCCCCGATTAAGAAACCAAAGCCGCAACTGGGCCGCACGTTCCTTCGAGAATGGAGGGAGTACCGCGATCTCTCACAGGAAACCGCCGCCGATCTGCTCGGCATTTCGCGCCCGAATCTGTCAAAGATCGAGAACGGGGCTGTGCCCTATTCGCAGCCAATCCTCGAGGCTGCGGCCGTCGCCTATAGGTGCGACGTGACCGATCTGCTCCGCTACGATCCGTTTAAGGTCGGAGAGGCTGTTGACCTCCTGGCCCTGCTGAATGCCAAGACAGATGCCCAGAGGGAGCAAGCAATCCGCATTCTCAAAGCTGCACTGAGTTAAACGGCTCGCTTCAGCAGCACGAAATCATGTTCGATTGAAAATGCCCATGTGCCGCCATCGAGCGCGGCAAGGGCGTGAGCCAGGCTCCCGACCAGTTCTTCCACGCGCGGCACCTCTTCCTGCGCTGGAACAGCCCCGAATACCTTCGTCGACAAAAACACTGCCGGTATGCCTGCAATCAAATTCCTACGCGTGGGCACAATGGGTATCCTCCAGACGGAATGTAAGTTGGGTGCCTGATCAAATATTAACGGTCTCGTGCAGTATCGTACAATTCATAAGATCTTGGGATATGTGGATAACTTATTGGTGAGGTTGGCAAAATCAATTTTCACAAAGTTGTCATAGGGATTTTCTTCTTGGCAGGGTTAACGATTGAGGATCGTGCGGCGGAAAATCGCGGCTTCTTTGTGACGTGATGTGCCGTTTCAGTCAGGTGAACGACGAGGCAATATCCTGTCATTAAGATGGTCCTGTGAAGACCACCAGTCCATGCCGCGATCCTCCGCGACCAAGCATCCATGAAGTCGAATTGAACCAGCAGGTAGTTTTGTTTTCCCGGACCCTACCGGGCTCTGTTGGCATCCTCCCGCCGGTCAAGCGGTGCAAACGGTACGCGCCAATTCTACAATCTTGCCCGAAGGCGGTCTTCACATGGTGTCCTGCTGTTATCCGGCAGCTTGCAAAGCTGTGTTCCCGGCGGGCCATCAACCCCGTCTGACTTCGCTCGGTGAGCCTGGCGCCGATACCGCGTCCGTTTCATGTACCGGATGATCGGCGGGCGCGGATGAAACCTCTAAAGACCGCTGCCTTTGCGCTTCCGAACGCTTCATCTTGGCGGGAACCTCCGAGCAGACCCAAGATATCGCGTTTTTCTGCGCCTGCAGGCAGCCATTCCGATTGCAAAACCTTACCAGTTTTGATAGACACTCGGTCGAAGCAATAGCGCCTGCAGCGCCGGTCGGATCATCCCGCCGGCGCTTTTCTTTTGGCACAAGATTTTTCCCCCGTCAAAAAAATTTCATCACATGAACATTAGATGTTGACAGACTTGTTCATCACATGCACTATTCTCCCCATCAGCAGCACCGGCCTCGGTCGAAGTTCTCGCGCTGACAAACGGGGATCAGAGACATGGATACCTTGGAACACCACCTCGATTTCGAGGAACTGAACATCAACGTCTGCGGCAAGTCCGCGCCGGGCATGATGCTCTACGGCACGGCAACGCTCACTGGCGACGAGGACGGCTTTTCGGTGGTCGCGGTTCGCCTGGATGGAGGCGCGTGGCTCCGGGCTCGTGGCAACGGTGCCGGCGGTTTTCCCGCTGCCTTCGAGGATGAGCTTTTCAAGCGCATCGCTGCCGTGATCGAAAACCCCAAGACGGCGATTGGCAAGTATGCCGAGGGCGAATGGGCCGATGTCGTCGAGGCCGCGAAGGCCGGCGATCCCGACCGCGCCTATGACGAGCGCCGCGATCATGCCGCCACCGAACGGGCCGATCGGGAACGGGAGGCGGAACATGCGTGACGCCAAGAAACCCTTCACCATCACCGTTCGGCTGACCGAAGAACAGCGCGCCCGCTTGGACCGCGCCGCCAAATTGGGTCCGTACAGCATCACCCTCACCGACATCATCAATCGAGGCATCGAACTCGCCGCCGCCGAGCTTGAGCGGATGGCAGAAAGGGCAGGTGCATAATGCTTAGGCGCCCCCTCTCCACCTATGCCGGCGGCTCGCCACGGGCCATTTCAGACGGCTCCAGTGCCCAGGTGTTTTATTTCGTCGATGACGCAACCCACGACATCGCAACGCTGGCGGCAGCCCTCCAGGAATGCGCCGATTACTTCGAGAACCGCGCGGACGCCGACTGCGATCAGGACGGATTCATTCCGAACAAGGAAATGCAGATGCTTGACGTGTGCAAGCGCGCGCTCGGGGAGGCGAAATGATGGATTGCACCCGCCATGCCTTTGACGGCTGCGCCGGCGACGGTGGACCGACCTGCCGGGATTGTCCCGCAACGATCTACATCCCAGCGTCCGAGACCCCGATGGGCCGTCACATCCTCAAGCAAAGCCTCTGGCGGCTTTACGCAGTCCTGGCCGTGGCTTGCCTCGCCTTCATCTTCGCCGCCGCACACGGGCTTACTCGCGCCGAGAGCGCCTATCAATCTTCAGAAAGGGTTTAGTCATGAACGCCATCAATGCAGGCATCGTCGCGCAAGTATCGATCATCGAGCCGTGGACATGGTATTTCGGCGCGCTGAAGACCCCGGAAGCCATCGGCTCTGACCGTCTCCCCATCCATCCCGGCGAATACCAGCTCGGCTATTATCGCGTCCGCCGCAAGGACGGCAACTGGGAGCCTGTCGGCATCTACCCGGACGACGAGCAGGACGGCAAGGTCGTGGCCTTCCGCGGCGATCGTCAGATTGACGACATCCCCGAACTGTTCGTGTGGGCTTGCAGGAACCCCGTTACCCACGACGCCTACGTGAAGGCTCTCAACGGCGGCGGATGGGATGACGAGCCGGCGACCGCGCCGGGCATCGGCGACAATTCCGGCGAGGCTGACCCGTTCGACGCGCTGCGCATCGAATACCTGGGCGAGAAGGAACTGGCCGAGGAATACATGCGCCAGCCGGTTACGACCCAGGCGCAGGCCGACAAGGCGGCGATCTGGGCAAAGCGGCTCACCGCCATCAAGACCAAGGCCGAAGCGCTCCACAAGGTGGAGAAGCAGCCTCACCTCGACGCCGGCCGCGCCGTGGATGAGAAGTGGCGGGAACTCAAGACCGAGCCGGACGATCTCGCCAAGAAGCTCAAGGCGCACATCAAGCCGTTCTTGCAGGAGCAAATCAGGCAGGAGGAGGAGCGCCAGCGGAAGGCCAGGGAGGAAGCCGAGGCCGCGCGCCGTGCAGCGCAGGAAGCCGCCAGGAAGGCCGCTGCGAGCGGCCAGCAGTCGGAGCAGGATCGCGTAGCAGCACAGGCCGAAGCCGAGCGGCAGGCCAACCTTGCCCGCCAGGCAGAGCAGGAAGCCGAAGCCCGGAAGGTCAATGCCGGCCGCACCGGCGCCCGCGTATCCATGCGTATCGAGAAGGTCGGCGTTGTCACCGACTACGCGAAAGCGGCGGCGGCTCTCGTCGCGATGAAGCACAAGGACATCATCGAGATCATCGATAAGCTGGCGCAGCGCGCGGCTAAGGCCGGAATGCCATTCGACGGCATGGAAATTCGGGAAGAGGAGCGCGTGGTCTGATGAACGCTATCACCAAGACCGAGGCCGCCCGTCCGTCCCTGATCGACTCCATGGCGGCGCAACGGAACATGGATCCGGCCCAATTCGCGAAGACCGTCCGCGCCACGGTCATGCCCGCGCAGCACACGAACGAGCAGTTCGCCGCACTGATGCTGGTGGCGGACAAGTACGACCTGGACCCGATCCTGAAGGAAATCTATGCCTTCCCGGCGAAGGGCGGCGGCATCGTGCCGATTGTCTCGATCGACGGATGGGTAAACCTGATCAACTCTCACCCGCAATATGACGGGGTGGAGTTCGATTTCGAGCATGGCGACGACGGCGTTCTCGTCTCCTGCACCTGCCGCATGTACCGCAAGGACCGGAGCCGCCCGGTGACCGTCACCGAATACCTCTCCGAGTGCATTCGGAACACCGAACCCTGGAAGATGAAGCACCGGATGCTTCGTCACAAGACGATGATCCAGGCGGCGCGCTATGCGTTCGGCTTCGCCGGCATCTATGACGAGGACGAGGGCGCCAAGATCGCCGAGATGCGCGAGATCAATCCGGTAGATCGCAAGCCGCCGGCGCCTCCGAAGCCGCCCGAAGCCGAGCACAAGCCCGCGCCGGCAACCATCGATCACGTCGCCGACAGCATCGACGCCGACTCGGAGGACGAGCCGACCGCCGAAGACATGGCGGAAGATCAGGCCGAGGTCATCGACGATACGACGTTCTTCGAACAACTCGAGGAAGCGCTCGCCGTCGCCGGCGATCTGGAAACGCTGGAGGAAGTCTGGACCGAGTTCGATCCCATGGCACGTTTCGACGGACAGAAGGGCGGCGAGATCAACCAGGGCATCGCGATGGCGATCCGCAAGCGCGCTGAAAAGCGCATCGGCGGTGCATGATGACCAAGCACGAGATGCCGCCTTTCAACATGATCATCGAGAGCGGCCGGATGGTCCCGGCAACGCCTTACGACGCCGAGCGGCTGGACAGCTTCCGCCGTGGCACCAAGGTCAAGGTCCGCTTTACCGAGGAAAAGGACCGCGTCCTGGTGCGCAAATGGTTCGCCATCATCGGTCTGGTCGTCAAGACGTGCGCCACGCCGTGGAAAAACAAGGACGAGGCGCATGAGGCGATCAAGCTCGCCCTCGGCATCGTGAACCTTTCCAAGACGGTCGGCGGCGATTTCATGGCCTATCCGAAAAGCCTGGCCGAACTCGAAGACCCGGAACTGCAGGATGCCCTTCGGGACATGACCGAACTCCTGTCGAGGATGACCGGCGTGGATGTGGAAACGCTGAACAAGGAAACGGCGCACATCGTCGCCGATCCCGAAGAGCCGCACGATCCCGAAACGGGCGAGGTAATCGAAAACGAAGCTTCCGGCGAGGTCTCCCCTGCCTCGCCGGCTGATGACGACGCATCCGGTCCCGCCGACCGTGATGACCGCACGTCGTCGAATGGTGAGCCGGTCGGGGAGGTCACCCCCGTTGCCAATGATCCGGCCGGCTCGCCTGTTACCGATGATCAGCCAGCGTTGTTCGATCCCGATTTTCACTTCGTCGGCGACGAGATCAAGTTTCTCGTTGAGTTTGCGCAGAAGGCAATCCGCCTTGCCGCCGACCAGACGCAGGACGAGGCGTATCGGCGCTCGCAGCTGCGCACGATGTACGAGGCCTACCGCGACAGCGAGGATGTCCGGTTTTCGGCTGATGCCTTGAAGGCACTCAAGGCCATGACGGTTCCGATCGCCAAAATCCTCGATCACAAAGACCCGGCTATCGCCCGCGATTTCATCGCCCGCGACATCCTCGGCTGCCGCCCGGATGAACTGGAGGGCCGGCGCCATGGCTGACGAAACCCTCATTTCATGGGCCGACCACACCCATAATCATTGGATCGGATGCGCCCGCGTTTCGCCGGCGTGCGACGGCTGCTACGCCGCTCACCTGATGGAAACCCGCATGGGCCGCGTACAGTGGGGCGGACCCGGCAAAGGGCAAGGCACGCGGTCTTTCACAAGCGTGAGCAACCGTCGTAAGCCTCTCACATGGGACAGGAAGGCAGCGAAGGCAGGCACCCGCCCGTTTGTGTTCTGCTCCTCGCTTGCCGACGTGTTCGACAATCAAGTCCCGACCGAATGGCGCGCCGATCTGTTCGACCTGATCCGCAAAACGCCGAACCTGATCTGGTTGCTACTGACCAAGAGGCCGCAGTTGATCGTCAAGTTGTCCGAGGCCGCCGGCGGGTTGCCGGCTAATGCCGCGATAGGAACGACAGTCGAGGATCAAGATCGCTTCGACATCAACGTGCCGGCTCTGAGGAAAGCAAAGCGCCTCACGTTCCCGGCATTTACCTTCCTGTCGTGCGAACCCCTTTTGGGGCCGCTGATCGGCTCTTTCCATGAGATTGATTGGGTCATCACCGGCGGCGAAACCGACCAGGGCCAGCACAAGGCGAGACCGACCAATCCTCAGTGGTTCCGCGACATCCGCGACCAGTGCGCCGCCGCTGGCATCCCCTATCACCACAAGCAGAATGGCGAGTGGGTTTCAGTTTCTGAAGTCGCCGGGGATGGCCCGCACTTCCGGTTTCCAGACGGTCGCACGGTGCGCCGCATCGGGAAGCACCGGACGGGCCGCACAATCGACGGCGCGACCCACGATGCCTTCCCCGCGATCAGGAGGGCAGCAGTATGACTCCCCGCACGATCCGCGTCCGCAAGCCAGCCGATCCTTTCGCCTCTGAAATCGCCGCCAGGCTTCGCGCCAAGCGCGACGGTGTTCCATACCGCCCGACGCCGAAACGCTCGCTGACGGCCAAATCTGACGGCCCAGCGCCGATCATGATTGTTGCCGAGCGGCGGGGATGGCTGGCGGCTGAGCAGGGAGGGCGGTTCTGATGGCTCGCCTCGAGTTCTCCCGCAAGACGAAGGCGGCGATCATCAACCGCGCCGCCGGCAAGTGCGAGGCCTGCAAGGCTGCCCTGAAGCCCGGCGAAGGCGAGGTCGATCACATTCTCCCCTGCGAACTCGGCGGTGAGCCGACGATCGCCAACGGCCGTCTGATTTGCCGGGTCTGCCATAAGGCCAAGACGGCTGACGATATTCGGCGCATTCGCAAGTCCGATCGCCAGCGGGACAAGGCAACCGGCGCGCTCCGGGCGACGGGCAAGATCAAATCTCCCGGCTTTGCCCGATCGGAGAAGCCCGCCCGCGTCCCGAAACTCCCCCTCCCGGCTCCCAAGCCACTCTTTCGCGAGGAACGCACATGACACCCCAAGAGCGAACGGCAATTGAGACAGCATACGGTCTTCTCTGGCTTGCCGTCACGGACGACCAGAAGATCCATGAAGCGCGGCGTACACTCTTAACCCTGATTGATAAGGACGGGCAAAAGCGAGGCATTGCACTAGCCGTCGAAAAGTACGGGCACAACACGCCGGAATTTTGGGTGGCCCTCCCATGACCGCCGCAGACACCACCGCACTTCTAGAGAAGCTCGACAAGCCCGATGCGTGGCACAGAGACACAAGCTTCGATTTCCATTTCTATGCCGGGCCTGAAACGCCAGGGAACAGCACCAGCGATCCCGATGAATGGGCGCCCCTCTTCGCCCTCACTCCATCCGATCTAGAAGCCATAAAGGCTGCGCTGGTCGAACGGGAGGAACTGCGGGAGGTGCCCCATCGGGTGTGGGAGGCGTTCCAGCAGGAATACGAGGCAGAGATGGACCTTCACCCGCGAGAAGGCAATCAGGCGATGTATCAAGCCTTGCTGGTCGCCATCAACGCGGACCGCGCAGCCCTCGGAAAGGAGCCATCATGACCCCCACCCCCACAACTATGACCGAGGCGGACGGTAACAGGGACAGCGGCTATCTGCTCCCCGGCGTCACGCTGGACATGAAGCTTGCAGCCGTGAAAGCTTATATCGCCCGAGCCGGGAAGTGTCAGCCAGTCGCCATCGTTGAGGCGCTTGCCGCCGCCCTCGCCGCTTCCCCCGCCAGTGCGGAACAGCCGGAGCGCATTGGTCGCGACCGAGATATCATACTCGAAGCCATCAACACCTACGAAGCTTGGAGCGAGGAAGACGAGTTTGACGCTCGCCGCGTCTTGGACGAAATCCTCTCTCGCATGAAGTGGCGCGTCAAGATGACCGAAGCCGCCGCACCACCCGCCCCCGCGCCGGATGATCTGCGGGAACTGCGAGAGGCTGCGGAACGGGCGAGCCAAGGCAGGTGGTGCCAGTTTCATCCGCAATACTGCGCCGAAGCGAAGGATGCCCCTCGATCCTCATGGGATAGCTCGCACGACATGAGTGCGGTCAATGGCGGGGAGCGAAAGCGGATCGCGACGTTTAAACACGCGGACGATGCAGCCTTCGTGGACGCCGCCAACCCCTCCACGGTTCTCTCCCTTATCGCCCGTATCACCAGGCTAGAGAGCGAGAACGCGAGGCTGCGGGAGGCGTTGAACAATCGCCCTAACATAGAGCCGTGGGGAGTGGTCCAGATCGGCAACGACGGACGGCCCGCGATCTTTTCGCAGAAGTACAACACCGTAAAGGCGAGGTTCACATCGGGGAACCATGTCGGATGGAAATCTGGCGATATCGTTTACCGCGCAGCCGTATCGGAGCAGAAGCCATGACCGAGACAGAACGCACACCAGCCGTGGACGATTTGCCGAAGGACATCCGCAAAACAGCCTATGAACTCGCACGGAATTCCGGGTGGTCTTTCAATGAAGACTTCCGTCGCATAGCCAACGCACTCGTTGCCGAACGCAACCGCCCCTCCACCCGCGCCAGTGTGAGCGAGGCGGCGGTGACGGACGAAGCTGGATTGCTGCGGAAGGCAAAGATGGTCATTGACCTGCGCGCCTACGGCGAGGTCGCGCGAATACCGATCCACTCCACTACTGCCGCCCGCGAGATGATTGCGGAAATCGACGCCGCCCTCTCTGCCGCTCTCGCATCCACAGCCGAGACGCCCTTCGCGTGGTACTGGTACGACGCGACGGGATGCCTGATTATCACAGGCGACGATCGGCAGGCGGACATTCCCGATGATGCCAAGCCCCTCTACACACTACGGCCCGCGCGGCGTGAGACGTGGGAGGAAGCGGCAAAGGTGGCTGACGACTACGGATTGGATGCGCTACCCGACAGCGAATATCGACTTGCTTGCACCGATCTTGCCGAGGCGTTCCGTGCCCGCGCAACAGAGGAGCGGGACGATGGGTAAGCCGTCATATGACGAGGTTCTCGCCAGGAATTCGTGCGAGGAGATTTGCGAAACACTGCGGCAGTGCGCATCAATGCCCTGCGACGAGGAATACTCGTACGGCATACCGGAAATCGTCCTGCCATTCGCGCTCGCGGTGGTCGCTGAACTCAAAGCGAAGAACCCCGATTGTGTCATCCTCATATTCAGCACACCGGGGGATGGAGTAACCTTGAAGGTTCACCAGCGCGCCGGCAGGGACCACTACCTTTTCATCGAAAAGGATTACATCGGAGACGCGGAGTGCCCGGAGCAGAGCGCTCCGTCACCTCTTTTCTGGCGCGCCGCCCTTCAAGGAGACAGCCATGGCTAAGCATCAGCTCGCGACCATTGAGTTTTCCGGCGGCGTCGTCGAGGTCATCACGCAATTCTGGGTGCCCGATGCCCACGTTATCGATCAGGCCCGCGAAAAACTTGGTCCGATTGCGGAACTCGTATCCGATTTCAATGTGACCATCCGCCGCCCGCTTAACGCATTCGAGGAGTATGTTTACAGCCGAGGAGACAGCCATGGCCGGTGATGTCGATATCGTGGAACGGCTGAGACGGGCGGTATCCGTTGGGGATTATCCGTTCTATTATGATGATCATGGCGAGATGATCCTTCACGAGGATACCATGTCCGAAGCCGCCGACACCATCACCGCCCTCCGCTCTCGCATTGAGGAACTGGAACGAGAGAGAGACGAGGCAAGGGCGAAGGCATTCGAGGAAGCGGGAGAATGGCACGACGACATGGCTGCAAAGCACAGCGCTGATAGGCGTGTCAGCAACCATCACGAGATGATGGCGCGGGAACACCGCCGGTTTGCATCCGCCATCCGTTCTCTGGGGAAGGAGCGGACAGCCCCTGTGGAAAACGGGGAGAAGCCATGAGCGAGGTCTATCCAACCTACGTCACGCCGGAGAAATTGGCCGAGCATCTCGGCTGGTCGGCCCGGGAACTTCGGAAAAAGGCCCGCCAGATTGGCGCTTGCCGTATCATGGGCAATGCGATGATACTGACCCCGACCGACGTTGATGCTATTCTGGAGGCTTCGCGGCCATGCCCCTCACCATCTTCAAGCGAGGCGAAGTCTGGCACTACCGGGGCACGGTTGCCGGACGGAGACTTCGCGGCTCTACAGGCGCTAAAGACAAAAAAACAGCGCAGCGAATTGCAGCCGAAATCGAAACAAGGCAGTGGAAAGGTCATCTCGATGGACCGGAAGCGGTCCTGACGTTCGCCCAGGCCGCGATCCTCTATCGCAAGGCCGGCAAGTCCGACCGCTTCCTTGATCCGGTCGAAGTCTACTGGAAAGACACCCCCGTCAAGAACATCACATCGGGCGCGGTTCGCAACGCGGCGATCGTCCTTTACCCTAACGCCAAGGGATCGACGCGAAACCGGCATGTGATCGTGCCGACCCAAGCCATAATCAATCATGCCGCCGAACTGGAACTTTGCCGCACGCTGAAGGTGACGCGGTTCCCGGTCGAGACGAAGCGCAAAAAGCCGATCACATGGGAATGGGTTCAAGCGTTCATGGCGCACGCCAATCCGCACCTGGGGGCGCTGTGTTGCTTCATGTTCCTGACCGGCGCCCGAGTGTCCGAGGCCATCAATCTCAAATGGGAAGATGTGGATATGGTGAAGCGCCGCGCGCTGATCCGCCAGACGAAGGTTGGAGCCGAGCGCTGGGCTCACTTGCCGCAGCCGCTGGTATTGGCGATTGCCAATATCGAAGGAGAGCGCAAGGGGAAGGTCTTCAAGTATTCGACCAGGGACACAGCTAAGCCGCAGTGGAACAAGGTGATCGCTCGGGCAGGCATCGAGTACCTGACCTATCATTCCTGCCGGCACGGATTCGCGACCGCGCTGCTGCACAAGAAGATCGACCCGATCACGGTTTCGAAGCTCGGCGGCTGGAAATCAGCGCAGCATGTGTTTGACACATACGGTCACGCGATGGACGACGATACCCTGGCAGACGTGATTATTGACACACCAGAGACACAATCGTTGCAGGTCGCCTCAAGAAATGCTATGAAAACAAGCCGTTAGGGAAATCGCGCAAAGCCCTCGTTGGGGAGAGGTGTCCCGCCGTCGTCTATAGGGAAAAGCCTGAAAACGCGCAAGATGGAAAAGAAGCCCCTGCAAGTTTGTGCTACTTCTTGCCAGAACGAGCATAGAACAGACTGACACGGCTGGCACAAAATTGACACAGCGGTTCTCAGAAGGTTCTCAGCCCACCAAACGCAAAAAAGAAGCCCCTCAGCCGAAGCCAAGGGGCGAGGTCGGTCCTCGTTATAAACTAGCTTGAGGTCTTCTTTTCGAACCACCTCAGAAACAGCGCCTGAACCCCGCCGGGACCGAGATATCCGACACCGACGGCAATGCTGGTCGATACCGTTCGATCCAAGGCGAAATAAGCCGCCAGGCCGTCGGCGATGATACCCATACCCACGGCGACGGGCAATTCCCAGATCAGGTTCTTGTCGAACGGCTTCCGGTTCATTTTCCGCACCTCTCCGGCATGGTACATGAGCCTTCCTATCGTCGCCCCGACGAGTGTAGCGACTGCGCCGCCCGCCCACGCAGAGATGAGCCCCGCGATTGTCTGTCCATCTTCTGTCATTGGGTGATCCTGAATGTAACGCGCGGGGCGGTAGGGTGGTTCGGCTATTTCCTGCAGCCGGGCTGGCGGGCGCAGATTTCATTGTGGGCCGCAACCTGGCGGGCAAACCCGAGATCGTTCTTCACGATGAACTTGCGAGTGTCTGGCGACGGATGCAGCGCGGAGAAGCCGGAGCCGTCAACCGCACTCGTTTTCGTCTGGCAGCCAGCGCCCGCCAAGGCGATGGCAAATATCGGCAGGAGAAGCAGTCTTAAGGTCAGCATCGATCTTGTCCCTTTCGATGACGAGTTCCATGGCACGCTTGAGGGTTTCGGCTCGTTCTGCTTCGCGGCCCGCGTCATAGAGCCTCTTGGCAGCGAGATAGCCGCCGGCGCCGATCGCGAGCACGGCCGCGAGGATGATGATGATCCGGGTCATCACACCACCGGAGGCTGGTGCTTGTACATGCCGTTCAAGCCGTCACGCAGCAAGTTGATGAGGATCTTCGCCAGTGCGAGCCCGCCGACGATCTTCAGCGCGACCGCATCCGAGAAGAACGGCGTCCAGTCCATCGCCTCGAGCGACGGCACAGCGACGATCAGGAAGTTCAGGATGTTGTGGATTAGGTTGGTGTTGATCTTCATCGTGGCGGCTCGCTTCTAGTTGTGGTACAAAATAACGAACGCGCCGGGTGTGTCACCACCGCGAGCGCGTTCTAACCAAGCCAACCTGTCAGGAGGTCGAAATGGCTCGTTCAAAGATATGCTCGGAAGAGCAATGCGAAAAGCCCCATTATGCAAAGGGGTTATGCTATCGGCACTATTACAAACAATTGCGGGCCCGTTTCCCGCCCTGTGCTGCTGAAGGCTGCGAGCAACGCAGTGATAGAAGAGGGCTCTGCCCAATACATTACCAGCGTCTCAGAAGGCATGGGAATTTGGATGGAGTGCGGACACCATCACGATCAACTGCTCGTTTCATCGACGCTGTATCTGCCACAGCTTCCGAGGATTGCATCCTATGGCCATTCTCTAGGCACAAAGACGGATATGGAAAGGCTAGACATGGTGGAAAGAATGGGTGTGCTCATCGCATTGTCTGCGAGTTGGTCCATGGCGCGCCACCCAGCGAAACACACCAGGCAGCCCATCAATGCGGTAACAGCGCTTGCGTTAATCCCCGCCACTTACGATGGGCCACGCCGCTGGAGAATGGGCAGGACAAAGTTGCGCATCGAACTATGAAGCGCGCACGAAGATCGCCTTGACCATTTCGATCAGGGCAGTGAGTAGGTTGGGATGGTCTTCAGGTGCCGGCGGGGCATCGATCGGAACGGGCGGCTCGCGCGGAATGACGGGCTTGGGGGTCGCAAGAAGGTGTTCGACGTTCACCCGCGTTCCCTTGCTCCAGAGAACGTTCCCCTTCGCATCGGCAGGGTATGCCGTGGCGATCGGCGGCGGGTACTTCCCGGTCAGAAACAGGGTGCTTTCGGCCTGACGACGCGGCTTGATTTCCTTCGGCTTGATCCAGTTCATGAATTCTTCGCCGGCCTTCTTGTAGTAGCCGGCGTTCAGGCTCTTGGTGAGCGTGGCCTTGGCGATAGCGCCGGTGTTGTAGTGAAAGCTCACGAGCGCGTCGAACTCGTGCTGCTTCAGCGACACCTTCACGGCATTGTTCACACCATTCTCGTATTTGATGATGTCGTCGCGGAGCAGGTCGAGGGCTTCCGCCATCGTCAGCGTGCCGGTGAATGTTTCGGGATTCAGCCCGCCTGCCGCCTTTGTATGGCCTACCCCGATCGTCCAAACGCCGACCGAATCCTTGTAGCGCGAAAGCACAATGCCCTCGTGCCCGATCAGGGCAATCAGCCCTTCGGTGCTCATCTTCATGACGATATCCTTTGGTTGATGTTTTAACGGGTGCCGTCGGGATCATGCCCGCCGGTCGTTCCATATCCGCCTGCCGAACTGCCGGTCCCGCCGGGGCCGCTGCCGCTTGGCGTTCCTGCGGGACCGTGAGTGCCTGTCCTCATGCCTCCATCGGTGCCGCGCGAAGCAACGCCGGTGGGGCTGCCGCTCAACAGCCCCATCAAAGCGCCCAGAGGGCCCTGGTCCGGTACGCCGTCGCCTAGCTGCGTTCCGCCGATCTTGTTGCCCACGAGCCCGCCAATCACCGCGCCGGGAAGCCCGAGAAGCGCGCCAAGCCCGAGAGCGCCGATCACGCTTCCCGCCATGCTGCCGTTGGCGATGGAATTGCCCATCGTCTTTGCCGCCGAAGGACTGGCGGAAATAGAGGGGGAACTGAGGGTTTTCGTCGTCTGCTGGCCAGGGATCTTGTTGCCCTCGACAAGCCCGGTCCAGGTCTTGCCCTCGTCAGCCGTGAATTCCGTGTGGTCGTATTTCGGCGAGTAACGGGCCACGCGTCCATCATCGAGCCGCGAGACGGTCGAGCCGTCCGTCGCCGTTCCCGTCGTGATCTGCCCTCCCCAGACACCCATGGCGGTTCCGAGCGCCTGACTTGCCGAGAGCGGGGATGACGAAGCCGCCGGCGTGACCGAAGGCGTAACCGATGGCGTGACCGCCGTATCTTCCACCGCCGGCGCGATGGTCGGCGTGTCGGCTACCGTGATCGTTTCAAGCGCCGGGGCCGGCTGATCCGTCACTTCCTCCGATAGCGTCGGCGTCGAAAGCGGGCTGGGCGTCGGGACCGGGATTTTCCCATACTCGACCATCGTGTTCTGTATTTCGGCGGGGGTGGCGACATCAGGAGCGAGTGCGGCTACCTTGGCTTCCGGCGGAATGTTGGACTTCAACTCACCGTATTTATTGATCCGCGTCATCCCGGAAAGATTGGTCAGACCGGCCTCAAAAGCCCTTTGGGCCATTTCCCGGTAACCGGAAATTTGTTCCGGTGACATGGTTTGTGCGGGCGTGGCCGCAGGCGCTGAAACCTCCGCCTCAGTCGCCGCAACCGGCGCATTCGGATCAACCGCCGTAACGGGCGCGACTTTCGCCATTTCGGACCAGGATTCAACCGTGGGCGTCTTAACGGCGGGCGCTGGCAACGTGGTCCGTTCCATCGTCAGCGGATTGCCCAACGCATTTGCGGCATCGCTGGCTTCCTGCACATTGGCGAGATTTGCCTCCGCCTGGCTAGCGATCTTCTGGTGTTCCGGCGAGTTGATGCCGGTGACGGCGGGTGAGATCGCTGGCGCGGCCGAGATGAGAGACTGGATGGCGCCGCTTGCGTCCAGGCCGGGAGTGGTCGCCACCTCGCCAAGCGCCGTGACGCTGTCCAGAGCCTGGACTTGCTTAGCTCTCTCCGAGTTGACCATCGCGTCCTGCAACGCTGTGGCGGATGTGCTGAGGGCGGGAGAGTCCAAACGCGCCGGGTCCACCGTCGGCGCGATCCCCGCGAGCCGGCTCGTTTTCTCGGCGGCGGGTTGGGCGATTTGCCGTTGCGCCATCATGCCAGCCGGGAAGTTGCCGAGGTTCGCCGGCTCCGAGGCCGCAGCGACTGCTCCAGGCGTGATCGATGTCGTTGATACCCTTTGGGCCTCGACGGGTTGAGCCGCCAGCGTGTCAGCGAAGCCTTCAGGAATCCCCATCATCGCAATGTTGCCGAAGGCATGAGCGGGAGCCATCGGTGTTCCAAAGCGGTTCATGTCCACGTCAGGGTCCGCCACCACTGACTGGAGGGCCTGTGCAGCCCCCGGCAGGCGATCTGTTTTCGGAGCTGCGCCCTCCGCGATCCTGTCATTCGCCGAAGCTTCAGCACTTAATGTCGGCGCAGGGTTATTCAGACGGTCCATTGCCGCAGCCACGTCGGAACCTTCAGGCGACGGAACATTGGAAAGCTGCCTCTGCGCCTGCATCGCCGCGGCGAAGGATGCAATATCCGCCGGCTGCTGCATGGACGGTTCCAGCGCAGCAAATTCCCCCGGCTGGATGGCGGACTGCATCAGGTTTTGCGCAGCTTGCATTTGAGTCGCGACGGCTGGATCCGGCGCTTCCAGCATCGTCGCCATGGTGGCCGGTGCTGAATACAAGTCGTCCTGCGGAGCGGATACCGGAGCAGCAGCCATCAGCGCGGGGTTCTGCGTCATCTGAATGGTTTGCGGCCGGTCCTCGGGGGTCGGCATGTCCACTCCCGAGACAAGCGATTTCTCATACATCTGGCGCTGGGCCGCTGCGGCGCGGACAGTATCGATGTTGGTCGGAAGCCTCGTTCCGAGAGTGGTCCTGATCCCGCGCTCGGTCGGTTCCGAATAGTATTCGTGGCCGCCTTCGACCGCCGTTTCAAACTGGCGCGTTGCCGGCAGGTGCTTCACAGCCTCGGGCATCGCATAAAAAGTTGCGATCGTCGTCGGGCCATACTGGGCAACATTGTCGATGGCCGCCTGAGCGAGATCGACGTCGGCGCCGGCCGGCAATGCTTTCGAGTAGGCGTTGAATTCCTTCTGAACGCCGATCACCTGCTGCTGGGTTACGCCGAGCGCGAGGGCGCGATTGGCGATGACGGAGGCGATATTCAGCGCATCCTGCCAACTCGCCTCTGGTGAGGAATACGTCATCTCACCCGCGACGACCTGCGCCGGAGTCCTTGCAATCACTGGCATTGATGAACCTCAAATGAAAAAGGCGACCCCGAAGGATCGCCTTGTTGACTGCCTCGCCTCGGCTTCTACAGCTACGCCTTGCGCTTCCGCTTTTCTGTTTCGGACTCGGCCTGATCTGCTGCCAGCTTTTGGGCTTCGGGGAAGCTGATCTTCTGCTCTATCATGATGCCGCGTATCGGCTTGATGCTGCGTTCCCAGCGCCGGAGCGCAGCCTTGGCGTTCTTGATGTTGTCCTTCTTCGACTTCGTTGCAGCATCAAGATCAGCCACACTCGCCATACGGAGAGGAATGTAGGCATACCCGCCGCCATCCTGTTTGACCGCCAGAGTTGCCGGCGCATCATCCTTAAGCAACTTGAGTTGATCGCCCTCGTCGTCGCCATTGATGCTGTGGGCGTTCTTTAGGTGCGACTTGATCTTCGCCTTCACCGCGACTTGGGCGAGCATTCGCTCGCTCTCGAATATCTGGTCGCCATAGTGGTTGATCATTCGCGCGTAGACGGACTCCACATCGAGGATGGTGCCCTGCTCATCCAGCATGTCGCGCGTGATCTTCGCGATCATCGGGCCAATATTAATCATTGTGGACATTGCGGTACTCCCAGGTCTGGTAAATTGCGTGAAGGGCCTGCATGGTCATGAACGCCTTGCCGAAAACCCGATTTACATCCGGGGCTGCGTACCGCGGGCAGTCTCGGATGATTTGTTCCGCTGAGGCTTTTAGATTGGCAATCTGCGTCAGGGCCTCCACCAAGTCGTAACGGTCATCGAAAAACTTGTCATCGCTGACACGATGCAGGTCCATGTTCTCAATACCCGAACCGTGGAGCGCCTCGCGACGCTCCGCCTTAGGAAGTTCCACAATCTCCTTCTGCTTTTCGGGCTTGAGTTGAACGATTTTTGATGCCTCATTGAGGCTGATCTTGCCGGTGGAAACTGCCGCAACGACTTCAGGCTGACCGAGCTTGGTGACCGCCGCCGCCTTTTGCACACTATCGCGGCTCACGTTCAGAAGTTTGGCGGCTTCCGGCTGTGACTTTGCCTGAATTCCGGCAAGGTCAGTTCTGGCGCCCTGCTTCATCGTTGCGACCTTGGCAGCGATCATCGCACGCTGACTTTCCGTCAGGTGCCGGCGGTTGAGGTTGAGCGACATCACATACGGGATGATGTCTTCTTCCCGCCCGTGATACTGCCTCACCTTGGGATCGATCTTCAGCCACCGGCAGGCCCGGAGACGGTTGCGTCCATCGATCACCTGCCCGTTGTGGACAACAATCGGCTCGCGCTGGCCGTTATCCCTTATGTCGGCGACGAACTTCACCCATTGATCGCCTTCCATTTCTGGGAAAAGCATGGCGGCTGGGTGGATTTGATAATGCACGCCGATATCCTGTTCTATCTTTCGAATTATCATGGGTTCTGAACCCTCCTGCTTGACGATTTCAACACCCCTTGACTCCGCAGACCAATTCATGGCATAGGGTGCAGCATCACGTCAAGCATCATTTTCAGAATAGGCACCGGCATGAACAACAGTGAAAAAGTTCGGGAAAACAAAATCCGCCGAATGGCCGGCAGACAGGGTCTCAGGCTGGAGAAGAGCAAGCGCCGTGACCCTCACGCTCTTGACTATGGCATGTACATGCTCGTGGATATTCAGACGAATGGCGTGGTGCTTGGCTCGGGTCCGGTCGGGCCGAACGCCGATCTGGACGACATAGAGAAGTATCTGACTAGCTCATAGGAAATGGATATATCGTCCTCCCCAAGGAGGATGATTTGGGTTAGCATTGGCCATGAGCAAGTCGCCATGGTCCCTTACCATCAGTGAATTCGCCTTACTGGCCGCGTACTGGGTTCCTACCATTTACGTGGCCGGGGAACTTTCCGGTCATTTCATGATCGAAATCGCCGGGTGGCACATCCGCGGGAGTTCCGCAGCCTCCTGCTTGGGACTCGTAAACGGCGTACTATTTTTCGTTGGCGCTTGCGGCATGGCGCAGACCGAAAGGAACGCCCGCTGGCCATCCGATATTGCGACGATCCCGGCAATCCTATCCACGATCGTTTCTCTGCTATTTTACTTTGCCGTTCTGCCTACTCAAAATTGAGGCTCGGATCGCGAGTATATGCCAACGGATCACTCACCTTGACGTCCATGTCTGAGCGAAAGCCTGCCTTGTAACGCTTGTTCTTCACCGCCAATAGCGCCTCTGTCTTGAGATGGCATGCCCTCTCGGTGATGTCGAAATTTATGGCAACGCAGTCCAGTGTTTGGCCGCACTGCATGATGCAGTCCTCGATCCTTTGCTTGTTTCTCAGAGGACGCCCGATCGAGTTTCCAACGAGCATATAGCCATTCAGATACGTGAACCGCGCAGGGGCGTAAAACTCCTGGCCAAATGCCGCCTTATCACCGCTCTGCGTGTCTCGGTCCCTCAAGGATTTATAGGTTATGCCGAGGCGGTCGGCGTCCTCTGCGGTCAACCATTGCATTCCCTTTGGTGGGGCCATGGAGGCATAAACGAGAACGGCATCCGAGTAGCCAAGATCACGGAGATAACCGCCGACCAACGCATTGCCGGCGGCGGAAACATCGAGGGAGGTACCGGTCGCGGTGTACGTCGCGTGAAACCCGACCCTCGAAGAATTGTAGATAAACCTCTCGCGTCCCGCCAGCCATATGAGTCCGCACGCGGATGCACACATTTGCTTCGCGCCGACGAAGGTTACCGCCTTCATGGCCCGCACCTTGCGCCCGATCTCAATTGCAGGGATGACGCGCCCGCCGGCACTCTCGAGCACCACCGCAGCCCATGGGTTTGCGTCGGCGATCTTGGCAAACCGAGCAGCGTCCTCGTCGTTTATGTAACCCTTGATCGTAATCGTCGGGGCGCTATGACCGGCGACCACAATCTCCGCCGCCTGAACCGATCCGGCGAGCAAGAGCATTCCGAGGACTGCGAAGAACTGTTTGATCATGCCGGCAAGGTGAAGCTTGATTGACCTCTCGTCAAGGTGGATATTGACCCCTCCTGGGGAGGGGATGAAGATGAACGACAACGAATTACTTCCAGACGAGATTGAAGTCTCGCATGATCCGCATACCGGCGAGATTAAGATCGACTTCCGGTCGGATCATCGTCTTGGAGCGGCGATAGTCCTTGATCGCGTTCGGGCAGCCACTCTAGTTGCGCAGCTAACCCAGAAAATCGGGCACGGGAATGTAACTCCCATTTCCGCTCAACACCTGCAGGAACGGCAGACTTTGCAAACCGTGTCCGCTCGCTTTCAGAAAACCGACCTTGGGGCATTGGTGTTGGTCCTTGGGCTTAGCTTGGGCGACCGCATCGCTATGCTCCGAACCTCCCTCGATGAAGGGATGGTCGCGGATTTGAAGAAGGCGATCGAAGATCAATCCTGACCATCGACGTCGGTTCAACGCCGCTGTTCGGGCAGATGGAAGGTGCCGGCCGGTATGTGGTTTTTGAGTGAATTCAGGTCGATGTGCGGATTGAGATCATCTATATTTTGTGAGAAGGGCGGGTCAGGAAAGCGGTAACGGACTGCGACTTCCCATTTCTTTGGTGCATGCGGCTCGAATATCTGCGCTTCTCCGTACCGCGTTGACCGCCAGAGGACTGGCAGAGCCGCTAGAAAGCGTCGTATCCGACAAGATGCAGTGAACATTCAATTCTCCTTTCCGGCCTCGAAATACTGCTTCCGCGCCTGGTTCATGATTTCAAGCTCCTGCTCGTCCAGCATCTTGAGCAAGGCCTTGGCATTGTCCGGCTCCGACTTCTCGATCTGCCGGCGCTTCTTGTTGATGGCGCGGCGCTGCTTTTCCGCCAGGTCGAACGCCTTCTGGGCATCGGCTTCCTGCTGGTTGTCCTTGACGAATTCCTTGAGCCCTTCGCTGTCGCCGGACTCGCTGAATTCCTTCATCTTGCCCTTGACGTATTGGACCTTCTCGCGCTGGGCGTAATATTCCGAGCGCTTGCCATGGTCGTCCACCTCCCCATAGAAGGACCGGATGAACGGGGTTTTCTTCGGCTCGAATTCCAATGCCGCCGCGCGATTGGCCGTCTCCACGCTTTGCGAGACAAACCGCCCGACGCCGCCGGTAAACCAGCCCCACAGATGTTCCAATGAATCCGGGTAGACATCGATCGCGCCGGGGAGGACTTCATTGCCGCCGCTGATCTTGTTGAGCGTTTCCGCGCCCCAGCGGAAGACCGGGCTCGTGGATTTGAACGCCTGCTCGCTCTTGGGCGGCGGTGCCGGGTCGTACTGGTTTTCCTGCGGATAGATCGGGTTGCCGGCGAAATTCTCATTGGTGCCGAGTTCCCAGACGGGATCAATCACCGAGGGAAGCGCCATGCTCACCCAACCGCCGGAGCCCAGCGGATTGAACGCCTCGAAGGCAACGCGCGTGCTGTCGAGCATGGCAGGCAGGAAATCCTTGCCGCCCGATGTCACCGCGCCGCCCTGCATCCCGAGATGCCAGAAGGCGTTCATGCCGAAGCCCAGCGGGATCATCACGTATTCCTTCGATCCGGGAAGGAAGAACACCATGCTGCGCTCGAATTTCCACGGCTCGTTTCGGAGCATCTTGAGATAGGCGTTTTCGCCGTCGTCGTCATCGCCGGCCATGGCGAGGTTCCAGAAGTGCTGCGCGAGCCCTGCTCCCATGATGCCGGCCATGGCGACCTTGATCTTGCGCGAGCGATAGACGCCCTTGGCGAAATTGAGGTTGCCCTGCACACTCGCATTGAAGAACGTGTAGAGGCTGTTCATCGCCGGCGTCATCTCGCCCTTCTTCTGGAAATCGACGGTCAGGTCGCGGGCGAGAAACGCGGCGCGGCTGTCGGTTTCGCCGCGGGCGCGGCTGGCGTCGAACACGGCGAGGCGCATGCCGTTCTCGATGGTGTCGTTCAAGTCCTCGATGAGGCTGATGAACCCCTTCCATGTTTTCCCGACGACGCCCTGCGAGGTGATCCGCGCCATGTCCTTCTGCAGACGCTTGGCGGTGCCCTCGATCGTGTCGTACTGGTCGAAGGTGATCTTGCCACCGGCGGCCTTGAACGCCTTTAGGGTGTTGTCCCACTTGCCGGTTCCCGGCTTGCCGCGCGCGTCGTTCCACAGGGCTTTCCATGCCTTCGGGATATTGGTCACCATCTTGGCGATTTCGCCGGTCGAGAAATCCTTGCTCAGCGCCAGGGTCGCGCCGGTCTGCACGTCGCGCAGGAAGTTGATCGGCACGAAGGCTGGATTCATCCTCGTGTTAACCATCGACTGCCAGTTCGACACCTTGCGGACGATCTTCAGCGCCACGCCCAATTCCGGGAACGTCATCTTCTTGAGCGCGAGCCCGACCTTGGGATCGGCGAATTCCATATAGTAGGTCTTTCCGCCGACCTTGGCCGCCAGCACGTCATCCTTCATCTGGAAGGCATTGACCTTGCTGTTCGTTACCTTGCCGTCCTTGCCCAGCTTGCGGCGGTAGACCGGCGGTGCCTTGGTGATGTCGCCCAACTGGTCCGGTTCGTCCGACCAATAGACCTTAGCAATGCTTTCGCCTTGAGGATCAAACTCGTTGATGAAGCGAAGCGCGGCCGTGGCAGCCTTGTTTTTCTCGACACGAATGATGCTCTGCTCTGCGTTGTTGATGGCATAGACGACAACGTTGTCCGCCTTGGTATAGCGGCCCGTCGCGCCCTTGAATTCGTCGCCCCTGACATCGAAGCCCCGGCTCTTGGAGGGGAACGAGCCGCCGGTTCCGTCGAGGTCCGATTCCGCGCGGAGCGGGACATAATACTGCCATTGCGTGGTCAGCCGCTCATAGGTGGCCTTGTTGATGAGCCCCGCCTTGAGCTGGCGCTTCAACCCATCGTCAAGCATGGCGCGGATATGGGCCGAGGCGCGGCGGATGCCCATGAATTTCTCACGGTCCTTGGCGAGTTCGCGGATGATCTCCTTGGCCTCGTTGGTCGACATGCCCGAGGCGCCCCGAATGCTCGGGTCGGTCGCCGCCTTGTAGAGGTCCGAGTCCTCGTCATTCCGCAAGCCGACGACGCGGTTCCGCTCGGGCGCGTGCATGGCATACATGAATTCGTGCAGGTCTTTTTCCGTCGCGCCGACCTTCGCCAGTTCCTCGATCGCCGGGGTGACGTACTTTTCATCGATCTGGTGGATTTCGTGGCGGATCGTACCCTCTGCCAGGCGGGCGGTGAGATAGGCGTCGGCGAGGTCGTTGAGCTTGACACCGACCTTGTTCTGCATCTGGAGAACCGGATCGAGGTAATCCACGATCTTGCGGGTGGTGTATTCGCCGAAGGATTCGCCGTCATCGGCATTCGATCGGTCGAACCGGCTGCCCTTGGACTTGGCCTTCGATGTGAGGGCCTTGCTGGCTGCTGCTATTGCGTCATGGAGACGGATGCCGCGCGCCTTCTCCGGGGTGCGGATCGGCTCGTTCGGGGCGCGCTCGACGATGGAGAAGTCAATGCGCGGATCGTTCGGGTCGAAGGTGCCGCGATTGTTGATGGACTTGATCTGCGTGGGTTTGAACGCAACGAAAGTGTCGGTCGGCTTGGTCTTGGCGTCGTTGTTATAGTTATCGCGGACATTGCGGATAATGACGCCATCGTGGCCTTCTTCGCGCGCCTGATCGATCACATCGCTGGTTTTGCCACGCGCCTGCGCCTCGCGCCATTCCTTTCCACCGCCGTCAATGATAAGCGGATTTTGCAGGCTGACATAGAACGCCGCTACTCCACCTTCCGCGTTCTGGTAGTCGAACGCGCGGCGCTCATCGGCATAACTCAAAGCCGTGGCGCGGGATGAGGCAAACCAGAAAGCCCCATCATCTTCGCGCGGGGCCATACCGAACCTTTCGGCTCTACCTTTGAACTGCGCATCTTCGCCTTTGAGAAATCTGGCGTCGGGACTCCCATGATACACGACCAGCGGCTTGCCCTTGTCATCGACCACCTTGCTGTCACCGAACCACTTCTTGAAGGCTTCGGAATCAACGGCAGGGGCGAGCGAAAACTGCGGCGCGGCCTGCTCGCGCTTCCTCGGCGCGCGTTCCTTCATCTCCCCGCTCTTGGCCTTGGCGAAGACATCTTCCGCCGACTGGTAGCCCCGACCCAGAAGATAGTTGCGGACGCGGCGCAGCACGTCCCTGATCTTCGCCCACACCTTGCGCACGCCGATATGGACCTTCAGGGTTTCGCCCTTGTCCATGGCCTGCGCCCAGATGCCGAAGGACTCGGCTTCCACCTCACGGCGCGACATGGCGCGGACGGTCGCTGCGGAATGATCGCCTCTTTCCGCCACAATGGCCCGCAGGCGCGGTTCTTCCGCTGCCAGTACCTTGCGCTCCCGGCTGTCCACGAACAGGTTCTGGATGCGGTGGAAGGCTTCGTGATAGGCGGTCTTGTCCGCGCGCACCGAAGGGGTGTCGAGCGCCAGCACGATCACATCGCGGACGGGATGATAGAAGCCCGCAGCGGTCGCGTCCTCGTTGGATTTGCCCCATGCCGCCAGACCGGGAGAACCGGCGGGAACCTTGATCTGGTCCATGAAGGACGGATCGATGCCCGCGACCTTGGCGACAATGCCCGCGACACGCTTCTGTTCGGTTTCGGAGAGAAGGATGGCGGGCTCGCCGGGATCGGCGGTTTCCCAGCCCGAGGGCGCGGCGTCGAGGTCCAGCAAGTCCTTCTGGTCCATCTCGTCGCTAAAAAGCCCCCCAGGGTCTTTCTGAGGGGCTTTCGGCTTGAGGGGAGCATCGGCCTTGCGCTGGGCCATATCCGCGTCGGTGGCCCGCTCCGCGCCGGGAATGACGAGTTGCGGCTTGTTGTCGGCGCCGCGTTCTTCCGCGGGGGCCTTTTCCTTGGCCGGCTTGTTCAGGGAAGCCAGATGCTCCTGAACCGGGACAGCTTCGTATTTCTCTTTGTTGATGGCGTCGGCGGTGCTTTTGTTGAACGTCTCGAGGACGACATCGCCGGTTGCCTTTTCGCGGACAACCCACGACGCAACGGGTGCCTTTACTGGCTGCGGTCGCTCAGACCCTTCCCGCTCAGGCTCTTGGCGCTCAGGCGCGCTTTCTCGATCGCCGCGTTCGCTGTCTTGCCGGCTTCCGTCGCCCTCGCCTTCCGTCCGATCTTCGCCACGAACCGGCCGATCTGCGCGAGCTTCTTCAACTCCGCCTTCCGGTTCGCGTCCTGCGTCGAGTTCGCCTGTCTCTCGATCAACTGGACCGCTTTCAGGTGCTGTTCCGGGCTGTACTTCACGGTCGTCTCCAAAAAACGGGATGCCGGCAACGGTTTCGGTCGGTTCGACCAGCGACTTGCCGGCATCAAGGTAGGCCAACTCTACCGCATCATCGAAGCCTTTTCCATCGGAAACGAGACGTGCAACGGCAGCGATGAAATCGTCCGCGCCATCTACTGGAAAGCCCTCGGAGGCGAGACGGTCGCGCACTTCCTGCTGCGTTGCTTCATGGGAGCCTTCCGCTGCCGCCTCGGCCTCCACGCCCTGCTCGCCGCGCCATGCCGCCGTCCAGTCGTCATCGTACTGCGAGAACACCTGACGGCCGTTGCGGGTGTCCAGATCCAGCGCGTCATAGAAATCGGCAAGGGTGGAATCCATCGGCAGATAGCCGGCCTCGGCGGCAGCTTCACGCGCCTTGTCGGGGTGCATGCCCCTCGCCCGCACGACGGGACCGGCGCCGACCACGAAGCCGGTCTTGCGATCCGTAAGCCCCATGGCCCTCAGTTCGCCGGTTTCCTCATGCACACCACCACGGCGGGCGATGAACTCCATGAGGCTGTCGGGCTTCTTCACCCTGCCCTTGCGATCGACGGGAAAGCCCTGGTCATTGAGGCGGACATCCGGCTTGCCCATCGAAAGCGGCTTGGTGGTGTCGCCATCGCGGAGCCACTTCCTGAACTCGGAAACCGACATCGGGGTAATGCCGCCGATCCGGTCGGCGCCCATCTTGTCGGAGAACGCGCGGGTGTAGAGATCGCGGGCTTCGGAAACCGAGCTCACGCCCATGATGGCCTTATGCTCATCAAAGCGGCGGGTGCGCAAATCCTTCTGGTCGATCACATAGACGCGCTTCGAGGAAGGGTTATCGCCGACATAGACATCGACCTGATCCTTGTCGGCTCCAACGGTGCCCTTGATCCGCCCATAATGCGCCGGGAGTTCCACGGACCATTGCTGCCCGTTGGGATCGGTCCCGGAGCGCACCGCGCCCTTCGGGGTTTCGATGGCAATGTCCAGACCCGCAAGCTTCAAATGGCCGTGCTTATAGTTTCCCGCGACCTTCTGCGCTTCGCTCGGCTGGGTGTTGACCTTCTGCGCCGCGACTTCGACATGCTGCGGGGCCTGCACGACAACGGGCGCGCGGCGGGTGCCATCGCCCTTGATGTCCTCGGAAACGGACTGCTCGACGGTCTGGGAAAGCTGGGGGAGAACCGGCGCCACGGCGCGCTCCGCGTCCTGATCCTGATCTTCCGCAACGGAAGCCTGCACGGTCTGGGAGAGTTGCGGCCGCACCGGGGCGATGGCCTGCTCCGCCTCTGCGTCCTGATCGGCGGCGACGGATTGCCGGACCGCTTGCTGAAGCTGGGGAAGGACGGGGGAGACGGCTTGCTCGACCTGCTGCGCTTGATCGGCTTCGATCGACTGGCGCACGGTGTCGGCGATCAGGCTCTGGATTTCCGGCGTCAGTTCCGGCTCCGGCTGGGCCACTGGCGCGGGAAGCGGCTGCGGGGCGACAACCGGAGCCTCGACCGGAGAAACGCTCTCAGCGGGCATCTGGGGCGATTGAGCGACGAGTTCGGGGCGAGGTTCGGGGATGGGGATATTTTCGGGAGTGACTGCCTGCGGAGCCTGATACTGCTCGGCCTTGCGGACCATGGCGCCATTGACCTTGATGCCGGCGGCGATGGCTTCCGCCACTTTCGCATCCACCTCTTCACGAGACATCAGGTCGATATCTTCATCGGGGATGGAGGTGCGGCGCAGGATGGCGCGTTCCTCGGGAGAAATGGCAGACGGCGGAGAGGCGCGAAGAGGCGAAGCAACGTCCTCCCCGCCGTCTTGCGTTGCGGGAGCCTCGCTGGGGAGGACAGCAGTCTCGACCGCATCGCCTTCTATGCCCTCGGTGGGCAAACTGGTTTCGTTGGGGGTGGCCGGGTCAGGCGAAAGGGCTTCCACTGTCGCGCTTGCCGTCCGAACCGCGCCGCCGACCGGAGCGCCGCCGACTGCGCCGGCCAGCATCTGATCGCCGGTTTTCATCGGATCGAACCCGGCTTCCGTGCCGAGCGTCGTCGCGGTGCTTTCAACACCCTCTTGCAGGGCTTCGGTCGCGCCTTCCTTGACGGCTGCTTTCGCAGCTTCCGCCGGAACTTCCTTCAGGGACTGGATTGCAACGTCATCCAGTCCAAACATGGAGCGCGCGCCAAAGCGGTCCAGCAACGCGGTCGCGGTCGATGCAGGGAGAACCTTGAGAAGGTCTTCAGGACGCGCACTCGCCAGACCGTCATTGACGGCGCGGTCCTGCGCAAGGCCGCCGGTGCGGGCGGCGACATAGCCGGGAAGGGCGAACACGGATGCAGCCATGTCCGGCGTCGAAATAAGGCCCTGCTCGAGCGCGAAGCCGAGGATGTTCCCGGCGGTCGGATTTTCCTTGACCTGCTCCCATGTGGTGCCCGGAACATAGCCGAGGTTGAAGTCCCGCATTTCCTGCGAGGCCTTCTGCAGTTCCGTTTTGGTCGGGAACAGAGACTCTTCCGGCTTGCCCTTGTCGGAATACATGAAACTCGGCAGGGCGCGCACCACGCCGTCTTCGTCGCTAGGTGCGGTGGCGGCGATCAGGTTGCCGAACTGGCCGAAGAGATCGACCGTCTGCTCGCCGATGCCCTTGGCGATATTCGCGGCGCTATCGAGATAGCCCGGTTCTTCCACCGGAACCGGAGCGGCGGAAACCTTGCCTGGCTCGTCCAGCGTGAATCCATCCGGCAGCGGCGGCAAAGCCGTGGACGCAACGGGTGCGTCGAGCGTGAATCCCTCCGGCAACGGGGGGAGTTCGGCCTTCGGCTCGTCCAGCACGAATCCCTCCGGCAAGGGGGGCAGTGCGACCGCTTCGTTCATTGAGCGGGAATCCACGAGTTGCCGTCCGGCGAAAGGACAAGTTTCTGGCCTGCCTCATTGCTTGCTGTTGGAACCTGAGCCTTGGCTTCGGTCACGCCTGGACCTTGGCTGATGTCCTGCGCCTGTACCTGCTTGATGAGGCGATCACGTTCCGCCTCGTAAACAGCCTGCTTTTCCTTTGGATCATATACGTTTTCAGCCACCTTCTTCGCCGCCTCGTCGATGCGAAGCATGATGGTCGGGTCGATATCTTCCTTCCGCGCCAGGCGCACGGTTTCGGCAGCGGTCTTTTTCGTGGCGGCGTCCGCCACCATCTGCGCTCGCCTTTCCCGCTGTTCTTCAAGCGTCATGTTGGCGTCGAACTGCGATTGGTCCTGCGACATCCGCGCATCGAACTGAGACTGGCTCTGGCCCAGGGTCGCGGCGTGCTGGCTCTGGTCCTGAAGCAGTCGAGCCATCGCCATGTCCTGATCGGCTTTCGCCTTAGCAGCCGCCGCCGCCCGGTCAGCGGCTTCCTTCTGCTGCTGTGTCGTGAACTGCTGGGAGCCGCCGAACCCTTGCGCGAATGCGAGATACCGGTCGCCGCCGGTCGGTCCCATATTCGCCATGCCGCCGCCGATCTTCTGAAGGATCGATCCGAAATCCGATCCCCCCGTCAGCAGGGCGCCGATATTGGAAAGCGGACCCGGAGGCGGAGGCTGGACAACCGGCGCGGCCGGCGTCTGCTGCGACTGCATTCCCGACAGCAGGGCGGAGAGCGGACCAGTATCGAACATGGCGTGTCCTCAGAATTTCGGGGTGAACCGCTTGGGGTCCACGGTCGGGTTCGAAGCCGCGAAACCGGAGTTCGGGCCAAGGTTCGTTGCAATCCCGGCATTCGTCTTCGGGATCGGGTTTGCCGGCATCCCTGGATTGGCCTTCGGACCAAGGTTTGTCGGGATCCCTAAGGTCGGGCCGTCCGACACGGAAATGGGACCGGATGGCTGCGGCGCGGGTATATCCACCTTCGGGAGCGGCGGGGTCGTAGGAAGGCCGTGGGGGAAGATCGGGCCGGGACCGGGATCGGGGCGGATGGGCTGGCCGCCCAGAAGGTCGGTCAAACCGCTGGTCATGCCGGTGCGCGCCGCGCTCGGCTGCTGGCTGCCGTAACCGATGGTGGGCGTATTCATGCCGAGATTGTTCTGGATGCCGACGGTGTAAGCCTTGGGGCCATTGTTGGCGATCTTGTTCATCTTCTTTTCGAAGCTGCTGAGATTGTTGCCGCCGCCGTTGCCGCCGCCATTGTTGCCCTTGTCGTTCTTCGGCTTCGGCTGCGGGTTTGTCGGCCAGTCGGGGCGGGAGCTTTGAACCGGGCCGCCCTTGATCGGGTTGCTCTGGATGGGCTGGGTGACGGGCTGGGTGACAGTGTTTCCGCCTCTGCCGCCACCAATGCCGCCGATGCCACCAATCCCTCCGCCGATGATGACGGGATTCTTGTTCTTGCCCTTTCCTTTTCCACCATTGCCCTTGCCGCCGTTGCCTTTGCCGCCCCCGTTTCCTTTGCCTCCGCCATTACCCTTGCCGCCGCCGATGATGACGGCTTCGTCACCCTTGCCGCCGCCTTTACCCCCGCCCTTGCCTTTCCCGTCACCCTTGCCCTTGCCATCCCCTTTGCCTTTCCCACCCCCCTCCTTGTCCTTGACGACGACGTTCTCCATCAGGGAGGCCGGATCGAACAGGCGCTGGGTCTGGGGCTGCGCCACGGCCTTGCGGGGCGCGGTGGCGGTCGGCTGCCGCCCGACCTTCTTCGCCGGCTGCATGGGCTGCATGTTGCTCCGGGTGTTGACTGCCGGAAGGCCGCCGAGAAGCGGGCCGAGCATTCCCATCAAGTCCTG
>Ga0196970_1000330_pt1 | contig 61917 bp, 69 predicted proteins | sample S1v_513CmetaG_FD_148672 | JGI IMG/M metagenome (GOLD analysis project Ga0196970, IMG submission 148672) | Soil microbial communities from Anza Borrego desert, Southern California, United States - S1+v_5-13C | ecosystem: Environmental > Terrestrial > Soil > Desert | place: USA: California...
CTTTCCTGGTGGATGGCGACTTCTGTCGCCACGCCCACCGGGCCAGCCCTCGCTGTCGAGAAACCCAAAGAGGTACAGCGTCGGCTGCTGGAACTCCTCAAGGTCGAACGCATCCTTTAGGTGTCCCGCTCCTGCCTCTGAGATTTCAGTAAGGCCATGTGCGGAATCCAGGCCTAGTGGGGAAAGGGAAGGGGGACTAGCCGCGGAGGACGCGGAACACGCGGAATGGAAGTGCGACCGGGAATATATATGATATATTTCCGTGTCTCTCCATTCCGCGCTCCTCCGCGGCAAAATCAGTCTCCCATACCTAAGTTCGAAATGCCTGCTCCGGTTCGTACACCCGGCGTGTGCGGATCTTCCCCGTATTCACCGTAATCTGCTCGCCTTCGACCGTGATCTCCATCAGGTCGAGCGGGCGCGTCGCGGGGCCGGCGATGTTCTGCCCGGTGATTTCGTAGGTCGACCGGTGGCAGGGGCATTTGAACTGGCGCTCCGCTTCGTTCCACGGCACGGTGCAGCCCAAATGGACGCATTTCCAGTACAGGGCAAGCAGCCCGTCGTCCGTCCGGGTCAGGTAGAATTTCCCCTCCCGCACGGGAATGACATCGCCGACTTTGATTTCGCTCAGCTTCACGGGCGCCGTCACCAGGCCGCCGAAGCCGCTGACCTTAGCCGGCCACAAAAAGGCGCCCGCACCGCCGGCGGCGCCGGAAAACATCAGCCCGATGCTGGAGAACATGGCGGAGCGCAGAGCCTCCCGTCGCGTCATCTCCATGTCGCATTCCTCCCCTCTTTCTTCCAGAATAGTCCGGCGAAACTGCGGCGGCGATCAGGTCTGCGCTCGATTTCCGCTCGGGTCGACCGGAGCGGTCTGACCGGGCGCGGAACTGCTTTACAAGAGGCGCAAAAGGGGCATATACTAGTAAAGTTAGGAGCCACTTAGAGGGCTTCTCTCTTTATGTGATTTACGCGCGTTAAAGGAGCGTTAACGAGATATGAAACGGCAGGATCTGCGCAACGTGGCGATTATCGCCCACGTTGACCACGGCAAGACCACTCTGGTGGACGGGCTACTGCGTCAGTCCGGCACCTTCCGTGAAAACGAGCAGGTAGCCGAGCGTGTCATGGACTCCAACGATTTGGAGCGTGAACGCGGCATTACAATCCTCTCCAAAAACACGGGCATCACCTACAAAGGCACCAAGATCAACATCGTCGACACGCCGGGACACGCCGACTTCTCCGGCGAAGTCGAGCGGATTATGACGATGGTCGACGGCTGCCTGCTCATCGTCGACGCTTCCGAAGGCCCCATGGCGCAGACCAAGTTCGTACTCCGCAAGGCGATGGAGGCCGGTCTGAAGCCCGTCGTCGTCATCAATAAGATTGACCGGCCCGACGAGCGCATCGCCGAAGTCGAGGACCTGGTGCTCGAACTCTTCATCGAACTGGGCGCGACGGATGAGCAGATCAACTATCCCGTCCTGTATGCTTCCAGCCGGGCGGGCGTCTCCAAGTACAAGATGGAGGACGAAGCGGTCGACCTGCAGCCGATTTTCAACACGATCATCAACCACATTCCCTGCCCCGAAGGCGACCCGCACGCCCCCCTGCAGGCGATGGTCACGTCGCTCGACTACGACGAGTACGTCGGCCGCATCGCCATCGCACGGGTCCGGCAGGGTACCATCAAGGCCGGGCAGCAGGTGGCCGTAGCCAAGCTGGACGGCACCCTCGCGAAGTTCAAGGCCGCACAGCTCTTCGGCTTCCAGGGCCTGAAGCGGGTGCCCATGGAGGAGGCCTCCATCGGCGACATTATCGCCATGACGGGCCTGGAATCCGTCAACATCGGCGAGACGATCACCGATCCCGACAATCCCGCCGTGCTGCCGCCTATCAAGGTCGACGAGCCCACATTGCAGATGACCTTCCGCACCAACGACTCGCCCTTCGTCGGCCGGGAAGGCAAGTACGTCACCTCCCGGCACCTGCGCGCACGCCTCTTCAAGGAGCTGGAGCGCAACGTCGCCCTGCGGGTGGAGGAGACAGACTCGCCCGACTCCTACGTCGTGTCAGGCCGCGGCGAACTGCATCTGTCGATCCTGATTGAAACGATGCGGCGTGAAGGCTACGAGCTGGCCGTCTCCAAGCCGCAGGTAATCTACCACGTCGACGAGGAAGGCAACAAGACGGAGCCCCTGGAGTACCTGACGGTGGACATTCCCGAGGACTACATGGGCGTTGTCATGGAGGCCCTGGGCAATCGGAAGGCCGAAATGGTCAACATGATCAATAACGGCATGGGCCAGCTGCGGCTCGAGTTCGTCATTCCCGCCCGCGGCCTTATCGGTTTCCGGTCGGATTTCCTGACCATGACCAAGGGCTACGGCATCATGAACCACCTGTTCCATGGCTACGGGCCGTACAAGGGCGACATTCAGGGCCGCCTGCGCGGCTCGCTGGTCGCCTCCGACCCGGGGGTCGCCACCACCTATGCCCTGTATCAGGTTCAGGAGCGGGGCGTACTCTTCATCGAGCCGCAGATTGACGTCTACATGGGTATGATCGTCGGTGAAAACAGCCGTGAGCAGGATATGGACGTCAACGTCTGCAAGCAGAAGCACCTGACCAACATCCGCAACTCCGGCGGCGAAGAAGCGCTGCGGCTGGAGCGGCCCCGGCTCCTCACGCTCGAGGAGGCACTGGAGCAGATCGCGGAAGACGAACTGGTCGAGGTGACGCCGAAGTCGATTCGCCTGCGCAAGCAGTATCTGGATCCTGCCATTCGTGCCCGCCTGGCCAAGGGCAAGGTGATTGACGACAAGGTGCTGCAGAGGCTGCAACAGGGTAGATAACAAGACAAGCCGGGTCTCCCGTAATGCGGGGGACCCGGCTTTCTTATTTCTGCCAAGCGCCGCCTGGCAGCAGTCCATTGGCGATCATTTCTCATGCCCTTCTGCAAAACCCCTTAACGCGGATATCCTGCCACTCGAAATAAATACTGTCAGGATTTGTGGCTACCAACATGAAGCTCCAGAAACATCCACAGGGGGCGCGGCCATGCTCAATCCACATGCTCATTCACCCCAGCACACCATTGCCGCTCCAGTCTGCCTGGAAGGACTGGGGCTGCACACCGGGCGCCCGGTGACCATGCGCATCTTCTCCGCAGAACCTGATTCAGGCATCTGTTTCCAGCGCACGGATTTGCCGGGCCGGCTGACGATTGCCGCCCGGGCCGAGAACGTGGTGGACACCCAGCGCTGTACGGTGCTCGAAGGTGAGGGCCGCGCCCGGGTGTCGACCGTGGAGCACCTGCTCTCGGCCCTCTACGGCATGGGCGTCGACAACGCTCTGGTAGAGCTGAACGGGCCGGAGGTACCCATCATGGACGGCAGCAGCGCCGAGTTCTGCCGCTGCGTCGAGCGGGCCGGAGTGACGGCGCAGGGGCGTCCCCGGCACTGCCGGCGGCTCAGCCGACCGGTAGGCGTCAGCCGGGGCAGGTCCTATGCCGTGGCCATGCCGGCTGATTCTCTTCGGATCAGCATCACGCTCGTCAACGATCACCGGCATCCGGCGCTGAGCGACCAGTACTTCGAGCTTGATGTCGAACCGGCCGCTTACCGCCGGGAAGTGGCGGCGGCCCGCACTTTCGGCTTCCTGGCCGAAGTGGAAGCGATGCGGGCTAAAGGATTGATCCAGGGCGCCACCATGGAGAGCGCGGTCGTCATCTCCGACACCAAAGTACTGACCGCTGTGCGCTTCCCGGACGAACTTGTTCGGCACAAAGCGCTCGATCTGATCGGCGACCTGGCCCTCCTGGGGCCCGTTCAGGCGCACATCATCGGTGTCCGGAATTCGCATCAGCTGAACAACCTGCTCGCCCAGGCCATCGCCGAAGCACTGATCTAGAAAGGGGTCTCTGCCGCATGTCAACCGTCATCCGCCCGGCGGCCACGATTGCACCCACCGCCTTCGTCGCTCCCACGGCGCGCATCGGCCTGAACGTAGAGATCGGCCCCAATGTCATCATCGAAGACGGTGTCATCATCGGCGACAACTGCTGGATCGGGGCCAACTCGGTCATCCACGCCGGCACCCTGATGGGTTCGGGCAACCGGGTCTCCTTCGGGGCGATCATCGGGCAGGAGCCCCAGGACCTCAAGTACGACGGCGAGGAGTCCGGGGTAACAATCGGCGACAACAACCGGATCCGGGAGTACGTGACGATCAGCCGCGGCACGGCGGGCGGCGGCGGGGTGACCCGCGTCGGCCATAACAACCTGTTTATGACCGGCGTCCACATCGGCCATGATTCACAGCTTGGCAGCCACATTATCATCGCCAATGCCTGTGCCGTGGCGGGGCACGTGGTGATCGAAGACGGGGCCGTGATCGGTGGCCTGTCGGGGCTTCACCAGTTCACCCGTGTGGGCTGCCAGGCGATGGTCGGCGCCATGTCCTACCTGACCAACGACGTGCCACCGTTCGTCCTGGCCGAAGGCAAGCCGGCCCGGGCACGGGGCGTCAACATCGTCGGGCTGCGCCGCAGCGGCATGACGGCCGGCGACCGCCTGGAGATCCAGCGGGCGTTTCGGGTGCTGTACCGCATGGGGCTCAACCGTGGCCAGGCAATTGAGCGCCTGCTGGACGGCGGGGCGCCGGGGCTGGAGTTGGCGCATTTGATTCAGTTCGTCCAGCGTTCGGAGCGGGGCATCTGCCGCGGTGTGAAGGAGGCTGCACAGTAGTGTTCTTTACCTTGGGCGAGCTGGCGGAAATCGCCGGCGGCGAGCTGCACGGTCCTGTCGACCTGCGCATCAGCGGTGCGGCGCCGCTGGAGGCCGCCGGTCCTGAATCGGCCGCCTTTGCCGACCAGAAGTTCCTCGCGCAGGGGCGTGCCAGCGCCGCCGGCGTGGTGCTTGTCCCGGTCGATGCGCCTGACCTGGGGCGCCCGGTCATTCGGGTGGAGAATCCCCGTCTGGCCTTTGTCAAAGTGTTGAAAGCCTTTGACCGCACGCCTGCCGCGCCGGCGGGCATCCACCCCGCAGCCGTGGTCGCGGCTACGGTCACCGTGGGGGCAGGCGCTTGCATTCAGGCCCGGGCGGTGGTGGAGGAGGGCGCCCGCATCGGCGACCGGGTGATGTTGGCCCCGGGCGTCTGCGTCGGGCGTGATGCGGTCATCGGCGACGATACGGTCGTCCATGCCAACGCCACGATCGGCGCCAGGGTGCAGGTCGGGCGGCGGTGCATCATCCAGTCCGGCGCTGTCATCGGCTCCGACGGGTTCGGCTACGAATGGGACGGCGAGCGCCACGTCAAAGTCCCCCACGTGGGCACCGTGGTGATCGGGGACGATGTGGAGATTGGCGCCAACACATGCATCGACCGGGGAACATCCGCGTCGACCACCATCGGGCGGGGCACGAAAATCGACAACCTCGTGCAGGTCGCCCACAACACAGTGATTGGCGAGGATTGCATCCTCTGCGGCATGGTAGGCCTGGCGGGCTCCACCACGCTGGGCGCCCGGGTCACCATGGGCGCCCGGTCGGCGGCGGCGGGCCACCTGTTCATCGGCGACGGCTCAGTGGTCATGGGGATGGCCGGTGTCACCAAGGACATGCCTGCCGGGTCGGTCGTGTCGGGGTTTCCGGCGGCGCCCCACCGGGAGCACCTTCGCCTGGAGGCGCAGCTGCGAAGGGTGCCGGAGTTGATCAAAACGGTGGCGCAACTGCAGCGAGAGCGGTAAGCCGGCAGGAAATCGGCGGCCCGGCTGTGGAGCGGCCCGCCCCCCTCGTGCTACACTGCCGGTACACGGCTGCGGAAAGGGGCGGCGCCATGGCGCGGCGGCAGGAGACTGAAGTGATCGTCCGGGTGACGTACGTGAACGACCCCGAGCGTGCCCGGGCGGCCCAGGAGATTCTCAAAGAAGGCTTCCGGCGGGGCATGCTCCGGGTGATGGACGAAAAGCAGAAACGGCAGGATAGCCTGTAGACAAGAAACGACCCGGTCGGGCCCAACGGCGGCCCGACCGGGTTTTCGTAAGGCTCACCTTACAAGGGCGGCGATCAGTGCCCAAATGCCGAGGCGCTATCGGCCTTGCTCTATGTACCTCTCCACAGCCTCCAGGAACTTCCACAGGCTGCGTACTTGCTCCGACTCAGGGCGCCACTCATCGACCCACTGACGCAGGGTCATCGGCTGACCGACCTCAGCCTGCTCGTAGGCAACCCGGGAGACGTTCCATGAATGGCCATGTTCATCGATCAGACGATGGTGCCAGGCTACGTCGTTCTGGAAAATGTTCGCCGTCACCCAGTAGGTGGCGTCCACCTGCTCTCGGACCTTCTCCCTGACCACGAGGGTCTCCCGCCTGCGGAAACCGGTCCACCAGACGAAGAACCCAAACAATGTCCCAAGCACGAGCAGGGCCGTCAACAGGAATTGCATGGGACCCCCTCCTTCGCAGGTGTGTCGCTTCTGGGCGAAATGCATACCTTTCTCCCATAAGACTGCACGAGTGACGGCGTTCGTTCGGTGTTTTGGTGCACTTTTCTGCCAAAAGTGTCGATGAAGCGATGGACCCTCAGTCTCTCGCCGGGCAAGTGCTTGTGCCGGACGATCAAGGGCCTGATATTGCTGACGGTCATTGCATTGCCAGGAGGAGAAAAGCAAGCGCCAGAAACCCAAGGTTTTCTGACGCTTGCTCATGACAGACGCACTCACCCATTCACGCGGAAGAACCAGTAAACCGTGCGTCGGTCCCAGCCCAGGTCGAAAGGCACCCGGTACCGGTCGGCGGTATGAGAGTTGACCAGCGGATACCCGTGGCTGTCAAACCCCGTGATGATCGCGAAATGCTCCATCTTCCCGCCAACCTGGTAGGCCACCAGGTCCGCCGGGCCCACCATGGCCTGAAAGCCTCGGGGATCCTGCGCCGCCCGCTTCCAGGCCTGCCGGAACGGCGCGCGCATCACCAGCCACGCCCGCCCTGACCCTTGCAGGTAACCGGCCATATTGGAGACGCGGATGATGTTCTTCGGTACCCGCAATCCGCCGCCGTCCCGGAGAATCTGCGACAGGAAGTTGGTGCAGTCCCCGCCGTCGCCCGTGTAATTGCGATATTTCTGGTTATACCGGTGATCGTTGGCGCATCCCCAGGCAAGGCCGCAGTACTTGTCGGCGTAAGCGATGGCTCCCTGGCGGTCGTACCCCTTGCGGCGCCCCGGCAGCGCGGTCGGCGCAGCCGGATCGGGCGGCAGCAGCTCGGTGGGCACTGCGTCCGGCACCTCTGTGTCATCGCCAAGGGGGTCGGAATACCACTCGCTTGCCACCAGCCACTTTCCTTCGTGCCGCCGCAGTTCCAGCACATGTCGGCTGCCTACCCCGAGCCGGTTCACCTGCTTCTCCCCCGGATACACGTACCCGAGCGCCAGAGTCTGACCCACATAGAACCGGGCTTTGTTCTCGTCACCGCTCAGATATTTGATGTACAGGCTGGGCGCGGCCTCCACAAACTTCACCTTGCGGCCCTCCGCCCACAGCTTGACATACCGGATCTTGCCCCGCTCGTGGTTAATCGCCCACTTGGCCCGCGCCGACCCCGGTACGTAGTCGGCTTCCAGCGGCGGGGGCGCCCCGTCGGTCAGCAGCCACCGGGCCCGGGCCTGGAAAATCTCCTGCAGCCGGTCGGTCAACTCCGGCGCCGCGGCTGCCGCGGCTGACTCCCCGGCAACAAAAACCACAAATGCAACGAGAATGGCCATACAAACCGTCCGCCGCATACTGCATCTCCTTTCCGGGCTTATTATGTCCAGTCTGCGACCTTGATCTGCGCCCGGAGGAATCGCAACACGTAAGGTCGTGCTATACTTGCAGGTAGGTGGGCGGATTTGGGCGGATTTCTACTAGTTGGCCCAGGACTGCGATACGAGGAGGCTGCGAAGACATGCGGGCCTATGACATTATCTACAAGAAGCGGATGGGTCAGGAACTGGCTCGGGAAGAGATTGAGTTCCTCATTCAGGGCTTTACCGCCGGCACCGTGCCGGATTATCAAATGTCAGCCTGGGCTATGGCTGTCTGCCTGCAGGGCATGTCCGCCCGCGAGACGGCCGACCTGACCATGGCCATGGCGCGTTCCGGCGATGTGATCGACCTGTCGGCCATCCGCGGCCGGAAAGTTGACAAGCACAGCACCGGCGGCGTGGGCGACAAGGTCTCCCTGGTGCTGATTCCCCTCGTGGCGGCCTGCGGTGCGCCGGTAGCAAAAATGTCCGGCCGCGGCCTGGGCCACACCGGCGGCACTCTTGACAAGCTGGAATCGATCCCGGGCATGCGCGTTGAGCGAACGGGTGAGGAGTTCATCGAGCAGGTAAACCGCGTCGGCTGCGCCGTCGTGGGCCAGACCGGCAATCTGGTGCCCGCCGACAAGCGGCTCTACGCCCTGCGGGACGTCACGGCTACCGTCGATTCCATCCCCCTGATCGCCTCTTCGATCATGTCCAAGAAAATCGCCGGCGGCGCCGACGCCATCGTACTGGACGTAAAGACCGGGTCGGGCGCCTTCATGAAGACGCTGGACGACTCCTTCCGCCTGGCGCAGGCCATGGTCGACATTGGCCGGGAGACTGGCCGCGAAGTCGCCGCCTTCGTCTCCGATATGGACCAACCCCTCGGACACGCGGTCGGCAACGCCCTCGAGGTCGCCGAGGCGATTGAGACCCTGCGGGGCTTCGGGCCCAAGGACCTGGAAGATGTCTGCCTCGCCCTCGGCTCGCAGATGCTCCGCCTCGCCGGCGTCGCCGAAGACGCGGCGGCAGCCCGCAAGCAGCTGGTCAAGGCCCTGCGGGCCGGCCACGGCCTGAACAAGCTGATCGAACTGATTGAGGCACAGGGTGGCGATCCTTCTTGCATCCGGCAGCCCGCCAAGCTCCCGCGGGCGCCCCGCGTCGTCCCCCTGCCCGCGCCACAGGCCGGGTTTATCCAGCGGATCGAAGCGCTGGAAGTGGGCGTGGCCGCCCTGCTGCTGGGCGCCGGGCGCGAGACGAAAGCGTCGCAGATCGACCTGTCCGTGGGCATCGTCCTCAGGAAGAAAGTGGGCGACCCGGTGGAGGAAGGGGAAGCCCTGGCTGAAGTGCACGTCGGCGATGATTCCCGCCTGAGCGAAGTGCAGCAGCGCCTGCTGGCCGCGTACGGCATTGGGGCGACGCCCTCGCCCGAGCATCCCCTGGTTTATGGCCTGGTTACGGAAGCGGGCGTCGAGCGATACACGGGCAGCACCCGGAGGTGACGCCATGAATCCCTGGGAAGACCGGTTTCCCCGGCTCTGGGCGTTTGGCGAGAAAGTCAGCGTGCTGGTCATCGGCGGGCTCTTGTTCTTCCTGTTCGCCGCCCCGGTCATCACCATTCCGGCGGCGCTGGTCGGCCTGGTCTCCGCCGCGGGCGCCCTGATTCGCCCGGTGCCCGGGGAGACGGTCGGGCGATTCTGGCGGGGCTTCAAGCGTTCGTTCGGTCGTGCCCTGCTGCTCGGCCTCATCGACCTGGTGGTCGGCGGCGTTCTCTGGTTTGATTTCCAATTCTTCATGGCCATGGGCAGTCCGCTCACCCGGGTGGCCGCCTACCTGTTTGCATCGCTTGGATTCGTGGCAGCCATGGCCAACGTTTATGCCTGGCCGCTGCTGGCCTGGTTCCCGCAACCGTTGGGCCCACTGCTCAAGCGGTCGCTCATGCTGGCGGCGGCCCATCCGCTTCAGGCGATGCTGGGCTTGGCGTGCGTGCTTGCCGTGGGGCTGCTCTACATGGTGCTGCCCGGGCCCGTCAAGTCCCTGGCGGTCCTGCTGGGGCCGGGGCTGATCGCCCTCTCCCTGGGCGCCGCCGCCTGGCTGGCCATGAAGCGCTACGCCCGCCCGGACGAGGAGTTCGCCGAGTAGTCCGCATTACCCGACGGCCAAATACGCTGCGAAGGCCGCAGCCCGAAACACGAAAGGGTCCGGGGACAGCCTGTCCCCGGACCCAGTGCATCTGCCACTATCGATTGCCCACCATAGAGTGTCGTTCAACGAACTTGCCAATGCGCCGCAGCGACTCCTGCAAGTTCTCCATCGAAGAAGCGTATGAGCACCTGACGTGGCCCTTGCCGCTTTCGCCGAAGGCGGAGCCCGGCACCACGGCGACCTTCTCCTCTTCGAGAAGCTTCATGGCGAACTCTTCTTCATTCATGCCCGTCGGCTCAATCGACGGGAAGATGTAGAAGGCGCCCCGCGGCTCGAAGCACGGCAGGCCCATCTCGGTGAATCCCTTGTACATGACTTTTCGCCGCCGGTCATACTCCTGAATCATCTTATCCCGCTCCGGCTTGCCGTTCTTCAGCGCTTCAAGGGCAGCAATCTGGCCCACCGTGGGAGCGCACATAATGGCAAACTGGTGGATTTTCATCATCTGGCCGATGATCTCATCCGGCCCGCAGGCATAGCCGATGCGCCAGCCGGTCATTGCGTAGGCTTTCGACATACCGTTCAGCAGAATCGTCCGCTCCTGCATGCCCGGGAACCGTGCGATCGAGTAGTGCTCGCCGCCGTAGGTCATCTCGCCGTAAATCTCGTCCGTGATCACCAGAATATCGGCCTCGATGGCGATCTTGGCGATCTCCTCAAGCTCGGCCTTGGTCATCACGGCGCCCGTCGGGTTGGACGGGTAGGAGATGAAAAGCGCCTTCGTCTTCGGGGTCAAGTACTGCCGGAGCAGGGCCGGCGTCAGCTTGAAGTCATCTTCCGCCCGCAGGGGAACGGTGACGACGTGGGCGCCCGCCATTTTGGCACAGGGCACGTACGAGACGAAGCACGGCTCGCAGATCAGAATCTCGTCGCCCGGCTCCAGCACGGCCCGCATGGCCAGATCGACGCCTTCGGCGGCGCCGACGGTGATCAGAATCTCCTTGGCCGGGTCATACTTCAACCCTTGCCAGTCCTCCAGGTGACGGCTGACCGCTTCCCGCAGGTCGGGCATGCCCCAGTTGGAGGTGTAAGCTGTCTTTCCCTTCTCCAGGGAGTAAATGGCCGCTTCGCGAATGTGCCAGGGAGTCGTGAAGTCAGGTTCACCGACGCCGAGTGAGATGATGCCCTTGGACTGGGAGACGAGGTCAAAGAACTTGCGGATGCCGGAGGGTGGCAGTGCTGCCACATGACGGTTGACGAACGATCTCACGGGTGGATCGCCAGCCTTTCGTCGGTCGCCTCCTCTGTAAAGGAGACGCCATCGTGTTTATACCGCTTGAGCACGAAATGGGTGGTGGTGCTGGCAACGCCTTCCAGCGTGCTCAGCCGTTCGGAAATAAAGCGGGCCACCTCCTTGAGGTTGGTGGACTCCACTTCGACCGCCAGGTCGTAGGTTCCGGACATCAGGTAGCAGGACCGCACCTCGGGAAAGCGGGCAATGCGCTCGGCCAGCCGGTCGAAGCCGACGTCTCTCTGCGGGTGGAGTTTGACGTCAATGAGCGCGGTGACCCGGTCAACGCCGGCCTTGTCCCAGTTGACCATGGCACAGTGCCGCAGGATGACCTTCTGCTCTTCCATTTCGGCAATGGTCGCCGCTACCCCCGCCGGATCCTCGTCCAGCATCACGGCGATCTGCGAGGCTGTGAGACGGCAGTTAGACTCAAGCAAACCCAAAATCTCTCGCTTCTTGGAATCGTCCATCCCTGTCCCCTCCTCTGGTATTCTGGATAGTCTACGAGGTCGCCTGCCCTTTGTCAATAATTCTCCCCAAATAAGTAAACAGGACATACCAATCCGTATCACGAAAGATTCATAATGAGAAGTTATTAGGAGGTGCGCAGCGTGACCCGCAAACTGCAGGTCCAGGATCTGCTCTCAGTCCAACTGGCCGGCGACATTAGTATGGCGCCCGGCGGTGATCGGATTGCTTTCGTGATCAGCCGGATCGACCAGGGAAAAAACGAGACTAAGCTCGCCATTTACATGGCGGCACCTGGCAAACCTGCCGTCCGCTTCACCGGCGGCGAGTCCGACAGCGCACCCCGTTTCAGTCCGGACGGCTCCCGCCTGGCGTTCCTGAGCAAGCGGAGCGGGCAGACGCAAGTCTGGCTGATGGATGTCGCGGGCGGTGAAGCCCGTCAGATTACCAAAGTGCAAGGCGGCGTCGGTGAGTTCGCTTGGGCCCCCGACGGCGCCCGCCTGGCCTTTACGGCCTATCTCAAAGGGGACGGCATTCAGCCCGAGGTCAAGGAAGAGAAGGAGGATGACCTGCTCAAAAAGTTCACCAAGGACGTCAAGGTCATTACGGAGCTATCCCACAAGATGGACGGAACGGGCTACTACTTGCAGCGGCGGGCCTGCCTCTGCGTCATGGCGCTGGAGGAGGGGGCCGAGCCAGTCCAACTCACACATCCGCCGTACAACGTAAGGCAGATTACCTGGACGCCGGACGGACGGCACCTGGTCTTTGCCGGGCGCCTCGGCAAGGACTATGACCGCAACGCCTTTGAGAGCCGGGTCTACGCGATTGGCGCCGAAGGCGGGGAAGCCCGGCAGCTCACGCCCGACGACATGACCTGCGAGGGCCCATCCGTCTCGCCGGATGGCTCTGTGGTTGCGGTGATCATGACCTGCACGGATTGCATGGGCTATGACAACGGGCGCATCGGCCTCGCGCCGTTTGCCGGCGGCGCCTTGACGGATGCGGCTCCGGCCTGGGACCGGACGTTTGAAAACGTTGGGATCTCCGACATGCCGGCGCCCGGGGGTTGGCAGTTGACCTGGGCGCCCGACGGCTCCGCCCTGTTCGCCGTGACCTCCGTGGACGGAACCGCCCAGCTGGCCAAACTCACGGTGGCGTCGGGCGAGGTTGAGTTGCTGACCAAAGGCGAGCACCTGATTTACAGCTTCAGTATGGACGCCCGCTGCCGCAAGGTGGCCTTTGGGCAGGCCGAGCCGCTCAACCCCGCCGACATTTACTGGCTCGACCTCATGGAAGGTGCAGCCCAGCGGCTCACTGAGATCAACCGGAGCCTGCTCGCTGAGCTCGAGCTCAGCACACCGGAGCGCTTCTCAGCCCGGGCGCCCGGCGGCCCGGAGATTGACGCCTGGATCATGCGGCCACACGGCTTTGCGGAAGGCGGGCGCTATCCAACGATCCTTGCGATTCACGGCGGCCCCATGGCCATGTACGCCGCCGCCATGTTCTTTGAGTTCCAACTGCTCGCAGCGCAGGGCTTCGGGGTCGTCTACTCCAACCCCCGCGGCTCCCAGGGCTACGGCGAGGCCCACTGCATGGCTATTCAGCAGGAGTGGGGCAATCAGGACTATGCCGATATCATGGCGGTGCTCGACCAGGCCATCGCCGCGTACCCGTGGATCGATGCCGACCGGCTCGGCGTCACCGGCGGTTCCTACGGCGGCTTCATGACCAATTGGATCGTCGGCCACACCGACCGGTTCAGGGCAGCGGTGACGGGCCGCTCCATCTGCGACTGGCGGATGATGATCGGCACCGGCGACGGCGGCCCCTTCTGGATGCGCAAGTTCGATGGTGCTGCCCCCTGGTCTGAGCACAGCGGCTACCGGCAGCAGTCGCCGATTACCTACGTAGAGAACGTAGTCACCCCGATTTTGATAGAGCATCAGGAGGGGGATCTGCGGTGCCCCATCGACCAGGGGATGATGTGGTACTCGGCGATCAAGCACCTGGGCAAGGCGCCGGTCCGGTTCGTCACCTACCCCGGCGAGTTCCACGGCATGAGCCGGAACGGCAAGCCCTGGAACCGCATCCATCGTTTGAACGAGATCACTGCCTGGTTCACACAGTACCTCGCCCCTTCTCGGCGCTGACGCGCCTTTACGGGTGCCGTGCGGCCTCGCCGCTGCACGGCGCCGCACTAGACTAGTCTTCCCCGGCCCGGAGCTTTGGCTCCGGGCCCTTTCGCGCCCCCTCGGGTCGGCGAAAACATAATTACAAAAATGTCATACACTCATAGCCATATTCACCCATATTACTTGACCCCGGTGGGTTCTAGGACCGAGAGATTTCTGAGATTATCATGAGAATGAGGAGGGATAGGCCCAATGACGAGGAGTCTCGTTGTCAAGTTCATGGCGGCCATCACCTTCATCGTCTTCATGGTGCTCGCCATCACGCTGATGTGGGACATCCGCTACCAGCAGCAGCAGGCCGAAGAGGAATTGCTGGTCAAGGCCGACCTGGTGGCGTTGGAGACGAAAGCGTCGCGGTCGTTCATCGCCAAGAGCGACGACCGGGTGCACGCCGAACGGCTGGCGCCCAGCGAGGTGGGAAAAGGCGTCAACGCCCTGTTTGCCGACATGGCCGGCCTGCAGGTGAAGCAGACCCGGCTGGAAGTACGCGATGAAAAGAACGCGCCCGACGAGTTTGAGCGTCAGGCGCTCCTTGAGTTTCTGGCTGACCCCGCCAAGGACTCCAAGTACCAGCGGGCCGTTGACGCCGACGGAAAGCCCGTCTACCGGTACATCACGGCCCTGCGGGCCGATCAGTCATGCCTGAAATGCCACGGGGATCCGGCCGGCTCCACCGATCCCACCGGCCACATCCGCGAAGGCATGAAGGAAGGCGACCTGGCGGGGGCCATCAGCGTCATCCTGCCCATGACCGCTGCCCTCAAAGACGCCCGCACCGAGACCGTCCGCATGGCGCTTGGCATTCTGTTGGCTGCGGCGCTGACACTTGCTCTGATCTGGTTCATGCTGCTCAGGCAGGTGTCGTCGCCCCTCAAGCAACTGGTCTCCGTGGCGGAGTCGATTGGCGGCGGCCACATTACCCTTGAGCCGGAGGCCCTGCAGCCGCTTTATGCCAACAAGGAGACGGCTGTCGTCGCCGATGCCTTTGCCTCCATGACCCAAAGGCTTGAGGAGTCGTACAGCTCTCTGGAGCAGAAAGTCTCCGAGCGCACCGCTCAGCTTCAGCAGGCCAACGTGGAACTGGAGAGGGCTTCCCGCCACAAGTCCGAGTTCCTGACCATGGTCAGCCACGAATTCCGCACGCCGCTGACCTCCATTATCACCTTTACCGAATTGCTGCTGGACGACGCCGCCGGCAAGGTGAACCAGGAACAGCAGGAGTACCTGACCGACGTGCTAGAGAGCAGCCAGCGGCTGCTGCAGATGATCAACGACCTGCTGGACATCTCCCGGCTCGACGCCGGCAAAGTGCGGCTGTTCCGCGAGGCGCTGGCCGTACAGGACCTGGTCCGCAACGCCGAGCGAACGGTCCGGCCTCTGGCCGAGCGGAAGGGCGTGGCTATCATTTTGGGGGTCCCCGCCGATGTGCCTTTAGTAGAAGCCGATGGTCTCCGGATTACCCAGGTGCTGCTCAATCTCCTGGGCAACGCCATCAAGTTCACGCCCGCCGGCGGCAAGGTTACGGTGACCGCCCGGGTTGACGGCCGGTTCGCAGAAGTGGCCGTAGCCGACACCGGCATCGGCATCGCTCCCGCGGACCGGGAGCGGGTGTTTGAGAAGTTCAGTCAAGCCGGGCGGGAACGCCCGGAGGGAACCGGACTCGGCCTGCCCCTGGCCAAGAGCCTGGTAGAGCTCCACGGCGGACGCATGTGGCTGGAAAGCGAACAGGGGCGCGGATCGATCTTCCGGTTCACACTGCCCCTGTGCTCCGAGGAAGGGAGGCTCAGTACTCATGGCTAGTCCCAAACGCATTCTGGTAGTGGACGATGACCCTAAGATTCTGAAGGCGCTGGACCAGGCTCTTCGCAAAGAAGGGTATGAAGTCTTGCGCGCGGCGGACGGCGAAGAGGCGCTGCAGATCGCCCGTGACGACGATCCGGATCTGATCGTGCTGGATATCATGCTGCCGAAGCTTGATGGCTTCGAGGTCTGCGCGAAGATCCGGGCGCTGAACAACGTGCCCATCCTGATCCTGTCGGCCCGCGGCGAGGAGATGGATAAGGTCGTCGGCTTCAACGTCGGCGCCGATGACTACATCACCAAGCCCTTCCGGCTTTCCGAACTGGTGCTGCGGGTGCGGGCGATCCTGCGCCGGACGGCCTCCGCGGCGCCGAACGTGGTGGCGGAGGGGGCGCCGATTCGCTTCCGCGAGATGGAGATCAACCGGGCTGCCCGCAGCGTCACCGTCAGGGCAAAGCAGGTGGAGCTGACGCCCAAAGAGTTCGACTTGCTCTGGCTCCTCGCGAGCCACCCTGGCAACGTCTTCTCCCGGGAGGCCATCTTGCAGCGCGTCTGGCACAGCGATTACACTGGGGATGAAGCGGCTCTGACCGTCTGCGTACGGCGTTTGCGCGAGAAGATCGAGCATGACCCGGGTAACCCCGAGTACATCAAGACCATCTGGGGCATCGGGTACAAATTCGAAGGCTAAACCCCCCTGAGTGGGTGACGTGTATGCACTTCTTCACAGTCGCCGGGCACCAGTTGATGGCGTGGTCCGTTGGCATCGCTCTCACCGTCGTGCTGCTCGATCTCGGACCGGGCCTCACGCGCGACCACCCGCCTTCGGAGCGGCGGGTAGCGGGCGCCCTCATTGGGCCGCTTGCGGGTCTGAGCCTTTGCGCGCTGTCCGTGGACTACCACTTCGGCGTAACGGGGCTGATCGCCGCTCCATTCACAGTCATGGCCATCCTGTACTCATGGGCCTGGATTCGGCTCGCTCCGGCCACCCGCCGGCGCACTCTGGGCTGGCAGACCGGTGTGATCGGGGGCGTCTCCCTGCTGGTCCTCATGCTCACGGCCGGGCCGAAAGACTGGCACGCCGGCATGGTCATGGCGGCCTACGCTGCTTCTGCGGGCCTGCTGGGCGGGCTGACGTGCCTGATGGTCAAGGCCGTGCGTGGGGTTTCCTCCACAGATGTGGAAGCGTCGACTTCCCCGTTTGGCATCCCGGCCCGGGCCGCCAGTATTGGCCTGGGCATCTCCGCACTCGCAGCGCTCGACGGTCTGTGGTGGGCCTTCGGCGGGCATTCCGACTGGCTGCCGGTGATGGGGCTGTGGCTGACGCTCTCGCTGGTGGTGCCCGGCGTCCTGATGGCCCTGGGCCACAAGTTCTATCCGAAGCTGCAGCGGGTGGTCTGGTCGGCAGCCCTGCTCTCGGCCATCGGGGGGCAGGCGGCCATTCATGCGCTGACCCTCACGAACCCCGGCCTGATTCCACCCGCCATGATATAACGCCAGGCTGGCTGGGAAAAGTCCCCCCTCTTGCGACTCGCAAGGGGGGGGACTCGATTTGGTGCTGGTCGTTGGATTGGCTCAACGACCCGGTCCTTCAATCGGCCCGGGACTGAATAACCCGCAGCTGCTGCAGGCGGCTGAACGCCTTAATCATGGCCTTATAGAGTGCCTCTTCTTGTTCCGGGGATAGCGGCCGGTAAATCCACAGCGATCCGTCCTGCTCGTCCCAGCGGTAGCGGCAACCCAAGCGGGAGAGAATGTCAGCGGATACGTACGTACGGCTGTCTGCCTCAAGCACTACCGACGCGAGAGCCAGCTCGTGGGTATTGACGCGAAGTGTTGACTTCCCCGTCCATAGCGAAATGCGGGCGGAGGGAACGACCGGGCTTGTCAGATCGATTCGCTGCTCTTCTGCATAATAGGCGACGGTAAACCCCAAGGCCTCAAATGTGGCTCTCACAGGCAACATGACGGTACCAGCCACCGTGAGTGACTGAGTATCTCCTGTAAGTTGGCGTTCCTCGACAAACACCCGGGGAGCGTCGTCCGCCGAGGCTGGCAGGGCGGTCGCAAGGATGATTCCAGGAATCAGAAACTGCAGGAGAGCGTGCCGCAAGCTCAATCGCCTCCTCGACCTGACTTCATCTCAATGACGCTTGAACTATTTGTTTCGTTCCACAACATGCGTACCGAACCCGAGGGTGCGCAGCCTTTTCGCCCCGAGCGGCAAGGGGTGGCGGAGCGCTGGGGCGAACTCTAGGAGTATCTGAGTAAACAAAGAGGTGGTATCCTTGGCACGCCGTCAGCGGGAATACATCGTCAAGGTAACGCACCGGTACGTCCACAACCCGGAGGCCGTCGAACGGGGCCTGGAACTGTGGGCGACCTACCTCGCCGAGCACCTGAGCAAACGGCTGGCCGAGGAGGCCAGGAAAAAGACCGACGCCGGCTTATAGTGACGACGAGCCCGGCAGCTGCGGCTGCCGGGCTCGTCCATGGCATTCTACTGTTCGTGGGCGGCGAGGGTGGGGGCCGGCGCAAAGCCGGGGAGCCAGCCGGATGCCATGACGGCTACGCCGGCGCCGGCAACCATATCGAAGACCCAGTGTACACCCAGATAGAGCGTGCTCATCATGACCAGGCCGGACATCACCGTCATTACGCCGGCCATCCGGCGATAGCCGTTACGGCACGCGATCAGTGTGTAAGTGAGCACCAGCGAGGTGTGCAGACTGGGGAAGGAGTTGTCCAGCGCGCTGAATGTGCGGTACTGCTCCTCGAATGCCGTGTAAACAGTTGGAATGAGAAACCTGACCCCTTCAGCTGCTGTCCAGGCCTCCCTGACCGGCAGCAGGAGATAGAACGGCAGGGCTGTGAGATAGTTCAGAAAGGTTGCGATCAAGAGACGCTTGAGCGCAACCAAATCATGGCGTGCGGCGTAGGCGGCGAAGCAGGCGAGCATGAGGAGCGGAAAAGCGACGATGTAGACGAACGTCAGCAGGTGAGTGAGCGGCGCCCACTCTGCGCGCTGAAGGAGGCGGATAAGGTCAGTGCCGTACTTGGCGAGTTCCGGAGTAAAGTCCCACGGGACGGACCGGGCCAGCCCCGGTTCAAAGTACGTTTCGATCGCGTCCACCAGGAGCATGCCAAAAGCGAGTATCAGGGAGATCAGAAACCGGATGTCCTGACGCATGGCGCGGATCGCGGTTCCAATCTCCCGCATAGGGTTGCTCCCCGTGACCAGCCAGACGAGCAACAGGAGTGTCACCATGGATACCAGAAGCAACGTCAGCTGCGACGAGTAAATCCACATGTTTATCCTGCCTCCAGCCTTTTCATCCGTATGTAAGAGGCAGCGTGATCGCTCGGTAGACAGGGCCGTGCTGTCCGCCTGATTGTCTGCTGGCAAGCGCGTATGAGCGAACGATTGTTTGGGTGGACCGTCTTCTCCGGCACTGGTGGGGCGCCCTCCTGGGCACAGGGGTTCTACTGAGGATTCCCTATTATTACCATAATACTCGATTTGGGAATGCGAGACAATACGTCTATCTGCACCCAGATCCGAACTCACCCGAAGGGTTTCGTAAGCGACTGACGTCAAGGGTCCTTTCAGTCGCCTTTTCTCTGGCAGAGAGAGCCTTATCGATGGAGACAGGAGAACGGACCACCACCTTCGACAAGGCGATGGTCCGTTCTGCCACTCTGGTTGTGTAGAAGGTGGCCTTGTCTCCGAAAGGAGGGATGGCCATGGTGAAGACCACCATCCCTGGCAGCCGCCCACATTTTCTACCTGGACCCCGACTTCTTCCCCCGCACGAGCCGGACCAGCTTCTCAACCCCCGGCATGATCCGGGTCGTCCCCAGGCTGAGCAGCACGCCGATGGCCACCAGCACCAGCACCCAGACCAGCGCGCCGAGCATATCCCGCATCGAATCGCCCAGGGTAATGCCCAACTCCGCCCCGTGTTCCGCCAACGACACATTGAGCCGCCAAACGGCCACCACCACAGCCACCACCGTCAGCACAAGCGCCGCAACCCCCAGCCAGCGATGCACTGCCGCACGGTGCTGCCGTTCTTCCTCTTCCCTCGTCAGTTCCCGGTCACTCGACACGGTGCCGACTCCTCCCGCCAAAACAACGAGGGGGCATCTGCCCCCTCAGCCAACAGTTTCGCAGCCGTTATACCGCCTCAACCGCCTTGACTTCGGGAACCGCCTGGCGAATCGCCCGCTCGATGCCCATCTTCAGGGTCATGGTGCTCATGGGGCAGCCGCCGCAGGCGCCCATCATCCGAACCCGGGCGATGCCGTCCTCAACGTCGATCAGTTCCACTTCGCCGCCGTCCATCCGGATTGCGGGACGAATCATGTCCAGGGCCTTATCAACCCGCTGGAACAGGTTTTCGTCTGACATTCATTTCACCCCCGAACGCTTATCATGTAGTATTCCCGAGGAGGGTCCCGGGTCGCCAATCAGCAGCCGGAAAACGCGACCTCTCTGCGCCAAGTGTAACATATGGCCCGAATTACTGAAAAGGTGGCAGTCTGTCCTGATCTCTGGATCGATCTTGACAGCTATGGAAAGGTATGGTATTTATTGATACATAGCGCGCAAATTACCAGGAATCTGCCAGGTGCCGGATGCGCGCCATAATCACGCTGAAGCCGGCTTCGTTGTAGGCGCCTTCAGGAATGATGACGTCCGCATAGCGCTTGGTCGGCTCCACGAACGCCTCGTGCATGGGCTTGACCGTCTCCAGATACTGGCTGATCACCGAACTGAGCGTCCGGCCCCGCTCGTTGATATCGCGCGTGATGCGGCGGAGAATCCGCACATCCGCATCGGTGTCGACGAAGATCTTCAGGTCGAATAGCGCCCGCAGCCCGGAGTTCTCCAGCACCAGAATGCCTTCCACCAGGACGATATCCAGCGGGTCGACGCGGATCGTGTAATCTTCCCGCAGGTGAGTATTGAAGTTGTAGACGGGCCGCTCAATGGACTGGCCATCCTTCACGGATCGCACATGCTCGGTAAACAGGTCGGTATCAAAGGCGTCCGGGTGGTCATAGTTCAGCTTGCAGCGTTCTTCGTACGACAGGTGCCTGTTGTTCTTATAATAGGCGTCGTGCGTCAGGAGCGACACGTGGTTGGGAAGCTGCTCGACGATCTTCTTGGCGAACGTCGTTTTCCCGGAGCCGGTGCCGCCTGCGATGGCGATAACCGCCTTCGGTTTTGACATAGATGACCCCCCTTGGGACCCGGCCTGCCTTGCCCCGGATTCGCCCATCTGATTATCGCTCAGTGTCCACAGGTGTGCAAGCCAAAGGTGGAGGGATCAGCTGATGTTTCAGGCACTGGAGGTCGAAGGGGCGACTGTGCTTTTCCTGGCAGGTGAACTTGACGCCGTTACCTGTGTCACCGTGCACGAAAAAGTCTCAGGATTGATCGCCGAGGGCCGCAGGGTGTTGGTGCTTGACCTCACGGGTGTGCAGCGCATTTATGCCGCGGGGATGTCGGTGCTGCTGGAGCTGCAGCGGGCCGTGCAGAAGGCGGGGGGACAGCTCATCTGCTGCGGCGCCAGGCCGTTCATCCGGGAGATTCTCCGCATTACTTCGCTGGACCGGGCGCTGCACCTGCAAATGGATCTGGACTGCGCACTTGACGTCCTCACTGCCGCTTCTTAAACGAACATAGCATATTACTCGAAAAAGATCCGTATCTTAAGCGGTGGTTCGACGGTCAAAGAGAATGAAAGGCGGAAATCGGGGTAACTACCCAGCGGGATGCAGCCGATTGTATCCAGTTTTTATACATAAAGGACGAAAATCTTTGCAAATTGCGTTACGCTGGTAGCGAAAGGTTTCCACCGCGCAAGAAAAGACAGGAGGGGTTTCCTGATGGCCCATCAACTGCCGCCGCTGCCGTACGACTACGCCGCTCTCGAGCCGCATATCGACGAAACCACCATGCGGATTCACCACGACAAGCACCATGCCGCCTATGTCAATAATCTGAACGCCGCCCTCGAAACGAACGCCACGCTGGCCGACCGTGGCATCGAGGATCTGCTGCGCAACATCAGCCAGGTTCCCGAGGCGATTCGGACGGCTGTCCGCAATAACGGCGGCGGACACCACAACCATACCCTCTTTTGGGAGATCATGACCCCCGGCGGCAGCAAGGCGCCCACCGGCGCCCTGGCGGACGCCATCAACACCACCTTCGGCAGCTTTGACGCCTTCAAGGAGCAGTTCAGCAAGGCCGGCGCCACCCGGTTCGGCAGCGGCTGGGCCTGGCTGGTCGTCAATAAGGAAGGCAAGCTGGCCGTCTACAGCACCGCTAATCAGGACAGCCCGCTCATGGAAGGCGACACCCCCATTCTGGGCATGGACGTCTGGGAGCACGCCTATTATCTCAAGTACCAGAATCGCCGGCCCGACTACATCGGCGCTTTCTTCAACGTGATCAACTGGGACAAGGTGGCCGAGAAGTTCGCCGCCGCGAAGTAATCACCACAAAACAAGACCGCCCCGGCAGTGCCAGGGCGGTCTCTGCGTGTCACCGGGCGGCCACTTCCACCCAGCGTCTTTCCGCATCGGACTGGTACACGGCATCCAGGACGGCCTGGACGGCGGCGCCGACCCGGAAGGTGGCGTAAGGCCGTTTCGAGCCCACCATGGCCCCTTCGCCCAGAATTGCCCCGGCCAGCTGGTCGACCATGACGACGAACGGCAGCGTCCGTGGATCCAGGGAGTCCGCGTACTGCAGGCCGGGGAGCTTCACGGGCAGCTCATTGGCTACCTCCGAGAGCTCCTGACCCGACTTGCCTGCCAGGACCTTCTGATCGTTCTCCAGCACCAGCGTTCCCTTGGTGCCAAAGGCCTCAACGCGCATGCCGAAGCCGTGGTGGGCGTGCATAAGGAACTGCACGACACCGGTCGTCTTGCCGCTCAGCCGGCAGAGGAAAGCGAAAGAGTCATCCGCGTCGGCAGGCGCCCCGCTGCGGACCTCCACGTGGTTGGTAAGGCTGCCGCAGACGGCTGTGATGTCGCCGAAGAACCAGCGGAGGGTGTCGATGAGGTGCGAACCGAGGGCGCCCAGCATGCCGCCCCGGGTGGCCGTCTGCGAAAGCCAGCCGTTCGGCCTGGCGAGGTTTCGCTCCAGCCCGTTCATGCTGTATGTAAGGGTAAAGTGGATCGGATCGCCGAGGAAGCCCTCATCAATCAGCTTCTTGAACTGCGTGCGGCCCGGGCCGTAGCGGAACTCGTGGTCGATCGCATTGACCAGTGACCGCCGCTCGGCGGCATCGACCATGGCCTGGGCTTCGACCAGGTTCATCGCCATCGGTTTCTCGCACAGCACGTGGATCCGCCGCTCCAGGGCGGCGAGGGTCATGGGATGGTGCAGGTTCGGCGAAGAGACCACGCTGACCAGATCCAGTTCTTCCTGCCGGAGCATCGTCATGTAATCGTCGTAGGCCCGGGGGATTCCCAGCCGGGCCGCCTGCTCCTGAGCCCGCCCGGGCCGGGCGACGCCGGAGAGCGCAACCACTTCGCAGGCCGGGTGCATCATAAAGCCGGGCGCCTGCACCAGGGCGCCGAATCCCGTCCCGATAATGCCGACCCTGATCTTTCCCATCTCCGCTAACGCCTCCTCTGACCGATCTCCTGGGGTGATGGTTTCGTCCTTCCATCCGTGATATTCCTGCACCCGAAGGAACTTCCGCCCGCCAGCGAGAAGTGGAAAGCGAGAATTCCTGCAAAGGAGCATCCTGCAGATGGCCTACACCGAAGGCACGGTCAATCCGGAGCGGCTCACCGCCCAACTGATGGACCTGTGCGCCACCGATTCAGGCAGCCGCAACGAGCGCCAGATGGCCGACAAGCTGAAGCCGGCGCTCGAAGAGCTGGGCTTTTCCGTTTGGGAAGATGATGCAGGCAGCAAGGTAGGCGGCAATGCCGGCAATCTGTACGCTCGCCTGGAGGGGACTGCCGCCGGCGAACCGCTGCTCTTCTCCGCCCACATGGACCGGGTGACGCCCGGCCTGGGCGTCAAACCCCGCCTGGAGGGGGGCGCTGTCGTCAGCGACGGTACCACCATCCTCGGCGCCGATGACGCGGCGGGCATCGCAGCCGTGCTGGAGGCCGTAAGGGTCCTCCGGGAGCGGAACCTGCCGCATCCGACCATCGAGGTGGGCCTGACCATCGGGGAGGAGGTGGGGCTGCTGGGCGCCCGCCATCTCGACTACGCCTGGTTCACGTCCCGGCTCGGCTTCGCCCTTGATTCCGGGGGCCGGGTGGGCGAAATCGTCGTCAAGGCCCCGTCCCAGGCGAAGATCAACGCGACGTTCCGCGGCAAAGCCGCTCACGCCGGCGTGGCGCCCGAGAAAGGCATCTCCGCCATTCAGATCGCCGCCGTCGCCATCTCCCGCATGAAACTGTTGCGCATCGACGGCGAGACGACGGCCAACATCGGCTCGATCACCGCGGAAGGGCCCACCAACATCGTGCCCGAGACCTGCAAGATCGTGGCGGAGGCCCGCTCCCTCAGCCAGGAGAAGCTGGAGGCCCAGGTGGCCGACATGCGCCGCTGCATCGAGGATGCCGCCCGGGAGCTGGGCGGCGCCGCCGATGTCGAGGTGCTCCGCAGCTACGCTGCGTTCAACCTGTCACCCGAGTCCGCACCCGTCAGGCGGGCAGCCAGCGCCGCTGAACGTATCGGCGCCGCGGCATCCGTCACATCTACCGGCGGCGGGTCAGACGCGAACATCTTCAACGCCAATGGCATTCCCATGGCGGTGCTGGGCGTCGGCTACGAGGAGATTCACTCCACCCGGGAGCGCATGCCGGTCGATCAGCTGGTGGCCCTCGCCGAGTGGACCCTCGCAATTATCCTGGTCTAATGCGCCGCGCAGCGGCGAGGACGCACGGCATCCGTAAATGGCGCGTCAGCGCCGAGAAGGACTAGAGCATCCATAACATCCGGCGCCGTGCCGCGGTCTCCACAAGAACGCCGGGCACGACGAAATCGGGCGGCTGCACCAGGGCGAGGAGCCGGACTTCCTCGCCCTCGCTTAGTTGGCTGAGCGGATGGTTGGCCACGAGATTTCCGCCCCGCAGGCGGCGCCCGACCAGTTCCAGCAGGTAGACCCAGGTCGGCGGCATTTCCGGGCTGCTCACTTCGGCAAAGGCGCTGCCGACATGGTCGATGCTCATCAGGCCGTGAAGGTTCCACAAGTGCTGCACTTCGGCCAGGCACAGCGCCTCGTCGGTCAGGCAGGGAATGGGCAGCTGACGTCTGACCCAGAGGCCGGCGGCACTCAGACCGGTCGTTTCGATGCGCTGCACTTTCTGCCCGGTCACCATAGGGATCGCCTCCCAATGCTGGCACGGATGTATGCCGATAGCATTCGCCAATTTCGGGCGTATCAAGCCGGGCGCGCACCCGGCATACTAGGATTGAAGTGCCTGAGTGCGAAGGAGGCAGAGCCGAATTGGATCACGATAACCGTGAGTTGCAGCGCCGACAAGCAGATAACCGGCTCACCGAAATGGAACTGCTCCATATTCAGCATGGGCTGGACGCCGAAGTGCTGGGTCTGAAAAAGTGCCTGCACTATTCCCAGGAAGTTGCTGACGAAAACGCCCGGCACCTGATGCGTGAGCATGCAGACATTCACCACCGGCGCATCGACATGATGCTCGCCCTGCTGGACGCCCCCGGCGACATTACCAAGCAGGCCAAACTGCTGCTTCAGACCGAGCGGATGCAGGGAGGTGTGCATCATGCATAGGAATACCGACCTCAGCCACACCACCCGGGGCCACATGTCCGATGCCGACCGGCTGCGTGACTGCCTGTGCACGGCCAAGGAGCGGGCGATGATGTATGCCGGGGCGGCCCTGGAAGCGACCAACCCGGGGGTCCGGGAGTTCTTCCTGGCCATGCACGGCGAAGAGAGCCACAACCAGGAGATTCTTTTCAGCTTCCTGCACAGCCGGGGATACTATCCGGTTGAGACGGCGCCCGAGCACCGCGTGCAGGAGATTCGCGGCCGCTACCACAAAGTCCACGACGAGATGGGCCTGACTGACACCCCGTCCTTCCGGCGCTATCAGACGGCCGATCCGAAACTGCCACCCGCCCATGTGCAAAACCCGGAATCCTTCGAGTATAAGGATGCGCACTGATCACAACGAAACCCATCGCCCGATGGGTTTCTTTTATTTCTGACATTAGGAAGGGAACTGCCGTTCGGAGCCGAAGCTGTCATGCGGTGTCAGCATGCAGCAAGGAAGTGGGCTTTCATGGGAATCAGGTTCACCGAAGCGACGCTGGAGTTTCTGGCGCAGGCACCGTTCCAGGGGCGTGAGTGGGTGGCGCACAATCGGGCCGTCTATCAGGCGGAGGTCGTGGAGCCCCAGCGGGCCCTGGCTGAAGCGATGGCCGGCTTCATGGCGGGCATGGAGCCCGGGCTGGAGCCCAGCCTGTCCCGCATTTACCGCGATGCCCGGTTCAGCCGGGGCCCCGCCCTGCATGAATCGATCTGGGTGACTTTCCAGGACCGGGACATCGCCCCGGAAGAGCGGCCGGCCTTCTGTTTTGAGTTGTACCCCGACCGCTGGCGTGCCCTCATGGGCTTCTACAGCGCAGGCCGTTCGATTATGGAGCGGATCCGCCGGCGCATCGACGCCGACCCGCTCCGGTTTCTAGCGCTGGTGGGCGCCCTGCCCCCCGGCTACCGGGTCATGGGCGAGACGTACAAGGTGAGCCGGGCCGGGCATCTGCCCGAGGCCGTCCGGACCTGGTACGACCGGAAGTCCTTCTGGGTGGAGGATCTGCGGCCCATCGACGAACTGGTTCTGGGCGCCCGGTTGCCCCGACACCTCGAGGAGCAGTTTGCGCTGCTCCATCCGCTCTATCGCTTCGTCCGGGAGGCGTGAACAGGAGCCGCACCGGCGTGGTATAATCGGGCGAAGCGATAGGACAAGGGAAGTGCCTGAGATGCCCACCATTACGTTTCAGCCGCTCGGCCAGAGCTTTGCCGTTGCCGCGGGCACAACGATTCTTGATGTCGCCATGCAGAACAACATCTTTCTGCGGCATGTTTGTGGCGGAAAGGCGATGTGCACCACCTGCCGGTGTAAGGTGTTGCAGGGGGCAGACGGCCTTTCCCCCAAGGCACGCTCCGAAGAGAAGCGGCTCAGGGAGATGTACGCCCCGAAGGAGGCCCGGCTCTCGTGCCAGGCGGAGATCCGGGGCGATGTGGTCGTGGAGATTCCGGTGCCGACTCTGGGTGTGTAAGGGGGTGCCCTTTGCGTGGGACTGATTCGGGCGGGGACCTGCGCCTGGGCCGATCATGAGGAGTACTATCCCAAAGGGCTGCCGCCCGGGGAACGGCTGAGCTACTATGCCCGCCACTTCCCGATCGTCGAGGTGGACAGCTCGTTTTACCACCTGCAGCCGCCGAAGTTTTACGCCGGGTGGGCTGCCCGGACGCCGCCCGGCTTTGTCTTCAACGTCAAGGCTTACGGCGCCATGACCAGACACCACCGGGAGCCGCGGCCCGGCGAGGAAGATGCGGGGGAGGTCATCCGCCGGTTTGATGCATCAGTGCAGCCCCTGCGGGAAGCCGGAAAGCTGAAGGCGCTGCACTTCCAGTTCCCGCCCTGGTTCACCCGCAGCGCGGAGAACATGGAGTGGATTCACTTCTGCCGCGAGTTCTTCAAGAACGACATCGTTGCGGTGGAGTTCCGCCATCAGTCCTGGTTCCTGGGCGCCGCCCGGGAAGCAACGCTGCAGCTACTGACGCGCCTGAATGCCGTCAATGTAATCTGTGACGAGCCGCAGGTGGGATCGGGGACGGTACCCGCTGTGGTGGCCGTAACGGATCCACGCCTGGCGATTGTGCGGTTCCACGGACGCAACGCCAAGACGTGGTACATAAAGGCGGAGACGACCGCCCAGCGTTTTGACTACCTGTACAGCCGTGAAGAGCTGCAGGGCTGGGTTGGGCCGGTGCAGGAGCTGGCTGCCGAAGCCGATGAAGTGCACTTGCTCATGAATAACAACCGGGCGAACTACGCCGTGCGCAACGCCCTGGATATCATGTCGCTGCTAGGTCTGCCGGTACCTGAGCTTGACGAACGCGGCGTACCCACGCCGCCGCGCCAGGCTGGGGGGAAGCCTGAGCAGTTGAAGCTGTTCTAGATCTGAGGCAATGGGAACTGCCACGGAGGGCGCGGAAAACACGGAAGACGCGGAATGGGACATTTCGTACTTTATTCCGTGTCTTCTTCCGCGCTCTCCGTGTCCTCCGTGGCTAATCTCCTTTTGACGGGGCCACCTGCCATGCAAAGCAGGTGGCCCTGTCGGCGCGTAACATCGATGTTACAAGTTATTTTAATCTTTTGTGTACCGTGACGGCGCGTTGCACAAAACGCTTATAAAATACAGACATACAAAGAGTATGACTGTCGGTATTTGGAAAATGTTGTGGCAGGGGGAGGGAAATTTGTGGAACGTGCAGAATCCTTCATCTCACAGACCTGCAAATTTCCTCCACATCCGGAAGACGGGGTGGAGGTTGAGCTGGCCGTCACCCCTGAGGTTGTGACGCCTCCTCAGACAGGGCTGGAATCACCCATCGAGTGGTACGGCCTGAAGGAGGGAGGGACCTCCATGGCACGGGGCATGCACTACCGGCCCAGGTTATCCGGCGAGGCAGTCGAGCCGGCTGGTGAGGACTCCGTCCTGATCAAGCGATTGTCCGCGGGGGACGAAGAGGCGCTCGGCACTTTGATGGACCGCTACGGCGGCGCCCTGCTTCACTTTGCCCACCGGCTCGTTGGCGACATGCAGCTGGCGGAAGAGATCTACCAGGACACCATGCTGAAGGCCTGGCAGCAGGCCGCGTCCTTCCGGCTGGACGGGCACCTGAAGGCGTGGCTCTTCCGGGTTGCCCGCAACAACGCCATCGACTACATGCGCAAGAAGCGCCTCCCTTTGGAGGAGTTTACCACATGCCTGGAGACCGCCGCCACCACTTTCCGGCCCGAGCGCGAGGCCGAGCGGTCCTGGCTCTCCTCCGAGGTGGTGGACGCCATGGACGGCCTGCCCGCGGCTTACCGGGAAGTCGTTGACCTGCGCTTCTTCCACCAACTCTGCTACCAGGAAATCGCTCAGGTGCTGGGCATTCCCCTCGGCACCGTCAAGAGCAGGCTCAATTACGCCATCCAGCGCCTGACCAAGATTCTCCGTGAGCGGGGAATCGACAACAGCCTGGTCGACAATTAGCGCCACCAAGCCCTCCGCACAGGGGGGCTTTCTCTTTTCCCCATGGCTCCATCCATTTGCTATAATGGAGCGAGATGGTCCCGAAGGAGCCGATCAATGAATCTCCCCAACCTACTCACCCTGATTCGGATCCTGCTCGTTCCCGTTTTCCTCGTCGTCTTCCTCACCCGGTCCAAAGCCCTGGGGTTGATGGCTGCCGCCATCTTCGTGCTGGCTGCCATTACCGATGGCTTTGACGGATACCTGGCTCGCAAGCACAAGGCGGTCACCAAGCTCGGCCAGTTCCTTGACCCGTTGGCGGACAAGCTCCTGATTTCGGCTGCGCTCATTGGTCTGGTGGAAGTCAAGATGATCACCACATGGTCGGCAATGCTGATTATCGGCCGGGAAATGGCCGTGACCGGCCTCAGGGCCATCGCGGCCGCGGAAGGCACAGTCATTGCGGCCGGGCCATGGGGCAAGGCGAAGACCGTTTTTCAGATCATCTTTATCGTGACGGCCATGCTCCACCGCTCGCTGCCCGAGGGTCTCTGGCTCGACACCCTCGCCGACGTGCTCTTCCTGCCGACGCTATGGGTTGCGGTAGGACTGACGGTCTGGTCCGCTATCGACTATTTCGCAGCATACTATCGCGGGCTGCAGGCGGGGCGCCCCCCGCGTCCACTGAGGTTTCGCCTCAAGTTGCCGCTGCGCCGTCCGAAACCCAAGTCGTGAGTGGAGGTGTTCGTAATGAAGCTGTTGCTGGTGGCTGACCCGGCGGACGCATCGGTCCTGTCGGGTGAGTTTACCCGTCCGGCGGTCGCGCTGCCGTCCGTCGACTGGGGCCGCGAAGCCGTTCTGGTGGTCGACATGGGGGAGCAGCGGACCGCCGGTTACGGCGTCACCGTGGTCGGTGTATCCCGCGGCGAGTCCGGCGAAATCGAGCTGAAGCTCGAAGTCCGGCGCCCCGGGCCAGGCAGCTTCGTCGCGCAGGTCATAACGCATCCGCACGCGGTGACCAGGGTGCCCCGGGAGTGGCTGACCGGGGCGACGGTAGTTGCCCGCGATCAGCATGGCAAGGAACTGATTCGGCAGGTGGTGTCTCTGTGAAGGCGGTGGTTCTGGCGGCAGGACAGATTGCCGACTACGACCGGGTGCGGCCATTCGTCGGCACCCCGGATTTGGTGATATGCGCCGACGGCGGCATCCGCCATGCGGCTGCTTTGGGCCTCTCCCCTGCACTGATCCTGGGGGACTTCGATTCCGCCGGGACGGAACTGATCGAGAATGCAGCCGCACGCGGCATTCCCGTGGAGCGGGTTCCCGTTGAGAAGGACGAGACGGACACCCACCTCGCCATGACGGAAGCCGTGCGGCGGGGGGCGGACGAGATTGTGCTGGTCGGCGGGACAGGCGACCGGCTGGATCATACGTTCTCCAACATGCTCCTCCTGCCGGGCATGCCGACCCGCGTGTCCGTGTCTGTGGTGGATGCAAAAAACGTCATCCGCCTGCTGCGCCCCGGCGGGCGCATGACGGTACGCGACATTGCCGGCAGCTACCTCTCGCTGCTGCCCCTGTCGCCGGAGGCCAAAGGCGTGGTGGCGGAGGGGGTCAAATGGCCCCTCGACGGCGCCACGCTGCGCTGGGGCCAGTCGCTGGGCGTGTCGAATCAAATCGTGGACGAAGAGGCGTTCATCGCGGTCCGCGAGGGCTTCTTGCTAGTGATCCAGGCGCGAGATTGAGCAAAGTTCGGTCCGGGCGCGTGTGGGAGAGTCCCGAAAAGGCGTGACCCCAGACTCGGGCTGGCGCCCCTGCCGTCAGCCCTTCCTGGGGCAAAGCCTTTTCGGGACTCCCCCCGACCCGGACCCTTTGCAGGTTTTGGCAGTTCGCAGGGCGAAATGCTCACGGCGAAATGGTGCGTTGGGAGGCGCGATGCAATGGGCCTGACACTGGGACCGCTGGACGTCGCAGCAGTGAATGACGAGCACTCACTGCGCACGTTCCTGGACGGACTGGAGGAGCAACTGCGAAGCCTTGGCAGCACCCTGGCGGAACTCTCTTTCCTGCAATACCAGACCAGGCGCCGGCCCGACGGCATGGCCGAGGCGGAAGGCGCCCAGGCGGCCCTGCTTTCCAACCAGGAATACGAGAGCCTCGTGACCCACTTCGGCGGCAAAATCGAAGACCCGCTGCTTGAGCGGCGCCTCCAGGTCTGGCAACAGACGTTCCGGGGCGCCCGGGTCAGTTCACACCCTGACGTACGCGCTATGGTCAACGAGATCAGCGATGCCATCGTGGCGCACCGGTACAGTGTGCAGGGCCAGGACCTGGACCTCGGCGGCGTGCGCCACGTGCTGCGCACCGAGCCAAACCGGGACCGGCGCCGGGCCGCCTGGCTCTCCTTTGCACCGCTGTCCCAGAAACTCCACGCCCGGACCCGTGAGCTGTTCCGCCTGCGAAACGCCCTCGCACGGGCGGAGGGGTTTGAGACCTATGCCCACATGCAGCTCGATGCCCAGGGGCTGACGCTTCCCCAGGTGCGGGGCATCCTCGAAGAGCTGGCGCTGGCCTCAGAGCCGGCCTACCAGGACCTGCTGGGAGAAGGGGCAAGCCGCTGCAAGCTGGGGCGCGTACAGCCGTGGGACATCAAGTACCTTTTGGACGGGGTGGGCGGACTGCCCATCAAGTATTTCCCCCGGGGCAAGATCACCGCCCGGCTCGATGAATGGGCCGCCCAGCACGGGCTTGATCTGCGCGGGCTGGGCATTGCCGTTCATTTGATCTATATCCCGTACAACGGCCTGTGCATCGGCGTCACACCGACGGACATCCGCATTCTCGGCAACTGGGCAGACGGCCACAACTACTACAAGACGGCGTTCCACGAGCTTGGCCACGCACTGCATGCTGCCTTCAGCAACCCGGGCAGCCACGTTCTGCGCCGTGAACCTGCCGTTTTCAACGAGGCCATGGCCGAACTGATCGGATACACCGTGCAGGACCAGGCCTGGCTGGCCCACATGGGCCTGACGGCTTCCGAGGTGGCGTCGGCCGGGACGCTGTCGATGGGCCCCTGGTTTGCCTATCTCCGCCAGCGTACGGCCCATGCCTTGTTTGAGTACCAGGCCTACGCTGACCCGGACGGCGACCTGGACGTCATTAACGCGGGCATTGAGGCCCGGATTCTCGGCTGCACCATCGACGAGACGCCCCGCTGGGCAGCAGAGCCCAACGCCTGGTACACGCGGTACCCGGTTTACTGGCAGAACTACGTGCTGGCCGATGTGGTGGCCAGTCAGGTCCACCATGATCTGCGCCGCCGTTTCGGCTCCGTCTGGCGCAACCCCCAGGCCCTGTCATATGTGAAGGAGCAGTACTGGGCGCCCGGTGCAGCCCTCGACTGGCAGGAAAAACTGCGCCGCGGCACCGGCGAGCCCTTGGGCACCAGAGCACTGGTGGCCGACCTGAGCCGCTCATAGCCAAGGAAACACCCGGACAGCCTGGCAGGCGGTCCGGGTGATGTACATTATGCAATGGTGCTGAGGAAGCGTTCAAGCCGTTCTGCCACAATCGCAGGCGCCTCCAGTGGCGAGTGCCGGACGGCGCCGGGCACCAGGCAAAGCTGAACGAGGCGCACCTGTCCGAAGACCGAAGCGACTAAAGCTTTGGACTCTGCGGGCGCATTTTGCCCGACCATGGCGAGTACAGGGCAGCGAATTCCCTCCATTGGCGGCATGTCCAGGCCTGTGGCCGGCGCCATGCGGGAGCTTTCCGCCCCGGGCAGGCGGGCATGGGTCTGCTGGGCGACGACCGCGGCAAGGGCTGCGGCATGCTCCGGCCGCCGAACGGTGTTGCCGTGGGATACGGAGAGCCATTGAAGCAGCATTTCGAGATGCCATGATTCCTGGATGGCATTGGTCTGTTCGGCCCTGGGCACTATGGGGTCGATGACCGTCAGGGAGGCGACCCGGTGGGGCGCCTGCACGGCCAGTTCCGCCGTCCACGACCACCCGGCGCCGTAACTCACCAGGTGTACGCGGCGCAGGCCAAGCCAGTCGAGCAGCCGGAGCAGCCTGTCCGCGTGACCGCCGGCGGACGCAGTATAGGACTGCCCGTCCGTCCGGAGGTCGGGGCGTATGCTGCGGTACCGTCCGGCGAGCAGGGCGGAAACGCCCGCCCAGAGCCTGCTGTCATTCAGGCGGCCGTGGACCATGAACACTGGGAAGCCGTCGCCGGCCTCTTCGTATGGGATGGGCGATTGTTCGGCCCGTTGCCGGTACACAGTTGACCCACTCCTCTCCCGAAGCGGACGCACGTGATTCTGCTGTTCCCTGCGAGCTAATTATGCCATTCATGTAAATGTTTGTCAAGGAAGAGTTTGGGAATCTGAACACTGAATGCTTCTGCAGGAATCGTTCCGTATGGACCCGAACATAGCTATGTTTTGAGCTGCCACCGGACCCGAATGGATTTTCCGAGGTGACCATCATGACGAACCTGAACTGGCCGGGCACCGCCCTGGCGGGGTCTCCGGAGGCCGGGGCGACGTGGCGCCTGGGCCCCGTCCGCCTGGGATACATTGATTATCTAAACGTGCTGCCGGTGTACTATGGCATTGAGCAGGGAATGATCGATCTGCCCGTGGCCGTCAAGAAGGGGCCTCCGGCGGAACTGAACCGGCTGTTCGTCCAGGGCGCCCTGGACATCACGCCGATTTCGTCCATCGAATACGCCCGGCATGCCGCCGGGGCTGTTGTGCTGCCCGACCTGTCCATCAGCGCCGACGGCAGGGTTACTTCGGTCCTGCTTTTTACCAAACTCGACCCGGAAGACCTCCAGGGGCGCCCCGTGGCCCTGACTAGCCACAGTGCCACCAGCGTCGTCCTGACAAAAATCATCCTGCAGGAGCGGTACGGGGTGGCGCCGTCGTATTTTACGGCCCAGCCTGATCCCGTTCAGATGCTCACCCAGGCCGATGCCTGTCTGATCATCGGCGACAACGCCCTGCTGGCTGCGCACGATCCGGGCTTGAAGGCACGGTTCCCCACCCTGCGCATCATTGACCTTGGCGAGGCCTGGAAAGAGCTGACCGGGGAGATCATGGTCTTCGCCCTCTGGGTCATTCGGCGGGAGTTCGCCGAGCGCAACCCGGACGGCGTCCGGCTGGTCGCCAGGCTGCTGCGCGCCAGCCAGGATTACGCCATGGCCCACATGCCCGAACTGGTGCAGGAGGCCCTGCGCCGGCGCCGGTTGCCGCAGGCGGCCGTGGAGGAGCATTTCCGGCAGATCCGGCATCATTTGACCGAACCTTACAGACGAGGCCTGCTGGCCTATTTCCGGCTGGCCGCCAAGATCGGGGAGATCCCCGAAGTGCCGCCGCTGCAAGTGTGGGGGGAGTAATGGGAGTGGAGATTCGCCCGATCCTGGAAAAACGGCTGGCCGGGGGCCGGCTCACCCTGGAAGAGACCGTCACCCTGCTCAGGTCGCACGACCTGCTGGCCCTTGGCCAGGCGGCCGACGAGGTTCGGCGCCGGCTGCATCCCGAAGGCCACGTCAGCTTCATCATCGACCGGAATATCAACTACACCAACACGTGTGTGGCCCAGTGCAGCTTCTGCGCCTTCAAGCGCGTTGTCGGCCACGATGAAGGTTACACGCTCGATTGGCACACCCTTGATCGCAAGTGTCAGGAACTGGCCGAGCAGGGCGGCACGCAGGTGCTGCTGCAGGGCGGTCTCAATCCGGCCTTGAAACTGCCTTACTACCAGGAACTGATCAGCCACATTCAGACCCGGTTCCCGCAGCTGGTGGTCCATGGCTTCTCCCCGGCGGAGATTTACTACCTGGCGAAGCTGTCGAAGCTGTCGGTCATGGACACACTGCGGGAACTACAGGCGGCGGGTCTCAAGTCGCTGCCCGGCGGGGGTGGCGAAATTCTGGTCGACCGTGTCCGAAAGATCGTCGGGAAAGGAAAAGTCCTGACCGACCAGTGGTTTGAAGTCATGGAGGCCGCCCAGCAGCTGGGCATGAACACCTCCGCCACCATGATGTACGGCCATGTCGAAACGGTGGAGGAGCGGGCCGAGCACCTGATCCGCATCCGCGAGAGCGGCGATAAGTATGGCGGCTACCGCTCCTTCATTCACTGGGACTTCCAGCCCGAGAACACGGAGCTGGGCGACCTCGTGCTGGGCAACCCCGAGCACCGGCTCGGCGATGGGTTTGACTACTTGAAGCTGATGGCCGTTGCCCGCCTGGTGCTGGACAACTGCCCCAACCTGCAGGTCTCGTGGGTGACGCAGGGCCCCAAGCTGGCCCAGGTGGCGCTGCGCTTCGGCGGCAACGACTTCGGCGGCACAATGATGGAGGAGAATGTCGTTTCCGCTGCGGGTACGACATACATGGTCGGACCCACTGCCGCGGTCGATCTGATCCGGGCCGCAGGCTTCAAACCCGTAAAGCGTGATACGTTCTATAACGTACTGCATGAGTTTTAGGCGATGAGGATGAAGCTGCTGGCGTTCGATCTGGATGGCACCCTGGTCGACGAGCATTCCCACATGACCGATGCGAACCGGCAGGCGATTCTTGCTGCCCGGCAGGCCGGCTTGGAAGTCATTTTGGTGACAGGTCGGTCCTGGCGCGGCACGAAGCCGGTGTACGACGGGCTCGGGCTGACAGGGCCGGCCATTTGCTATCTGGGTGCCCTGGTGGTGGCGGATGGCGCCGGTCTGGTACTCTCGCACCATCCCCTGGTGCCCGGCGCCTGGGAGACCCTGCGGGCGTTTGCCGTGCGGGAGGGGCTGCCTGTTACGGCCTGCGTGGGCACCGACCAGGCCGTGGCCGACGGAGGTCTGCCAACCGGGGGGCTGGTGGCGACAGATACGGCCTTCTCCACCCGCCGCGCCGACGATTTTCCCACCTGGGATTTTTGGCACCCTTTTTCCACCACGATCTCCCCCGACCTGGCGCCCTGCGCCGCGCCGCCGATCATGCTGGCGGTATACGGCGAGACGGCTGTCCGCCGGGCGCTGGCAGCCTTTCCCGACGGTCTGCCGGACTGCCAGTTCGACCTGTACGATAAAGTCGCGGGCGAGACCGTGCTGCACATCTGGCACAGCGCCGTCAACAAGGGGCATGCCCTGGCAAAGGTCTGTGCCACCATTGGCATCGCGCCAGATGAAGTCGCCGCGTTTGGCGACATGCCGATGGATGCTTCTATGTTGGCTTTTGCGGGCATCGGGGTGGCGGTGCCCGGGGCGCACGCCGCCCTGAAGGACGTTGCGACCTGGGTCGCCGAACCCCATGAGGCGATCCGGCGCATTCTGGAGGGAGCTTGATGTCGCTCTCACGGCGTCTTTTGCTGCTGACCGGGCGTGCGACCCTTGCCCGGCGCCTGCGGCGGACCCTGCCCGGTGCAGCCCGTGAAATCATGGAGACCGTCAGCCGCCACGGCCAGAGCATCTGGCTGGTAGGCGGCTGCGTGCGCGACCTGCTCCTGGGGCAGGCCCCCAAGGACTGGGACATGGTCACATCCGCCGCGCCGGAGCAGATTCTGGCGGTCTTTCCCCATGGCCGGACGATGGGCACGGGGCGGGGAGGCAATACCGTCCTGATCCCCCGAAACGGCGAACCTTTCGAGGTGACGCCTTTCCGGGGCGCCGACCTGGCGGATGATTTGGGGCGGCGCGATCTGACGGTCAACGCCATGGCGCTTGGGCTGGATGGCGCCCTGGCAGACCCGCTGGGCGGCCGCAAGGACCTGGCGGCGGGCCTGATCCGGGCGTGCGGCAATCCCCGGGACCGGCTGGCGGAAGACCCACTGCGGGCGCTCCGGGCCATACGCCTGGCCGCACAGTTCGAGTTCGACCTCGACCCGGCCCTGGCTGAGGCCATCGCCGGCGTGGCGCCGCGCCTTGCCGCCGTCGCTCCCGAGCGCATCGGCATGGAGTTCGGGCGCGCTCTGGTCACCCCCCGCCCTGTCTGGGCCTTGGAGCGGCTCCGGGAGACCGGGCTGCTGGCCTGCTTCGCCCCCGAACTGTTGGAGATGGTGGGGGTGGAGCAGAACCAGTACCACCGGTTCGATGTGTGGAACCACGCGCTGGGCGCCCTGGGCCTGGCGCCCGCGGAACTGCATCTGCGCCTCGCGGCCCTGTTGCACGACGTTGGCAAACCCAGGACCGTGTCGGTGGACGAAGACGGCGAACGGCACTTCTACCGTCACGAGCAGGTGGGCGCCGACATGGCGGACGCCCTGCTCGAAAGGCTCCGTTTCGAAGGGGACGTCCGCCGGAAGGTCGTTCATCTCGTGCGGTATCATATGGACCTGCACCTCGAAGGCGAGGTCAGCGACGGCGCCATCCGTCGGATGGTGCGGCGCATCGGGCTGGAGCATATGTACGACCTGATTCAGCTGCGCCGGGCGGACCGACTGGCCTCCGGAATGCGCCAAGGCGACCTGGCGCCGGAAACGGTCCACCTTCTGCAGCAGGTGGACCGGATTCTCAAGGAAGATACCGCCTTGCGCATCACCGACCTTGAAGTGAACGGCGATGATGTCGTTCGCATTTTTGGCCGGCCGCCGGGGCCGTATGTCGGGGAAGTGCTGCGCCGCCTGCTCGATGATGTGGCCGACGACCCTGACCTGAATCGGCGGGAGTGGCTGCTCTCGCGGTTAGCGGAACTTTCCAAGGCGTGGTAGTATGAAGAAGACAAGATCGTTTTGCAGAAGCGGGAGGAGCGATTCCGTTGGCCTTTGCAGATGAGCTTCCATTGGACCTGGTGGAGAACGAGTTTATTCCCTGGGCGCCCTGGCATGTGCCGGCTGCCGAGGCCAAGGTGGCGCTGATCTCCACCGGGGGCATCTATCTTAAGAACGGGCTGCATCAGCCATTTGACGCTGAAAACGGCGATGAAACGTTCCGGGAGTTCCCGACGGTGGTGGAGCCCGATGACCTGGCGATCGCCCACACCGGGTACGACGTGCGCTATGCCGCTGCGGATATCAACGTCGTATTTCCGCTGCAGCGCTTGCAGGATCTGGCGCAGAACGGCTACATCGGGGCTGTGGCGCCCTTCGCGTACAGTTTCATGGGGAATGTGCCGCATCCCGTCGCACTGCTCTCCAACTACGCCCCGTCGGTCGCTTACCGCCTGAAGCGGATGGGCACCACGCTGGCGCTGGTGGTGGCCACCGGCTCCCTGGACCACCAGACGGCGGCCCTGGTCGCCCGCGCCGTGGAGCTGGCGGGGGTCCCGTCGATCGTGCTGGGAACGGACCGCAGGCTGCTGGAAGCTGTCAGGGCGCCCCGTGCCGTGGCCGTGCAGCATCCGGCCGGCGCGCCGCTGGGCAACCCCGGGAACGTGGGCAAGCATGAGCACTTACTGAGGGAGGTCTTTGAGGCAGCGTGGCAGTTTGAGGCGCCCGGCCTCGTGGCGGAGCTGCCCTTCGCATGGAACGTTCGAGGAGGAGATCACCATGACGGCTGAGAACTGGGTCGAAGTCTACGAGACCGGTGATGACCTGCAGATGGAGCTGATCCGCGGGCTGCTGACGACTAACGGCATTCCTGTAGTCGTACAGCGGACCGGCGCCAAGGAGATGGGGTTCTACTTCGGGGCGGCGGCTAACGGAAGCCTGATTGTGCGGGTGCCGCCCGAGCTGGCGGACACGGCACGGGCGCTCCTGGAGTCCGGGGCAGAGGTGCCTGAGGAATAATCCAGCGTAATCGGGTCAAGAATGAAACAGGACGCCCGGTGTGACCCGGGCGCCCGGAGGGCAGTCGCCGTCTCGGCTATTGGCGACCGCGTCCCACCTTCTAAAGGCGACCTACGCCGCTACCTGGTAGCGGAGAGTGCCAGGAAGGTCAGAACCAGAAGGACCAACGTGATAGTGTCGATCTCAACGGTTATCTTGACCATGGCCACCCCTCCTTTCGGAGACAAGGCCCACTCCCTCCAGGGACCCGGATAGCACCAAACGGAGCACCAACCTGTCGAAGGCTGGTGCTCCGTTTGGCTTTCGCTCGTCAAAAGCGGCCTCAGTTCGTCACCGTAGCCAGGTTACCACCGCGACCACCCCATGCGTCCCCAGCCCGAAGAGCAAGCCGGAGATCACGATCCCGACGGAGAGACCCAGCCAGATCGGGGCGGCGGCCAGGCCCAGCAGGCGTGAGAGGACGACGCCGCCCCACACGCCCGTCCCGGGCAACGGCAGCAGCACGAAGGCCACGAGGCCGAGCCATCCCCACCGGCGGATCAGTCCTTTATGTCGGATGATCTGCGCTTCGGTCTTATCCAGCCACCGCTGCACCCGGGGCAGCCGGGCGCACTGCCGGTAGCCCCACGCGACGGCGATCACGGCCACCTGGATTTGCAGGATGTTCCCGATGATCCCCAGGGCTGTGGCGACCCCTGTCGGCAGGCCCAGGGCGACGCCCAGGGGGATCCCTGCCCGCAGTTCCAGGATGGGGACCATGGAGACCGCCAGGGTGGCGAGCATCGAGAGCGCGGGGTTAGTCGGCAGCAAGGGCCTTCTTCTCCTCATCCTTGGCGTCGTGCGCCTTCTCCGGGATCAGGAGCGATGCGGCAATCGACAGGCCGATGGTGCCCAGCACGATGGCCAGCGAGAGCACGGTCGGCATGTGGAAGCCGAAAGGCAAAGCGAGCATCTTGCCGCCGATGAAGCAGAGGACCACAGCCAGACCGATCTTCAGGAAGCGAAACTTGTGCAGAATGCCGGCCAGCAGGAAATAGAGCGACCGCAGGCCCAGCACGGCGAAAATGTTAGAGGTCAAAATGATAAAGGGATCGCTCGACACGCCCATGACGGCGGGGATCGAGTCGATGGCGAAAATCAGGTCGGTCGCCTCCACCATGACGATGGCCATCCCCAGCAGCGTCAGCATCCGCTTGCCGTTGACTTTCGTGATGATGCGCTCCCCGTCGAAGTGGGGATGGACCGGCAGGATCTTGCTGATGATCTTGTAGACCTTGGAATCCTCGACCTTCTCTTCACCGTCATGTCCGGGCTTGAACATCTTGATGCCGGTGAAGACCAGGAATGCACCGAAGACCGGCAGCAGCCAGCTGAACTTCTCCACCAGGCCGACGCCCAGGAAGATCAGGATGGCGCGCATCGTCACGGCGCCGATAATGCCCCAGGAGAGGGCGAGCCGCTGCATGCCGCCCCGAACATTGAAGGCCGTGAAAATGACAGCGATGACAAACAGGTTGTCGATGCTCAGCGCTTCTTCCAGGGCGTAACCGGTCAGATACTGCATCCAGAGTTCGGAGCCATACTGCCAGTAGACGTACCCACTAAAGAGGAGCGAGAGCGACATCCAGGCCATGGACATGATGCCGGCTTCTTTGATGCCGATCTCGTGGTGGTCCTTATTGAGCACAAACAGATCGAGCCAAGTAGCGAAGGCGACGAAACCGAGGAACCCAATCAGTTCATACGTGTGCACGGTGATGCTCCCTTCTTGATTGATCTTCTTTTACAGGATTCGCGGGTTGTAAGTGGTGGGTCTGCTCGAATACCAGGGGCAGCTGGTCACGAAAATGCGCACCTCCGAGGATTTTTCTGAACCTAGGCATAACAAAAAGAGGCACAGTAAGCCCTCAGTTCCGGATGGAACCAAGGTCTTGCCGTGCCTCTTTACCTGTCTGGCAAAGTGACCGATACAGCCGGAAGCGCTATGCGCTTCGTAGTGACGACTGCATCCCCCGGAATGCGCCGGGGTGGCTACTCCCCTTGTGCTGTTGTCTTGGGATAGCGTACACGGAAAGGCCCGAATTTGTCAATTAGAAAGTTGGTTCGCCTGCACCTGGCATTGTCAGGTTGCGCAGCACGCGGCCGACGGTGCGGTCGCGCAGCTCCACCTTCATGCCGTGCGGATGGGGACCGCGGGTCAGCACCCGAAAGACGACGCCTTCCACGCCGGCGTTGTCGCCGCTGCCGAAACGCCGTGCGACTTGCTGCGCTTTGGTCTCCACGATTACCTGGTCGCCGGGTTCCACCGTGCGCCGCCGCTCGGGGGCGGGCACCGGGGCGGCCTTCGCTTCTGCCGGCCTGGCTTCCAGCTCCCAGGCGGCGGTGCTCCCGTCTGCGGCTACCCCGGCAATGCGGTAGCCCCCCGCGGGGGACGTGTACCACTCCAGGTCCTTGAGGGCTGTAGCCAGCGATTTCAAATCGGTCAAGTTGGCGCGGATCGTGTGGGACATGGTTCAACTCCTTCAGGGGACTACTGCTTGGCGGCCGCCGACCCCAGCAGTGCGCTGACCTGATGCCACAGGAGGTTCAAGGCGTCGCGGGCAGACGACTGCTCAAGAATCAGGGCCGACTTCGTCGTTTCGGCCTGCTGGGCCACAGCTTCGATGGCGCCCTGCGCGGACGCCGTCGCCGCCGCTGATGCCTCCTGCAGCGTTCGGGTCGCGTAGCCGAGTTCATCCTTGGCGAGGCCCCGGTTCCCTTCTGCCCAGTGGACCTGCGCCAGCAGGATTTCGCCCTGCGCCTTGATCAACAGCGACTTCCAGCGCAGTTCGGCTGAGAGGGCCAATGCCGATTCCTGGCTCTGTTTTGCCACTTGATCGACCACCGACTTCTCGATGGCTTTCAGCTTGGCATCCATATCGTCCTGGGTCTTCTTCAAGTCCAGCTTCATGGTGTCGAGTTCCTGGAGGCGCGATTGCAGCGTAACGGCCTGGCCGCCCTGGTCCATCAGCAGTTTGGCCTCCTGGGCCGCCTTTTCAACCAGGGCGATCTTCTCCGAGAGCATGTCGTGCTGCTGGCGCAGTTCCTGCCGCAGCGCGGCTACCTGTCCGCTCATATCCTGCTGCTCCTGCCCTATGCGCCACGAAAAAACGCCCCAGGCTGACGCCGCGGAAACGGCCGCGACCAGCACCAGCAGGCCAATGAACTTCACTACCGCCATCAGGGTCTTCCGTCCGGGCTGGGGAGCAGGCTCCGTTGTTGGTAATGGTTCCGACATAATTCCATCATCCCTTTAGCATTCTGATAGACAAACGGTTGGGTGTCGATATAATTTGAGGTAAGAACCGAGGTGAAGACTGGATTTGCCAAGGTTCTGTCAGGCCGTTGGCTGCCATAGCACAGAGGAGAAACAGAGGAGGAGTCACCCGATGAAGAAGAGTTCCCGATTCCTGGCCGTTATCCTGCTAGCGCTCAGTGTACTGCTCGCCGCCTGCGGCGGCGCCAAGAAGACCGAGCAGGCCCCGGCGCCCGCCCCGGCCGGCGAAACCAAGCAGCCCGCAGCCCCGGCCGGCGACGGCTCGCTGGACCGGGTCAAGAAGGCCGGCAAGCTGATGGTCGGCATGGACACCACCTATCCGCCGATGGAGTACGTGGAAGGCAGCACCGTGGTCGGCTTCGACGTCGAACTGGCCAACGCCATCGCCGCGAAGATGGGCGTCAAGGCTGAAGTGGTGACCGTCGACTGGAATGGCATCATCACCGGCCTGCTCTCCAAGCGCTATGACGTCATCATCTCCTCGATGAATATCACCGACGAGCGCAAGAAGGAAGTCAACTTCGTCGAGTACGCCCGCATGTCGCAGGTCTTCGTCTCGACCAAGGGCGCCCAGGTCAAGACGGAAAAGGACATGGCCGGCAAGACCGTCCTCGTCCAGGATGGCACCACTTCCCACGACTACGTCAAGGAAGCCAAGGAGCAGCGGGTCAAGGACATCAAGGGCATCATCTCCTACGGCGGCGCCACCGAAGCCTTCCAGGCGCTGAAGAACGGCAAGGGCGAAGTCGTCGTGATCGACGAGCCCGTGGGCCTGTTCTACGTCAAGAAGGATGCCGTCACGTTCGCCATCACCGGCCGTGCCATTGAGCCCGAGCCCGTGGGCATCGCGGTGCGCAAGGAAGATGCGGAGCTGACCAAGGCCCTGGAGAAGGCCGTTTCGGACCTGCGGGCCGACGGCACCTACAAGAAGATTTCTGAGTCCTGGTTTGGCGGAGAGCTGGGCAAGTAGCCTCGCCCGGTACCGGCGGCAGGGGGCTTCCCTGCCGCCGGACCTATGTTAAGAAGGGAGCTGGAGGCTCGTGCAGAGCTTCATCGAATACTCCGCAAAGATACTGCCACATCTGCTCGAGGGAATGCAGCGCACGCTGATGCTCACCGCCGCCTGCGCTTTCTTCGGGACGCTGCTCGGCATTTTGATTGCCCTGGCCCGCATCGCCCGCAACACGCCCATCCGCCTGATCGCCGGCGGCTATGTCACCTTATTTCGCGGCACGCCGCTCCTGCTGCAGATCCTCTTCGTGTGGGGCGCCCTGCCCCAGTTCGGCATCACCCTGCCCGACGCGATCTGCGTAGTGATTGCCATGAGTCTCAACTCCGGCGCGTACGTCGCCGAGATTGTCCGGGCCGCGATTCAGTCGATCGACAAGGGGCAGATGGAAGCCGCCCGTTCGATCGGCATGAGCTATGGCCTGGCAATGCGCCGGGTGATCCTCCCGCAGACGTTCCGGCGGCTCCTCCCGCCCATGGTGAACGAAATGGCCGCCCTTACTAAAGACACCTCGCTTGCGATGGTCGTCGGCATCGTTGAGTTAATGAAAGCAAGCCAGCAGCAGCAGTCGATGTCCTTCCGTCCCGCCGAGACGTATGTATGGACCGCCCTGGGCTACCTGCTGGTTACCATTACACTGATGACCCTGGCCAGCCATTTCGAAAAGAAACTGGAGGCGAGGGGATAGTATGACGCAGCCAATTTTGCAGATTCAGAACCTGCACAAGTCCTTTGGTAAGCTGGAAGTGCTCAAGGGGATCGATCTCGATATCCACCTGGGCGAAGTCGTGGTTGTCATCGGACCTTCGGGCTCCGGTAAGTCGACGCTCCTGCGGTGCGTCAACTTCCTCGAGAAGCCTAACCAGGGCCACGTGCTCTTCAAGGGCGAAGAAGTGGGCCAGCGGTCCGTGAACGGGAAGATGGTCGCCCTGCCCGAGCGTGTGCTGGACATGCAGCGCAGCCGCATGGGCATGGTCTTCCAGCGGTTCAACCTGTTCCCGCACATGACGGCCCTGGGCAACGTGATCGAAGGGCTGATTCAGGTCAAGAAGATGGGCCGTCCGGAAGCGGAAGCGCAGGGGCTCAAGCTCCTGAAGCGGGTCGGCCTGTCGGATAAAGCGGGCACCTATCCGCCATTCCTGTCCGGCGGCCAGCAGCAGCGGGTGGCGATCGCCCGGGCCCTGGCCATGGAGCCGGAAGTGATGCTCTTTGACGAACCGACCTCGGCCCTGGATCCCGAGCTTGTGGGCGAAGTGCTCCAGGTGATGAAGGACCTGGCCCGGAGCGGCATGACGATGATGGTGGTGACCCACGAAATGGGGTTTGCTCGCGAGGTCGGCCACCGGATGATCTTCATGGACGGCGGCGTGGTGGTGGAGGAAGGGGTGCCGGAGGCGGTCTTCTCCAATCCGCAGCATTCGCGCACCCGTGAGTTCCTGTCCAAGGTGTTGTAGTTCCGGGCCCTGCGTATACTTCCCGTAAGGTTGGCTTGCGGGAGGGGTCCTCGTGTACCTGCGGGTCTTCGCCGTCCTCTTGCTGGCCGTGTTCTGCGCCGGTTGGGCCGCCGGATGTTCCGAGCAGACGAGCGTCTGCCGCGGACCCGAGCAGGAGATCAACATCTGCGTGAACGGGAAACGGATCGCCTTTGATGACCGCAGCCCGCCTCACCGGCATGAAGCGGGAAGCCTGTATGTACCGGTGGAGCCCCTGGCCCGCAAGCTGGGCCTCGATGTACGGACGATCATCCGGGCCGACGGACAGTCGGCGATTGTGACGGTGAAAGGACGGCCGTTTGCGCCCGCCATGGCGCACGGGGCGAAGGGCGTGCACGTGCACGACGGGCTGGTCTACGTGCCGCTGAGGGAACTGGCGGCAGCCGCCGGCATTCAGCTTGACATGGATGCCGAGACGGGGACCGCGGGGTTTGCAAAGTGAAAACGGGCCGCCTGCGGGTTGAGCAGGCGGCTCCTTTGATTACGGCATGAGCCCGTATGCGCGGAAGACGCTGGTTGCGATGGCAGGTGGCGCTTCGTCGGGAAGACCGTACTGAAAGGGATCAAGGGCAGCCAGAGACGCTACGGCGAAGCCTTCCCGGTCGATTAGTACGCCGTAGGCGCCCATCAGCGACCCCTTGCTGACGAGCGGGACGTCTTCGAGGCGCGCCTTGACTCGCCAGACCGGGCCAGTGTACCCGGCTGCCCGGGCTGCCGCGACCCAGTCGGGGGAGCGGATGTCCATCAGGAGGACGACATCGACGCCCTGCGGGCCGCAAGCCGCCTGCAGTTGGCGGACCAGTTCCGCCAGCCCCGGCTCCGGCGTCCTGGGCGAAATGAGGACGAGGCCGCGGCCCCGGTACGGGGTCATGTCCAGGGGGCGGGCCTGCTCATCGAGCAGCGTCAGGCCGAAGGGGCCGAAACCGCCCTCCGGGGCCATGGGGCCCTTCAGGCTGCGTACTTTGCCCCCCGCGACGGTGAGTTGGTACAGGCTGCGGGTCTGGTTCGGCCCGATCAATACCCAAACCTGCACGTTCACACTGCCGCGGGGGCCGGGCAGGGTGGCGGCGCGCTGCGCGGAGACGCTGTGGAAGGTGACGGAGCCGCGTAGGGCTTCAGCCGTCAGCCCGTCCGAGAGAGCAGCGGCGCCCTGCACGTCGCCGCCCGCTGCCCGCCGGATGAACTCCAGCGCCAGCGTCTCTTCCGGGGTGGCTGCGAATGCCGGATTGACGGCGTTCTTAGTGGCAGGCTGGGGCTGCGCCGGCTGCTTCTCCGGCGCCGCAGCCGAGGCCGGTGCCGCCGGCGCAGAGTGTGCGGGCGCCGGTGCCCGGTCGGTTCCCCGTTGGGGATAGAGCCACTGCATGGTCGCCATGGAGACCACGGCAGAGAGGGCGCCCGCGATCAGCAGGACGCTCAGCAGATAAACGCCGGCGTTGCGCACGGCCCCCCTCCTTTCGGGTACAGTTACTGCCTGTGCTGGCCGGGCTGCCGCTCCAGGTCAGCGGCCGCGGAGCCCTGGACGGTCGCCGCCCCGGGGGCAGGCTGCACTTTGGTGATGACCGGCTTGCCGTCCGGTCCCCAGAAGCCGGTGACGTTCTCCCCCTGGAGCCTGGCATCGGTGCCATCGGCCTTGGCAATCCAGAGCTGCCGGCCCGTCTTCCCCGGCGTGTAGTACATGACCTGCTTCCGGTCCGGCGAGTAGGTGATCCATTCCTTGCCCTGCAGGGCCTGCGGCAGCAGGGTGACCTTGCAGGCCTCCGGGTCGATTTCGACCCATGTGCCGGTGTCGTCCCGCAGCAGCAGCGTGGAGCGGGGCGTCCAGTCGATCGGTCCGACGTACTTGGTTGCCTTAGCCCCCGTGGGCGGCTTCGGCTGGCCGGCGGTGCCGGGTGGGCTCGCACCGGGCTGCGGCGGCAATACGGGCTGGGAGATGGCGGGCTGGGCGGGCGACTGCGCCGGCTTTGGGTCGGCGGCGCCCGGGAGCGGGACCTGCCAGAGCCAAGCGCCGTCAACCCGGGCAAACCAGAGCCCCTGGTCCGTGATGGCTGCCCGGTAGCGGCCGTCCGGCGACAGTCGGGCGGTGGAGAGCGTGGTCAGCGTATCGCGACCGGGATACTGCGCATAGAGTCCAAAAGGAGGACGGTCGAGCAGGGGCGTCGGCGCATCGCCTACGGGAGCGGGCGGGAGGCCCGCAGCAGCCGGGGCGTCCGGGGCCAACTGCGGCATCATGAGCTCGGGCGCTTTGCTGCTGCAGCCTGCCGTCAGCAGGAGCAGCACAGCACACCAGAGTGTTTGGCGGAGTGGGGATTTCATTGGGGTGTACGACTCCTTTTACGAGCCGCGCAGGGAAAATGCGCGGCGGCAGGGTATGCTATAATGATACCACGTTCGAAGTTAACATAAAGCGCAGGCCGCCATTTGGAAAGAGCCTGTTGGGAGAAGAGGGACAGCATGAATCTCCGGGTACTCATGGGCGTCTGGACGGGCAAAGGCGTCGTGACAGCCACACGGCTGCTCGGCCGCGGCGGCACGACGCTGCCGGGCACCATCGCCCGAAAAGTGGCGCCGGATATCCTAAAATCGCTTTCCGCCCAGGCTCGACAGGGCGTGATTGCGATCTCCGGCACCAACGGGAAAACCACGACCGCCAAGATGCTGTCGGCGATGCTGGAAGCCGCCGGGCTTGGCGTGACGCACAACCGGGCCGGCGCCAACCTGATTTCCGGGCTCACAACCGCCTTTTTGCAGGGTGCCACGTGGACGGGCCGCGTGCGGGGCCAGGTCGGCTTGATGGAGACCGACGAGGCGACCATGCCCCAGGCCTGCAAGGAGATTCGCCCCCGGGCCGCCGTGGTGACCAACTTCTTCCGTGACCAGCTGGACCGGTACGGGGAACTGGAGCATACGGTCAACTTCGTCGGCCGCGGGCTGGACCAGCTGCCAAAGGGCGCCAAGGCGGCCCTGAATGCCGACGACCCGCTGTGCGCTTCGCTCGGGCGCCGCAGCGCCGTCACGCCACTCTATTACGGCATCGAAGACGAGAACGCCGGCACAGCCGAGATGAACCAGACCGCGGATGCCAAGCACTGTGTCGTCTGCGGCACGGAATATGAATACAAGGTCTTCTATTACGCCCACCTCGGCAAATACCGCTGCCCGAACTGCGGCAATGAGCGGCCGGTGCCCCAGGTGTACGTTGACCGCATTACGGGGGTCGATGAGCGGGGCTCTACTCTTCATATCGTGACTCCGGCCGGCGATTTTGAGGCCCGTTTGCAGATTCCTGGCCTCTATAACGTGTACAACGGGCTGGCAGCCGCGGCCGGCGCCCTCGCCATGGGCCTGCCGCTCGATGCGATCAAGGCCGGCCTTGAAACGACGACCAGCCAGTTCGGCCGCATGGAACTGATCCCCATGAACGACCGCGACGTTTACATGGCGCTGGTCAAGAACCCGGTTGGGTTCAACTCGGTCATTCACACGGTGATGCAATCGAGCGCGCGCAAGAACATCATCATCTGCATCAACGACCTTTACGCCGACGGCACCGATATCTCCTGGCTGTGGGATGTCGATTTTGAAACCCTGGCGGCCCGGCAGGGCGAGATCAGCTTCGTCATCTGCTCCGGGCTGCGTGCCGAAGACATGGCGGTGCGGCTCAAGTACGCCGGCCTGGAGACGGCCAAGCTGACGGTGGAGAAGGACCTGGCACAGGCGCTCGCCGCTGGTCTGGGGCAGGTGGAGAAAGGCCAAATCCTATACATTATGCCGACGTACACGGCCATGCTGCAGATGCGGGAGATCATCCAAAAGCAGGGCTATACCAAGAAGTTCTGGGAGGTGTAAGGCGTGGAGCGCCCGCGGATTCACATTGGCTGGCTGTATCCGGAATACATGAACCTCTATGGCGATCGCGGCAACGTGATTGTGCTGGAGCAGCGCTCCCGCTGGCACGGACTTGAGCCGGTGGTCACCAAGGTGACCCTGGGGGCCAAGGCTGACTTCCGGGACTTTGATCTTTTGATGTTCGGCGGCGGGCAGGACCGGGAGCAGGCGATCATCGCAGAGGATTTCCTGAAAGTAAAAGGGGGTTCTCTGGGTGATGCGATTCACGACGGTCTGGCGGTCCTGGCCATCTGCGGCGGCTTTCAGATGCTTGGCAGGTACTTCAAAACGCATAAGGGCGAGATGCTGACGTTCACGGGCATTCTCGATCTTTGGACGGAAGGTTCGACCGACCGCATGATTGGGAACGCCATCGTGGAAAGCGACATCTTCGGGGGCGGGAGGACGCTGGTCGGCTTTGAGAATCACTCGGGCAAGACCTATTTGGGGCAGGGGCTCAAGCCCCTGGGCCGGGTCGTGAAGGGCTACGGCAACAACGGCAAGGACAAGATGGAAGGCGTTATCTTCAAGAACTGCATTGGCACCTACCTACACGGCTCCATTCTGCCCAAGAACCCGCACCTGGCGGACTGGCTAATTCAGCGCGGACTTGACCGCCGCTACGGCACCGGCCATGTTCAGATCGGGATGTTGAACGACGAACTGGAGCAGCGGGCGCATACGGCGATCATCAAGCGCTTTGGCGAGCGATGATCAGGCTGGAGCTGAACGGGGCGAATACCCGTCTGCATTCCACGCTGTGCTGCCAGTGCCCCCACGGAATGACGGGCTGCTGCGCCAGCCCGCCGGGGGTGGACTGGTCCGACATCGGGCGCCTCGTTGCGCTCGGGGGCCGCGAGTGGCTCCTGCTTGAGATCGCGGCGGGCCGGCTGAGACCGGGGCTCCGGGGGCTGCTGCTCAAGCGCGTGGGGAATGATCAGGCCAACGCCGGGGTCTGGCCGACGAAGTGCGTGTACCATGGGCCGCAGGGCTGCACCATTGCGCCCGAGCGGCGGGCGGCGACCTGCAACTACTACATTTGTGATGATGCGTTCTTGTATGGGGGCGAGAATCAGAACGATCCTGACGCCGTCACCGGGCGGGAAGCGCACGCGATGTTGATGGCGCTATACGGGCGCTGGGATCTGGAGTTTCTTGATCAGATCCGGGAGCGGTGGCCGGACGGTCCGCCGTGGGATGGGAGCTTTCTGGACTGGCTGGGGGCCGAGTATCAGCGGAAGGTGAAGGCTTCCCGGAAAGACTTGAAGGTCCTGCAAGGCAAATAAGGAGGTTTGGCGCCGGCGGTACCGCCGGCGCCTGTTCTTTTCCTCAAGGCTCATATGTCGGGGTCGGCTTGGAAAAAACTGTAGATGCCCGTAAGATAGGTCATAGACCGTGGACCAGTCCGCAAGGAGGCGCCGCCGTTGGAGTCGCACCGACTTTCCGGGAGCAGTGAGAGCAACCGCACCGAGTTCACCAGGCAGGCGCCCACGTTCGCGCACAGCGGCGTGCTGGGCGCGCCGGAGCAGATCGAGCCCGTTCTGGAAGCGGCTGGCATTGGGCCCGCCGACCGAGTGGTCGACGTTGGCTGTGGCACCGGCTTTATGCTGCTGGGCGCCGCACGGCTGGCCCGCCAGGTCGTGGGCATCGACGTGACGCCGGCCATGCTGGCCGAGGCAAAGCGCCGGGTGGATGAGGCGGGCCTGACCAACGTAACGTTGCGCGAAGCGACGGCGGAAGCGCTGCCGTTTGCAGATCAGCGCTTCGACGTGGCGTTGACCCGGCTGACGCTGCATCACTTCGGAAACCCGGGGCGGGTGCTCGGCGAGATGCACCGGGTGCTGCGCCCGGGCGGGCGTATCGTACTGTGCGACATTACCGCGTCTGAGGATCCGGGCAAGGCGGATTTGCATAACCGCCTGGAGCGGCTTCGGGACCCGTCGCATGTGCGGCACTATCCGGCCGGCGCCATCGTGAAGACGATGGAGGGCGCCGGGTTTACTGTGACAGCGCACCGGGAGTGGCAGACGCTTCGCCGCTTCGGCGAGTGGACGGAGCTGGCGTCGGTCAGGCCGGAGGTGCTGCCGGCCCTGGAGGCGTTCCTCGCCAGCCTGATTCCAGGGAACGGGGGCGGCATTCAGGCGGGGCGCACTGCAGACGGAGAGTTGGTGTTCACCCACCATTGGCTGGTGGTGGCGGGAATAAAGGGGTAGGGGGGGCAGCCTCATGCAAAAGCTGCAAGAGCTACTATGGCTGTGGGCGATCCTGGGCTTCACGGTGTTGCCCGCGGTCAAGCAGTTCCTGGTAACAATGCGCCGCAAGCAGATTGTGGCGAAGATGGAGGCTGAACGCGGTACCAAGGTGATCACAATGATCCACCGACAGGGTACAGGAATTCTGGGCGCCCTGATGGCCCGGTACATCGACCTGAACGACAGCGAGCAGATCATGCAGGAGATCGCGAAAGCCGGCGACCGGCCCATCGACCTGGTGCTCCACACGCCCGGCGGGCTGGTCATCGCGGCTGAGCAAATCGCCCGGGTGCTCCACGCACACAAGCCCGGCGTTACGGTCTACGTGCCCCAGTACGCGATGTCGGGCGGCACCATCCTGGCCATGGCGGCCACGGAGATCGTCATGGATCAGCACGCAATGCTCGGGCCGGTCGACCCGCAGCTCAACAACCTGCCGGCCAGCTCCTACGCCCGGGTCCTGCGTGAGAAAGACCGCAACGCCATCCAGGATGACACCCTGATGATGGCCGACATGGCGGAGAAAGCGACCAACCAGGTCCGCAAAATGGCCTATGACCTGCTCAAGGACAAGCTCGGCGACGAGCGGGCCGGGCAGGTCGCAGCCATGATGACCGAAGGCCGCTGGACACACGACTATCCGCTCCACGTCGAGGAGCTGCAAGAACTCGGCTTTACGGTCAATACGCAGCTGCCGGCGGCCATCTGGGAGCTGCTGACCCTGTCGAACGCCGCCCAGACCAAGCTGATGCGTGCCGCCGACCCGAAGAAAGCGCCGGCCAAAATGTAGGACCTGGGCGTATACCAGACCCGGCCTACAGCCAATATAATGTCGGAGGCGCCGCCCGACCAACGTTGGTGGGGCCGCTTCCCCCGCAACCGGCGGTTCGGTCCTATCGGGCCGTTTGGCTCCGGCGGCTGAACTTACCGGTGTTCGCGGCGCCCTGGTACCAGGGCGGCCCCGGCGGGTGAAAAACCCGGAGCGCTTGGCGCTCCGGGTTTCTCGCGGCATACCGCCCCCCGTATCTTCTTCGGTGCCGGAAGCGTCATAGAAACTGATAGACTGTACGTGAGGCGAGCAACACAGGAGGATGCGTTGATGCGGAAAGTAGTCATTCTCGGTACTGGCCCTGCGGGCCTGACAGCAGCCATTTACACGGCACGGGCCAACTTCAGTCCCCTGGTGATCGAGGGCAACGAACCAGGCGGGCAGCTGACACTCACGACGGAAGTGGAAAACTTCCCGGGCTTCCCGGAAGGCGTAATGGGTCCGCAGCTCATGTACAATATGCGCGCGCAAGCCGAGCGCTTCGGCGCCGAGTTCCGCAGCGGCTGGGTGACGGGCGTTGACTTTTCCCAGCGGCCATTCCGGATTACCGTCGATGAGTCCGAGGTGATCGAAGCGGAAGCCGTCATCGTCTCCACGGGCGCCTCGGCCAGATTGCTGGGTCTGCCGGGCGAGAAGGAGAATATCGGCCGGGGCGTTTCCACCTGTGCGACCTGCGACGGCTTCTTCTACACCGGCAAGAAGGTGCTGGTGGTCGGCGGGGGCGACTCCGCTATGGAAGAAGGCAACTTCCTGACCAAGTTTGCCGAGGTGACCATCGTCCACCGGCGCAGCGAACTGCGGGCCTCCAAGATCATGCAGGAGCGCGCCCGCAACAACGCCAAGGTCTCCTGGGCGCTGAACGTGACGCCGCTTGAGGTCGTTGCCGGCGAGAAGGGCTTCCAGGCCTTGAAGGTGCGGGATAACGCCACCGGCGAGGAGAACCTGCTGCACGCCGACGGCATGTTCGTGGCCATCGGGCACACGCCCAATACTGCGTTCCTGGGTGGCCAGATTGACGTCGATGCCCAGGGCTACATCAAGACGCAGCCCGGCAGCAGTGAAACCAACATTCCCGGCGTCTTCGCCTGTGGCGACGTGCAGGACCACAAGTACCGGCAAGCAATCACTGCCGCCGGCTCGGGCTGCATGGCCGCTCTTGACTGCGAACGCTATCTGGAAGGCTCTGCTGTTCACGACTGGTCCCATACCCTAAACAAATAGCACCCCAGTCAGCCCGCCCGCTCTCAACGGGCGGGCTTTTGTGCTACACTGTTCGTGATGTGTAAGTCCCTACAGTCTAGTGCGGCGCCGCACAGCGGCGAGGCCGCACGGCACACCCGTAAATGGCGCGTCAGCGCCGAGAAGGGGAGGAGCTACCTTGAAGCACTTAATCATCGGCACCGCCGGCCATGTCGACCACGGCAAGTCGGCGCTGATTCGGGCGCTGACCGGTGTGGAGACCGATCGTTTCCCCGAAGAGAGAGAACGGGGTATATCTATTGATATTGGGTTCGCCCAGTTCGTTTTGCCTACGGGGCGCCAGGCCGCAGTCATTGATGTGCCCGGTCACGAACGTTTCATCAAGAACATGCTCGCCGGTATTACGGGCATCGACCTGGTGTTGCTGGTCGTGGCCGCCGACGAAGGCGTCATGCCGCAGACCCGGGAGCACCTCGACATTTTGCGGTTGCTGGAGATCAAGCAGGGCATCATCGTGCTGACCAAGCGCGATCTTGTGGATGAAGAGATGATTGAGCTGGTGGCTGACGATGTGCGACAGGCCGTCAAAGGCACGTTCCTGGAAAAGGCGTCCGTCGTGGCGGTGTCGAGCGTGACCCGGGAGGGGCTTGGCGACCTTGTGGGGCTGCTCGATCAGATGCTCGAAGTGACGGAAGCCAAGGACGTGACCGCCTTTGCCCGGCTGCCGATCGACCGGTCATTTATCCGGCCTGGGTTCGGCACCGTGGTGACGGGGACGCTGGTCGGCGGCACCATCCACGAAGGCGACAGACTGGAGTTGCTGCCGCTCGGGCTAGAAGTCCGGGTGCGCGGCATCCAGGTTCACGGGGAAAAGCAGGAGAGGGCCGAGGCCGGTCAGCGCACGGCAGTTAATCTGGCAGGCATCGAGCGCAGCGACGTTGTGCGGGGCCATGTGCTCTGTGCTCCCGGTTTCCTCAAGCCCACCACTTCGTTCGCCGCCCGGCTCCACGTGCTTGAGTCGTGGCCCAAGGAAGTGAAGCACGGCGTTCAGGTCCATCTGCACGCCGGCACCACGGAAATGCTGGCCCGCGTGCTGCTGCTGGAGGGCGAAGCGATTCTGCCCGGCCAGACTGCCTACGTACAGATTAAGGCGGAAGAGCCGCTGGTCGTCGGGCGCGGTGACCATTACGTGATCCGGTCGTACAGCCCGGTTCATACGATGGGCGGCGGTGTTGTTGTGGAGCCGCATGCCAACTACAAAAAGTCCCAGGCCAAAGAGGCCGTCGCCGAACTGGAAGCCAAGGAGACCGGCGGCATCGCCGGTGTTCTGGCCGAGACCCTGGCACGTGCTGGTATGACGCCGCTTTCCGTCGCCGAATTGGCCAAGCGCTCGGGAATCCCGCCGGAGACAATTGCAGCCGAAATGTCGGCCCTCCTGCAGGACGTTCGGAAGCTGGAGGGCGGTCTCCTGATACACCGTCGCGGCCTCGGCGCCTTCAGCGCCGCCGTGGCCGAGCAGTTGGAATCTTTCTATAGGCAGTATCCCCTCCGTCAGGGGCCTGCCAAAGAAGAGGTACGGCGGAGACTGAACATTGCGGGCAAGGAGTTCAGCGCTCTGTTAACTGCAGCAGAGGCGGCCGGCGAGTTGGCTGTCGTCCGGGAGCGAGTAGCCCTGCCGGGACGGGTAATTGCCCTGAATGCGGGGCAGGCCCGCATCGCCGAAGGGATCCTGCAGGCCACGACCCAGGCCGGGTACAACCTGCTGACGATCGGGGACCTGAAAGAGCGGTTCAAGGCGAAGGAGACCGAGGAACTGATCGTCTATCTGACCGAGCAGGCGCAGGTCACTCGCATCGGCGAGGTAATGATCGTCGCTGCACCTGTGCTGGATGAGGCTGCGCGCCGAACTCGGGAGTTCCTCAAGACCGCCGGCAAAATCGGGGTCGCGGATTTCCGGGACCTGCTGGGAACGACGCGCAAATACGCCCTCCCCCTGCTGGAGTGGATGGACGAGCAGAGAATCACCCGCCGGGCCGGCGACGAGCGCCTGCCCGGGCCGAATGCATAGCATCGCCTGCGCCCTGGGGTTGTCAGCCCGGGGCGCCTGCTTTTTGCTGCGATTAAATCGGGTGATAAGTTTGAACGAGAACGGACAGAATCCGGCGGCGATTTGCGCATCATATAAACAAGAAGGTCGATCTGCCGCTAGCGAAAATCACCGGTGAAGGCAGGAGAAATATTTCGCCAAACCCGGCGATGATATGGAACAATCGTGGGTGTGATTCCGTCATTTGTATCAGGGGAGTCCTACGGGACGCCGACACTCAGAAGGAAGGAGTGAGCCGCATGAACTGGTACCTGAAAAAGTATGAGCTCGCCCAGCAATTGTCGCCCGACGTGGCCCGATTCGTCCTCCAGGCACTCAGGAGTCTGGAACAAGAGAACATTTTCGACGCTCCCGGTATCATCAGCGGTGTCCTCCGCCTGATGCGTGTCTCCGACTCCGACGTGATTCGGGGCGCCAGCGGGCGCACGGAGCGGCTGCTGAAATCGACCTTCGCCCGGAGCCGGACGGAGCAGCTGGGCGCTTGAAGACGCTCGCCGTTACACGTCCAACTTGATCTGAAGTGACCGCTTGTTTCGGGGCCTGGGGCTCCGGGCGAGCGGTCAGCTTGCGTTTTTGCACAGGTTGCCAGGTGGTTGCAGGGTAAGAAATGAAACTCGGAGAATATTCGATGCAGCATGATCTCTCGGCGCAGGGGGCGATTCGGGATGAGTAAGATTCTGGTAGTCGACCCGACACCGGTGGATCGGAAACGCATGAGCAATATTCTGGAGGCGGCCGGCCACAGCGTAATTGAGGCTGCTTCGCCCGACGAGGCGATTCGGGAGTTGACCCGCATGCCTCGGAGCAGCGTCGCACTGGTAGTGACCGAACTCTCCTTTCCGGAAGGGACCGGCATGGAGCTTGTGACCTGGCTCCGCCGCCAGGGCAATGACCTGCCGGTGTTGATGGTCACGGTCCAGCCACCGCGTGAGAGAGTGATCGAACTGATCAGCAACGGTGTCTCAACGGTCATCACCAAGCCGTTCGGGGCGGATCTCCTGCTCAGGCGCGTCACGGCAACACTGGTGGAATTGGGGCTTGTACACCAGGGAGAGGGCGATCACCTGACCTGGCAGATCACGGATTACGTCCGTCGTGAGCTGAAGCGATCGGAACGGAGCGGCTCTGCTTTTTCAATCGCCGTTTGCCGCGTGTTTGACCCTCTCGGCGGTCGCGCCGTCCCGGCACTCATGACCGGGCTCGCGCCGATTTTGCGTGAGTCGGATGTCCTCGCCCGGCTGGGCGAGAATCAGGTAGCCATTCTCCTGCCTGATACGGATTCCATGGGCGCCTGGGCCGTGGAGGATCGCATTTGGCAGGTAGTCCGATCGCTGGCCGAAGAGCGACCGGACCGGCCCGCCATTCAGTTGTCCGTTGCCACCGGGGCCGCGACCTTCCCTTCAGAAGCCGCCGATGCGGAGGCGCTCCTGCGCATTGCCGTGGAACGGGCCGCCAGGCGCGCCGGAGCGATCTGATTTAGCCGTTAGCCGAAAGTCTCTCGGTGAGAAACCCTTTACGTGCGAAGGCACGTCCCCCTTGGTAGAAGAGGGAGGAGGTGCCGGCATGCGCGTGGTGGCAAAAGCCGTGGCCTTAGGAATCCTTCTGTCGCTGCTGGTGACAGGGTGCAAGGGTTCGGGGCAGGCCGGGACGTTTACCGGCGACTACGAAATGCTGATGTTGGATGAAGCGCCGGCGGTACTGCAGCGCCATTTTGAGCGGCAGAAGGCAGTACCGGGCTTGACGGTCTACTCGGCGGACGGGCAGACCTACCTCCTGCTGCGTGCGGGGCGGGCAGAGGAGCCGGAACTTGGTGTAAAGGTGCTGGCTGTGAAGTCTCCGGTCAAGGGAACGGACGAAGTCCAGATTGTTGCCATGGTTGAACCCTTCCCCGGTGAGACCGGAGCCTTTCCCTACGCCTTGCTGGTGTTGCAGGGGGGCGCCGGCCTGACCTATAAGGCCCGGCTTTCGGTCCGGAGCGAAGTTCCGCTCGAGCTGCCGGGGATTCCACTCGCTGAACAGTGATCACATGGGCGCCCGTCAGGGCGCCTGTTCCATTTTATGGAGAATCCCAATTTCTGCATGTGGCAGGATTGTCCCGAAGCAGGCCCGAATTTCACGCACCAAGAGATTCTGTCTTCGTTGAAATAGAATCTCAAAAACGGGTTCATATGGAAAGGGGCGATCTTCACCTGCTCGGGGCCCACCGCAAACAAAATAAAAATGCTTACGGGGGAAAGAAAACGATGCAGCGCTTCATGTCAAGAGTCTTCTTATCGCTGATGGTCCTTTCCATCATGATCGCAATGGTTCCGCGGCAGAGTTCGGCTGCCGGGTATCGGGTGGTTGTCGACGGCAGACCGGTGGACGGCGCCCAGGCCGAAATGAAGAACGGCCAGCTCATGGTCGCCATTCGCAGCCTGGCGGAGGCCATGGACGGACTAGTGACCTGGTACGGCGCCCGGCAACAGATTCTGATCGAGCACAACGACTCGCAGCTGGCCATGTGGGTGGGCTCCAAGCTGGCCTTTCAGGACGGACAGAAGCTCTTTGCTCCGGTTGCACCTTATTACGTGAACGGAAAGACCATGGGCCCCGCCTGGTGGCTGGCCTCCCGGCTGGGGGGCAAGGTCACTTTTGACGGCTCAACGCTCTACGTGACTACCGGGTCTGGGCAGACGGGCCAGGAGAGCGGTGGCCTGATGGACTCGAGTTACTTCTTCCCGTATACCAAGAGTGCTAAGTACGAGAAATTCTACAACACGTGGGGCGACGGGCGGTCCTATCAGGGGCGCAACTTCAAGCACGAGGGCATTGATATCCTGGCGCCCAAGGGCACGCCGATCGTTGCGGTGGCTTCGGGCACGGTCGTTCGTTACGGTTGGAACACGCTCGGCGGCTACCGCCTGACCGTTCAGTTGGATGACTTCCCCGGTTGGCGCTTCTACTATGCCCATATGGACCGTTACGCCGTGGGCATGTATTTGGGTGCCCGCGTCAGGGCGGGACAGGTGATCGGCTACACCGGCAACACCGGTGAGGGCCCCGAACGGACGGAAGGCAAGTTTGTCAGTCACCTTCACTTTGGCGTCTACCGCCCGGATGGCACCGCCGTCAACCCCTATTACCTTCTGAAGTATTGGGAGCAGCACAAGGTTCAGTGGTAGATCACTCTGGAAAGCGATGCAACGCCGGGGCCGGACTGAGTCCATCCATGGACTGGTCCGGCCCTCTTTTGTTCCCCCGGCGCTCGCGTCAGGCTGTGATAAAGAGCTGCGACAGCACCGCCTCAACCTGGGCAGCCGAATAGTGCCCCTTGAGGCGGCGGGCGACCTGGCGGGCCAGTTCTTGCCGCAGAGCCGCCATGATTTCCGCCGCGTCGGGCGCCGACTGCTGCTCGGGCACCGGCGGGGGCGTGACGCCCGGCTCCAGACCGTCCGCCACGCAGGCGGCCACTTCGGCCAGCAGGGTCTCTCCGAACTGTGCCAGCTTTTTCGGCCCCAACCCCGGGCAGGCGGCCAGTTCATCCAGTGAGCGGGGGCAAACCAGCGCCACGTTCGCCAGGTGGGCGTTGCTCAGGATGAAGTAGGAAGGGACGTTCAACTCCCGGGCCACATGAAGGCGCCAGCTTTTCAGCCGGTTGTACACAGTCTCCATCATCAAGACCTCCTGTTCGTATTTCCCTGTACAACCAGATTTTACCACACGAACACGAGCCGAACAAGCAGTTTTTTCCTCCGGGCGAAGCGAAGGGGCGGGAAACAATGATCCTGACAAGGAGTGGCTGCAACAAAGCACGAATAGACTTAACTTAGCACAGTCAGGCAGCAGACGAACGGCTGCCTTATCTTGCGAAAGAGGGAGCGAAGCTGAACGTGGATCTGGCAACACACCTGGCAGACCTGGTCAGGGCCAGCAGCATCACGGGGCGGGAGCGTGCAGTGGCCGACTTGCTGCTCAAGGACTGGGCGCCCCTGGTGGACGAGGCGAAGCTGGACCGGCTGGGCAGCTACATCGGCCTGAAACGTGGCGAAGGCTCCGCCTCCGAGCTGCGGTCCCTCCCCTATCCGGGGCCCGAGAGTTCCCCCGGGCGCCCCGGGGCGCGCCGCAGCGGTCCGCCGCGGGTCATGGCGGCTGCCCATATCGACTCGATCGGCGGGATGGTCACGGCGATTGAGCCCGGCGGCTTCCTGCGTTTCACGACCGTGGGCGGCGTGGACCGGCGGCTGCTGATGGCTCAGGAAGTTGAAGTGCAGGGCAGGCGGCTTGTGCCCGGCTTGGTGGGCTCCAAACCCCCCCATGTCACTACTATGGAAGAGCGCAGCAAGCAGATGCCCATAGAGGATCTGTACATAGACACAGGCCTGACTGAAGCCGAGGTTCGGGAGCTGGTCGCGTTGGGGGACCCGGTCCTGCCCCGGTTCGAATTCCGGGAGCTCAGGAACGGCCGGTACTCCAGCCGGTACATGGACAACCGGGCCAGCGTCGCCGCGCTGCGGGTGGCCCTGGAGGAACTGCAGCACGTTCGCCATACCGCCGACTTCTACGCCGTGGGCACGGTGGGTGAAGAGTTCGGCGGGCTACCCGGCGCCGTCACCACCACCTTTGCCATCAAGCCGGATATCGGCATCGCAGTAGACGTGACCTTTGCCAAGCACCCTCACAGCGAAACGGACTCCTTCCCCCTGGGCGAGGGCCCGACCATCGGCGTGGGCCCCAACTGCTCGCCGAAGCTGGCGAGGCTGATGCGCACGGTCGCCGGCGACCTGGGCATCAAGTACAGCCTGGAAGTGCTGCCCGGCAATTCCGGCACCGATGCCTGGGGCATCCAGACCGTCCGGGGCGGCGTCGCTACGGGCGTCCTCTCCATTCCCCTGCGCTACATGCACACGCCGGTCGAGACGGTCGACATGGCCGACATCAAGGCGGCAGGCCGGCTGCTGGCCAACGTAGTTGCCAGAGCCGATGCCGCCCTTGTGGAGGATCTGACATGCTACTAGAACGGCTCAGCAACGCCTGCGGCATCTCCGGCCGCGAGGATGAAGTGCGCGACCTGCTCCGACAGGAGCTGGCGCCGTACGTTGACGAGATGTGGACCGATGCCATCGGCAACCTGATCATGCGCAAGGGCAGCGGCCCCGTGAAGGTCATGCTCGATGCCCATACGGATGAAGTCGGTTTCTGCGTGGGATCGATAACGGATGACGGCTACCTGAAGCTGAAGAAGATGGGCGGCCTCGATGACCGGGTGCTGCCCGGCCGGCAGGTCTGGGTAACCCAGAAGCGGATTCCCGCCGTCCTGGGCGCCAAGGCCTGGCACCTCTGCTCCGGCGAGGAGCGGGGGAAGGTGATTTCGTTCGACCAGATGTACGCCGACCTCGGCTGCCGAAGCCGCAAGGAGGTAGAAGAGCTGGGCATCGAGCCCGGCGAACCCGTCTACTTCGCCACGACCTTCGAGCACTTCAGCGACAAAGTTGTCAAGGGCAAAGCGTTTGACGACCGGGCGGGCTGTGCGGTCCTCGCAGAGATCCTCATGCGGTTCAGCTATCCGGGGCTGACCATGTACGGCGCCTTCGTGTCGCAGGAAGAGGTGGGCCTGCGGGGCGCCCGCATCGCCGCGTACAACCTCAACCCGGATGTGGCGATCGCGCTGGAGGGCACCGGCTCGGCAAACGTTGCCGGTGTCGAGCCCTTTGACACCATCACGAACATGGGCGAAGGACCGGCCATCTCCCTGATGGACAACTCGGGAATTCCTAACCTGCGGGTCTGGGAACAACTGGTTCGGGTGGCCCAGGAGAACGGTATCAAGTACCAGAACCGGCGGATTGTCGGAGGCGGCACCGACGCAGGGGGCATTGCCCTGGTGCGCAACGGCGTACCGGTCTGCACCGTCAGCACGCCTTGCCGCTACATCCACACGAACGCTGCGCTGCTTCACCTTGATGACCTGAACGGCTCCGTCAACTTGGTGCATCACTTCCTACAAAGTGTCGAGAAAGGGGATTTCCGGCCGTGATGACCTCTATGCTTGAGCAGTTGCATCGTCTGGCGGCTGTATGGGGGCCTTCCGGCCGCGAGCAGAGCATCCTGCGGCACCTGTCGGATGCCATTGAGCCACTGGCCGATGAGGTCAGGGTGGACCGCTTCGGCAACCTTGTGGCCGCCCGGCGTGGCTCCGGCGCCGGCAAGCGCGTCATGGTCTCTGCACACATGGATACCATCGGTGCGATTGCCATGAACATCAGCGACAAGGGGCTGATCCACCTGGAGCCCGTCGGCGGCCTGAAGGCGTGGAACGCCATCGGTCAGCGGGTGGTCTGGAGCAGCGGCGTGGTGGGCATTCTGCAGCATGAGCCCGTCGAAGAATCCAAGGAGATCGCCTTTAAGAAGCTCTGGTGCGACATCGGTGCAACGAGCCGGGAGGAGGCGCTGGAAAACGTCCGCCTCGGCGACATGTGTACGCTGGTCGGCGACCTGCAGCAGATGGGTGACTTCATCAGCGGACCCAGCTTGGATAACCGTGCAGGGTGCGCCGTCCTCCTGGAAGTCGCCCGGCACCTGCAACCCGGCGACCACGATGTGTGCTTTGTGTTCACCTGCCAAGGCGAAACCGGCCCCCGGGGCGGCGGTACAGCCGCCTTTGGCGTTGATCCGGACCTGGCCTTCGTCGTGGATGCAGCCGCCGCCGGCGACGTACCAAAGGCGCCCCGGGTCGAAGTCAGCCTTGGCAAGGGTCCGGCCGTCAAACTGAGGGACGGCAGCTACATGGGCCACATCGGCATGATCGATCTGGTCCGGCGGGTGGCGGCCGACCACGCAATTCCCTTGCAAACGGAGATCGCCACCGGCAATAATGATGCCCAGGTGGTGAGTGTCTCGGGACAGGGAATTCCTACGGCCGTCCTTGATATTCCCGCCCGCTACCGGGGCACTGCTGCCGAAATGGTCAGCCTGCCCGACATGCATGCTACCGCTGACCTGTTGCTGAAGCTGCTGGCTTCTTCCCTCGACGTCTAGAAGTCTGGTGAAAAGATCTCTTGAACCAAAATGATTCTGTTGCACCTTCGTCGAAACTGTATTGTGAGAAACACAGCAGAGGTGCAGCACAATCATGCAGGGCAAGCGTTACAACCAATCCCG
>Ga0196970_1000331_pt1 | contig 61774 bp, 50 predicted proteins | sample S1v_513CmetaG_FD_148672 | JGI IMG/M metagenome (GOLD analysis project Ga0196970, IMG submission 148672) | Soil microbial communities from Anza Borrego desert, Southern California, United States - S1+v_5-13C | ecosystem: Environmental > Terrestrial > Soil > Desert | place: USA: California...
GCGACCGAGATGGAAGGGGCGGCTGTTTCGATGCCTCGGTTGACGCCGCAAGGCTGATCGGCTGGGTTGTTTTTTCTGCTTTGCCTGGTGGTGCTTCTTTGATTTGCCCTGCGCGGCCTGCGGTGGGGGTTATTGAGGCGCGCGCTCGTGTGGGCGGTGGGTTTGGCGTGCTTGCGGTGCGGGCGCCGCCCTGGCGGGGATGTCCGTCGCGGCTCAGTCAGACGTCCTGTCCGATTCGCCGCCGTGGCACATCCATGTGCCACTGACGAACATCCCCGCCAGGACGACGCAAGGCGCTTCATTGTTCTCATTCTTCATGGGCGCGCTGGAGAAGGTGAGGAGGAAAAGCGGCACCCCGCTTGCTATCGCGGGCGAAAACGTCGCGGCTTCGACGTCACCTGGCGAAGCCGGAATTTTGCCGTCGTCATCGAGAACAGGGACTCGTGCTCTTCACCTCTCCCCCTCCGGGCGCGCCTCGAACGAAGCGTGAAAACAGAAGCGCCTTGCGCCGTTCCGGCGGGTAGGGCCGTCAGTGGCACATGGATGTGCCACGGCGGCGAATCAGACAGGACGTCTGACTGAGCCGCGACGGCCCTACCCGCCGGGACGGGGCCCGCACCGCAAGTCAGCCAAACCCACCGCCACACCGCGCCGCGCGCCCCTCAATAACCCCCCAAGCGCCAGCGCTACAATACCCACATGCGCATTGGCCCCTACCTGATCGAACCCGCGGTGATCCTCGCGCCCATGGCCGGGGTCACCGACAAGCCGTTCCGGCAGCTATGCAAGCGGCTCGGGGCCGGTCTGGCGGTGTCGGAGATGACCATCAGCGACCCGCGCTTCTGGAATACGCGCAAGTCCCTGCACCGCATGGATCACGCCGGCGAGCCGGACCCGATCAGCGTGCAGATCGCCGGCACCGAGCCACGGCAACTGGCCGAGGCGGCGCGCTACAACGTAGACCATGGCGCGCAGATCATCGACATCAACATGGGCTGCCCGGCCAAGAAGGTCTGCAACGCCTGGGCCGGCTCGGCGCTGATGCGTGATGAGGCGCTGGTGGCGCGCATCCTCGAAGCGGTGGTCGGCGCGGTCGCTGTGCCGGTCACGCTGAAGATCCGTACCGGCTGGGACTGCGACCATCGCAACGGCCCGGCCATCGCGCGCATTGCCGAGGACAGCGGCATCGCCGCGCTGACCGTGCACGGCCGCACGCGCGACCAGCACTACACCGGGCAGGCCGAGTACCAGACCATTGCCGCGATCAAGGCGGCGCTGCGCATCCCGGTGATTGCCAATGGCGACATCGACTCCCCGCACAAGGCCCGCCAGGTGCTGGACGCTACCGGTGCCGACGCGGTGATGATCGGCCGCGCCGCGCAGGGCCGACCCTGGATTTTCCGCGAAGTGGCGCACTACCTCGCCACCGGTCAGGTGCTGGCGCCGCCGACGCTGGCCTTCGTGCGCGATGCCCTGCTCGGCCACCTCACCGAACTGCACGCCTTCTACGGTCAGCCGCAGGGCGTGCGCATCGCGCGCAAGCACCTGGGCTGGTATGCCAAGGACCACCCGGAAAGCGGCCAGTTCCGCGCGGTGGTCAACCGCGCCGAAACAGCGGAGGCGCAGCTGGCCCTGACCGCCGAATATTTCGACGCGCTGATTGCCGGCGTCCCGCCGTCACTGCCCGCCGCTGCCTGAGCGGCCCCTCCTCCCAGGCTTGCGCCCAGGACTTCGCCCATGACTTCACCTACCGCTTCGCCCAGCTACCTGCATGGCTTTTCCGACGTCGAACAGGCGCGTCTGGTCAAACAGGCCCGGCTTCTCGAAGCCACGCTGTTCAACCAGATCGACTACACCGGCGCGCGGCGCCTGCTCGAAGTCGGCAGCGGCGTCGGCGCGCAGACCGAAATCCTGCTGCGGCGTTTTCCCGAACTGCACGTCACCGGCGTGGACCTGAGCGAGGCGCAGCTGGCCGCCGCGCGCGAGAACCTGCAGAACCTGCCGTGGTGCCGCGACCGCTATGCGCTGCAACAGGCCGATGCCGGCAACCTGCCGTTCGAGCCGCGCCAGTTCGACGCCGCCTTCCTGTGCTGGGTGCTCGAACACGTGCCCTCGCCGGCGCGCGTGCTGAGCGAGGTGCGGCGCGTGCTGGCGCCGGGCTCGCCGGTATACGTGACCGAGGTGATGAACGCCTCGTTCCTGCTGCATCCGTATTCGCCCAACGTGTGGCGCTACTGGATGGCGTTCAACGACTTCCAGTACGACCACGGCGGCGACCCGTTCGTTGGCGCCAAGCTCGGCAACCTGCTGCTCGCCGGCGGTTTCCGCGACGTGCATACCGAGATCAAGACCTTGCACCTGGACAACCGCGAGCCGGCACGGCGCAAGACCATGATCGCGTTCTGGGAGGAACTGTTGCTGTCGGCAGCCGACCAGCTGTTGCAGGCCGGCTCGGTGAGCGAGGACATCGTGACCGGCATGCGCCGCGAAATGAACGACGTGCAGAACGACCCGGACGCGGTGTTCTTCTATTCGTTCGTGCAGGCCCGCGCCACGGTCTACTGATCGACTGACGCTGCGTCGGGCGCGGCCGGCGGCTCGTGCCAGATGCGCCACCACATCCGCGCCAGTGCCTCGCGCAGGTGCCCGCGCGCGACCGGCGCGCGATAGGCGGCCTGCAGCTGGCGCGGCGTGATTTCCTCCCAGCCACCGTCCGCGGCCTGGCGCGCGACCACGAAGTTGAAGTTGTATTCCGGCTCCAGGCCCATGCGCAGGTCGCTGAGCACCAGTTCGCCATTGACCACCTGCGCGCGCATGAAGCCGCGGTTGAACCAGGTCAGTCGCTCCACCGCGGGCAGCGACGAGGTCTGCGCCAACGCCTGGACCTGGCTGGGATAGCCCTTGAAGCGCATTGGTCCGCGATCGGCCACCAGCGAGCGTTCGCCGATGACATAGCCGTTGGGGGTCATCGCGACCACGCGCCACAGCAAGGTGTTGAACGGCATGGGCACGGAGAAGCGCGGCGCGTCGCCCAGGCCCATGGCGGCGAGGGCGCGGTCGGCCTGGCGATCGACCATCTGCTTGGCCAGCAGTGACCAGCCGAGGTAGGCGCAACTCAGCGCGAGGCCGGCGATCAGTGCGCGCTGTGCGATTGGCCGCGCCGGCAGGCACCAGGCGATGACGCAGGCGGCGGCGAGCCACACGGTGTACAGCGGGTCGATGATGAAGACGCTGGACCACATCGCCGGGTGTGGGTGCAGTGGCCAGGTCAGCTGGGTGCCGTAGACGGTGAAGGCATCCAGCAGGGGATGGGTGATGAGGGCCAGTTGTATTGCCCAGAACCAGCGCCTGGGGGCCTGGGCGACGCGGCCGTAGCCGAAGTGGCGGAACAGGGTCCAGATCAGGGCACCGACCAGGGGCAGCACGAACAGCGAGTGGCTGAAGCTGCGGTGGACGGTCATCAGTGCGACGGGATCGGGGGCCAGCGGCAGCAGGATGAGGGAATCGAGATCCGGCAGGGTGCCGAGTGCGGCGCCGGCGAGGAGGGCGGCACGGCGATGGGCGGCGGGTGCGATGGCGGCGGCGACGGCGGCGCCGAGGACGATCTGGGTCAGGGAATCCATGCCGCGCATCGTAGCCGAGGTGGGTGCTGGGCGCGCTTGGGTTGGTGCGTGGTGTTGGTTGGTTGGTTTGTGATGTGGTGCGGGGCGGTGGGTTGGGCGGGCTTGCGGTGCGGATGCGGGACGGTGGGTTCGGCTGGCTTGCGGTGCGGGCCCCGACCCGGCGGGGGTAGGCGTCTCGGTTCCGGCGTACATCCTGTACTCAGTCACCGAACGTGGGCCATCCATGGCCCACTGACGCCTACCCCCGCCGGATCGGTGCAGGGCGCCTTGGGGTTCCCACTTCGGTGGGTGCGCGCCTTTGGGGGTGAGGGGGAGAGCCTTAGTCTTCAGCCGTATCGCTAGCTGATGATTTGTTTCTTCGTTCGTCGCGGCTGAAGCCGCTCCTACAACGGCCCCAGCTGGATCTGATTGGGGTCCACTGTAGGAGCTGCTTCAGCCGCGACCGTGATCTGTCAGATCGCGACTGCGCTCGTCGGGGCTGAAGCCCCTCCTACAAGGGTTCCAGCGCGATGTGTGCAAGCCGATGCCCTACGCCACCCGGGCCAGCGCCGGCATGCGCGCCGCAATCGCGGCCAGCACGCGCCCGCTGTGATCAATCAACTGCAACTCGCCGCTCGCGGTCTCCTGCAACGCGGTGAGGCTCTCGACCCAATCACCATCGTTCGCGTACACCAGGCCGTCGCGCTCGCACAGGGCAGCGCGGTGGATATGGCCACAGACGATGCCATCAAGACCACGCCGGCGCGCATCGTCCAGCCCGGCGCTGACGAAACGTTCGATATAACGCTCGGCCGCGCCACTTTGGCGCTTCAGGTATTCGGCCAGTGACCAGTAGCGCAGGCCCAGACGCCGGCGCAATTGGTTGGTGAGGCGGTTGCCGGTCAGGATGCGGTAGTACAGCCAGTCGCCAAACTGCTCCTGCAATCCGCCAAAGTGGGTGACCGCGTCGTAGTCATCACCATGCGTGACCAGCAGGCGGCGGCCGTCACGGGTGACGTGGATGGCGCGGCGGCGTACCTGCATCGCCGGCATCGCCAGGCCGCAGAAGCGGCGCAGGGCGCGGTCGTGGTTGCCCGGCACGTATACCAGCGCCGTGCCGGCCGCGGCCTGCGCATGCAGGGCCTCGACCACGCGCTGGTGCGCGGCGTCCCAGTGTGCGCGGCGCTGCGACATCCACCACAGATCAACGATGTCGCCCACCAGGTACAGGGTCTGGCAACGCACCGCGCCAATGAACTCCGCCGCTTCAGCGGCGTGGCAGTGACGCGAGCCCAGGTGCAGGTCGGACACGAATACGGCGCGGCGCGGCGGATCGAGCACGGCGAGGTTCATGCGTGGATCTCCGGGGTCGTGGGAAGGCCGAGATAGCGTTCGCGCTTCTTCGGCTTCAGCTGCCGCAGGTCGACTTCGATCAGGCCATCGATGGCATCGCTGAAGTCCGGGTCCACGCCGAAGGCGAGAAAGCGGGCACCGCCCGGCTCGCACAGTTCGACGTACTGCTTGTAGAGCATCGGCAAGGTCGCGCCGAGGGCATCGAGGTTCTCGCGCAGCACGCGCATGGCGGTGGCCGCGTCCAGGTGCTGGAACAAGGCCGGCTGCTCGACGGTGAACGGCCGCTTGGCCGCGCCGTGGGCGCGGCCGTCAGCGTGATAGCGCGCGTAGTAGGCGACGATCTGCTCGCGCGCGGCCAGCGGCAGCGAGGCGCTGATCGACACCGCGCCGACCAGGTAGCGCACCGACGGATGCGCGCGCAGGTAGGCGCCGATGCCCTGCCACAGATAGTCGATGCTGCGGCTGCCCCAGTACTCCGGGGCAACGAAGCTGCGGCCCAGCTCCAGTGCTTCGGCCAAGCGCGGCACCATGTCATCGGCGTAGTCGAACAAGGCCGCGGTATACAGGCCACCGAGCCCGCACTGGGCCAGCACGCGCGCGCAGCGCGCTACCCGGTAGGCGCCGGCCACGCGCTGCGCGGCCGCATCCCACAACACGATGTGCTCGTACCAGGCATCGTAGCGATCCAGGTCCAGCGCCTGCCCGCTGCCCTCGCCTACTTCGCGGAAGGTCAGTTCGCGCAGCCGGCCGATTTCGCGCAATAGCGGCGCCTGCGCGGGCAGCGTGCCGACGCGCACTTCCTTGCCATCGGCGGTATGGCCGAGCAGGCGCAGCGCGGCGACGCCGGCGGCGACTTCCGCAGGCGGGGTCGGCACGGCCAGCGGCTGCTGTGCCGGCAGCGGCCGCCGTGACAAGGCATAGACCTCGTGCCGCAGTGCCGCCAGCATGGCGCGCTCGTCACCGCCGGCCGGGTCGAGCCGGCGCAGCGTGCCCACGCGCAGCTGCAATTGTTGCTGCCGGCGGCGCAGGGTCTCGCGTGCCAGCAGCACGGTGCCGGCTGGCCGGTACAAGGCCGAAGCCCCGTAGAACAGCGCGGAGTTGCGCCCCTGCACGTGCACCGGCAGTACCGGCGCGCCACTGCGCCGGGCAAAACGCAGGAAGCCGCGGCGCCAGTGGCTGTCGCGCACGCCGCGCCAGCCCAGCCGCGACACTTCGCCGGCCGGGAACACGATCACGCATTGTTCCTGCGCCAGTGCCTGCTCCACCGCCTCCAGGCTGGCGCGGCTGGGCTGACCGCCGAGGATGCGCACCGGCAGCAGCAGCTCGCGCAGCGGCTCGACGGCGGCCAGCCAATCGTTGGCGACGATGCGCACATCGCGGCGGCGGCGCCCGACCAGATCGAGCAGGGCCAGCGCGTCGCCGGCGCCGGAAGGATGGTTGGCCAGCACCAGAAGGCGGCCTTGCGCGGGAATGCTGCCGAGCGCGGCCGGGTCGGCGTGCCAGCTGACGCCGAGGAAGGACAGCGCGGCGCGAACGAAGGCCATGCCGCGCACGTCGGCATGTTCGGCCAGGAAGCGCTCGGCCCGGGCCAGTCCCGACCAGTGGCCGAAGCCACGCACCAGCGGCCGCACCCAGTGCCCGCGGCGCCCCGCGAACCAGTGCGGATACCGTTGCTGCAGCGCCCGTTCCAGCATCGTCGCCATTACCGCGTCCCGCTCCCCCGACTTGCCGCCGCATGCTCGTCGCGGCCGGCGACCGTTTCATGGCAGGGATGCGGCAGCCGGATGACGGCACCGGCCGGCCCGGCACGCCGACCACTGCTTAACCCGGGGCAACCCCGGAGAAGGCACAATGCAAGCGCTCGTCACCGCGTGTATCATGCGCACCCATCTTTTCATCCGAATCAAGGGATATAAGCCTGATGTCCAGCTACCTCTTCACTTCCGAGTCGGTCTCCGAAGGCCATCCGGACAAGGTTGCCGACCAGATCTCGGACGCCGTGCTCGACGCCATCCTGGCCCAGGACGCGCGCGCGCGCGTGGCCTGCGAAACCATGGTCAAGACTGGCGTGGCGATCGTGGCCGGCGAGATCACCACCAGCGCCTGGATCGACCTGGAAGCGCTGACCCGCAAGGTGATCGTGGACATCGGCTATGACAGCTCGGAAGTGGGCTTCGACGGCGCGACCTGCGGCGTGCTCAACCTGATCGGCAAGCAGTCGCCGGACATCAACCAGGGCGTGGACCGCAAGAAGCCGGAAGAACAGGGCGCTGGCGACCAGGGCCTGATGTTCGGCTATGCGACCAACGAGACCGACAGCTACATGCCGGCGGCCATCCACCTGTCGCACCGTCTGGTCGAGCGCCAGGCGCAGGTGCGCAAGAAGAAGAATTCGGCGCTGCCGTGGCTGCGCCCGGACGCCAAGTCGCAGGTCACGCTGCGCTATGAAGACGGCGTGGCGACGGCCATCGACGCGGTGGTGCTGTCGACCCAGCACGATCCGGGCGTCAAGCAGAAGGACCTGATCGAGGCGGTGCGCGAGGAAATCCTGCGCCCGGTGCTGCCGGCCAAGTGGCTGCACAAGGGCACCAAGTTCCACATCAACCCGACCGGCAAGTTCGTGATCGGCGGTCCGGTCGGCGACTGCGGCCTGACTGGCCGCAAGATCATCGTCGACACCTACGGCGGCTGGGCGCGTCACGGTGGCGGTGCGTTCTCCGGCAAGGATCCGTCGAAGGTGGACCGTTCGGCCGCCTACGCGGCGCGCTACGTGGCCAAGAACGTGGTCGCGGCTGGCCTGGCCGACCGTTGCGAGGTGCAGGTGTCGTACGCGATTGGCGTGGCCGAGCCGACTTCGATCTCGGTGACGACCTTCGGCACTGGCAAGATCAGCGACGACAAGATCGAGAAGCTGATCCGCAAGCATTTCGACCTGCGTCCGTACGGCATCATCCAGATGCTCGACCTGATCCACCCGATGTATCAGCAGACCGCTGCTTACGGTCACTTCGGCCGCAAGCCGAAGGAGTTCAGCTACACCGACGGCAGTGGCAAGCAGGTGGCGGCGACCGCGTTCTCGTGGGAGAAGACCGACCGCGCTGATGCACTGCGTGCGGATGCGAAGCTGAAGTAAGCGGTTCTACGCCGCTTGCTGAAAGGCCGCCCCCTTCAATGGGGCGGCCTTTTTTATGGCTGTTGGTGCGGGGCCCCGTAGGAGCGGCTCTTGTGGCCTTCTCGGCCATCAGCCGCGACCGCCACCTGCCAGATCCAGGCTCCGCTCGTCGGGGCTAAAGCCCCTCCCACAGTGCACCCATCGGCATTCGGAATGCTGCTGGGGTCGTTGTGGGAGGGGCTTCAGCCCCGACGAACGGAGGCCGAACCCTCACTCACCCGGTATTCTGCACACCCTGCGACACGCCATTGACGCACGCCACCAACGCGCGCAGCAGTTCCTCATCTTCGCCACCGGTTTCGCGCCAGCGTTGCAGCAGATCCACCTGCAGCACGCTGATCGGATCGACATACGGATTGCGCAGGCGGATCGACAACGCCAGACGCGGATCGTGCTGCAGCAGCGACTGCTGGCCGGTCAGCGACTTCACCCAACGCTTGGTCAGCGCCAGCTCCTGCCGGATCAGCGGGAAGAAGCGCTCATGCAACGGCCCTGACAGGCGCGAGAACATCTCGGCGATGTTGAGGTCGCCCTTGGACAGCACCATCGCCACGTCGTCGAGGAAGGTGCGGAAGAACGGCCAGTCCGCGGCCATTTCGCGCAGGGTCTGCTCGTGGCCGGCATCGACGGCGGCCTGCAGGCCGGTGCCCACGCCAAACCAGCCTGGCACGACCGCGCGCGCCTGACTCCACGCAAACACCCAGGGAATCGCGCGCAGGTTGGACAGCGCCGCATCCTGGCCAAGGCGGCGCGAGGGACGCGAGCCCAGGGTCATGCGTTCGATCACGTCGATCGGCGTGGCCAGGCGGAAGTAGCGCATGAAGTCCGCCTCGCCCACGAAGCCGCGGTAGGCGCGGCTGCTGGCGCTGGCGACCTGGTCCATCACCGGCCGCCACTGCGCTTCGCGCGATTCGGCCGCGCGTGGACGCAGGCTGTATTGCAGCACCGCGCCGGTCATCTGCTCCAGCGAACGCAGCGCCAGCGCGCGGATGCCGTACTTGCGGTGGATGACCTCGCCCTGCTCGGTGACGCGCAGGCGGCCATCGACGCTGCCACGTGGCGCCGCTTCCAGCGCGCGCGAGGTCTTGCCGCCGCCGCGGATGATCGAACCGCCCCGGCCGTGGAAGAAGGTCAGGCGAATACCGGACTCGGCCGCCAGTTCCAGCAGTTCCACCTGCGCGCGTTGCAGACCCCAGCGCGAGGCGGCGATGCCGCCGTCCTTGCCGCTGTCCGAATAGCCGAGCATCACCATCTGCACGTCGCCGCGCGCGCGCAGGTGCTGGCGGTACACCTCATCGGCGAGCAGGTCGCGCAAGGTGTCGGTGCCGCCGCGCAAGTCGTCCACCGTCTCGAACAGCGGCACGATGTCGAGCGGCACGGCCTGGCCATCGACCAGGCCACCGCGGCGCGCCAGGGCGAGCACGGTGAGCACGTCGGCACGATCGTGCGCCATGGAGATGATGTAGCTGCCGATCGCGTCGCTGCCGTGGCGGTGGCGCGCATCGGCCAGGGCCTTGAACACCGCGTCCAGGCGCTGGTTGCCTTCATCGCCGGCGGTGGGGAGCAGTTGCTCGCCGCTGGCGTAAGGCCCCAGCCACTCGGCGCGTGCGACCACGTCGCTGCCCTCCCAGTCATCGCGTTGCAAGGCGGCGGCAACGGCGCGGGCGTGCACGGTCGATTCCTGACGCACGTCCAGCCGCGCCAGATGGAAACCGAAACTGCGCACGCGCCACAGCAGCCGGCGCACCGCGAACCAGCCGGCATGCAGGCCGCGGTTGGCCTGCAGGCTGTCGAGAATCAGCTGCACGTCCGCGGCCAGTTCCTCGGGCCCGGCATAGCCACCGGGCGCATCTTCCAGCGTCGCGTGCAGGCGCGCGCGCAGCAGGTCGTTGAACAGCCGGTACGGCATATCCGCATGGCGCGGGCGCGATTGCGCGGCCGCTTCCGGCAGCAGGCCACGGTAATGCTCCAGCCGTTGCAGCAATGCCTCGCTCACCGGCACCAGCGTGGTGGACTGGCTCAGCAGACTGGCCAGCTGCCACAGTTCATCGATATAGCGCTCCAGCACCGCGCGCCGCTGCGCGTCGAGCGTGGCGGAGATGGTGTGCGCATCGACGTTGGGGTTCCCGTCCATGTCGCCGCCCACCCAGGTGCCGAAGCGCAGCAGGCGCGGCAGTGGCAGCGATGCGCCGTAGGTTTCCTCGATGGCGTGTTCGAGCGTTTCGTACAGCGCCGGCATGATCCGGTACAGCACGCGGGTGAGGTAGAAGCCGACGTGTTCGCGTTCGTCGTCGACGCTCGGCCGCACCGGCGAGGAATCGGCGGTCTGCCAGGTGGCGGTCAGGGCCATGCGGAAGCGTGCTGCATCGGTGGCGCGCTCGCCGGGGGTGCGCATGCCATCGAGGTCATCGACCAGGCTGGCGACCATCAGCTGCTCCTTTTCCAGCAGCGCGCGGCGCACGGCCTCGGTGGGATGGGCGGTGAACACCGGCTCGATGTCGATGCGCGGCAGCCAGTCGGCGAGTTCGTCGAGGGTGACGCCCTGCTCCTTGAGCCGGCGCAGAGTGTCGTGGAGGCCTTCGGGCTGCGGGGTGTCGGTGCGACGCTGGTAGTCGCGGCGGCGGCGGATGCGATGCACGCGCTCGGCGATGTTGACGACCTGGAAGTAGGTGCTGAAAGCGCGCACCAGTGCCTCGGCCTCGCGCGGGCTGCGTCCTTGCAGTTGCGCACTGAGCGAGGCGGGCGGCGCGTCGGTTTCGCGTCGCGCGATGGCGGTGGTGCGGACACGCTCGATCTCGTCGAGGAAGGCCGGCGAGACCTGCTCGGCGAGCATGTCGCCGACCATCGCGCCAAGCCGGCGCACGTCATCGCGAAGCGGGATATCGGGTGTGGCAAAGACCAGACTGCTGCGGTATTCGTTCATCGATGACCGGGGCGTGGGGACGTTGCGGAAGGGCGTCGTGGGGGCGCCTGGGTCGCCCAGCCTAACCGAAAAAAGTTGGCGGAAGCCTTGTGGCACAGTCGTTTCGGTTGAAAGTTTGTGTGCATTGGCCTGGTACGACGGCCTCACCTGGCGACAAGCCGCCGGCCCACCCGTTCATTCCCCCACCACACCACACGATATAATTGCGGTTCGTCAGCCGAGGGGCGCTGCGACCAGGACCGTTCCGAGGAACGCCGCTGGCCAGGCTCGGTCGATGTCTACCCAGCAACGGCGCCCGGCAACGCGAATCCATTCGCAATACCGGAGCATGCCCATGAATGCCGTACTGAAGACCTTTTCCGCGGAAGGCGATTACAAGGTTGCCGATATCTCCCTGGCCGATTGGGGCCGCAAGGAGATCGACATCGCCGAGCACGAGATGCCCGGCCTGATGTCCATCCGCCGCAAGCACGCCGCCGCCAAGCCGCTCAGCGGCGTGCGCGTCACCGGCTCGCTGCACATGACCATCCAGACCGCGGTGCTGATCGAGACCCTCAAGGACATCGGCGCCGACGTGCGCTGGGCCTCGTGCAACATCTTCTCCACCCAGGACCAGGCCGCCGCCGCCATCGCCGCCACCGGCACGCCGGTGTTCGCCTGGAAGGGCGAGACGCTGGAGGAATACTGGGACTGCACCCTGGCCGCGCTGACCTTCACCGCCGCCGACGGCACCCTGCTCGGCCCGCAGCTGGTGGTTGACGATGGTGGCGATGTCACCCTGCTGATCCACAAGGGCTATGAGCTGGAAAACGGCTCGAAGTGGGTTGACGAGCCGGCCGCCTCGCACGAAGAGCAGATCATCAAGAACCTGCTCAAGCGCGTCGCCGTCGAGCGCCCCGGCTACTGGACCCGCGTGGTGCAGGACTGGCGCGGCGTGTCCGAAGAGACCACCACCGGCGTGCACCGCCTGTACCAGCTGGCCGAGGCCGGCACGCTGCTGGTGCCGTCGATCAACGTCAACGACTCGGTCACCAAGAGCAAGTTCGACAACCTCTACGGCTGCCGCGAGTCGCTGGCCGATGGCCTCAAGCGCGCCATGGACGTGATGCTGGCCGGCAAGGTCGCCGTGGTCTGCGGCTATGGCGATGTCGGCAAGGGCTCGGCGCATTCGCTGCGCGCCTATGGTGCCCGCGTGGTGGTCACCGAAATCGACCCGATCTGCGCTCTGCAGGCGGCAATGGAAGGCTTCGAGGTCAACACCGTCGAATCGACCCTGGGCCAGGCCGACATCTACGTCACCACGACCGGCAACAAGGACATCATCACCATCGAGCACATGAAGGCGATGAAGGACCAGGCCATCGTCTGCAACATCGGCCACTTCGACAACGAGATCCAGGTCGATGCGCTGGTGAACTTCCCCGGCATCCAGCACGTCAACATCAAGCCGCAGGTGGACAAGTACATTTTCCCCGGCGTTGGTAGCAAGCCTGGCAATGCGCTGTTCCTGCTCGCCGAAGGCCGTCTGGTCAACCTCGGCTGCGCCACCGGCCATCCGAGCTTCGTGATGTCCAACTCGTTCGCCAACCAGACCCTGGCGCAGATCGACCTGTGGCAGAACAAGGACGTGTACGAGAAGGCCGTGTATCGCCTGCCCAAGCACCTGGACGAGGAAGTGGCGCGCCTGCACCTGGAGAAGATCGGCGTGGTGCTGACCAAGCTCAGCAACGAACAGGCCGCGTACCTGGGCGTGCCGGTCGAGGGGCCGTACAAGCCGGAGCATTACAGGTACTGAGGAGCTGGGGACCGCGGAGCGGTGGGTTCCGGACTCATCACTCGATCGCAACCCGATGGAGGGCCGCCACTGGCGGCCCTTCTTCGTTTGCGCAAGCCCTCACCGTTTCAGGCTCGCGGCCAGCCCGCCGGTCCAGGGTTCCCGGTCCCCGGTCCCCGCTCTCTCCCCATCCATCGCGATGAAGCGATACAATCCCCTCGCCCCTTCGCTTACCCCAGCGCCATGATCCCGATCAGCTTCGAGTTCTACCCGCCGAAGACCGACGAGCAGCGCGCGCAGCTCGACCGCACCGCCGCACGGCTGGCGAGCCACGCGCCGGAGTACGTGTCGTGCACGTTCGGCGCTGGCGGTTCGACGCTGAGCTATACCTCAGAGACCGTGCGCCACCTCAAGCAGCACCATGGTTTCGAGGCGGCGCCGCACCTGTCCTGCGTGGGCGGCAGCCGCGAGGAAATCCGCGAACTGCTCAAGCTGTACCGCGCGCTGGGTTGCCGGCGCATCGTCGCGCTGCGTGGCGACCTGCCCTCGGGCATGGGCCATCCTGGCGACCTGCGCTATGCCTCGGAGCTGATCGAGTTCATCCGCGCCGAACACGGCAACGCCTTCCACATCGAGGTCGGCGCCTATCCGGAAACCCATCCGCAGGCCGCCGACGCGCTGACCGACCTGCGCCACTTCAAGGCCAAGGTCGAGGCGGGCGCTGACGGCGCGATCACCCAGTACTTCTACAACGCCGACGCCTATTTCCAGTTCGTCGATGCCGTGCGCCGCCTCGGCGTGGAAATCCCGATCGTCCCCGGCATCATGCCGATCTCGAATTTCTCGCAACTGCGGCGCTTCTCCGAACAGTGCGGCGCGGAGATTCCGCGCTGGATCGGCAAGCGCATGCAGGCCTATGGCGACGATGCCGAAGCCGTGCGCGAGTTCGGTGCCGACCTGGTGGCCGGCCTGTGCCGACGCCTTATCGAAGGCGGCGCGCCCTCACTGCACTTCTACACACTCAATCTGGCCAAGCCGACCCAGCAGGTATTGCAGCGCCTGGGCGCGTGACCGCGCGCTTGGCGCGGAGCGGTGTTCATCGCTACGCTGGCCGGATGTGGCCACGACTGTTCCTGCCGACCTTGCTGCTGGCCCTTGCCGGTGTCCCTGCCACGCCGGCGCGCGCGCAGCAGACCGGTGTGAATCGCTGCATCGGCGCCGACGGGCAGACCGTCTTCAGCGACCGGCGCTGCGAAGACCTCAACGCGACCTCACGCATGCCGCCACCGGCCTTGCGCGATGGCGAGACCGGGCTGTATCGCTATGGCTGCCCGCGCCGGCTCAGTGAACTGGTCGGGCTGCTGCGCACGGCGATCGAAGCGCATGACGTCAATCGCCTGTCGAGCCTGTACCTGTGGGGCGAAGTCTCCGACCCGGCCGCCAACCGCGTGCTGTCGCAACTGGAAGCCATTGCCGACCGGCAGCTGGTGGACATCGCGCCGATGTATCCGCAGGCCGACCCTGAGCCGTACCCGACGCCGGTGATGCCGGCCGCCACGCCGGCAGCCGATGCCGCTCCCGCCGCATACGTGCCGCCCGACAACAGCGCGGCCGCCGCCGTGGCCGATGTCAGCGCCGCGCCTGTCGCCCGGCCGCGTCCGTGGGGCCTGCGCCTGGAGCAGGTGCTCGCCAACGGCAGCACGCCTTCGCGCACGGTGCTGCGCCTGCGCCGCCAGTACAACTGCTTCTGGGTAAGCTTCTAGACGGCGGGAATTTCCGCCGGCCACAGCGCGCGGATCGCGGCGATGCCTTGCGCGCCATGACGGCGCGCCAGCGCGATGTGCTCCGGGCCGAGGCCGCCGATCGCATACAACGGCAGGGACACCGCTTCGCGCAGGCGCTCGAAGCCGGTCCAGTCCAGCGTGTCCTCCCCAGGATGCGACGCCGTCGCCAGCACCGGACCCAGCACCGCGAAGTCACAACCCAGGCGCTGCGCGTGCCTCAGGTCATCGGCATGATGGCAGGAAGCGGCCAGCGGCATGCCGGCCGGCAACGGGCGCTCGCTCAGCGTGGCGAGTTGTTCCGAGCCCAGATGCACGCCAAAGCCCAGCGTGGTAGCCAGGGCGATGTCGCGATTGAGCAGCCACTGCACATCGCGTCGGCCGAATTGCTCGCGCACCGCGCCCAGCAGCGCACGCCAGCGCCCCGGCTCACAGTGGCGTGCGCGCAGATGCACGCGGCGCACGCCGTCGTCGAGGGCCTGACCGAGTTGTTGCAGCCATTCCGAGGTGTCGAGCGGTTCGGGGGTCACCAGATAGCGGTCGGGCTGGCGCAGCACTGCCACCACCGGCACATCGGCGGGCGGCATCGAATAGCGCGTCAGGCGCTCGGGCGGGACCCAGGTCAGTGCCTGCCCTTCGCGGCCTCGCGGCTGGCCTTTCCAGCCCACCACCTGCCGCACTTCCAGGCGCAGGCGCTTGTCCGGATAGCGTTGCGGCACTTCCATCAGCCAGTCGCCGACCTCGGCCTCGATGCCAAGTTCCTCGTGCAATTCACGCACCAGCGCTTCGGCCGAGCTTTCCCCCGGCTCGCGCTTGCCGCCGGGAAATTCCCACAGCCCCGGCATGTCCCGGGTTTCGGTACGCCGCGTCAACAGGATGCGGCCGCGCGCGTCACGGATGACGCCGGCCACGACATGGATCGATCGCAAGGAATCAGGCATGCCCAGACTTTGCCGTGACGGAGGGCCGGGCGGCAATAGCCAACGCCCCCTGCAGGAGCGGCTTCAGCCGCGACCGCCGTCCGACAATGCGCGACTCCGCCCATTCGGGGCTGAAGCCCCTCCCAAAAGACCCCAGTCGGCATTACGGCCCCTGGGGCAAAGCCCCCCTTGGTAAGGGGGGCGCGGCGAAGCCGCGGGGGATTGGAAGCAACGAAGCCGGGGCCCGAAATCTGCACCGCAGATTTTGGGGCATCACCCGCGTAGCGGGAGATGCGCTTACCCCCCTTGGCAAGGGGGGCGCGGCGAAGCCGCGGGGGATTGGAAGCAACGCCCGTGGGGCCCGAAATCCGCTACGCGGATTAGGGGCGCGCGACCCGCATCGCGGGCCGCGCCACGGGCAGCTCAGCTCAGCTGAGCTGCCCGTGACAATGCTTGAACTTCTTGCCGCTACCGCACGGGCACGGATCATTGCGGCCGACCTTCGGCGCCTCGCGCACCGACTGCGCCACCGCGGCCTGGCCTGCGCCCGCCAGCTGCGCCACCTCGTCCTCGGTGCCGTAGCCGCCGGCATCCTGATGCTGGAACTGCGACTGGCGCAGCCGCGCTTCGGCCTGCTGCCGCTCCTGCGCCTCCAGCGCCGCAACCTCTTCCTCGCTGCGGATGTGCACCCGCGCGAGCAGGTTGACCACGTCGCGCTTGACGCTCTCCAGCATCTCGGAGAACAACTCGAAGGCTTCCTTCTTGTATTCCTGCTTCGGCTGCTTCTGCGCATAGCCGCGCAGATAGATGCCCTGGCGCAGGTAGTCCATCTTCGCCAGATGCTCCTTCCAGCCCTGGTCGAGCACGGTCAGCATCACGTGCTTCTCCAGCGCGCGCATGGTCTCGGCACCAACGGCCGCTTCCTTGGCACTGAAGTGCTCGTCCACCGCGGTCTGCACCTTGGCGGCGATCTGCTCGGCGTCCAGCTCTTCCTGGCTGCCGGCAAACTCGACCAGACCGACCTTCACCCCCAGCTCGGACTGCAGCGTGGCCTCCAGGCCCGGCAGGTCCCACTGGTCGTCCACCGAGTTCGGCGGCACGAAGCGCGCCACCAGGTCATACACCACGTCGCCGCGGATGCCGTCGACGTTGTCCTTCACCGACTCGGCGTCCAGCAGCTCATCGCGCTGGGCGTAGATCACCTTGCGCTGGTCGTTGTTGACATCGTCGAAGTCGAGCAGGTTCTTGCGGATGTCGAAGTTGTGCGCCTCGACCTTGCGCTGCGCCTTCTCGATCTGGCGGCTGACCAGGCGGTCCTCGATGACGTCGTCTTCCTTCATGCCCATCAGGCGCATGGCCTTCTGCACCCAGTCGGAAGCGAAGATGCGCATCAGGTTGTCTTCGAGCGACAGATAGAAGCGCGAGGAACCCGGGTCACCCTGGCGACCGGAGCGGCCGCGCAGCTGGTTGTCGATGCGGCGCGACTCGTGGCGTTCGGTGCCGACAATGTGCAGGCCACCGGCGGCCTTGACCGCATCGTGGCGGCGCTGCCACTCGGTGCGAGCGCGGAAGCGCTGGTCCTCGGTGGCTTCCTCGCCCAGCGCCTGCAGCTCGGTTTCCAGCGAACCGCCGAGCACGATATCGGTACCGCGGCCGGCCATGTTGGTGGCGATGGTCACCGCACCCGGACGGCCGGCGTTGGCGACGATGGTCGCTTCGCGCTCGTGCTGCTTGGCGTTGAGCACTTCGTGCGGCACGCCGGCCTTGCGCAGATGCTCGGACAGCATCTCCGAGGTCTCGATCGACGTGGTGCCGACCAGCACCGGCTGGCCGCGCTTGTTGCAGTCCTGGATATCGGCCAGCACCGCGTTGAACTTGCCCTTGCGGTTGAGGAACACCTGGTCCGGGTGGTCCTTGCGCACGGTCGGCTTGTTGGTGGGGATCACCACCACTTCCAGGCCGTAGATGCTCTGGAATTCGTAGGCTTCGGTATCGGCCGTGCCGGTCATGCCGGACAGCTTCTTGTACATGCGGAACAGGTTCTGGAAGGTGATGCTCGCCAGCGTCTGGTTCTCGCGCTGCACCGGCACGCCTTCCTTCGCCTCCACCGCCTGGTGCAGGCCGTCGGACCAGCGGCGCCCGGCCAGGGTGCGGCCGGTGAACTCATCGACGATGACCACTTCGCCATCGCGCACGATGTAGTCCACGTCACGCTGGAACAGCGCGTGCGCGCGCAGCGCGGCGTTGAGGTGGTGCACCACGCTCAGGTTCTGCGCCGCGTACAGGCCTTCTTCCTCGGTCAGGATGCCGGCCTGGCGCAGCAGTTCCTCGGCATGCTCCATGCCGGCTTCGGACAGATGGACCTGCTTGCCCTTCTCGTCGACCCAGTAGTCGCCCTCGCCTTCCTCGTTCTCCTGCTTGGTCAGCTGCGGCACGATGCGGTTGACGCGGATGTACAGCTCCGGCGATTCGTCGGCCGGGCCGGAGATGATCAGCGGGGTGCGCGCTTCGTCGATCAGGATCGAGTCGACCTCGTCGACGATGGCGTAGTGCAGGCCGCGCTGATAGCGGTCAGCCTTGGACAGCGCCATGTTGTCGCGCAGGTAGTCAAAGCCGAATTCGTTGTTGGTGCCGTAGGTGATGTCGGCGGCGTAGGCGGCGTGCTTGTCGCTGTGCGGCATGCCCGGGAACACCACGCCGACGCTCAGGCCCAGCCAGTTGTACAGCTTGCCCATCTGCGCAGCGTCGCGGCGGGCCAGGTAGTCGTTGACGGTGACCACGTGCACGCCCTGGCCTTCCAGCGCGTTGAGGTAGACCGGCAGCGTCGCGACCAGGGTCTTGCCCTCGCCGGTGCGCATTTCCGCGATCTTGCCCAGGTGCAGCACCATGCCGCCGATCAGCTGCACGTCGTAATGGCGCATGCCCAGTACGCGGCGCGAGGCTTCGCGGCAGACCGCAAAGGCTTCCGGCAACACCTTGTCCAGGGTCTCGCCAGCGGCGATGCGCTGCTTGAACTCGGGGGTCTTGGCCTGCAATTGCGCATCGGAGAGCTTCTCCATCTCCGGCTCGAGCGCATTGACCTTGGCCACGATGCGGTTGAGCTGGCGCAGGAGGCGTTCGTTACGACTGCCGAAGACGCGGGTAAGCAGACTGTTGATCATTGAAGAAACCGGTTGAATTGCAGCGAAAGATGCGCCGAAAGAAGGATCGCTTTGACCGACGCCGGCTCCCCGACGACCGCCGTAAACGCGACAGGGCGCAAAGCGCCCTGTCGATGGCAATGCCCATTGTAGCTTGGGGCGGGGTCTGGCGAACGCAAGCCCGGGCGCCAGGCGCTCAGCCGCGGCCGGTCCGGCCCACCGGGGTATTGCTGTCACCCAGGAACTTGCGCGGGTTCATCACGCGCCCGTCCTTCCAGACCTCGAAGTGGACGTGGGCGCCGGTGGAACGGCCAGTGGAGCCGGCCTTGGCCACCTGCTCGCCGGCGCGCACCAGGTCGCCGGCCTTCACCGTCAGGCGCGAGTTGTGCGCGTAGCGGGTCACGTAGCCGTTGCCGTGGTCGACTTCGACCACGTTGCCGTAGCCGCCACGCACGCCGGCATAGCTGACCACGCCGTCGGCCACGGCCATGACCGGATCGCCGACGCTGGCATGGAAGTCGATGCCCTTGTGGTTGGCCGCGCCGCCGTTGAACGGATCAGCCCGGCCGCCGAAGCTGGAGGTGATGTAGGTGTTGCGGATCGGCATCCGCGACGGCACCGCGTTCTGTTCCAGCTGGTGGTCGAACATCAGCGACGCGAGGACGTTGAGCTGCTGGCCGGAGGCGGAGAACTGCTGTTCGAGTTGCCCTAGATCCTCCTTGAACGCACCGATCGGCATGTCCTGCGAGGGCTCGTCGCCGCCACCCACGCCCACCGGCTCGTTGAAGTCGAACTCGCCGTCCTGCAGCTTGCCCATCTGGGTCAGGCGCTCGCCGAGCGCGTTGAGGCGGGTCGCCTGGGCCTGCAGCTCGCCCAGGCGCGCGGCCAGTGCGTTAACCTGCGCCTGCGATTCACGCTGCACCCTGGCCAGCTCGGCCTGCTGGGAATCCAGCTTGGCCTGCAGCCTGGCGTTATTGGCCGTGCCCAGTGCGGCACTGGCGCCGAAGCCGAGCAGCAGGCCGGTGCCCAGCACCACGCCCAACACCGTCAACGGCCGATCCCCGGCAAATCCGCGGATCTGGCGGGCCAGTCGCTGGCCCCGGGTTTCTCGCGATTTGATTACGATCTTCTTGAAAGCCATATGTGAGTCTTCATGTCCAAGTCCTCATCCAGCGCACGCGGCCCTTCCGTCCCGCAGCAGGCCGTGGAGGCCGCGCTGGCGGAAAAAACCGGCAACCCCTTGCGCCGAGCCCTGTGGCTCGATGCGCTGGACAGGCAGTTGCGCCCCCATCTGCCCGCTTCACTTGCCGGCCACTGCCGGCTTGCCAACGTGAAGGAAGAGCAGCTCGTTTTCCTCGTCGATTCGCCGGTCTGGCACGCCAAGTTGCGGCTTGCCGAACAGCAGCTCCTCGTTGCGGCCCGTTCCCTCGGGCTGAAGGTCACGCGGGTGACCCCCAAGACCACCACCACTTCGTTGCATTCCCCAATGCCGAAGAACCCAGGGCAGTCAAAACCGGTGTCAGCCGCCACGCACAGAGGACTGCGCGAAGCGCTGGCTTCCTTGCAGGACATCGAATCCATCAAGCCGCCCAAGCGGCGCTGATGCCCTGGCCGGAACTCCGCCGGCCGCCGCGCGCGTGAAGAACGTGAGAAGAACGTACGCGACCGAACGCATCCTAGCGGCCGGGCGACGGGCGTTAGTTAGGGAAGAATTAAAGAAGCGTTAAATTCAGGAACCGGCTCGGTGTGAGTTCACAGTTCCATGACACGGGGCCGGTCCCGTCCCCACAGCAGGGGCGGAGACGTGGGGATCGCCCTGTCGGGGTGGCTCAGGCGTAAGCCGGGGCGCCGTAAGTGACCGGAGGCTGCGCGCTGCCGGCCGGGAAGCTGACCCATTCCCAGGCTTCCTGCTGTTCCAGCAGGGCCCGCACCAGCTTGTTGTTGAGCGCGTGGCCGGACTTGAAGCCCTCGTAGGCGCCGAGGATCGGGCCGCCGGCCAGGTACAGATCGCCGACCGCGTCGAGGATCTTGTGGCGGACGAATTCGTCGGTGTAGCGCAGGCCGTCGTCGTTGAGCACGCGGAACTCGTCGAGCACGATGGCGTTGTCCATCGAACCGCCCAGGCCCAGGTTGCGCTCGCGCATGTACTCCAGGTCGCGCATGAAGCCGAAGGTGCGCGCGCGGGAGATTTCCTTGATGTACGCGGCTGTGGAGAACTCCAGCTCGGCGCGCGACTGCTTGGCCGGGATCATCGGGTGGTCGAACTCGATGGTGAAGCCCAGCCGGTAGCCGTCATAAGGAGTGAAGCGGGCGATCTTGTCGCCGTCGCGCACTTCCACCGGCGACTTGATGCGGATGAAGCGCTTGGCCGCGTCCTGTTCGAGGATGCCGGCGGATTGCAGCAGGAACACGAATGGGCCGGAAGAACCGTCCATGATCGGCAACTCGGCCGAGGACAGCTCGACGATCGCGTTGTCGATGCCCAGGCCGGCCATGGCCGACATCAGGTGTTCGACGGTCTGAATCTTGGCGCCGTTGCAGGTCAGGCCCGTGCACAGCGTGGTCTCGGTGACCAGGCCGGCGTCGGCCGGCACTTCCACCACCGGTTCCATGTCCACGCGCCGGAACACGATGCCGTGATTGACCGGCGCCGGTCGCAGGGTCATGTAGACCTTGTCGCCACTATGCAGGCCAACGCCAGTGGCGCGGATCGTGTTCTTGAGGGTGCGTTGCTGGGTCATGGGGGTGAAGTCTGAATGACAAACGCAGACGGGAGCTGAACGATATTAACAAAACTGTCGCATGCGACTTTTCACATCGCAGGCGCCAAAACCTGCCGGGTCGGGGCACACCGACCCGGCAGAAAGGACATGGCGCCCGGCGCACGGGGGACAAGCCCGTGGCCGTCTACACAGCGTCGCGTTCCTGGCGGAACGCCGCGCTCAGTCAGCCTGGCGGCGCAGGAACGCCGGGATGTCCAGGTAGTCGCTCGGCAGTTCGGCCGCGGCCGGGGTGGACGCCGCCTCGCTGCTGGCGCGGCGCAGGCCCAGGCCCATCGAACCGCCGACGGCCTTGGACACCGCATCGCTGCCGGCATCGAAGTCGCCGAACTCCGGCTGCCCGGTGGTGGCGTTGCGCACCAGCTTGATCGGGGCGCGCTGTTCCGGACGCTGCGCCGAGCGGGCGACCGCGCGGTTCAGGCCGGTGGCGACCACGGTCACGCGCACTTCGTCCTGCATGTCCGGGTCGAGCACGGTGCCGACGACCACGGTGGCGTCTTCCGAAGCGAAGCCCTCGATGGTGCGGCCGATCTCGTCGAACTCGGACATGGTGAAGTCCGGGCCGGCGGTGATGTTGACGAGGATGCCGTTGGCGCCGGCCAGGTTGACGTCGTCCAGCAGCGGGTTCTGGATCGCCGACTCGGCCGCGGCCTGCGCGCGGTCATCGCCGCGTGCCGAACCGGTGCCCATCATCGCCAGACCCATTTCCGACATCACGGTACGCACGTCGGCGAAGTCGACGTTGATCAGGCCCGGGCGCACGATCAGATCGGCAATGCCCTGCACGGCGCCCTGCAGCACGTCGTTGGCGGCACGGAAGGCCTGGATCATGGTGGCGTTGCGGCCGAGCACGGTGATCAGCTTTTCATTCGGGATGGTGATCAGCGAGTCGCAGTGCTGGCTCAGCTCCTCGATGCCCTTGAGCGCCACCTGCATGCGGCGGCGGCCCTCGAACGGGAACGGCTTGGTGACCACGGCCACGGTCAGGATGCCCATTTCCTTGGCCAGCTGCGCCACCACCGGCGCGGCGCCGGTACCGGTGCCGCCGCCCATGCCCGCGGTGATGAAGACCATGTCCGCGCCCTGCAGCGCGTCCATGATGCGTTCGCGGTCTTCCAGCGCGGCCTGGCGGCCGACTTCCGGGTTGGCGCCGGCGCCCAGGCCCTTGGTGACGTTGGTGCCCAGCTGCAGCTGCAGCTTGGCGCCGCAGTTCTTGATCGCCTGCGAGTCGGTATTGGCGGTGATGAACTCCACCCCGTCCACGCTGCTGTTGACCATGTGCGCCACGGCGTTGCCGCCGCCGCCGCCCACGCCGACCACCTTGATCACCGCGTTCGGTGCCATCTTCTCGATCAGTTCAAAATGTGCCATGTCCATGTCCTCGTTGTGGGGCCGTGATTCGGGATTGGTGATTCGTGATTCGTTGAAGCGCGAAACACCCCGACTTCCGGCGTTCTCTTGTTGTGGAACCGCTACTGCCTGTACCTGCTCTACTGCTCTGCTCGTACTCGTGCTCGTGCTTTGGCTCTTACGAATTCCAAATCCCGAATCACGAATCCCGGCTCTCAGAACTCTCCGCGATACCAGTTCTTGAGCTTGTTGAAGAAGCTGCCCGCGCGGCCGGTCGGGATCGACGGGCGGCGCGGGTGTTCGATCTGGCTGCCCATCAGCAGCAGGCCCACGCCAGTGGCGTGCACCGGGTTGCCGACCACTTCGCCCAGGCCGGTGACGTGCTGTGGAATGCCCACGCGCACCGGCATCTGCAGCATTTCCTCGGCCAGTTCGACCACGCCTTCCATCTTCGAGGCGCCGCCGGTCAGGACCATGCCGGCCCGCACCAGTTCCTCAAAGCCGGAACGGCGCAGTTCGGCCTGCACCATCTCGAAGATTTCCTCGTAGCGCCCCTGCACGGCCTGCGCCAGCGAAGCGCGCGGCATGCGCCGCGGCGGGCGGTCGCCCACCGACGGCACCTGGATGCTTTCCTCGGCGGTGGCCAGCTGGGCCAGCGCGCAGGCGTAGCGCACCTTGATCTGCTCGGCTTCCGGGGTCGGCGTGCGCAGCATGTGCGCGATGTCGTTGGTGACGTGGTCGCCGGCGATCGGCAGCGAGGCGGTGTGGCAGATGGCGCCCTGCACGTAGACCGCCAGGTCGGTGGTGCCGGCGCCGATGTCCACCAGCACCACGCCGAGCTCGCGCTCGTCGGCGGTCAGCACCGCCACGCTGGAGGCCAGCGAGGACAGCACCAGATCGTCCACCTGCAGGCCGCACTTCTGCACGCACTTGCTGATGTTGGCGGCGGCCGACTGCGCGCACACCACCAGGTGCGCGTGCACCTCCAGGCGCACGCCGGTCATGCCGACCGGGTTGCGGATGCCTTCCTGCGAATCATCCAGCACGTACTCGCGCGGGATGGCATGCAGGATGCGCTGGTCGGCGGGAATGGCGACTGCCTTGGCCGCGTCGAGCACGCGTTCCAGGTCGCTCCAGGTCACTTCGCCGTCGCGGATCGGCACGATGCCGGGCGAGTTCTTGCACTGCACGTGGTTGCCGGAGATCGAGGCATACACCGAACGGATCTCGCAGCCGGCCATCAGCTCGGCTTCCTCGACCGCGCGCTGGATCGACTGCACCGTCGATTCGATGTCCACCACCACGCCGCGCTTGAGCCCGCGCGATTCATGCGAACCGATGCCGATGACCTCGATCGGATTGCCCGGCGAATACTCGCCCACCAGCGCCACCACCTTGGAGGTGCCGATGTCGAGGCCGACGATGAGAGATTTGTCACCCTTGCGATTCATGTGGTTGTACTGCTGGGAATGGGGAATGGGGAAGTGCGGGGAATCGGGAATGGGGAATGGGGAATGGATAAGGCCGGCTTCGGTGGGGTTGCTGCGATCGGGGCCTGGACGGGTGTCGGTGGCGGAGAGTCGCTTTTCCCCATTCCCGATTCCCCATTCCCCATTCCCCGCTGCACAGTGAATCCGTTGGTATAGCGAAGGTCGGCGCGCGCGATCGGCGGCTGCTGCGGGTCCAGCAGCTGCGGCAGCACGCGGGCGAAGCGCTGCAGGCGGGCGCGGGCGTCGTCGCGGCCGACGATCACCGCCACGCCGTTGCTCAGGCCCAGCGACCAGCTGCCGCGCGCATCCATTTCCAGGCGCTGCACGTCCAGGCCGGTCGGCGCGAACAGCGCGCGCGATTCGTTGTAGAGCGCGACCACTTCGCGGGTCTTGCTGTCCGGCCCGCCCAGCTGCGGCAACTGCAGGTTGCGCAGGCCCGGCGGAGTGGCAAACAACCGGCCCTGCTCGGACAGCATGCGGTCGGCGCCCCAGCGCGCGAATGGCTGGTGTTCGACCACGCGCACTTCCAGCACGTCCGGCCACTGCTTGCGCACCTGCGCGCTTTCCACCCATGGCAGGCGCTCGATGGCGTCCTGCGCGTCCTTGAGCTCGACCGCGAAGAAGCCCGAGCGCGCATACGGCAGCACCACCGCGCGCAGCTGTTCGGCCGGCACGCGCTTGAAGTCGCCACTGACCCGCAAGCGGCTCAGCGGCCAGCGCTCGGCGCCGACCCAGCCGTTGAGCACGGCCACCACCGGCAACGCGACCAGCGCCACCGCGAGCAGCCAGGCCAGGATGCGCAGGGCTGCGTTCATTGGCGGCGTGCCTCTGGCACGGGAATGGAGAATGGAGAATGGGGAATGGGCAAAGCGGGGCCGTCCGCGAACTGCGGGCAGCGCGCGCCGATTCCCCATTCCCTATTCCCGATTCCCGGCTTCACAACGTCTGCTCCAGAATCCGCCAGCACAGTTCGTCGAACTCGATGCCGAGCTGGCGCGCGGCCTTGGGTACCAGGGAATGGCTGGTCATGCCCGGGGCGGTGTTGACCTCCAGCAGATGGAAGGCGCCGCTGGCGCGGTCGCGCATCACGTCCACGCGTCCCCAGCCGCGGCAGCCGGCGGCCTGGAAGGCGGCCAGGGCAATGCGGCGGATCTCGGCTTCGGCCTCGCCTTCCAGGCCCGGGCACAGGTACTGGGTGTCCTCGGCGATGTACTTGGCGTTGTAGTCGTACCACTGGCCCTTGGGCACGATGCGGATCGACGGCAATGCCTGTTCGCCAAGGATGGCCACGGTCAGTTCGTCGCCCTCGATCAGCTGCTCCATCAGCAGCTCGCCCTCGTAACGCGCGGCCAGGGCCACGGCTTGGTCGAGCTGGGCGTCGTCGAACACGCGGCTGACACCGACGCTGGAACCTTCGTTGGCCGGCTTGACGATGATCGGCAGGCCGAGCTCGCGCGCGGCAGCATGCACCTGCGCATCGACAGTGCCGCGCGCCAGGCGCACATAGCGCGGCGTCGGCAGGCCCAGCGACAGCCACACCTGCTTGGTGCGGATCTTGTCCATCGACAACGCCGAGCCGAGCACGTCCGAGCCGGTATACGGCACCCCAAAGGCGTCCATCAGGCCCTGCACGATGCCATCCTCGCCGCCGCCGTTGTGGCCGTGCAGCACGTTGAACACGCGGTCGAATTGCCGCGCGGCCAGCGCCTGCGCCAGCGCCGGAATGCCATCAACCGGCTGGGCGTCGACACCGCGCGACCGCAATGCCTCCAGCACATTGCGGCCGGAATCCAGCGAGACTTCGCGCTCGCTCGAGGTGCCGCCCAGCAGCACCGCGACGCGGCCAAACACGGCGGGGTCTTCATGCCGACGCGCGGCCAGCGTGCTCATGCCCTCTCTCCAGTGCGAAAGCCTTCATTGGCGATGTGCTGGGCGACATAGCCGATGTCGCCGGCGCCCATCATCAGCAGCAGGTCACCGTCCTGCAGCACGTCCGGCAACACTTCGCCAAGCTGCGCGACCTGCCCGACCACCACCGGCTCGCTGCGGCCGCGCGCGCGGATGGCGCGGGCCAGCGAACGCGCATCGGCGCCGGGAATCGGTGCTTCGCCCGCGGGATAGACCTCGCTCAACACCAATGCATCAACAGTGCTCAGCACCGCGGCAAAGGCGTCGAACTGGTCGCGCGTGCGGCTGTAGCGGTGCGGCTGGAACGCCACGACCAGGCGCTTGTCCGGCCAGCCGCCGCGCGCGGCGGCGAAGACCGCTTCCAGTTCGCGTGGATGGTGGCCGTAGTCGTCCACCAGGCGCACGCGTGCACCGCTGGCGGTGGTCACTTCGCCCAGGTCGTTGAAGCGGCGGCCGATGCCGGCGAAGGATTCCAGCGCCTTGGCAATGGTCTGCGGGGCCACGCCCAGCTGCCAGCCGACCGCCGCGGCGGCCAGCGCATTGAGCACGTTGTGCCGGCCCGGCAGGGCCAGGGTCACCGGCGTGGTGCTGCCTTCGGGCAGGCGCAGGGTGAAGCGCATGCGCGCGCCGTCCTGCACCACGTCTTCGGCGCGCACGTCGGCGTGCGCGCTCATGCCGTAGGTCATGACGTGGCGCGGGGTCTTGGCGGCGAGCGCGGCCACTTCCGGGTCGTCGATGCACAGCAGCGCCAGGCCGTAGAACGGCAGGCGTTGCAGGAATTCGGCAAACGCCGCCTGCACGCGGGCAAAGTCGTTGCCGTAGTTTTCCAGGTGGTCGGCGTCGATGTTGGTGATCACCGCCACCAGCGGGTTCAGGCGCAGGAAGCTGCCATCGCTTTCATCGGCTTCGGCGACCAGCCACTGGCCGCCACCGAGCTTGGCATTGGCACCGGCCGCCAGCAGCTGGCCGCCGATGACGAAGGTCGGGTCCAGCCCGCCCTCGCTCAGCACCGCCGCGGTGAGGCTGGTGGTGGTGGTCTTGCCATGCGTGCCGGCCACCGCGATGCCGCGGCGGAAGCGCATCAGCTCGGCGAGCATGGCCGCGCGCGGCATGATCGGGATGCGCTGGCTGCGCGCCTCCATCAGCTCTGGGTTGTCCTCGCGGATCGCGCTGGACACCACCACGCAATCGGTACCCAGCACATTGGCCGCCGAATGCCCGCGCATCACCCGCGCGCCGAGCCCGGCCAGGCGCCGGGTCGCGGCATTGTCGGCGTTGTCCGAGCCGGACACCTCATAGCCGAGCGTCAGCATCACCTCGGCGATACCGCTCATGCCGGTGCCACCAATGCCGACGAAGTGCACGCGCGGAAACGCGCGCACCAAGTCCTGGCTGTCCTGGAGGCGGCGAATCATGGGGCGCCTCCGTTGGAGGCGCCGTGAATGGGGAATGGGGAATGGGGAATGGGTGCGGCTGCGGGGCCGCGCATCTGCGGCCGGCTTTCTTCTTTGGAATTCAACGTGTGGGCCTGCGGTTGATCTTGCGTTTCTCGATTCGCCATTCCCGATTCCCCATTCCCGGCCTCTTCGAGAATGATGTCCGCGATGCGTTCGGCCGCATCCGGCTTGGCCAGGCCGCGGGCGGCCTCGGCCATTGCCAGGCGGCGCTGGGGGGCGGCGAACAGGTCGCGCAGCACCGGCTGCAGGTTCGCGGCCAGGGTGTCGTCCTGCTTGAGCAGGACGGCGGCGCCGGCCTGCACCAGGTATTCGGCGTTGCGGGTCTGGTGGTCGTCGACGGCGGCGGCGAACGGCACCAGCACACTGCCCACGCCGGCGGCGCACAGCTCAGCCAGGGTCGAAGCGCCGGCGCGGCACACGACCAGGTCGGCCCAGGCATAGGCGGCGGCCATGTCGGCAATGAAGGGCTCCACGCTGGCGGCAACGCCGGCCTGCGCATAGGCCGCTTCGGCCTCGGCGCGCAGCTTCTCGCCGCACTGGTGGCGCACTTCCACGGCCGGATGGCCTAGCGCGAGCAGCGCCTGCGGCACGGCATTGTTGAGCACGCGCGCGCCCTGGCTGCCACCAAGCACCAGCAGGCGCACCGCGCCACTGCGCTGGGCGAAGCGTTCGGCCGGCGGCGCCAGCGCGGCGATGTCGGCGCGCACCGGGTTGCCCACCGCTTCCTCGCCGGCAAAGCTGCCGGGAAAGCCTGTCAGCACGCGACGCGCGAAACGCGACAGCACCTTGTTGGTCATGCCCGGCGCGCGGTTCTGTTCGTGCACGAGCAACGGCAGACGCATCAGGCGCGCAGCCAGGCCACCGGGGCCGGCGGCAAAGCCACCAAAGCTCACCACTGCACGCGGCTGCCGCGCACGCAACACGAAGCCGGCGGCGCGCACCGCGCGCATCACCCGCAGCGGCGCGCCAAGCAGGGCCAGCTTGCCCTTGCCGCGCAGGCCGCTGATGGCCAGCGTGTCGATGTCGATGCCGTGCTGCGGCACCAGACGCGTTTCCATCGCGCCATCCGCGCCCAGCCAGGTCACCGGCACGCCGCGCGCGCGCAGCACCTTGGCCACGGCCAGGCCGGGAAAGATGTGGCCGCCGGTGCCGCCGGCCAGGATCATGACCGGGCGGTCGCTGGCGGTGCGCTGGTTGACGCTACGCGGGTCGGCGGCGCTCACGCGATCCTCCCGAAGGTCGGCTCGACGCGCGGCTGCATGCGGCTGGTGCCGCGCAGGCTGGCGGCCGCGGTCACCGCGCTGGCGCTCAGCGGCGTGCTGGCACGCGCGGCAGCCGGCGCGATGTCCTCGCCCGGCGCTTCCGCCACGTCATGCGCAGCGGCACCGGCAACCTGCGCGGCCGGTGCCAGCTTGGTGCGCAGGCGTTCGGCGCGGTCGGTTTCATAGGACACGCGCAGCAGCACGCCCATCGCCACGCAAGTCATCAGGACCGACGAGCCGCCCGAGGAAATCAGCGGCAGGGTCAGGCCCTTGGTTGGCAGGATGCCCAGGTTCACGCCGATGGAGACGAAGCTCTGCATCGCGATCCACAGGCCGATGCCGAAGGCGATGTAACCGGAAAAGTGCCGCTTCATCTCGATGCAGCGCATGCCCAGCCAGAACGCGCGACCGACCAGCAGCGCATACAGCGCCACCACCAGGCACACGCCGACAAAGCCCAGCTCTTCGGCAATGACCGAGAAGATGAAGTCGGTATGCGATTCGGGCAGGTAGTTGAGCTTCTGCACCGAGCCGCCCAGGCCCACGCCGAACCATTCGCCGCGGCCGATGGCCATCAACGCGTTGGACAGCTGGTAGCCGGAGCCGAGCTGGTCCGCCCACGGGTCCATGAACGAGGTCACGCGGCGCATGCGGTAGGGCTCAAGGATGACCAGCGCGACCAGAGCCGGCAGCAGCAGCAGGATCGGCAGGATGATGCGCTTGATCTGCGCGCCACCCAGCACCAGCATGCACGCGGTCACGCTCAGCAGCAGCATCGACGACCCGAAGTCCGGCTGCATCAGCAGCAGGCCGACCAGGAGGCCGACCACGAACACCGGCTTGAGCATCGCCTGCCAGGTGGCGTTGACCTCGTCGCGGAAGCGCACCAGATAGCTCGCCAGCCAGATGATGTAGAGCACCTTGACCGCTTCGACGGTCTGGAACTTGGACACGCCCAGGTTGATCCAGCGCCGCGCGCCGTTGACGCTGCTGCCCAGGCCGGGCACGAACACCACCGCCAGCAAGGCGAAGCAGGCCAGCAGCAGCATCTGGTTGTGCTGCTCGATGTTCTTCAGCTCGGTGCGCATGGCCCAGAACGCCAGGCCCACGCCGACGCCGAGGAACAGCAGATGCCGGGTGAGGTAGTAGAACGGGCTGTCGGCCAGCTCGATGGAACTGGAAGCGACCATCACCACGCCCAGCGACGCCAGCGCCACGGCCGCGCCGAGCAGCCACGGATCGTAGCGGCCTCCGATCGCTTCCAGGCGGGTTGCTTGGCGGGAGAGGTCGTTCATCTCAGCGCACCTTCAACGTGGCCAGGCCAATCAGCACCAGCACCACGGAAATGATCCAGAAGCGCACGATCACGCGCGGCTCCGGCCAGCCCTTCAGTTCAAAGTGGTGGTGGATCGGCGCCATGCGGAACACGCGCTTGCCGGTGAGCTTGAACGAGGCGACCTGGATCATCACCGACAGGGTCTCGACCACGAACACGCCGCCCATCACTACCAGCACCAGTTCCTGGCGCACGATCACCGCGATGGTGCCGAGCACCGCGCCCAGCGCCAGCGCGCCGATGTCGCCCATGAACACCATGGCCGGATAAGTGTTGAACCACAGAAAGCCCAGGCCGGCGCCGGCAATGGCCGCGCAGATGATGATCAGCTCGCCCGCGCCGGGGATGGTGGGAATCTTCAGGTATTCGGAGAACACCACATTGCCCGAGGCATAGGCGAACACGCCCAGCGCGCAGGCCACCAGCACCGTCGGCATGATCGCCAGCCCGTCCAGGCCATCGGTGAGGTTCACCGCGTTGGAGAAGCCGACGATCCAGAAATAGGCGATCACCACGAAGCTGACGCCGGCCAGCGGCAGTGCGATGGCCTTGAACATCGGGATGTAGAAGGTCATCGCTGCCGGCACGTCGGCGGTGTAGTACAGGAACAGGCCGGCGGCCAGGCCAAAGATGGATTGCAGCAGGTACTTCCAGCGCGACTTCAGGCCGTTGGGATCGCGGCGCACGATCTTGATCCAGTCGTCGTACCAGCCGATCGCACCGAAGCACAGCATCACCGCCAGCACCAGCCACACGTAGCGGTTGCGCAGGTCACCCCACAGCAGCGTGGACAGGGTCACCGTCAGCAGGATCAGCGAGCCGCCCATGGTCGGCGTGCCGGCCTTGGAGAAATGCGTCTGCGGGCCGTCCTGGCGGATCGGCTGGCCGCCCTTGAACTGGGCGAGCTTGCGGATCACCGCCGGGCCCAGCCACAGCGACAGGAACAGGGACGTCAGCGCGGCCAGGATGCCGCGGAACGTCAGGTAGCCGAACAGCCCGAACAGGCTCTCCAGTTGCTGTAACCAGCGGGCCAGCTCAAGCAGCATTCGGTGCCTCCTCCCCATGCGCGAGCAGCGCGGTCACGATCTTGTCCATGGCGCTGCCGCGCGAGCCCTTGACGAGCACGCGCAGCGGCGCGGTTGCGTTGGCGATGTCCGCCTGCAATGCGGCGGCCAGTTCGGCGTGGCTGGCAAACACGCGGCCGTGCTCGCCAAACGCACGCGCGGCCTGCGCGCTGAGTTCGCCCAAGGCGTACAGCCGCGTCAGCCGCGCTTCGCGCGCGCGGCGCCCGGCGGCGGCGTGCAGCATCGCGCCGCCCGCGCCCAGCTCGCGCATGTCGCCGAGCACCAGCCAGCCCTCGCCCGGGCCGGCCAGCGCGTCGATGGCGGCGTCCAGCGAACCGGGGTTGGCGTTGTAACTGTCGTCGATCAGCACCGCGCCGCCTGGCAGCACGTGCGCGATCTGCCGCCCGGCCACCGGCCGCGCCTGCGCCAGACCTTCGGCGATGCGCTCCAGGCCGATGCCCGCGCCCAGCGCCAATGCCGCCGCGGCCAGCGCGTTGCGGATGTTGTGGCGGCCGGGCAGGTGCAGACTGACCTGCACCCGGCCCTGCGGCGCGAGCAAGGTGAAACGCGAGGCCTGCGGCTCCAGCACGATGCCCTCGGCGCGCACGTCGGCGCTGGCCTGCAGGCCGAAACGCAGCACGCGCCGGCCGCTGTCGGCCGGGCGCACGATGGCCTGCTCGAACCACAGGCCGAAAGCGTCGTCGGCATTGATCACCGCCACGCCGTCGTCAGGCAGGGCCGCGTAGATCGCGCCCTTGGTGCTGGCCACGCCGAGCAGGCTGCCCATGCGCTCCAGATGCGCCGGGGCGATGTTGTTGACCAGGGCGAAGTCCGGCCGCGCGATATCGGTCAGGTAGGCGATGTCGCCTGGCTTGCCGGCGCCCATCTCGTAGACCGCGAAATCGGCATCATCCGGCGCGGCGATGACCGCCAGCGGCAGGCCGATCTCGTTGTTGCGATTGCCCGGCGTGGCGTACACGCGGCGTCCGTCCATCGCCTGCACATGCTGCAGGATCGCCAGCAGCAGGGTCTTGACGCTGGTCTTGCCATTGCTGCCGGTGATCGCGAACACGTGCGTGCCGCGGCCGCGCTGCATGCCGGCAGCGACGCGGGCCAGCGCCAGCTCGGCATCGGCGACCAGCACCTGCGGCAGTTCGATCTCCGGCAGCAGGCGCTCGACCAGCAGGCCGCTGGCGCCGCGCATCAGCGCGTCGCTGGCGAAATCGTGCCCGTCGAAGCGCTCGCCGCGCAGGGCGACGTACAGGCTGCCGGTGGCCAGGCTGCGGGTGTCATTGCTGACGGCGTCGATCATGGCGTCATCGCCATGCAGTTCGCCGCCGGCCCAGTGCGCGATCAGCGACAGCGGAGTGTGCTTCATGCCTGCACCCCCGCCTGCGCCAGCAGGTTCGCCGCCACCTCGGTGTCGTCGAACGGATACTGGATGCCGGCCACTTCCTGGTAGGGCTCGTGACCCTTGCCGGCGATCAGCACGATGTCGCCCGGGCGCGCCTGGCCGATGGCCAGCGCAATGGCCTTGGCGCGGTCGCGCTGCACGCTGATGCCGGCGCGATCCGGTGCGCTGAAGCCGGCGAGGATATCGGCCACGATGCGGTCGCCGTCCTCGTGGCGCGGGTTGTCATCGGTGACGATGACCACGTCGGCCATGCGCTCGGCAATGGCGGCCATCTGCGGGCGCTTGCCCCGGTCGCGGTCGCCGCCGCAGCCGAACACGCACAGCAGCTGGCCGTGCAGGTGGCCGCGCAGGCTGTCCAGCGCCTGTTCCAGGGCATCGGGGGTGTGCGCGTAGTCGATCACCACCAGCGGCTGGCGGCCATTGCCGCCGAGGCGGTTCATGCGCCCGCGGATCGGTTGCAGCTTCGACAGCACCGCGGCAATCACTTCGGCCGGCTGGCCGAGCGCGGCCAATGCGCCAGCCACGGCCAGCAGATTGTCGACATTGAAGCGGCCCAGCAGCGGCGAGCGCACGGCATGGGCCACATCATCGAGCACCAGATCGAAGGCGATGCCGTGGTCGTCCAGGCGCAGCGCTTCGGCGCGCAGACTCGCGCCGGCCTCGCCGCGCGAGCTCACGCCGATGCGCGCAATGCCCTCGCCGAGTCCGCCCAGCAGTTCGCGGCCAAACGCGTCATCGAGGTTGATCACCGCCGCCTTCAGCCCGGCGCGCGCGAACAGCCGCGCCTTGGCCGCGCCGTAGCTGGCCATGTCGCCGTGGTAGTCGAGGTGGTCGCGGGTGAGGTTGGTGAACACCGCCACGTCATAGTGCACGGCATCCACGCGGCCCTGGTCGAGCGCATGCGAGCTGACTTCCATCGCCACCGCGCGCGCGCCGGCATCGCGCAGCTGCGCCAGCAGTTCATGCATCTGCAATACCAGCGGCGTGGTGAAGCCGGTCGGCACGGCCTGGCCGTACAGGCCCACGCCGAGCGTGCCGATGCTGCCGCTTTCAATGCCCAGCAACTTCCACGCCTGCGCCAGCAGCTGCACGGTCGAAGTCTTGCCGTTGGTCCCGGTGACGCCGACCATGGTCATCGCCTGCGAGGGATGACCATGGAAGCGATCGGCCATCGCGCCCATGCGCGCGCGCAGGCCGGGCACGGCAATGGCGTCGGCCGGTGCCGGCAGATCAGCCGGGGCCGGTGGCTCGAACAGCATCGCCGCGGCGCCGTTGCTGCGCGCCTGTTCGACAAAGCCCAGGCCGTGCGCACCGAAGCCGGCGATGGCGACGAAGGCATCGCCCGGACGCACCGCGCGGCTGTCCAGCACCAGCCCGGTGATCTGCACATCGCGCGCCAGGGCCACGTCGGGCAACAGCTGCGACAGCGGCATGCTGCGGCTCACTGGCGGGCCTCCTGCAGCGGCAGCGCGGCGGCGTTGGCGGTGGGAATGCCAGCATCCACTTCATCGGCGGCATTGGGCAGGAGCACCGACGGGTCCGGCTCGGCGGCCGGCTTGGCCACCGGCTGCCCGGTCTTGCCCGCGGCCTGCGCCGCCAGCCACGACTGGATATCGTCCGGCGGCACGTCCATCAGCCGCAGCGCGCCTTCCATCACGCGGTGATACACCGGCGCCGACACCAGGCCGCCGTAATACTTGCCGGCCTGCGGGTCGTTGATGACGATGACCGTGGCAAAGCGCGGCCGCGTCGCCGGCACCAGGCCAGCGAACAGCGAGTTGTAGTGGTTGCGCACGTAGCCGCCGGGGCCGGTCTTGCGCGCGGTGCCGGTCTTGCCGGCGACGTGGTAGCCCAGGATCGCCGCGTCCTTCGCGCCACCCAGCGTCACCACCGTCTCCATCATGCCGATGACGGTCCTGGCGACCTCCGGGCTGACCACCTGGCGCGACTCGTTGCGCTGGCCCTTGACGAAGGTCGGCTGGATCAGCTTGCCGCCATTGCCCAGCGCCGCATAGGCCTGGGCAATCTGCAGCGGCGTGACATTCAGGCCGTAGCCGTAGGACATCGTGGTCTTGGACGCACCGCTCCAGCGCGCCGGTCGCGGCAGTACGCCGGCGGCCTCGCCGGGGAAGCCGCTGTGCGGGGCACTGCCGTAGCCGAAGTTGTGGATCGACTGATAGAAGGTCTCGTCCGGCAGCTTGGCCGCGATCTTCGCCGCGCCGATGTTCGAGCTGCGCGTGATCACGCCGGTGACATTGAGCACGCCGTTGTTGCGCGGCACGTCCTTGATCGTGTAGCGGCCCACGGCCATGTAGCCGGGGTTGGTGTCGATGGTGGTGTTGGGCGTGACCACGCCGGCCTGCAGCGCGGTCGCAATGGTCAGCGGCTTCATCGTCGAGCCGGGCTCGACCAGGTCAGTGACGGCGCGATTGCGCCGCGCGTCCGGGTTGATGCCGGTCACCGAGTTGGGGTTGTAGGTGGGCAGGTTGACCATGGCCAGCACTTCGCCGGTGGCCACGTCCATGACCACCATCGAGCCGCCGGCGGCCTTGTTCTCGACCAATGCGTTGCGCAGTTCCTTGTAGGCCAGGAACTGGATGCGGCGGTCGATGCTCAGGGTCAGGTCCTGGCCCGGTTCTGCAGGGCGGATCAGGTCCACGCTTTCCACGATCGCGCCGCGCGCATCGCGGACCACGCGCTTGGCCCCGGGCTTGCCGCGCAGCCACTGGTCGAAGGCCAGCTCCAGCCCTTCCTGGCCGCGGTCGTCGATGTTGGTGAAGCCCAGCACGTGGGCCATCGCCTCACCCTGCGGGTAGAAGCGACGGAACTCGCGTTGCGAGAACACGCCGGGAATCTTCAGCGCGAGGATTTCATGCGCGCGGTCGGGGTTGATCCGCCGGCGCAGGTACATGAATTCCTTGTCGGCCTTCTGCGACAGGCGCGAGCTCAGCTCGTCCTGCGGCATCTGCAGGACCTTGGCGAGCTCGGGAATGCGGTCGGGATTGCGCAGCAGTTCCTGCGGATTGACCCAGATCGACTCCACCGGCGTGGACACGGCCAGCGGCTCGCCGTTGCGATCGGTGATCATGCCGCGCGAGGTCGCGATCGGCAGCTCGCGCAGGTAGCGGGCCTCGCCCTGGCGCTGGTAGAAGTCGCTGTTGATCAGCTGCACGTAGGCCGCGCGGCCGATCAGCGTCACCGAGCACAGCGCCAGCGTGGTGCCGACCAGCAGCAGGCGGCCACGCAGGTTGAAGCTGCTGCGGGTACGGTTGCGGGGCGACTTCATGGCGCACCTCCCTGTGCGCCACCCTGCGGGCGGCTTCGCCGTGAAAAACGTACGTCCTGACGTTTTTTCATGGCCGCACCACCACGATGTCGGCGGTCTCGGGGAACTTCATGCCCAGGCGCTCCCGCGCGATCTGGTCGACGCGGTTGCTCTCGGCCCAGGTCGCCTGCTCCAGCTGCAGGCGGCCGAATTCGATGTCCAGGTCATCGCGCGTCTTCTGCAGCCGCGTCAGTTCCTGGAACAGCTGGCGGTGCATGTGGCGCATGTAGACCACGCCAATGCCCGAGGCCACGGTGCAGGCCAGCAGCACGATGAGCAGCAGCCGGCTCATGCGGCCAGCCCCGGCAGTTTTTCGGCCACGCGCAGCACCGCGCTGCGGGCGCGCGGGTTGGCCGCCAGTTCCTCGTCTTCGGCACGGATCGCGCCGCCAATGGCGCGCAGCGAGGCGGTGAAATTGTTGGCCTCGGGCAGCCGGCGGTTGGCCGGCGGCGCCTTGGCGTGGCGGTTGATGAACTGCTTGACGATGCGATCTTCCAGCGAATGGAAGCTGATCACCGCCAGGCGGCCGCCGGGCTTGAGTCGCGCCAGCGCCGCGTCCAGGCCGGCCTCGAGGTCGGCCAGTTCACGATTGATGTGGATGCGGATGGCCTGGAAGCTGCGCGTGGCGGGGTGGATCTTGTCCTTGCCGCGCGGCATCACCGAGGCGATCAGCTCGGCCAGCTGCGCGGTGCGCAGCAGCGGCTGTTCGGCGCGGCGGGCGACGATCGCGCGGGCAATGCGCCGGCTCTGCCGCTCTTCGCCATAGGTCCACAGTACGTCGGCGATTTCGCGCTCGTCGGCGCTGGCCAGCCACTGCGCCGCGCTGAGCCCCGTCTCCGGGTCCATGCGCATGTCCAGGGGGCCGTCCTTGCCGAAGCTGAAACCGCGTTCGGCAACGTCCAGCTGCGGCGAGGAGACGCCCAGGTCGAGCAGCACGCCGTCGAGTTCGCGCGCCGCGTCCCACTGGCCGAGCGAAGCAAAGCTGCCGCGGCGGATCGACACGCGCGCATCGCCACCGAACGACTGTTCGGCCACTGCGATCGCTTCGGGATCCTTGTCCATCACCAGCAGCCGGCCTCCCGGGCCGAGTCGTTGCAGCACTCCGCGCGCGTGCCCACCACGCCCGAAGGTGCCATCCAGATACGTTCCGTCCTCGATCACCTGCAGGCTTTCCAGCACCTGCGTGTACAGCACCGGCAGATGCGCCGCCGGCGGCTGCGACACCGGGAGGTGACCGGGCTGCGCTTCAGGGCGCATCCGGGCACCCCGGCTCACAACCTGAGGTCGAGCAATTCATCGCCCAGATCCCCGTCAGACAGCGTCTGTTGGATCAGCGCGCGATGTGCCTGCTCGCTCCAGAGTTCGAACTTGTCCCCCATGCCCAGCAGGACGGCCTTTTTCTCGATGCCCACCGCGTTGCGGTGACTGGCGGGAATGCTCACGCGGCCATTGCCGTCGAGCTCGAGCACGGCCGAGGAACCGACCAGCTTCTGCTGCAGCATCCGCACCACGCGCTGGGTGTTGGGCTTGGCCATGACGTCGTCACGCACCCGCGCCCATTCCTTTTCCGCGTACAGCCACAGGCAGCCGGACTCGAACGGGTTGTAGGTCAGCACCAGGCGGTTGCCGCTCTCACGCGCGACGAGGTCGCGGTAGGCGGTGGGAACCGCCAAGCGCCCCTTGTCGTCGACTGTGATGGCCGTCTCGCCTTGAAACACGCTGCAAAACCCTCGACACCCACCTGGGCGGACATTGAACCACGAAAAACCACTTAAAACCCGGTTTTCCCTCCGTTGCCCACCTTAGCAGCGCGCGAAACCTTGTCAACAACTTTTGCACCGGCAAATCACCAAGGGGATCAATGGCTTGCAGCAATCTTTAGAGACTTGTTCAAGGCTTATCCACAAGTTGCTGTTTCGTCTCATATTTTGAGATTGAGCCGAAATTCAGCGCTGTGCAGGGCGTGTGAACGGCATGGGCCGTTGCCGCCCGGCGATGGCGCCCGACTGCGCAGAGCCCCCACAATCGTCGGATGTGTCTGGTCGCTCTCGCCTGGAATTCCCACCCCCGCTGGCGCCTAGTACTGGCTGGCAACCGCGATGAATTCCATGGGCGGCCAACCGCTGCCCTGGCCCACTGGCCCGCGCCGCAGCAAGGCGTACTGGCCGGCCGCGACCTGCGTTCGGGCGGCACCTGGGTGGGTCTTGGTCCGGGCGGCCACGCCGCGGTCGTGACCAATGTGCGTGACCCGATGGCCACCACCTCGGGTCCCTCGCGCGGCCATCTGATCGCCAACTACCTGGCCGGCGTTGTGGACGCGGATGCCTTTGCCGGCGACCTGGCCGCCAGCGCCGCCGACTACCCGCCCTTCAACCTGTTGCTGGCCGACCCGGTCCAGTGCCGCTATCTCGGCAACCACCCGGTCGCCACCCGCGCCCTGGCGCCTGGCGTGCACGGCATGTCCAACGGCGCGCTCGATGCCCCGTGGCCGAAGACCCGGCGCCTGACCCAGGTGCTGGGCGAATGGATCGCGCGCGGCGACCAGAGCCTGGACCCGCTATGGGCCGCCCTGGCTGACGAAACCATCGCTCCCGACGCCGAACTCCCCGACACCGGCGTCGGCCTGGAACTGGAGCGCCGCCTCTCCGCCGCCTTCATCCGCGGCCGCGAATATGGCACCCGCGCCAGCACCATCGTCGCCATCGACCACGCAGGCCACGGCTGGATTCACGAGCGCCGCTTCGGTGCCGATGGTCTGTTCCTGGGGCAGACGCGGTTGGAGAGTGCGTAGAGGCACCGGCGAAGCCGTTCCGCCCGCACGCCGCATTTATACGGTCGCGGCTGAAGCCGCTCCTACAGGGCACCCATCAGTGTCCAACGCCCACCGCAGGTCCCACATCCCCCAGCCCAGGAGCCCCCCTTAGTAAGGGGGGCGCGCCGAAGGCGCGGGGGATTGGAAGCAAAGCTTCGCCGCGGCACGCGCTTTGCGCCCCAGCGCAAACGCGTGTTCCCCGCAGGGGGCAAAGCCCCCAAAGGGGAAAGCGGCGGAGCCGGCCGATAAGCCGGGTTCTGTCGTGGACAGTCATTCTTCTAGGCGCCGCGTCACCGCGGCGCTCGAGCAACCTACCCGGACCCGACGCGGGCAGCGTCATGAGGTCCCTATTTGGTCTTGCTCCAGGTGGGGTTTGCCGTGCCGGTCCGTTACCGGACTCGCGGTGCGCTCTTACCGCACCATTTCACCCTTGCCTGATCCCGTCACTCGCAAGAGTTTCGGGCCATCGGCGGTATCTTTCTGTTGCACTTTCCGTCGGCTCGCGCCGCCCAGGCGTTACCTGGCACCTTGCCCTGTGGAGCCCGGACTTTCCTCGGCATCCTCACGGATGACGCGACTGTCTGACCGACTCCGCCAAGCGCATTGTAGCCGACACCTCCGCGCACCGCGCGGTGAACCCATCGCAGCCGACTCGCGAATCACCCGCCATACAGCGCCCTCCGCGGCGCCCCACTCAACTCCGCCGCCAGCTTCGCCGCCGTCGACGGCGGCAGATGCTCGCCCAGCCGCGCGTACAGGCGCCGGCCCTCGGCCAGTTTCGCCTCGGCCTCTGCCTCCTCGCCCGCGCCCTGCACCATCACCACGAACTCGCCCTTGCGCTGGTGCTCATCGCCCTCCACTCGCGCCAGCAGTTCGGCCAGCGTGCCATCGAGCACCGTCTCGAACAGCTTGGTCAGCTCACGCGCAATCACCGCCGGTCGCGTCGGCCCAAACGCCGCGGCCAGGTCCGCCAGCGACTCGGCGATGCGGTGCGAGGACTCATAGAAGACCAGTGTGCGCGCCTCGCCCGCCAGCCGCGCCAGGCGCTCGCGCCGCGCACCGGCCTTGGCCGGCAGGAAACCTTCAAACACGAAGCGGTCGCTCGGCAGGCCCGCCACGCTCAGCGCGGCGATGGCCGCGCACGCGCCCGGCACCGGGCTGACCCGCAGCCCCGCCGCCCGCGCCGCGCGTACCACCCGAAAGCCCGGGTCGCTGACCAGCGGCGTGCCCGCATCGCTGACCAGGGCCAGCGACTCGCCTGCCTGCAACCGCGCCACGATGCGCTGCGACAGCGCTTCCTCGTTGTGGTCGTGCAGCGCCACCAGCGCCTTCTCTATGCCGAAATGCGCCAGCAACTGCCCGGTGCGGCGCGTGTCCTCGGCGCAGATCGCGGCGACCGACCGCAGTACCTCCTGCGCCCTTGGGGTCAGGTCGCCGAGGTTGCCGATCGGCGTGGCCACGACATGAAGGGTTCCTGCGGAAGTCATCGGCGGTTTTTCCAGGCTCAAGGTTAGAATCGTAGCGTTTTTCGCCGGCATGCCTCCGCCCGTCCCGTCGACTGGAATCGAAATGAACAACCGCTTCGCCAGGATTACTGCCCTGTCCCTGCTGCTGGCGCTGGGCGCCGGCTGCGCCACCGGCAGCCTCAGCCCGCAGGCCTCGCCGGCGCAGGCCGCGGCCATTTCCCTGCTCGAACAAGGCAAGCCGCGCGAAGCGGCGCAGCAACTGGAAGCGCAGGCCTTTGCCGCCAGCGGCGCGCAACGCAGCCGCCTGCTCGCCGATGCCGCCTTTGCCTGGAACGAAGCCGGCGACGCCGCGCGCGCGCGCACCCTGCTGGCGCAGGTCACCCCGCGCCAGCTCGCCGGCGCGGAGAAGAGCCGCTACCAGTTGCTCAGCGGCGAACTCGCGCTGGCCGACAAGCAGCCGGCGCAGGCGCTGCAGGCGCTGGGCGAATCGGCACCGGAGCTGGCCCCGGCCTACCAGGGACGCTGGTTCCTGGCGCGGGCCAAGGCACTGGAAGCCACAGGCCACCCGGCCGAGGCCGCCGAAGCCCGCAGCCGCGCCGATGCTGCGCTGAGCGGCAACGCGCGCACCGACAACCAGCGCGAGATCATGCGCCTGCTCGCCGCGCTCGACGACAACACCTTGCGCGCGCGCGCCAGCGCGCTGCCGGCCGGTGACCCGCTGTACAACTTCGCCGGCCGCGCCCTGCTCAATCGCGGTCTGCCGCTGCCGCGCCCGTTCGACCGCGCGCCGACCAGCCTGGACGTCAGCAAGCGCCCGCCGGCTGACCGCGATGGCTATCGCCCGCCGGTCAAGCTGGCCGTGCTGCTGCCGCTGACCGGCAACCTCGCCACCGCCGCCACCCCGGTACGCGATGGCCTGCTCGCCGGCTACTACGCCGAATCGCGGCGCCGCCCGGAAATCACGTTTCTCGACACCGCCGGCACGCCGGGCGGCGCCAACGCCGCCTACGATCGCGCCGTGGCTTCTGGTGCCGACTACGTCGTCGGTCCGCTCGGCCGCGACGAAGTCAGCGCGCTGTTCTCGCGGGCGAGCCTGAGCGTGCCGATCCTGGCGCTGAACCGTCCCGCCGATGTACGCGAACCGCCCAGCGGCAGCGCCGGCTTTTCGCTGGCGCCGGAAGATGACGGCATCATGGCCGCCGAATACCTGCTCGCGCACGGCCAGCGCAACGCATTGGTGATTGCCAGCAGCGACGACAACGGCCGCCGCGCGGCGGCCGCGTTCCGCGAGCGCATGGCGATGCGTGGCGGCCAGGTTGCCGGCAGCGTCAGCGTGGCCGAAGCCCCGGGCGATGTCTCCGCGCAGCTGCGCAACTATGCCGCAGCCGATGCGGTGTTTCTCGCCGTGCGCGGTCCGACCGCGCGCGCACTCACCGCGCAGCTGGCGCTGGCCGGGCTGGCCGGCAAGCCGCGCGTGGGTACGTCGCAACTGGTGCTGGGCACCGGCAAGGCCGAGGAAGACCAGGCCCTGGACGGCATCGCCTTCCCCGGCGAGCGCTGGACCAGCTACGGCGTGCCCGGCCTGCCCAGCGCGGCCACGGTCGCGACCACGCTGCCGACCGCGCGCGGCCCGGCCGCCCGCCTGTTTGCCTTCGGCTATGACGCCTGGCTGATCACCGCCTTCCTCGAACCGCTGACCACCGGCAGCGAAGGCGGCTTGCGCGGCGCCACCGGCACGCTGCACCTGGATGGCTTCGGCAACGTGCTGCGCACGCCGGCGTGGTCCACCTTCAGTGGCGGCCACCCGACCGCCGTCAGCGGCAACCGCTGAGCCTTGGCCTTCGACCGGCGCGCACGCGGGGCGGCGGTCGAGGCAGCGGCGCGCGCGCACCTGCGCGCCGTCGGCCTGGCGGACATCGCCCGCAATGCCCAATACCGCCGTGGCGAGCTGGATCTGGTGATGCGCGACGGCGACAGCGTGGTCTTCGTTGAAGTGCGCTACCGCCGCAACAGCGCCTATGGCGGCGGCGCCGCGTCGGTGGACTGGCGCAAGCGCCGCAAGCTGGTCAGTGCGGCGCAGCTGTTTCTCGCAACCCACCCGGCGCTCGCGCAGAAACCGTGCCGGTTCGACGTGATCGAAGCCGAAGGCGAACCGCCGCGTCTGCGGTGGATCAAGGATGCGTTCCGGGCGGATGAGTGACGCTCTGAAACCCTACAATCCCCTCATGCCGTCCAACTTGCCCGCGAGCTTCACCACCGAGCTGTCCGCATTGCTCGGCCCCGATGCCTTTCGTAGCGACGACGCCACCCGCCGGGCGCATGCGCAGGATGATTCGCGCCGCTTCGCGCTGCCCGATGCGGTGGTCTTTCCGCAGGACGTGGTGCAGGTCGCGGCCATCGTGCGCGCCTGCCGCGCGCACCGCGTGGCCCTGGTGGCGCGCGGTGCCGGCACCGCCACCACCGGCGCGGCGGTGCCTTTCAACGGCGGGCTGGTGCTGTCGTTCGCGCGCATGAACCGCATGGTCGAGATCCGCGCCGCCGACCGCTGCGCGGTGGTGCAACCCGGCCTGCTCAACGGCGACCTGCAACAGGCGCTGGCGCCGCATCGGCTGTTCTGGCCGCCGGACCCGTCCAGCGCGGCGCTGTGCAGCGTCGGCGGCAACCTCGCCACCAATGCCGGCGGACCACGCGCGGTGAAGTACGGCGCCAGCCGCGACAACGTGCTCGGCCTGGTCGCGGTCACCGGGGCTGGCGAAATCATCCGCTGCGGCGGCGCCTACACCAAGGACGCCACCGGCTATGACCTCACCCACCTGATCGTCGGCAGCGAAGGCACACTGGCGCTGATCGTCGAAGCCACGCTCAAGCTCTCGCCCCTGCCGCGTGCGCAGGCCGGGCTGCGTGCGCTGTATCGCGATGCCGCCAGCGCCGCGGCCGCGGTCTCGCGGGTGATGGCGCAGCCAGTGGTGCCGGCCATGCTCGAATTCATGGATGCCCACGCCATCGCGCTGCTGCGCCACAACGGCAGCGACGTGCCCGAAGCCGGGGCGATGCTGCTGATCGAAGCCGATGGTGACGAGGACACCCTGCCCTACGCGCTGCAGGCCTTGGCCGCTGCCGCCGAGGGTGATGGCCTGCTGATGCTGGACGTGGCCGCCGACGGCATCGCCCGCGACCGCCTGTGGGCGGCGCGCAAGGCGCTGTCGCCGGCGCTGCGCACGATCAAGCCGGGCAAGATCAACGAGGACGTGGTGGTGCCGGTGTCGCGCATCCCCGAACTGGTCGCGGCGATGGAGGCATTGTCGCGGCAGGCGGCGCTGCCCATCGTCTGCTTCGGCCATGCCGGCAATGGCAACCTGCACGTCAACATCATGTACGACGATGCCGACACCGCCGAGACCGCGCGCGCGCAGGCCGCCATGCCGCGCATCTTCGACAGCGTGCTGGCCCTGGGCGGCACGCTGTCGGGCGAGCACGGCATCGGCGTGGCCAAGCGCGATTTCATGGCGCAGGCCTTCGATGCGCCGACACTGGCGGCAATGCATGCGTTGAAGGCGGCGCTGGACCCGGACGGCATTCTCAACCCGGGCAAGGTGCTGCCGCCTCAACGCGCCTGACCGATGAACCTCAGGCCCACGCCGGGCTCGGTCACGATGTAGCGCGGCGTGGCCGCATCGTCATGCAGCTTCTGCCGCAGCTTGCCGACCAGGATCCGCAGGTAGTGCGTGTCGTGCTCGTGGGTCGGCCCCCACAATTCGCGCAGCAGCTGCGGCTGGGTCACCACGCGCCCGGCGTGGCGCAGCAACAGTGCAAGCAAGGAATATTCCTTGCGGCTGAGCGCCGCGGGCTGCCCGCCCACGGTGACCTCGCGCAGGCCCAGGTGGACGTGCAGATGGCCGTCATCGAAGACCAGTTCCTCGGCCGTCGTACCGCCGGACTGGCGCAGCAGCACGCGGATACGCGCCATCAGTTCCTGCACGCCGAATGGCTTGGTCACGTAGTCGTTGGCGCCGCCATCGAGCGCGGCCACCTTCTCGTCCTCGCCGGCGCGCACGGTCAGCATGATCACCGGCACCGCCGACCATTGCCGCAACTCGCGCAGCACTTCGTGTCCATCGCGGTCGGGCAGGCCGAGGTCGAGCACCACCAGTTCGGCGCCCTGCGTCGCCAGCAGGGACAGGCCTTCGGCGCCGTCCTGCGCCTGCAGCACGCGGTAACCCTGCGCGCGCAGGCTGATGTCGAGGAAGCGCCGGATCTGCGGCTCGTCATCGATGATGAGCACGCGCGGCGGCGGGGCGGTGGCAGATTCGGTGGACACGGTCAGTCGGAAGGCGCCCGGGTGCTGCGCGAAGGAGGAGGTTCCAGCAGCGGCAGGGTAATGCGGATGGTGGTGCCGCGGCCATCGGGCCCGGCCAGGGCTTCGACGCTGCCCCCATGCGCGCCGATCATGCCCTGGCAGATGGTCAGGCCCAGCCCGGTCCCGTGGCGGCCGCGGTCGCCGCGCTCGACGCTGTAGAACATGTCGAAGATGCGCGCGCGCTCGTCTTCGGGAATGCCCGGGCCGCGATCGCTGATATCGATGCGCAGCGCACCCTGCTCCAAGCTCGCCGAGACGCTGACCGCCTCGCCTGGCGGCGAGAACTTGGCGGCGTTTTCGAGCACGTTGAAGATCGCCTGCTCGACCAGCGCCGGATGCACCCAGATCGGCGCCAGCCCCGGCGCGATGCGCAGTTGCAACGCGACCTCCGGGCGGTAGCGCTGCAGCCGCCGCGCCGCCGAGCCGATCAGTTCATCCACGCCGATCCAGTCGCGATTGAGGCTGAGGCCGGCATGGCCCAGCCGGGTCATGTCGAGCAGGTTCTGGATGTAGCGATCCAGGCGCTCGCCTTCCAGCTGGATCGTGTCGAGCAGGCTGCGCCGGTCCTGCGCATCCATCGCTTCGCCGTAGCTGGCGAGGCTGGACGCCGAGCCGATCATCGACGCCAGCGGCGAACGCAGGTCATGCGATACCGACGACAGCAAGGCCGAACGCAGGCGCTCGGTCTCGCCGCTGACGCGGGCGCTTTCCAGGTCGGCCACCAGTCGCGTGCGCAGCGCGGCCTGGCCGATGTCCTCGACCATGGCTTCGGCCAGCCGGCGCTGTTCCTGCCCCGGCCGCTGCAGGCGGGCATCGAAGTGCAGCGCCACCACACCGAGCGTGCCGCGCTCGTCGCGCACCGGCAGGCACCACCACTGCGCGCCGGCCAGCGTATCGGTGAAGCGGCCGGCGGGCTGACCATGGCGTTGCGCCCAATCGGCGGCGCTGCGGTCCAGTGCGGACAGCGCCGCACCATTGGCGCTTTCGCGCTGCTCCAGGCGCAACCACACCTCCACGCCCAGTGCCTGCGCCAGCGCGCGGCGGCCCGCTTCCAGCACTTCGCCCAGGTCGGCCGCGGTGCTCAGCTGCCGGCCCAGCGCCTGCAAAGCGTTGGCATGGGTATTGGCCGCGCGCAGCGCCAGCACCTGCATGCGCAGGCGCGCCGCCAGGCGGCCGGCAACCAGGGCGGCGATCAGGAACAGACAGACGGTGACCACACCCTGCCGCGCGTCGATCGCAAACGTGAAACGCGGCTCGATGAAGAAGAAGTTGTAGCCAAGGAAACTGAGCAGCGCCGCCAGCACCGCGGCCAGCATGCGCGCACGCGAGGCCACCAGTACCACGGCGACGATGAACACCATCGACAGGTCATCGATGTCGGTCCAGCGCTGCAGCAACCACGCCACCCCCACCGCGCCGGCGGCGCTGAGCACCGCATAAGCCAGGTCGTAGCGGCGCAGCCAGCGTATCGGCTGGCGCGAGCGCCGGCGCGAACGCGCGCGGGCATCGGCGGAACTGACGATCACCAGTTCGTAGTGCGCGCCGTGCTGGAGCAGGCGCTGGGTCAGGGTGAGATTGAACATGCGCGCCAGCGGGCGCTCGCGGGTGCGCCCGAGCACCAGCGTGGAGGCGCCATTGCCGGCGGCAAAATCCAGCAGCGTGTCGGCAATGCTGGTGCCGTGCAGCAGCGCGGTCTGCGCGCCCAGGCGCCGCGCCAGGGCAAAGGCGCGGTCGATTTCCAGTTGCCAGGCGGCGTCCATCACCGTGCGCGGCTGCACGGTCACCACGGTCCACGGCGCATCGCGGCGCTCGGACAGGCGCCGCGCCACCCGCACCAGGTATTCGGAACTGCCGCGCCCGTCGATCGCCACCACCACGCGGCGGCGCAACGCGGCGGTGCCGGGCAGGCCGCGCGCGGCCTGGGCGTCGCGCAGGTCGCTGTCGACGCGGTCGGCGGCGGTCTGCATCGCCAGCTCGCGCAGCGCGGCCAGGTTGGACGGCGAGAAGAATGCCTGCAGCGCCTGCGAGGCCTGCTCGGGCAGGTAGACCTTGCCCTGCTGCAAGCGCTCGATCAGCTCGCGCGGCGGCAGGTCGACCAGCACGATGTCGCGCAGCCGGTCGAACACCGCGTCGGGCACGGTCTCGGACACGCGCACGCCGGTGATGCGGTGGACGACATCGTTGAGGCTTTCCAGATGCTGGATGTTGACCGTGGTGTAGACGTCGATGCCGGCATCGAGCAGTTCGATCACATCCTGCCAGCGCCGCTCGTGGCGGCTGCCCGGCGCATTGCGATGGGCGAGCTCGTCGATCAGCGCCAGCTGCGGGCGCCGCGTCAGCAGCGCGTCCAGGTCCAGTTCCTCGATCGCGCGGCCGCGGTAGTCGCTGCGCCGGCGCGGCAGCAGCGGCAGGCCGTCGAGCAGCGCAGCGGTCTCGCTGCGGCCGTGAGTCTCGACAATGCCCGCCACCACATCCACGCCCTGGCGCAGGCGCTCGCGCGCCCGCGACAGCATCGCGTAGGTCTTGCCCACCCCGGGCGCGGCGCCGAGGAACACGGTGAGCCGCCCACCGTGCTCGCGTTGCAGTTCGCCGATCAGTGCGTCGGCTTGCCGGGTGCGGGTATCGCTCATGGTGGCGATTGTGGCGCAGCGCGGGCCGCGCGGGCCAATCGGCTGCTCATTGCGGCGCGCCTTGCTGGCGGTCCAGAGCGAGGTTGAGCATCAGCACATTGACCCGCGGCTGGCCGAACACGCCGAACTGGCGCGGTTGCACATGCTCGCGCAGCAGCGCGGCCACCCGCGCCTGCGGCAGGCCGCGCGCGGCGGCCACGCGTGGCACCTGCAACGCGGCCGCCGCCGGGCTGATGTCCGGGTCCAGCCCGCTGCCGGACTGGGTAAGCAGGTCGGCTGGCACCTGTGCCGGGTCGATGCCCTCGCGCGCGGCCACCGCGGCGCGGGCCTGGGCGATGCGCTGCGCGAGTTCGGGATTGGAGCGCGCCAGGTTGCTGCCGGCCGCCGCCATCGGGTCGTACTTCGCCGCCGATGGACGTGGCTGGAAATAGCGCGCATCGGCAAACGGCTGCGCCAGCAACGCCGAGCCGAGCACACGTTGGCCGTCGCGCAGCAGCGAGCCCTGCGCCTGCGCGGGGAACAATGCCGCGGCCAGCCACGTGCCGGCCGCCGCATAGGCCAGGCCGAAGCCCAGCAAGGTGACCAGGGCCAGGCCGCAGGCGGCGCGCCACACGCCGCCATCGCCGGGGCCGGGCTGCGCAACGGAGATCGAAGTGTTCATGCGGATTCCTCAGGAAGCCGACACGGCGGCGATCGCCATGTCGATGAGCTTGATGGCGGCAAACGGCAGCAGCACACCACCGACGCCGTAGACGAGCATGTTCCGCCGCAGCAGCGCGGTGGCTCCAGCCGGCCGGAAGCGCACGCCGCGCAGCGCCAGCGGAATCAGCGCCGGGATGATCAGCGCGTTGAACACCAGCGCCGCCAGCACCGCGTTGCGCGGGCTGGACAGCTGCATGACGTTGAGCGCGGCCATCGACGGCAGCGCCGCGGCGAACAGCGCCGGCAGAATCGCGAAGTACTTGGACACGTCATTGGCCAGCGAGAACGTGGTCAGGGCGCCGCGAGTGATCAGCTGCTGCTTGCCCACCTCCACCACCGCCAGCAGCTTGGCCGGGTCACTGTCCAGGTCCACCATGTTGCCGGCCTCCTTGGCCGCCTGTGTGCCGGAGTTCATCGCCAGGCCCACGTCGGCCTGGGCCAGCGCCGGCGCATCGTTGGTGCCGTCGCCGACCATCGCCACCAAGCGGCCGCCAGCCTGCTCGCTGCGGATGCGCGCCAGCTTGTCCTCCGGCCGCGCCTGGGCGATGTAGTCGTCAACGCCGGCTTCGGCGGCGATGGCCGCGGCGGTGAGCGGGTTGTCGCCGGTGATCATCACCGTGCGAATGCCCATCGCGCGCAGCCGCGCGAACTTCTCCTTGATGCCGTGCTTGACCACGTCCGACAGCTCGACCACGCCCAGCGCATGCCGCCCTTCGGCGACGACCAGCGGCGTGGCGCCGCCGCGCGCGACTTCCTCGATGCGCCCGGCCAGCTCCGGACTCACCGCGCCGCCCTGCTGCTGTACCCAGGCGCTGATTGAATCGCCGGCGCCCTTGCGGATCTGCCGATCGTGCAAGTCCACGCCGGACATGCGCGTCTGCGCGCTGAAGGCGATGAAGTGCGCCTGTTCCGGCTCGGTCGCCACCGCGCCCTGCTCGCGCGCCAGGCGCACGATGGACTTGCCTTCCGGCGTCGGGTCGGCCAGCGACGCCAGCATCGCCGCATCACGCAGCTGGCTGCGGTCAATGCCGGCCAGTGCATGGAAGGCGGTGGCCTGGCGGTCGCCGTGGGTGATGGTGCCGGTCTTGTCCAGCAGCAGCACGTCCACGTCGCCGGCCACTTCCACGGCCTTGCCCGACTTGGCCAGCACATTGGCGGCCAGCGCGCGGTTCATGCCGGCAATGCCGATCGCCGGCAGCAGGCCGCCGATGGTGGTCGGGATCAGGCACACCAGCAGCGCGATCAGCAACAACGGATCGAGCGACACGCCGACGAAGCCGGCAATCGCCGGCAAGGTGGCGACCACGATCAGGAAGGTCAGCGTCATCGCCGCCAGCAACAAGGTGAGCGCGATCTCGTTCGGCGTCTTCTGCCGGTTGGCGCCCTCGACCAGCGCAATCATGCGGTCGAGAAAGCTGTGGCCGGGCTCGGCGGTGACGCGGAACACGATCTCGTCGGAAAGCACGCGGGTGCCACCGATCACGCCGCTGCGGTCGGTGCCGGCCTCGCGCAGCACCGGCGCGGACTCACCGGTGACCGCCGCTTCGTTGATGGTTGCCAGGCCGCGCACGATCTCGCCGTCGGCGGGAATGAACTCACCTTCGGAGACGATGACGTGGTCGCCGGGGCGCAGTTCGGCCGCGGCCACGCGCACTTCGCGCGCGGCGTCCAGCGCGCCGTCCAGGCGACGCGCGACCAGGTCCTTGCGCGCGCGCCGCAGCGAGGCGGCCTGGCCGCGGCCGCGCGCTTCGGCGATGGCTTCGGCGAAGTTGCCGAACAACACGGTGAGCAGCAGGATCGCCGTCACCCCCCAGCCAAAGCCGGGCTGCGCGTTGCCGCTGGCAGTGATCAGCGCGGCCAGCACGGTGCCGGCCATCACCACCGCCATTACCGGGCTGCGCCACAGATGGCGCGGCGAGAGTTTGACGAAGGCTTCGCGCAGGGCGGCGACCAGGATGGCCGCGTCGAACAGCGTGGCCTCGGCGCGATGGCGCTTTTCGATTTCGGGAACAGTGCTCATGGGTTTCTCGCTCAGGCGGGCTGCAACAGCGCCGCACTCGACAGATGCTCGGCCACCGGTCCCAGCACCAGTGCCGGCATGAACTGCAGCACGGTGAGGACCAGCACGACCGCGACCAGGGTCAGGGCAAAGGTGGGGGTTTCGATGCGCAGGCTGCCGGACGATTCCGGTGCCTGGCGCTTGCCGGCCATGCGCGCGGCCACCAGCAGCGGGATGATCAGCGCCGGGTAGCGGCCGAGCGCGAGCACCAGCGTGCAGCTCAGGTTCCACCAGTACGTGGCGTCGCCCAGGCCTTCAAACCCCGACCCATTGTTGGCGAACGCCGAGGTGTACTCGTAGAACACCTGGCTGATGCCGTGGAAGCCGGGATTGGAATTGCCGGTGATCTGCGGCACGGCCAGGGTCAGCGCGGTGAAACCCAGCAGCACCAGCGGTTGCAGCAGGATCAGCAGGGCCAGCAGGCGCACTTCGCCGGCTTCGATCTTGCGGCCGAACAGCTCCGGCGTGCGCCCGGTCATCAGCCCGGCCAGGAACACGCTCAGGAACAGGTAGACGAGGAACTGCTGCAGGCCGCAGCCGACACCGCCCCAGATCGCGTTGACCAGCATGTTGACCATCGCCACCCCGCCGGTCAGCGGCGCCAGCGAGTCATGCATGGCATTGACCGAGCCGTTGTTGACCTGCGTGGTGATTCCCGACCACAGCGCCGAGGCGTCCACGCCCAGCCGCACCTCCTTGCCCTCCATCACCGCGGCGGTCGCGGCGCTGGCCGTATGCGCTTCGGACCACAGCGACAGGCTGGTGGACAGCAGCGACATCAGCAGCATGCTGCCGAACACCAGCGCGGTGAAGCGGCGGCGGCCGGTGAAGCGGCCGACCATGAACACCACACTCATCGGGATGAGAATGATGCCGAGCATCTCGATGAAGTTCGACAGCGGCGTCGGATTTTCCAGCGGCATGCTGCTGTTCGGTCCATACCAGCCACCGCCATTGGAGCCGAGCTGCTTGACCGCGACCATCGCCGCGACCGGCCCCAGCGGAATCTTCTGTTCGGCCATGCCGGCGCTGGCATCGACCGGCATGGCCGTCGGCCCGGCGGCAAACGTCGAAGGCACGCCCTGCCCGGCCAGCAGCAAGGTCCACAGCAGGCACAGCGGCAACAGGAAGCGCACCGTAGGCCGCACCACATCGGCCCAATAATTGCCCACGTCAACGACGTGGCCAATGACTGCAGGAGCGGCCGTAGGAGCGGCCGTACGAGCGGCTTCAGCCGCGAAACCCTTCCCCTCCCCCCGCGCAGACCCACCCAGGAGCCCACCCAACCTCCCCCCCATCAACCCCCGCAAGGTAGCCACCACCAACGCCAACCCCATCATCGGCGTAATCACCTGCAGCCCCACAATCCCGGTCACCTGCGCCAGATACGACAACTGCGCCTGTCCCGAATAATGTTGCTGGTTGGTATTGGTAAGAAACGACATCGCCGTATGCAGCGCCGTATCCCAGCGCAGGTTCGGCACGTGATCAGGGTTGAGCGGCAACCCGCCCTGGGTCATCAACACGATCCAGACCAGCCCCCCAACCACCAGATTGCTGACCAGAAACGCCAGCACATACCCGCGCCAGCTCATCCCCTGCTCGGGGCGCGTGCCCAGCAAGGCATACACAGGTCTTTCCAGCAGCCCAAACAGCGCATCGCCCCGCATCGGCGCACCGCGCATCACCTTGGCCAGATACACGCCCAGCGGCCAGGCCAGCGCAATGGCGGCGAGAAAAAGCAGAAGAGTCTCAGTCATGGCATCGCCCTCAGAAATCTTCCGGCCGCAACACGACGTAGAGCAGATACGCAGCAGTGGCGATCACCGCCAGTCCACAGACAAAGCAAAGCCAGGCAGGCATGGGTGGGCTCCTCAGAAAGACGCTTGCAGCGCGGCTTCAACGCGCGAACCGGCCAGGCCGGGGAACAGCCGCTCGGCGGCGTGGTCGGTGTCATGCACGGTCACGCGAAGCTCCAGCGGCGCGCGTACGGCCCAGACCAGGCCGAGCTGACCGTGGCTGTAGCTGTCGCCATAGGCATCGTCGAGCCAGTAGTGGCCGAGCGCGGCTTCCGCGCGCAGGCGCGCGCCCAGCGGCAGGCGCGCGCCCAGCTGCGCGTAAGTGCCATGGGCATCGCTGGCCAGCGCATCATTGGACCAGCCCAGCTGCAGCCAGTAGTTCTGTTTCCAGGTCAGGGTGCCGTTGAGCTCGGTCCAGTCCAGCTCGGCGTGGCTGCCCGGGTAGCGGTAATGGGTGAGGTTGGCATCAACGGCCCAGTCGCTGGACAGCGCACCGCTCCAGCCCAGCACCAGGTCCAGTTCGCTGCTGGCGCCAGCTTGCGCGCCGAAGTCGACATTCGAGCCCCAGGCCGAGGCATACAGGCCGTTGTCGGCGGCCCACTTGAGCCCGGCTTGCGCGGCGAAGTCACCCTGGGTCTGGGTGGTGCCGCGCCAGACGTAGTCACTGCTGAGCGTGGCATTGCCGGACAAGGTGCTGGCCGCGGCCAGTGGCGCGAACGCCGGCAGGCACAGCAGCAACGCCGCACGCGCAAGCTGCCGGCGACAGGCGGAAGGGAAACAAGCATGCATGGGGGGTGACCTGTGGTGAGCGGGCGGAGTCATTCCGCCGATCAGCAAAGTCTGGTCGTCACCCGCGTAAAGTTGCCATGCCACGCGCGGCCGCCGCGCGTAAATTCCGCGTAACGGCCTCAGCCGAAGTGCTGGTACCCACTGCGTGGCGGCTGCCAGGCAGCGCCTGCTTCATCGAGCACGCGCACGCCGCTGCCCGCCTCGATCAGGCCGATGCAGTGCCCCTCGACACCGGCAAAGGCCAGCGCATCGCGTACCGCGTCGTGATGTTGGCGCGGCGCGGTGAAGCACAACTCGTAATCGTCGCCGCCGCTCATCTGCCACTGGCGGATGCGGCTGTCGCCAGTGCCGCGCAACGCGGCCGATACCGGCACCTGCGCCAGCGCCAGTTGCGCACCGACGCCGCTGGCCCCGCAGACATGCCCCAGGTCGGACAGCAGCCCATCGGAGACATCCACGCAGGCATGGGCCAGGCCGCGCAGGCGCAGCCCGGCCTCGATGCGCGGCGTGGGTCGCAGCAGGCGCTGGCGCAGCTGTTCCTGCCATGGCTCGCTCGCGGCGATGGCCACGTCCAGCCCGCCCTCCTGCCACAGCGCCAGCGCCGCGGCCGCTTCACCTGGCATGCCCGTGATCCAGACCTCGTCGCCCACTTGTGCCGCGTCGCGACGCAAGGCCACGCCCGCGGGCAGCGTGCCCAACGCGGTCACCGACAGCGACAACGGTCCGCGCGTGGTATCGCCACCCACCAGCGCCACGCCATGCGCGTCGGCCAGCGCGAAGAAGCCGTCGGCAAAAGCCTCCAGCCATGCCGGGTCATCTTCGGGCAGCGACAGCGACAGCGTGCACCAGCGCGGCTGCGCGCCCATCGCGGCCAGATCGGAAAGATTCACCGCCAGAGTCTTCCAGCCGATGTCGGCCGCAGCGGTTTCCACCGGAAAATGCACACCGGCATTGAGCGTGTCACTGGTGATGGCCAGCTGCTCGCCAGGCCCTGGCTGCAGCAGCGCGGCGTCATCGCCGATGCCCAGCGCCACGTCGGCGCGGCCGCTCACGCGGCGGCGCAGGCGATCGATCAGCGCGAATTCGGGCATGAAGGCCGGGAATTGGGAATGGGGAATGGGGAATGGGAAAGGCGGGAGCCGGGGCTCTGACGATTCCCTATTCCCTGGTCCCCATTCCCTCCACCTTGCGCCATTCCACGGCGGCACGGTCCAGCACGCCATTGACATAGGTGTGGCCGTGCTCGGAGCCGAAACGCTTGGCGGTTTCGATGGCCTCGTTGATGACGACGCGGTACGGGATGTCCTGGCGATACAGCAGCTCGAAGGCGGCCAGGCGCAGCACCGCGCGCTCGATGGCATCCACTTCCTCCACGCTGCGGTCGAGGTAGCCAACCAGGGCCTGGTCGAGTTCGGCGCGGTGCGCGAGCACGCCCTCGACCAGCGCCTCGAAATAGGCCAGGTCGGCCACTTCATGCGCCTGCTCGTGGGCGAACTGGGCAATCACCTGCTTGGCGTTGCCGCCGGAAATCTGCCAGGCATAGATCGCCTGCAAGGCACGGCGGCGCGCGCGCGAGCGCAGGACCGGGTCGATGCCGTCGCGGCGCGGCGCACGCGCACCATGGGCACCCTTGTGACCGGTGGGCTTGTTCATGGCAGTTGCTCCACCAGGTTGACCATCTCCAAGGCCGACAACGCGGCCTCCTCGCCCTTGTTGCCGTGGCTGCCGCCAGCGCGGGCTTCGGCATCTTCCACGCGCTCGACCGCGAGCACGCCGTTGAGCACCGGCACGCGGTGCTGCAGCTGCACCTGCATCAGGCCTTCGGCGCAGCCGTCGGCAACGTGTTCGTAATGGCGGGTGTCGCCACGGATCACGCAGCCCAGGGCGATGATCGCGGCATGCCGGCCACTGGCGGCCAGGCGCGCGGCGACCAGCGGCAGTTCCCAGGCGCCGGGCACGCGCACCACGTCGATGGCGTCTTCGCCGACGCCGTTGCCGGCCAGGCTCTGCCGCGCGCCGGCCACCAGCACGTCGGTGATGCGGGCATTCCAGCGGCTGGCGATGATCGCAAAGCGCGCGTTGTCGGGAGCGCGGAGGTCGCCTTCGTAGTGGCTCATGTGCTGCGGGGGATCCGAAAGGTGGGCCAGTTTAGCGCGAGGCGGCCATCGCGGCCGCCATGCGGGTGAACGCCGGGCTCAGGGCTCGACGGTTTCGACAATTTCCAGGCCATAGCCGGCCAGGCCGATCTGCCGCCGCGGCGTGCCGAGCACGCGCAGCTTGCCCAGGCCAAGGTCGGCCAGGATCTGCGCGCCGGCGCCATTGCGCCGCCATTGCCCGACATCCTTGTCCTTGCCCGCCGGGCGCACCACCGGCTGCTGGCGCAGCCGTGCCAGCAGTGCGGCCTCGTCGCGTGGCGCCGACAGCACCACCATCACCCCGCGGCCTTCGGCGGCGATGGCGCGCAGCGCGTCGGTCGGTGCGATGCCGAAATCGTCGCGGCGCCAGTGCAGCAGGTCAGCCAAGGGATTTTCGACCTGTACCCGCACCAGGGTCGGCGTGGCCGCGTCCGGAGTGCCGCGGACCAGGGCGAAATGCAGGTCATGGGCAATGCGGTCGCGATAGGTGACCAGCCGGAACGGGCCGAACTCGGTGTCGATGTCGCGCTCGTCCACGCGTTCGACGGTGTGCTCGGTAGCCAGGCGGTGGGCGATCAGGTCGGCGATCGAGCCGATCTTCAAGCCGTGCTCGCGCGCGAACACTTCCAGCTCCGGGCGCCGCGCCATCGAGCCGTCGGGGTTGAGGATTTCCACCAGCACCGCCGCCGGCTCCAGCCCGGCCAGCAGGGCCAGGTCCACGCCCGCCTCGGTATGGCCGGCGCGGGTGAGCACGCCGCCGGGCTGGGCGATCAGCGGGAAGATGTGGCCCGGTTGGCTCAGGTCGCTGGGCCTGGCGTCCGGGCGCACCGCGGTACGGATGGTGTGCGCGCGGTCGTAAGCGGAAATGCCGGTGGTCACGCCTTCGGCCGCCTCGATGGAGACGGTGAAGTTGGTCTGGAACTGCGCGGTATTGGTCTGCACCATCGGCGCCAGGCCCAGCTGCGCGCAGCGCTCGCGGGTCAGCGGCAGGCACACCAGCCCGCGCGCATGGGTGACCATGAAATTGATGTCCGACGGCTTGACCAGCTCGGCGGCCATGATCAGGTCGCCTTCGTTCTCGCGGTCCTCGTCATCGACGATGACCACCATGCGGCCGGCGCGGATTTCTTCCAGCAGTTCGGGGACGGGCGCGAAGTTCATGCGGCCTCCCCTTCTTGGCCGCGGCTGGCGCCGAGCAGGCGTTCGACATAGCGCGCGACCAGATCGATCTCCAGGTTCACCGCATCGCCCACCGCGGTCTGCGCGAAGCGCGTGTGCGCCACGGTGTGCGGAATCAGCGCGACCTCGAAGCCTGCGTCATCGACTTCGTTGACGGTCAGGCTGACGCCATCGACGCAGATCGAGCCCTTCTTGGCGATGTACTTGCGCAGTGCGGCCGGCGCGGCGAAGCGCCAGCGCTGCGCGCGGGCATCGTCGTGGATCGACAGCACCTGGCCGAGCCCGTCCACATGGCCGCTGACCAGGTGGCCGCCGAGGCGGTCGCTGGGGCGCATGGCGCGCTCCAGGTTCAGCGCGGCGCCTTCGGGCAGCTGGCCGAGCGTGGTGAGGCCGAGGGTTTCGGTGGAAGCATCGGCCTGGAAGCTGTGCGCGTCGAAGGCGATCACGGTCAGGCAGACGCCATTGACCGCGATGCTTTCGCCGAGCTGGACCTGCTCGAACGGCAGCCCGCCGACTTCAAAGGTGAAACGCACATCGCCGCCGCGCGGCTCGCGCGTGGCCAGACGGCCGACGCCTTCGATGATTCCGGTAAACATCAGCACACCTCCGGCAGGAGGGCGTGGTGGGTGGCAGCAATGGCTTGGTGCATGTCGTTTCCCGCATGGAGTGAGCGAAAAACGCCACAAGGCAAACAGGCGCACGCACGACCGGCGAGGGTCGCGCGCTGGCCGTCTTCTTTCATCCGGACTATTACCGTCGGCTCCGGCATCGGACCGGATCTGCTGACCTTCCGGCGTCACCGGAAGCGCTCGCGGGCTCATGCCAGGCCAAGGCCAGGCACCTACCGCCGGTGGGGAATCGCACCCCGCCCTGAAGACGTTCATTGGAAGCCGGCGAACCGGCGCGCGCATTGTAGCAGGGGCTTTGGAGGGGACCGAAGGGCGCCGGGGCGATACGCTGCGTTGCGGGGATCCGGGACCGGGGAACGGGGACCGGGAAAAGCAGGCGCTGCGGCTAGCTTCGGTTGGCGCCTTGCGGGCGGAGCAGCAGGCGCAGGTCCGGGCCGACCTGGCGCACGTCTACCGTATGCAAGCGCAGGGCGGCGGCCATGTGTTCGATGCCGAGCCCGGCGAACAGCGGACGCGCGGTTTCGCCCAGCAGCAGCGGCGCCTGGTACAGCAGCAGTTCGTCAACCAGCCCGGCGCGCAGCAGTGCGCCACCGAGTTCGGCGCCGGCTTCGACCTGGACCTCGTTGATGCCGCGCTCGGCGAGCAGGCGCAGCGCGGCGCTCAGGTCGAGCTTGCCGTCATCGGCCGAGGCAATTGCGGCGAATTCGGCGCCGGCCAGCACCGGCGCCGACACGTCGGGGGCGTGCAGGTACAGCGTCGTTGCGTCGCCCTCGCGCACCTTGCCGCGTGCCAGCGTGCGCAGCCGTGCATCCAGCACCACGCGCAGCGGCGGCAGAAACGGCTGGTCCGGCGCGCCGGCCTGCGACTCCAGGCGCACCGTCAGCGAGGGGTCGTCCGCCAGCACCGTGCCCGCGCCAGTGACAATCGCCCCGGCGCGCGCGCGCCAGCGCTGCACGTCGGCGCGCGCGGCGGCGCTGGTGATCCACTTCGATTCGCCATCGGCCATCGCGGTGCGGCCATCCAGGCTCATGCCGTACTTGAGCCGCAGCCACGGCCGCCCACGCTCCACGCGCGACAGGAAGCCGTGGTTCAAGGCACGCGCCTGCGCATCCATCAGCCCGCACTGCACCTCGATGCCTGCCGCGCGCAGCAGCTCGAAGCCGCTGCCGTTGACCTGCGGGAACGGATCGGGCATTGCCGCGACCACGCGCGCCACGCCGGCCTCGATCAAGGCCAGCGCGCACGGCGGCGTGCGGCCATGATGGGCGCAGGGCTCCAGGGTGACGTAGGCGGTGGCGCCGCGGGCGCGTTCGCCCGCCTCGCGCAAGGCGAAGACTTCCGCATGCGGGCCACCGGCGCGCTGGTGCCAGCCCTGCCCGACCACAACCTCGCCGTCAGCAATGACGCAGCCGACCATCGGATTGGGTCGCGTGGTCCACGCACCGCGTTCGGCCAGGCGCAGCGCCTGCGCCATGTGGCGGTGATCGGTGGCGGTGAATTCACTCATGCGGGCATGGTGGCCAGGCGCACCCTGCGCTCAGCGCTTGCCGTTCTTCTCGACCGCGCGCGCGGCGCGCTCCAGGTCCAGCAGCGGCAACTGCTCGCTGCCGACCGGCAATTCGCGCTCCAGCTTCTCGATTTCCTCGCGGAAATCGGCAACGTCCTCGAAGCTGCGATAGACCGAGGCAAAGCGCACATAGCCGACATGGTCGAGCTTGCGCAACTCGGCCATGACGAACTCACCGATGCGGATCGACGGCACTTCGCGCTCGCCGCACATGCGCAGCTGGTGGACCACCGCGCGCACCGCCGTTTCGATCTGCTCCTCGGACACCGGGCGCTTCTGCAGCGCGCGGTCGAAGCTGGTGCGCAGCTTGCGCGCGTCGAAGCCTTCGCGGTTGCCGGTGCTCTTGATCACCACCGGCATCTTCAGCTCGATTGTCTCCAGCGTACTGAAACGCTCCCCGCACGCCTCGCACTCACGGCGCCGCCGGATGGTGGCGCCGTCCTCGGACACGCGCGAATCAATCACGCGGGTATCGTGGTGCTGGCAGAACGGGCAGTGCATCAGCTTGGAGACCGCACCTCAGCCATACACCGGGAACTTGCGGCACTGCGCGGTCACCGCCTCGCGCACGCGGGCAATGACGGCCTCGTCGGCCGGCGCGTCGAGCACATCGGCAATCCAGCCGGCCAGTTCAACGGCGTCCGCTTCCAGGTAGCCGCGCGTGGTGATCGCCGGGGTGCCCAGGCGCAGGCCCGAGGTCACGAACGGCGAACGCGGGTCGTTCGGTACCGAGTTCTTGTTGACGGTGATGTGCGCCTTGCCGAGCGCGGCTTCGGCGTCCTTGCCCGAGACGTCCTTGCCGATCATGTCAACCAGCATCAGGTGGTTCTCGGTGCCGCCGGAAACAATCTTGTAGCCACGCGCGATCAGGGTCTTGGCCATCGCCTGCGCGTTCTTCACCACCTGCTGCTGGTAGGTCTTGAATTCCGGCTCCAGCGCTTCCTTGAAGGCCACGGCCTTGGCGGCGATGACGTGCATCAGCGGGCCGCCCTGGATGCCCGGGAACACGACCGACTGCAGCTTCTTGACCATGTCCTCGCTGGCGCCCTTGGCCAGGATGATGCCGCCGCGCGGGCCGCGCAGGGTCTTGTGGGTGGTCGAGGTGACCACGTGCGCGTGCGGCAGCGGGTTCGGATACACGCCAGCGGCGACCAGGCCGGCCACGTGCGCCATGTCCACGAAGAAGATCGCGCCGACCTTGTCGGCGATCGCGCGGAAGCGCGCCCAGTCGATCTTCTGCGAATAGGCCGAGAAACCGGCCACGACCATCTTCGGCTTGTGCTCCACGGCCAGGCGCTCGACTTCGTCGTAGTCGATCAGGCCCTGGTCGTTGACGCCGTACTGCACGGCGTGGAACAGCTTGCCCGAGGCATTGACCTTGGCGCCGTGGGTCAGGTGGCCGCCGTGCGCCAGGGACATGCCCAGGATGGTGTCGCCGGGGTTGAGCAGGGCGAAGTACACCGCCTGGTTGGCCTGCGAGCCGCTATGCGGCTGCACGTTGGCGTACATGTCTTCGGTTGAGCCTTCGCCGAACAGCTGCTTGAGGCGGTCGATGGCCAGCTGCTCGGCAATGTCGACGAATTCGCAGCCGCCGTAGTAGCGCTTGCCCGGGTAGCCTTCGGCGTACTTGTTGGTCAGCACGCTGCCCTGGGCTTCCATTACCCGCGGGCTGGCGTAGTTTTCGCTGGCGATCAGTTCGACGTGATCTTCCTGGCGGCCCGCCTCGGCGGCCATGGCCTTGGCCAGTTCGGGGTCGTAGTTTTCGATTCGGGCATCGCGCGGGAACATCGGGTCTCCGGGGCAGCGGAAGGGGGAAAGTCGCCCGCAAGTTTAAGCCCCACGCGGGTTTGCCGCCATGCGACGGCCACGCCGGGCTCCGGGCCGCACAGCAGACCGGCCGCATGTAGCGGCCGGTCGTTGGCTTGCGTGGGAAGTCCGCGACTCAGTGGTGCAGCACCAGGTCGGCGATGATGCCGCTGGCGATGGCGACCATCAGCAGGTTGCCGGTGTCGTCGCGCACCCAGTGGTAGCCATGCGGCGGGCGGCGCACGTGGTAGCGATCGTAGTCGTTCACCACGTAGATCGGGCCGCTGTAGTAATCGCGGTAGCGGTGGCCCGGTGCCCAGCCGTAGTAGCGCGGACGCGGCGCCGGGCGGTAGTACGGGCGCGGCTCCGGCCGATACACGACGACGGGGCGGCGATCGTAGCGGCGGTCGTCACGGCGGCCATCGTGGTAGCCGTCGCGATAGGCCTCGCGGCGCTCTCGGTAGTCGTGGCGGTCGTCACGGCGATCGTCGCGGTGACCATTGCCGTGGCCGTTGCCGTGCCCACGGCCGTGATCGTCGGCCATGGCGGGGGCGGCGGCGCCCAGCGCAAGCAGGGACGTCAGCGCCAGAGCAGTAAGACGTGTCGCATTCATGGCAACTCCATGGCTGTTTGTGGTGTCAACGACATATTGGCGAATCAAGATGAACAGGCATTGGCTGGAATCGGTTCCGTCCGCCCCCATTTAACTTTCGGTCGGCCAGTCCTGTCCAGGAACCGTTTCCGGGGGCCGCCGGGGCGTTCCCGGTATACTGGCGCCATCCCTTTCCTGCCCCGCCTGTCCGCACAGCGGCCGGGCCCGGCGCGTGCTACGAGCAATACGGAGACTCCATGTCCTCAGGGCAATACATCTACACCATGAACGGCGTCAGCAAGGTCGTGCCGCCGAAGCGCCAGATCATCAAGGACATCTCGCTGTCGTTCTTCCCCGGGGCCAAGATCGGCCTGCTCGGCCTCAACGGCGCCGGCAAGTCCACCGTGCTCAAGATCATGGCCGGCGTGGACAAGGACTTTGAAGGCGAAGCGCGTCCGCAGCCGGGCATCAAGGTCGGCTATTTGGCGCAGGAACCGGAGCTGGACCCGACCAAGACCGTGCGCGAGGCGGTGGAGGAAGGCGTGGGCGACGTGCTGCAGGCGCAGGCCGCGCTGGAAAAGGTCTACGCCGCCTACGCCGAGGAAGGCGCCGACTTCGACGCGCTGGCCAAGGAGCAGGAGCGGCTTGAGGCCATCCTCGCCGCCGGCGACGCGCACACCCTGGAAAACCAGCTCGACGTGGCCGCCGACGCACTGCGTCTGCCGCCGTGGGACGCGGTGATCGGCCAGCTGTCCGGCGGCGAGAAGCGCCGCGTGGCGCTGTGCCGCCTGCTGCTGCAGAAGCCGGACATGCTGCTGCTCGACGAACCGACCAACCACCTCGACGCCGAATCGGTGGAATGGCTGGAGCAGTTCCTGGCCCGCTACAGCGGCACCGTGGTGGCCGTCACCCATGACCGCTACTTCCTCGACAACGCCGCCGAGTGGATCCTCGAACTGGACCGCGGCCGCGGCATTCCGTGGAAGGGCAACTACACGCAGTGGCTGATGCAGAAGGACGAGCGCCTGAAGCAGGAAGACAACCAGGAAAAGGCGCGGCAGAAGGCAATCCAGAAGGAACTGGAATGGTCGCGGCAGAACGCAAAGGGCGGCCGCACCAAGGGCAAGGCGCGCCTGGCCCGCCTGGAAGAGCTGCAGTCGGTGGATTACCAGCGCCGCAACGAGACCAACGAAATCTTCAT